>ERZ1292625.317-Hain-H41-01um-R1-317-length-78014-cov-8_pt1 | contig 78014 bp, 79 predicted proteins | sample MGYA00564400_ERZ1292625 | MGnify/ENA primary metagenome ERZ1292625 (study PRJEB36523, sample SAMEA6512639) | groundwater metagenome | collected 2019-01-08 | study: AquaDiva: Metagenomics assemblies of 32 groundwater samples | reverse complement strand
GGGGTATCGGTCAATGCAAAAACAACAAAAATTTGATTTTGAAAAAATTCATTGGAAATATCGATTCTCGCATGGCGGAACTTTGCGCAACTCTCGCAAGGGTCGTGGCACTAGGCCCTTCTCTGGGAAAGAACCGCTACACTTAGTTTTCAAAGCAAATAAGGACTGTTTGCGCGGGGGGCTTCGCACTTATCGTAGATATTTTTTCATACAAAAAATTGTTGATCGTTATGCACAAAAATTCTTTGTTAAAATTGAACAAATTTCTATTCAAAATGATCATGTTCATTTTTTGATTCGAGCGAGTCGCAGAACGGATTACCAAAGCTTTTTTCGAGTCGTCGCGGGACAAATAGCTCAGCAATTTCAAAAAAATGGGTTATTAAATTTTGCGCTGGATTTAAATCAGAAAAAAAAAGTGACCGGTACCCAAGAAAAAAAAGCCGACACCACGTTAACGCCCAAAAAATCAAAAAAATTATGGAAATACAGACCCTTCACCCGTGTCCTTCGGGGATGGAAGGCGTATCAGACCGTAATAAATTATATCAGACTCAACGAGCATGAAGCTTTGGGGAATATTCCTTATCGAAAACTCAGACTGAAGGGGCTATCGTCCGGAGAATGGGAAATATTATGGGCTTGAGTTAAGAGCTTCAAGAGAAAAAACGGATAGACATCATAATCGTCTAGAAACTATACACTTGTCTGATTTTAACAAGTTTTATTGGTTTTAAGCTCGAAGCCCTTCGTGTAAAAATGCCGGACTGGCTTTTGCAATCAATTCCTTATTATTAAAGATTTGCACACAGTTTTGAATAAGGAAGAAGGATAAACATATGAAGTTATATAATCACTCGGTTCGAAAGTTTATGATTAGCGGATTTTCCCTCTATTATATGTTATTTTCCAGCCTTGCTTTTGCGGCACCTGCTAAAAAGGATAATAATAAGAATTTCGATATACCTATAGTAAAGAATCCAGCTGTAGTTAAAAACTATCAGAAAAATTTAAGATGGGCCGGTCCTGATATCGATTTATTTCCTTTAGCGGTGACAAAACCCAGCAACACTGTCGGAAAGATCGCCAATGACCCCTTCTTGCCAGCACCTATTAATTCAAGCCCGATAAAACCCGGCGCTATTCTGGATCCCTTTCCACCTCTTCCAGGTGGTGGCGGCTTTCCTCCTGGTGGCGGCTTTCCTCCCAGCGGAGGATTCCCTGGTCCCGGCTTTCCGCAAGGTCAGCAAACGATGACGACAGCTCCTGTTCCAGCAGAATTTGCATGCCCTTTCTTTGAAAATAATCCTTATGAATCAATCTTTCGAGCCCTGGATGCAATGAAACAATCCATCGCTAGCGTTAATACAGATTGCTTTGCCAAAGGCGATTCTGATCAGGTTATATCGAGCAGTGATAAGATTAAAGAGTCCATTAATTACCTTAAACATTTTAAAGATAATCCAGATCAAATCTCCACGATAAATACAAAAGATATGGAAAATTCTATTGCCAGTGCTATTTCTGGAATTAACGAAATATCCACTAAGCTTTCAAACAATCCACTGAGCAATAAACAATGTGGTGGCTATACTTCCTCATTTAATCGATCGATTTTAGCATTCAACGACGTTGTTGGCAGTTTAGCTCCGATTGCCTTGATCGCTGCGTCTCTTAATCCAGCAATTAGCACCACTGCACTAGGTGCTATCTTTGGAACCACTGTTGTTACAAAAGCTGTTTCTTCGCTTTCAGATGCTTTTTTTAATAACAGTCTAGATATGAATAACCCAGATCATCGCAAAGCGGTGTTACAGAATACTTGTCAATATTTAAAAGTGAAACAAAAAGTAAACTTTTTGAATTACCAACCAAAAGATAAAGTTATCGATTTAACCAAGCAATTAAATTACAAAGTGAAGCAATACCAAGCCAAATATCAATCGCCGACTGAAACCGTTTTGCCTTTATTAAGATATCGTTACAATTCGGAAAAAATCCTTGCCGAAATTGAAACTGGTTTAGATCAAGATCGAATGAACTTACGCTATCATTCGGCGACTATTATAAAGTTAAAGGATGATCACCAGGCGATTTGTAGACGTGGAGTTTTATTAGCAAAAGTTGGCTCCATTCCAGACAACAGCTCACTTTCAAGTTTCGGAGGCTCTTTTGGTGGCGGTTTCGGAATGACAACCAATTTAGCCGCTTTTCCTTTAAGCATAATCTCTAATTTAGATCGAGTTACTGAAGCCTTACAACAAAGCAACTCATCGGGTTTTCCCGGAGGTTTTGGAAGTCCTTTTCCTGTAATTCCCCCTACGCCAATCCCGACAATTCCAGATTCTACCACTGTACCTAATCCTGCTGATCCCACTGACCCTGGCGCGATCACTGATCCGTTTAATCCTGCTCCTCCAAGTGTGCCAGTAACGAATGAACAAGTGGTCGATGAAGCTGAAATGTTTTATCAAGAATTTAAACAATCTCGCGGCGATATAATTGCATATGCTGAGCAAATCGAAAAGAGAGATGCACGCGCTATCATCGCTTGCTCTCAAGCAACAACACTTTGGCTGACCCGAATGTCTAATTTGATGGAGTATACTGCAAATTTAGCTAATAATAGACGCGCCAGTGCTTTAAAAGAATTAGAGACAAACGAAGAATATCGCGACTGGGCCCTGCAATACGAAAAATTGCGTTCAGAAAGACGCACCATCAGTCCGATTATAAAAGTGCTTGAATCGATGTCTACAGGATACGCCGAAACAACACGCACTGAGCTCAATCAAAGATTGGATACTCTTCGTCAATCTCTTTTCCAAAGATCCTGGAATATTAGCCAATCCCCAGTTGAGGCTTGGCTTAATAATAACATACGAATGCATGAAAATACTGTTGGTGAGTACATGAAAATGGTCGATGTCTTACTAAAAGGTGCTTATCAAATTACAGACAGTGCGAAAAAGACTTTATTTTCAAACTTAAATTTGAAAGCAGATGCCGATATCAAAGCTGCCAGTAACTTGAATTCGATGAGTCTAAAAACTTTGCCTATTGGTTCTCGCGAGCTTGAAGTTGCTTGTCAACAAATCAATACAAGTTTGCTCAAGTACAACGCCTCGAAAGACTATTTAAGTTCCGCAGAATTTATGTGCAATATGATTGATGGAATTATGTCTGAAACAAGTCCACAAATTGTTAAAATTTGCCGGGGATCTGAGACTTTTGTGGAAACGAAAAAACTTTCTGAAATTAAGATCAGACGGAATGCTTTAGCGGTCAGTCAACGCATCTCGAAAGCATTTAGCATGAATAGTTTTGCTTATCTGTTAGAGAAAAAAGCAAAAGAGCTGCAATGTCCAGATGCAAGCTCTCCGCTAATTTATAATTAATTGCAGGCGATGCCTCGAATAATACCGGCATTTACTCATCCAAAATAAAATTAATGGGATCCACGGGGGTCCCATTAATTCGTACTTCATAATGCAAATGCGGACCGGTGGATCGACCGGTGTTTCCCACAGCGGCGATGACATCCCACTTCGATATTTTTTGACCGACGTGCACGTAAATTTGCGAATTATGTCCAAATCTTGTCGAGACTCCGTAACCATGATCGATGCTCACCAATTTTCCATAACCCTCGTCATAAGAAGCAAAAACCACAATGCCATCCGCAGGTGAGTAGACTGGCGAACCAGGTGCTGCCGCAATATCAAGACCGCTATGCATTGTGTTTTTTCCCGTGAACGGATTATATCTGTATCCAAAGCGAGATGTGATCCACCCTTTTGCTGGTTTCACATTCGGTGTCGCATTCAACAAACTTTGACGTTCGGAAAGACTTTCCCACAACTCGATCACGCTTTGTTCTTTGAGTTGAGTTTCTTTAACAGCCTTATCAATACGAACCACTAAAGTTGCGTAGTCCCGATCTGATTTTTCAACTGCGACTTCTGTTCGAGCTTCGTTGACCACTGGTTTCGGATTAAATGTTTGATCCTGTTGCGCGATATCGTCGGATGGAGGGCGCTGGTCCATCGGTTCATACTCTTCGACGGCTTGACCAGGAGCCGGTTTATTTCCCATGGTCAATTTAAGAACGCGATCATCAGCCTCGATATTGGTGATTAATTTTAATTTAGTGGTGAAACTTTTGACTCGCTCTAAACTATTTTCTAACGAGCTTACTTTTCCTTCGACAATTTGAAATTGTTTTATCAAGGAAGCATTTTCAGTTTTTAATTTTTTATTTTCCATGGACTGCAATAATAATCCTAAATAATCAATGAAGCCCGTTACAAAAATCAAAACACAAATACTGATCACAAATAAGGTGACTTTCAATTGAGCGGTGGAAATAACCAACTTTCGGGTCTGCCCGGTTTGATTACTCACTACAAAAAATGTCATTCTTTTTTTATCTGTGATACTCAAGTTATCCGCCTGTAAAATGAACAACAACAACGGTCACATTGTCGTCACCACCGTTAGCCAAAGCCTCTTCCACACAGGCCTTTGCCACATTGTCTGGAGTGCACTTATTTGTTATTTGACTGATTTTTTCATCTTCAACCAAGCTGGATAAACCATCGGAACAAAGGATATACATTTCTCCTAAAACGATTTCTCTTTCAAAAATATCAGGCTGCACATCCCGCTCGTAACCAACACTGCGTGTGATCACATTTCGTCCCACTAAATTTTGTGCGGTGGCCTCGTTCAGCACACCGGCGCGGATTTGTTCATTAAGCAAGGAGTGATCTTCGGTGATTTGCCAAAGATAAGGTTTTTTAAAAAGATAACATCGCGAATCACCTACGTTGGCCACGTAAATATAATTTTTTCGAATGTAGGCTAAAACCATCGTGGTGCCCATGCCCGCAAGTTGAGGTCCTTCATTGGCCGCATGATCAAAAATTTGATGGGAAGATTCTTCATAAATTTTGTTCAGAACTTCCCGAGGGGATCGCTCGTTGGCTTCTGGATCTAAAACAACTTCTTCAGAGCTTTTAACCGCAATCGAACTGGCAACCTCGCCACCGGAATGGCCACCCATGCCATCAGCAACGATAAAAAGTCCCAAGTCGGAATTAACTAAAAAAGAATCTTGATTTGAGTCACGACGCAAGCCTTTGTCTGTGACTGACCACACATTGAATTTCATCCTTACTATTTTCACCCCGAGAGGTTTAGGTGTCAAATTGTAGAACCAAGACCTCGGTCCTATTTGTTTTTTTTCCCTAACCTATTCATCTTTTTTACGGCGTCTCCGATAGAACTATCGAGGGATTCATGACGACCAAACGATTTACAAAGTTTATTGCAATTTCACTTTGTTTTCACTTGATCTTGGTCGGGACTCTTGCCTTGATTGACCGCCTTGACCCACTTACAAACAAGGATCAACGCGTAGAGGTGGAACTGATCACCTCGCCCACCCAAACCGTAACCAATAAAAAATCAAAAGCGATCAAAATCGACACACAGCAAGTGGTCGATCAAGATAAAGAATTTTTAAATCAAGAAACTCCGGAAAATACCAAATTCTTGAGCCAGCATTCACAAACAGTCAAAAAAGAAACAGCCAGTAAAAATCGTGGTGAATTTAAAAATGTAAAAAATAAAGCAGCCCTCCATCCTTTAGCTCAGAATCCTATGCCCTCGGGCGCCACAAAGAGTTTTGATCCGCTTTCAGAAATGAACGAAAGGTTCAAACAAAAACAAATGCAAAATATCGGTAAAAATCCGGAAGATCGACCTCAGGCAAAACCAAATGGTGGGGACGTCAGCCAATCCCAAGATTATCTAAAAAATATCGATCCAGGGCTCGAGACTCTATTAAACACCAAAGAGTTTAAGTACTACACTTATTTTAATCGCATTCGACGGCAGCTCAGCCAATACTGGGAGCCTAAAGTGAGAGAAAAACTCAGCACCATGTTTCGTCAGGGACGATCAATCGCGTCAGACCAAGATAAGGTCACTAAACTTCTCATTTTTTTGAGTCCCACTGGCCAACTGGTTAAGGTGCAGATTTTAAGTGATTCTGGAGTCAAAGATCTTGATGAAGCTGCAATAGAAGCCTTCCGAATGGCTGCACCCTTTCCAAACCCGCCCAAGGGCATTGTTGACCCCGATGGCACAGTGAAAATTCGTTGGGATTTTATTCTAGAGTCTTGAGCTCATTTCATGTACAAGAAAGCGGTTTAATTTAAGGAGAGACCACCGTGGACAAAAATCTCGATCGCAATATTCTTGAATCCATAGCTCGTCGGGCCCATTACTTGGCCACTCAAATGATTTTTCAAGCCAACCATCGCGATAAAGACAAAGGCGACCCTAAAGTTGGCGGGCATGCTTCGGCTTCAGCGAGTGCCCTTCATATTATGGGAGCTTTGCATCTCGTAGTTAAATCTGGATTCGATCATATCGCGAATAAGCCTCATGCTTCACCAACGGATCACTCTTACAATTATCTTTTGGATTTGTTTTTAAATCAGGAACTCAAACGATTGAGTCCCGAGCTTTGCGATCAAGCCATGATGGGATTAAGAAAATACTCACAAAATGGTGAGCCCGTTTTCCAATCCTATCATTCAACTTACGATTCCGATCACCATAATTTCTTTCCTTCTGGAACGGTGGGAATTCCGCCGGTTAAAGCGGGCTACTTTGCCTTGGCTTATCGCTATGCCCAAGAGCACGGTTACGAAGTTCCTCAGGCGCATTTCTGGGCATTGACTGGGGATTCCGAATTTCGCGAAGGCTCTATGTACGAAGCAGTTCCAGATTTCGCGGAACGTGAAATTGGCAATCTGACTTGGATGGTTGATTACAATCGTCAGTCTTTAGATGGGCAAAGAATCACCAACAAAGAAATCATGAATGGGACTGATGCCGATCGTATCGAGCGCACCATGAGTGCCAACGGCTGGGAAGTCATACAAGTTCGTCATGGACACAAACGACAAACTTTATTTAAAAAAACTGGCGGAGAAGTTTTTCAAAAATTTCTTGAAAAAGATTTAGCAGATTATGAACTGCAGGCTCTCCTTTTAGTGCAAGACATGAAAACTCTTAAAAAAGGAATTATCAAAGAACATCCTAATATGAAAAAATTTCTTGAAAGTATTTCTGACCAAGAGCTTTCAGAGGCAATTCGTGATTTCGGTGGACATGATATTATAGCAATTGCCGAAGCCATGGAGATTTCAAAAAAATCTACACGCAAACCCACCATCATCATCGTTCATACCTTAAAAGGTTGGGGACTTAAGTGTGCAGCCCAGCCAGGAAATCACTCGGCATTGCCAAGCGAAGAAGAACTTAATGAATTGAAAACCAAACAAGGAATTAAGGGCGACAAACTTTTTGAAAGATTTCCTACGAACAGTGCTGAAGGAAAATATTTACGTGAACGCGGTGAAAAACTTTACAGCGAAATTTTGGAGCAAGCGGCTTTGAAAGAAAAAAATCAAAAATACTTTCTTGATCAGCTGACAAAATTTGGTGAAATTCCAAATTCCCTGGATATCAATACAAAACTCACCAGCTATCCCCACACTCAATGGATGTTGGGACAATTGACAGCCAAGCTCACTCGAATTTCCAACACTGCTCTAGATGATAAAAAACTAGCCGCTGGACAAAAACCACTACCAGATTCTGAAAAACCTTGGAAACTTCCAGGGGAATTATTTATTTCAATGGCTCCCGATGTTGGAACAAGTACAAATTTAAATCCCGCAATGGATGGAAAAATTTTTGGTGCTCCTGTCGTTACAGACCTTGAAGTCGAATATGGTGTTAAAGATAATAAAACTCCGGATCTTGTTCCCGGCGAAGAAGTTACGGATCGTTTCTTACGTTTCGAAATTGCCGAAGGCAATGTGATGAGCTGTGTGGGTGCATTTGGAAGACTTCGTGACACTTTGGGCATACCGGTAATTCCATTGATGACGATCTATGATTTTTTTATTAAACGCGCCTTGGATCAATACTTTTATAATCTTTATTGGAAATCTAGTTTCATTTGTGTGGGAACTCCATCGGGCGTAACTTTGTCACCCGAAGGAGCACAGCATGGTTGGAAATCAGATTTTCAGATTCCGAATCAAATCACGTGGGAGCCTTTTTATTGTCAAGAATTGGACTGGATTTTATGTGACTCGATCAAACGTCATGTCATGAACGATAACTCGGGACGAACTGGCGTGCTTATTCGTGGAGTCACTCGTGGTATTGAACAAAAAGATTTAATGCCTTATTTGAAAAAACAATCCCGCTTCAAAACAGATACAAATATAAAATTAGCACGCTCAGAACACAGTGTCGCCGGCGGCACGAATGAAGAAGAAGTTTCATCACTGAACGAAACAGAAATCCTTGCAAACTTACGAGTGGAAGTTTTAAAGGGCGCCTATTATTTAATCGATTTCCGTAACTACGCAGGATACGAACCTGGTGACAATGTGGTGAATATTTTTTCCATGGGATCACCTACTAGTGAAGCTATTAAAGCCTCTGAATCCCTTTTGAGTCGCGGGATTTATGCGAATGTGATCGTGGTCACTTCTTCAGACTTGCTATGTGGAATTTTGGCTCACGAAAATGATTACGACTATTTAAAAAATGAACTGCAAGTGAATAGCAACTTGTATGTAAGACGAACCGAAGAAGTCACCTCGGGCGATTTGATTACGATCGCTGGCCGTCGAGTACCGATTGTGAGTGTTCATGATGGTGAAGCCGGATTACTTGATAATTTAGGTTCAATAGTTGGAGTGCGACATGAATCCTGCGCCGTACGTAAGCACTCTAAGTGTGGTCGACCCTCTGAAATTTACCATATGCATGGAATTGATTCCGACGCTATTATCGATGCTTGCGGCAAGGTCCTGTCCGAGACCGCCCTTGAGCAAGTGATCGTAAAAGAGAAGGCCTTAGGCGAAGTGGCTTCGGCCGAGCAGGCAACGCCACATTGGTCTGAACTGTGGCCCACAGCAAACTCACAAAACAAACATTAAGAACTGCGACCTTGCAGTTTTAATTTAGAGGCTAAAATAAATGAAGTTTCCAGATAAGGGTGAAATTTTTCCTGCTAAAAATAAAAAATATCGGGAATTAATTTTTTTTGTTCATTTTTTTGAAGGCAGCAAAAAGAAAATTCATCCCCACATTGCACTTGTTAATGAACTGGGTTTCGATGCCTTTGCCTTCCAAGCTCATGATCATTTTTCTATTTTTGATTTGCCCATCACGACTGAACTTAGCTTCGGTCTTCAACATCGGATTGCCGATCAAATTGAAAATTTATTGAATTTACTTGATGGTGATAAAATCGTGTTTGCATTTTCTGGCCCTAGTAGCGCTGCTATTGAAGCCATCGCCCGTCGCGGTGCCAGTGATATTCGAGCTTTAGTTTGCGACAGTGGCCCCTCTGGTGAGTTTCTAAAGTCCATCTACAACTTGCTTGAACATGAACGTCGGCTGCCTCTCTGGCAAAGATTAATTCAATGGCCGGTGTTTTCGGTGATCTGGAATCCGTCATTGCAAAATACTCTTTCCGAAGATCTTCGAAAATTTCCACAGGATTTTAAAATTCTTTCTATACGTGGTTGGAAAGACAAACTTATGCCTCCGGGACATATCGATGCCGTATTTGAGCCCCATTCCCATTTAGATTGGCGAAAATTAAGTTTGCCAAGGGCAGAGCATTTGCGCGGGCTTAAGGAATACCCCGAGGATTATTCGACTGGCTTAATAAAATTTTTAAATGAAGTTGCTCGGCCGTCTTAGGGCCAGGCCAAATGAGGATAGGCCCTTAATTGGCCTGCTTTATTTTTACCGTTCCGTTTCGTACGAAGGATTGCGAGCGAGGATTGGTAGCACAACTAAATCCAACACATTTTTTTCCTTCACGATCTTCAAGACTTCCAAAAGTTCTTCCTGGAACCGACGAGGAATTGTTAATGCCGCTCTCGTTAATTTTTTCAATAGCATTGACCGCTGCTTGCGCAGGCTCACGATTTCTTTGTTCCTGACTTGTTTTCGGTACACCCTTGTGTCCCGCCGGCAATCCGCCTCCAGATTTGCCTTCCAGAAACTTAAGAAGAGCCAAATTTGCTTCCTTCACGCAAGCTGCCATTGCTTTTTCTCTACGTTGAGTGACCATAAAGCCTTTATCAGTCAGTTCCGTAGGTCGAAATTTTTCATCAGAGTTAAACTGTTCTTGAGATTGATCAGCAATAAAATAAGCTTTTGGCAAATAACCACCAATGGCATTTTGTGAAAAATTAATTTTTACTTTTGAAATATTAACCGATTTCATATCTCCAATGGTTTTGGTCATTGGTAAAATGCGCTCCAGTTGACATAGGTATTCAAAGTCAGCGGCGAAGCTGAACAGGGGAATTGTTACTAACATTAAAAACAGCTTAATCATTTGATTTTACCTAGTTAATCTCTCGGAATATTAACCTACAAAAACAAGGCCAGCCTAAACGTTTCAGTTTATCATCGTTGTTCCATTTTGAGAAAAATTTTGAGCAAAGTGCTCAGTATTTTGTCAGCTGAACGAGCCTTCAACAAGTTAGAGAATTCTAGGTAAGAATCCCAGGAATTACCGTACTGCCTGGATTAGTTCCATTACCAACCTGAGTTATGTTACTGCCCATAGCTTTCGCAAGCGTAAGATAAAGCTGGCACATTGAATATTGTCTGCGGTTATAGGTGTACGAATTCCCAGATCTTAAGGCACCCCCCGCATTTCCTAACATGATGCCAGTAAAACCATAATGACCATCGTGATGGGCCCCACCCATGTCGCTAAACCAAAGTAAGACAGTATTATCAGCCGCAGTTCCGTTACCTTCAGGAGTATTTTTTAATTTAGAATAAATTTTTGCAAATACATCAGCATGAAATTTTAATATATCTTTTCCCGCCTGAACAGCCATAGGAACCGTAAATCCAGGTGGAACCGGAGAAGCTGGATCTGGCACTCCGTTTAATATGTAGTGGCCTAATTGTTCATGAATATTATAGGGCACACCAATATCTGGAAATGCTTGATGTGTTCCACTGTAGTGAGATGCAAAGGTCGCATGGCGAGTTGCTCCGCAAGCTAAAGCTAAGGCCACCATATCGGCCATTACATATTCATTCCCACAAAAGCCAGTTCCTGGCCGATTTAGGGCATAAGGATATATCGCCGGATAAGCTTTACCATTTAATCCTGTCCCTGTTGATGGCAATTTATATCCGCCACAGGTCGATGGCACGCTTGTCGATGGAGGATTTGAAGTTATTTGAAGCCTATCATTAATATCTTTTACCGAGGCCAGATATTGTTCAAATTTATTCTTCTCGGGACTAGCCAATCCACGATAAGCTTTTTTAATATCTAAAAGCGCAAAATCCAAAATACCTTTTTTAATTTTAAGGCCTCTTTGGGGATCTACCCCAGGCGCTGGGGCTGGGGCTGAAATACCAGAAATATAAGTGCTAAAAATTTGATTTATATCATTAAGAGCGGGCTTAATTTGATCACGTGCATACGCAAGTCCAACGCCATTTGCTAAATCGGCACCAGCCGTATTTGTAATCACCATTTCTTTTTGGCGTGTTCCTCCACCAAGTTCATTTGATAAAAGAGTATCAATCGTAGGTCCACCCGGCCTGCAGGTTTTATAAGCTTGAACATCGGCAAAGTTAGCACCCAAACAAGGATAGCCACTCAGAGTACCAAAAAGATTTCCATGGAAATAAGGATAGACATCACAATAAAGATTACGAAGTACCAAAAGATCTTTTTTAAATGGCTCAAGTGGTGAAAGGATGTAAGGCAAAGTAAAATTGGGATTTGAACCGCCAGTCGCTGTCCATTCCGGCCACATGAATCCACCCGTTGTGTAAATTAATATACGTTTTTTAGTAATAGCCTGACCCCAAGCTTCACCAATAAGCGTATCCAAAATTGGATTCAGCAGAAAACTTCCTGTCGTTAATCCCATTCTTTGAATAAATTCACGTCGCTTCAATAATTTGCTCATCACAATGCTCCGATAAAAATTAATTCTCTAAAGTTCCAAAACGGGGTGCCAGTAAAAATTCAGTAAAAATATCTGCGAAAACCCCAACGATATCTGCTTTATCTGTTGTATTATTATTTGCTTTTCGAACCTGTTCAATAAAACAATCACTGCCGGTATCGCCAACTTGACCTGCAATGAACTGAAAAGATTTTTTCATAATACAAGATTGCACAACCTCAGAGCTCGCTAGTCGCCTTCCTAGTTCTGCACCACCATTAAAAGCTCCATCTAATGCTGAATTCGTATATGTAATTTCACCGCTATCATCAATTGGATAACCATTTTCAGTCGTACGAATAGCTCCTACCGCATCAAAATTTTCGAAGCCAAGACCGATGGGATCCATTAATCTATGACATCCGTAACAGGTCCCCTTGGAATGAAGGGCAGTAAGTCGCTCCCTTTGGGTAGGAAAACTTGTTTCAGGAATTGCATCCAGCGTTGGCGGATCTACGGGTGGCCTTCCCAACTTTCCACACAATATTTCAGTGCGGATCAACTTACCAATTTGCACCGGACTCGAATTTTTAGTTCCTCCATGTGAAGCTAAAAAACTAGGCTGAGTCAAAATTCCCGCTCGACTTGAATCTTTTATTTTTGTCATCGTTCCCGCAGGTAAACTTGAGGCATTTTTTGCATATATACTGGCGGTCAAAGGCTGAACCATAACATTATCCGTTGATAACAATTCACTTATAGTACCCGTACCTGACCGCATCATGTCGATAACTAAGGCGTCGGTTTCAGCAACTAAGGCTTTCGCGACATTCACATTAAAATTAGGAAATAAAGCTGGGTCTTTTGTTTTTGTCGTTATCGCACTGTAATGTAAATACTGTTGTAAGAAATCGATAAGTGTTTCATATCGATTACTTTTCTTTGCTAAGCGAATAAAGTGGCTTTTAATTTGTGCAGTTGTTTTCAAAGCGCCATTTTTTGCGGCATCCATAAGTTCCGCATCAGGAGCACTATCCGCAGCAGAAAAAGAAATTAAAGCCGCTTTTTCATAGGGGTCTAAAATACCAGTTAAACGATCCCCAATTTCATACCGAAATAAAAAATTTGGCGAAAGTAGGCTCGCCTGAACGAAAGCTGATATTCCATCCGTATTGCCATACAACGAAGCTTCCGACATTAAAAATTGAGAATAAGTGCTAAGCTCAGTTGCCGTTATAGGTCTTCTAAATAAACTTGAAACGACACTCGAAACAACACTGTTACTGCAAGTCAAATTAATCGTGCTAGCTAAGCAAGGATAGGCTGTCACTAATCCAGATACCGCTGCAGCTCCTATTTTTTCATTTTCGGCAATTAAATCTGCAGTCAATTGCAAACCAATGTTTAGTCCATCTGAATTGTTTCTAAAAGCGCCAGTAACAGCTTCAACTCTAAAAGGGTTGGTAACACTTTGGACAGAAGCAAATGCAGACTTAACAGAGTTAATGTACTGGGATCCCGTCAATCGCCAAGCCCGTCTTGGAAAAGAAGCCCCCACATTTGGTGTTGTGCATTTAATAGCACTTCCCCTGCTAGGGCTGATGGCGCTTGGATTTTCTGAGGAAGAAGAAAGGGTACTAATACCATTTGTATTGAGCGAACTTGAACATTGATTAAATGTAAGGGGACACATCAAAGAAATTAGAGCAAATAAAATTGTATTTCTTTTTCTCAAGATTCCACCCCAAACTCAGTTCGTCTTCAACTAAGAGAAACTTTAACTTCATCTTTAAGTGTAACTCCTAGCAACGGAATTATGAAGTTTAGGATGAATTTTCTAGAATAAATGTACCATTTTGAGAAAATTTAATCTCGTTTTTTAGCGATGATCAAACCCTCGCTCGTAGTTACTAACGAAAAACTATATTTACTTTTGTCACTGACTTGGCAATTGAATTCTTTCATTACTTCAATTTGTTTACTTTTAAATTTTTCAGTGGGATCCCCCCAAACGCCACCTTCTAAAAAAACATTGTCAGCAATGATCAAGCCGCCCTTTTTTATGTTTACCTCAGCCCAATTTAAATATTTTAAATAAGCTGATTTATTGCCATCAATGAATATTCCATCAAAAGGTCCTTCATTGACTATGGAATTTAATTGAACTTCCGCATCACCTTCGATAACAGAAACCGTTTTTCCACTTTTATCTGTGGCTTGGTGCAAAATTTCCTTCGCTATTTTCGCGTGCTGAGGATTCTTTTCAAAAGTCCACAATTGACCCTTCTCACTTAAACCTTCCAGGATGGCTAATGCAGAAAAACCAGTTAAGGTTCCAATTTCAATAAATTTTTTGCAATTGGCTAACTGGACTAACATGCGCAGAAGCGAAGCCTCTGAAAAGGATATGGAAATTCCCAACAAGCCAAGTTTTTGTGCCTGTTGCCGCGCCAAATGGAACAAGGGGTCCGAGCCCTTAAATAAGGACTCTTCATATTCAAGCTGACGTTGATTTTTTATTGTCCGCATGAAACGATCACAGGCGAAAGTGATGGAAAAGTCCAGTGAAACTTCTGCAAGTGAAAAATTTGAAAGTTGAATTCACCACAGAGCAAGGAAAAATTCTTGCTGTAGATGACATTAGCTTTTCAATAGAAAAAGGCCAAACCCTTGCCATCGTGGGCGAATCCGGATGTGGGAAAACTGTAACCGCATTATCACTTTTACAATTAATTAGCGCTCCCGGCCGGATTCGTTCGGGACAAATTCTTTTTCAAGGAAAAGACCTTCTTAGCCTAAATGCGGAACAGCAGCGCCAAGTACGTGGTAAAAAAATTGCGATGATTTTCCAAGAACCTATGTCTTCGTTAAATCCCCTTTTGACGATTGGTGAACAAGTCATCGAAACTCTGCTTACACATTTTCCGACGATGACCCGAACCGAATCGCGTTTAAAAACCATTGATCTGTTTCAACAGGTCGGGATTCCAACTCCAGAAAAACGCATGTATGATTACCCTCATCAACTTTCTGGGGGGCAAAGACAAAGGGTCATGATCGCCATTGCAATCAGTTGTCAGCCGGATTTACTTATTGCTGATGAACCCACCACCGCCTTGGATGTGACGATTCAAGCACAAGTTTTGAATCTTTTGAAAGAGCTTCAGCAAAAAAATAATATGGGCCTAATTCTTATCACTCATGATTTAGGTATTGTCGCTGAAAGCTGCAATGACGTGATTGTTATGTATGCTGGAAAAATTACCGAGATTGGTAAGGTTGATCAAATTTTTTATGAAACCCGACATCCTTACACCAAGGGATTATTGAATTCGATACCTTATTTTCAAAATCGCAAAGAAGAACTAAAAACAATTCCTGGATTAATTCCTGATCTTTTACATTTGCCTGTCGGCTGCCGCTTTCAGAATCGTTGCGAAAAAGCTCAAGCTCACTGTCAAAAAAGTGAACCCGATCTGACCAGCGTGAATGATCAACGTGCCTATGCCTGTCATTTCCCACTGAGTGAGGGGCTTTCATGAGCGAAATTCTTTTAGATGCACAAAATATTGTAAAATCTTTTCCTATTAAAGGTGGATTTTTTTCCCGCGAAATAGCGAAAGTAAAAGCAGTTCAAGGTGTCAGTCTTCAGGTCCGAAAAGGCGAAACCTTGGGCCTAGTTGGTGAGTCAGGCTGTGGAAAATCGACTTTAGGGCGATGTTTGATCCGCCTCCATGACGTGGATGAAGGAAAAATTTTGTATCATGGCCAAGATATCACCCATGTCACCGGTGAGGAACTTCGAAAATTAAGAAGAAAACTTCAAATTATTTTCCAAGATCCATTTTCCAGTCTTAATCCGCGCATGACCGTTTTTTCGATTATTGAAGAGCCTTTGCTTATCCACAACATTTTGCACAAAGACCAAGCTCGCCGACAACGAGTCTTTGATCTTTTAGAAATGGTTGGCTTAAGAACCGAACATGCAGGTCGCTATCCTCATGAATTTTCAGGAGGCCAACGCCAACGCATTGGCATTGCGCGCGCTTTGGCCGTTGAACCAGAGTTGATTATTTGCGATGAGGCCGTTTCAGCTCTGGATGTTTCTGTTCAAGCTCAAGTGATAAATTTACTGATGAAGTTACAAAAGCAACTTGGTCTTACTTATATATTCATTGCCCATGATTTGAAAGTTGTTGAACATGTTTCAAATCAAGTCGCCGTAATGTATTTAGGAAAGATCGTTGAATCTTCAAGCTCGGATGACCTCTACAATTGCCCTCTCCATCCCTATACCAAAGCCCTATTTTCCGCAGCTCCCCAACCTGATCCACGCGCCCTAAAAAATAAAGAACGGATTATCCTAAAAGGAGATGTCCCCAGTGCGCTGAATCCTCCCACAGGTTGTCAATTTCATCCCCGATGCTACCTTGCGGATTCCACTTGTAAAATGAATGAGCCTGAACTTAAAAATCGAGATAAAATTCACCAGATCTCCTGTCTAAAAGTTTAGCCTAGTTATTTGCCCAGCACGGAAGTCTCTTAAATTCAGTCCTGGTCTAATCTGTCTTTTAATTACGCCGATAAAAAGCACGAGGTGTCTCTCGATGAAATCCTTTGGAAAAATTTGGGTTTTTTACGACAAAACAAAAAAGAAAAAGTCCAAAGCTCTTGGCTTAGTTCAAGCACAATCCACTCTTTTAGGTTTGATGAATAAAGAACCCGATCGCTATTTAATATGGACACCAGGCTGGAAGGAGTGGGTTCCACTCAAACAATTCTTAGAAACAGAGCAAACCTATTTTATGACAGCTCCAGAAACGACACATGTTATCGAAAATATCGAAGAACTTAGTTTAAAATCAGGAAACACCGAAATTGACGATAATACGGTCTCGTTGAATGACCTCACGGATACCGCGGGAATGATTTACACCAAAGTGGCGGTCGAACTACCACAAAAAACAAGCGATTATGGCTACTATCACCCCGACTTTAAAGCCGACGAGATTGATCTTAAATTAAAAATCTCAAACATTGCACCAACACAAAAAGGCACGGAAGCAGATCGTCGTGGTGAACCTCGACATAATTTTAAAATGGAAATCATCATTGTTTCCAAAACAGGAAAAACTTTTAAAACCTTTTCCGATAATCTCTCTTTAGGTGGTACCCTTTTGCAAGATCCAATGCCTCGAGATTTTTTAAATGCCCCTTTTGATTTAATTTTTGTAAATAGATTTGAACCGGATGTTAAAAAAAGTCGATTGTATTTCAATGGTAAAGTCGTTGGTGATTTTCGAGATCCTAAACGTCTTATGTTTGTAAATCCCGAAGCAAAAGCAATCAAGCAACTGGAAGCCATGATCGAAGCTTATTTAAGCTATCAAAAAAATATGCAAAAAAAACCAGCCTAAATCCTTAAACTTACAGCACTACACGTTGTTCAAATGACGCGTTTTGAGACGTTTTTTTGTCCGAATATTAAAGTATTTTAATATTTAACCGATAACATACGATACCTGATCTACATAGGTAGCTCACTATTCATTTATAGTTAGCTCAAGGGGGATATAATGAATGTTTCCGAAGTCCTCAAGTATTTCTTCTATTTTTGCATTTTCATAACTAGCCTAAGTTGTACAAAAAAGCCTGATGATACCGCAGTTGAGGTAGCCATCACTCCTCCGGTTAGTTCGCCAAAATATCTTTATGTCGCCAGCGGCGCTTGTTACTCTGGGGGTAACACCACTTTTTCGACTACTACGGCTTCTAACTTAATTTTCCGTATAAATGCTACTACCGGGATCTTTGATTCAAAGATCGCTGATTACAATGCTGTGCCTGCAAATGCTGGTGATTCACCAGCAGGTTTAGTTAATAATGATTCCAGTTCAATTCATGTCTTAGTCGAAAATGCGACAGCAGGACGTCGTATTGAACTCGTACCAAAAGCCGGCGGGAACCGCATAACCTTAACTTCCAACACGACTATTTTGAGCGCTGCCCTTCGCCAGATATTTAAAACTTCGGACGGTGGATTTCTTGTCAGCAAAGGTACCATTATGGAAAAAGTGAATAGTCAGGGCGTGCGAGTTGGCGCTCCCTTTATCCCAACAGCTTTGGCTGCAAACTGTGGAGCTGCCAATGCCTTAATGACCAGCATGATTACTTTAAATAATGGCAATATTGTTTTTTCAAATGCAGTGGCCGCGAACAATCGACTTTCACTGATTTCCGCCGGAGGCTATTCTACCGCTGCTAATTGTCTTTTAACAGCTCCTCTGAATGCTCCTGTCGCCACTGCATTTCCAACGGCTATGGCCTATGTCGCTGCTAGCAATCAACTGATTGTGGCTTATGCAGGAAACGCCACTACGGCCAGCCTCAATAGCATTTATGTTTATGATGTTAACGAAACAAGCGGTGTGATCAATAACGCCACCGTCATTTATGATTCCAATCTTTATCCTTCGACTTATCCTTATTTGCTTTATGGAATTTCAGCTATGACTTTTGATTCAGCAACAAATGAGCTGTACGTTTCGACAGGCATTAGCACGGCCACCACTGTGGTTAACTACGCTATCGAAAAATTTACTTATAACAGCACACTAAAAACTTTGGCTCGAGTGGGTTCAGTGCCATTTTATAATTATGGCATTGATACGAAGTGTATCTCGGGAATGGCCATAGCAGACTAAAAATTTATTTAAACTGGGCTACTTAAGTGTTGATTTGCATATGATTTTTTAGACTGGTTAAATTTATTAATTATAAATCTAAAATAGAAATTTGAAACTTAAGCCGTTTTTAAGTTTTGATTGTGATAAACAGCATAAATAGCCAAATGATAGCTCAGCCGTTCTGGTTTTTTTGATGTGCACCAGGTTCTTCGAAATAATCTATTCACATTGGCCCGAAACATCGCACAAGTGTGGTTTAAACTAAACAGCGGATCAAATCCTATCTTCTTAAGCTCGCCCTGGCCCACAATACAACCCCTCCGACCCTTAAACGTTTCGTGAGAGGCTTTTGGGAAATGTCTCATCACGTCTTTTGGATAGTGAGGGTTTTGATCTGATTTTATAAGAGCATTATGATGGATTAAAGTTTTAATGTCTTTAAAGAGCTTTCTTCGTCCAAAAAAACGCAGGTCCTTTCTTGGACCATACTTTTTAACGGCAATTCGAGCAAGAATGCTTTTAGCAGGCATTTGTGACACTTCAAAGCCTAAGATGCGCCGTGTTTTAAATTCAACTGCTAGAGTAATTGAGAGGGGTTTACACTTGCTGTGTTCAAAGGTCTCCATATCGTCAAATTCAATAGTGTCACAAGAAGGAAGTGACAAGTTGGACGCTCGTAGAATTTCTTGGGCCTGAATACCTAAAAAGATAAACTTTCTAACAACAGTTTTTCTGGCTAGAGATAAAAGTCTAGCGGCTCGCCGCTGAGAAACTCCGGAACATAGGAGGCGCCTGAGCATTTCATTTTTATGACGTTTCTTTTGTGAATAACAAGGCTGAAGGGTTGCAGTGGAAAAAGATTTTAAACATTTCTTACACTGGTAACGTTGCACAGAAGTTGAATCAGAAGTGCGGTAGTATTTTCCGATACGAACGATGTTCAGACTATTTTCGGAAGTTATATTTTCATTTTCGCAGTGGATGCATTTGATAATCACGTCATAACGAAAGAGCAAAGTCCCTACCAGGGACTTCTTTATGAAGATAAAACTTCAAATCTCTACACAATCAAGTAGCCCAGTTTAAAATTTATTCGTTGAGTTCTAAAAGTGTCTGAACTGTTTTCCTTAATTTTTCAATATCGAAGGGCTTTTTGACGTAATCACTGGCGCCAATATCAAAAGCCTTTTTTATATCTTCATCAGTGCCTTGAGCTGAAACAAAAACTAAGGGAATTTTTTTTAAATCTTTATGCTCTTTCAACATTTGGGCTAACTCAAATCCATTAATCCAAGGCAGACCCACATCCAACAAAATCAAATCGATTGGAGTGTCATCTAGCACATGAGCCAACTCTGTTGCATCCGCAGCCATTTTTAAAATAAAACCATCGGGTTCAAAAATTCTTTGCAGAGCATGGCGCATTGTCTCGTCATCTTCAATAATAAGTAAACAGCGTGGATCAGTATTTTTTTTAACAATGCGAAATTCATCTAAAGAGACCACTGGCTGAGAAGCAATTCTTCCTTTAGCAATTCTTTCAATTTTTGAAACTAAATCCTTGGTGTTGAATTTTTTTTGCTTCATGCAAGCTCTCTTTCTTAGTGGTTAGCTTCCAGCCAACGTTCAGCTTCTATTGCAGCCATGCAGCCAGTGCCGGCCGCCGTCACTGCTTGTCGAAAATAAGAATCTTGAACATCACCAGCCGCAAAGACACCAGGAATTTTAGTTTGCGTCGTGCCTGGTTTAGTTTTCAAATATCCAACTTCGTCCATATCCAGTAGACCCTTAAACAGATCCGTATTGGGTTTGTGTCCAATGGCAATAAACAATCCCTGCAAATCCATTTTTTTAGTGTCACCGTTAACCGTATTTTTTAAAACCACAGCGTTCATTCCTTTGGTGTCACCTAACACTTCAGTGACTTCAGCATTCCAAATCACTTCAATTTTTGGATTCTTTAAAGATCTTTCAATCATAATTTTAGAAGCACGAAAAGAATCTCTTCGGTGGATTAAATAAACCTTGCTTGCAAAGCGAGTCAAAAAGTTGGCTTCTTCCATTGCCGTATCACCGCCGCCGACGACCCCAACTTCGACATTTTTAAAAAAAGCGCCATCACAAGTGGCGCAAGCTGAAACTCCACGACTCATAAAAGCTTTCTCGGAAGGAAGTCCTAACAGTTTGGCACTGGCGCCCGTTGAAATAATCACCGTGTTTGCCAAATGCAAATTATCTTTGATCCATACTTTATATGGCCTTTGCGAAAAATCCACTTTGCTTACATTTTTAGTGATGAACTTGGTGCCAAATTTTTCGGCCTGTTTTCTCATGATAGAAATCAATTCAGGACCAGTAATTCCATGATCAAATCCGGGGTAGTTTTCAACCTCTGTGGTGATCATCAATTGTCCACCAGCTTCTTCGCCCTCGATCATCAGAGGTTCAAGGCGCGCTCGCGCAGTATAGATAGCCGAGGTTAAACCCGCAGGTCCCGAGCCGATAATGATCGTATTTTCTACTTTTTGATTTGATGCGGTCTGCATTCCAATCTCCTTAAAAATAACAGGTCCCACAGTAAACGAAATGCCAATTCTGATCAATCCAAGGAATCAAATTTTGGGGCCGGATGAGTCATAAAGTTGATTAAGTCCGCTGCGACATCATCAACCTTCTGCGCCAAACCCTTTTGTCGAGGCCAAGCCTGCGGCGGCAGCATGGCCGTGTCCATATAACCTGGACTAAAAAGCCGAAGATCCAGCTTTGGCTGCTCCATTTGAATAGTGCTAACTAAGCCGCGAAGAGCATGTTTAGCTGCACAATACATCGCCGCCTTGGGGTCTGGCTTGTTTTCGGCCACTGCAGATCCAATAAAAATAAGCTGCTGAAGAAATTCGCCAGAAGAGTCATTTTTTTTTGCCGCTTTTTTTGCCTGCAAGGCCGAATGCAACAAAAAGGCGGGAAAGGTAAAACTGACATTTAAGGCCCAGCCGTGATCTTTCCAAGAAAAATCATCGAATGTCCCATAGGGACCGCCACCGGCAAAATAAATCAGTCGACGAGGAGAATTCGACCACAGATTTTCACAATGCTGTTCCCAAAGTTCACGTTTAGAAAAATCCATTCCGCCCATTTTACGTGAAAAGGAATAAAGCTCGGGACCTTCCGAATGCTTCTTCAATAAGCTATGAACCGCCAAACCAAGTCCGCGAGAAGCTCCTAAAAGAAGAATTTTTTCTTGAGGTTGAATTTTCATACCTTTTTGATTTAGACTTTTTTCAGGAAGGAATCACTATAAATTATGCCTAAGATTGTATTGCATAAAAATCAGATTCAATTCGAGGTCTTCGCGGGCGCCAATCTGATGCAAAGCCTTTTGGACCAACAAATCCCGGTAGCCTCTTCTTGTGGTGGTGATGGAATCTGCGGCAAATGCCGAATCCAAATCATTGCTGGACAAAATCAGCTGCCGCCGCCAAATGAAACTGAAACATTTTTAGCCGAAATCAATGACTTAAAAAAAAATGAACGCATCAGTTGCCAAACCCAAGTTTTAAATGACATCGAAGTCGACACCAACTACTGGTAGTTTCTTTTTATAATTTGAGTTTAAAATTCCAAAGCCGAGGCCGCACGACCGAAGCGTACTTCCTGTACGTCGCAGGGAGGCTGAGGAAGGAGAACGACGGATTTGGAGTTTTAAACTCAAATTACTTCGCCGATGAAGACCCATCGCCGCTCATGAACATGATAATTTATTTCATACATCGAACAATTGTGGATCGCGATAGTTGTGCTTGGCGCGCCTTCACTGGCATGCACCAAACGAACTAGACTTCCACCATGGGTCGACACACCAATCTGATCACCATTTTGATGAGTCCCTGAGTGAGCATAGTTTTCAATAAATCGCCTGAGGCGTTTCAGATGATCTGATTTTTTCTCTCCATTAGGAAATTTATAATCCACATCTTCCGTTGTAATGGATTTCCATTTGGCAATGATATCTTCACCAAACTTCAAATTGATTTCATCATGAGTTAAACCTTCAGCATCACCTAAATGCGTTTCGCGCAAATCAGCGTGAATATGAAATGGAATTTGTCGTCCACCCAAAGCAATTTCTGCCGTTTTAAGAGCTCTTGATAAATCCGAAGAGAGAATAGCTTTGAGCTGAAGTTTTTTAACTTTTTCAGCAAGTTGAGTCGCTTGACTAATTCCATTTTGATTTAAGGGAATATCCGTATGTCCTTGGAATTTTTTTTGCAAATTCCAATCTGTCTCACCATGGCGAAATATAAAAAATCTTAAAATCATGACTAAATCTATCTCGATTAAAGTGGAAATCAAGCTTTTACTAACTCTAAATAGTTAATTTCGATTCCTTGTGAAAGAAAAATTTTTTCAAAGCCGGTTACAAAATTTTCCTGTGCTTTTTCCGATTGATGCAGATTCAAAGTCGAATAACTTAACTGGTAAGGAGTATTTTTGATTTCATTCAAAGACCACAAAAAATATTCGCGCGAATCAGTTTTAAAATAAATTTTTGATCCTGGTCGTTGCAATCGATACAAAGTTTTAAGAAGTTCGGCATTCACTGTTCGATTGCGCGGTCGTCGTGGCGTGACCCAAGGATCTGGAAAATGAATATAAATATCATTCAACTCGCCTTCGGCAAATAATTCTTCGGTGTTAAAAGAATGGAAGCGGCAAATCGCTGCATTTTTTGCTCCGGCCATCAAGGCCCGACGTATACTTTGAATCAAAGGTTTGTATTTCAACTCCATACCAACAAGTAAGCGTTGTGGATTTTTCAATGCTTGGCGAGTAAAAAATGTACCGGTGCCCGTACCAATTTCAAGATCAACGGCAGCCGATTCTTCCCCTTTAAAAACTTGACTGCGCCAAAGACCTTTATTGAGTGGCGCCCTCTCTTCATCAAACGCCGCATGAGCGTACTCACCGTTCAGAGCCAAGGTGTAAAAATTTTGTCGTGGTAAAGTTTTTGTTGAGTTAATTCGGATTTTCATACAATGGCCCGCCGATAATATCTTTCACTTGAAAACTACGAGTCTGTTCGAATAAAACTTGGCGAACAGGACAAGATTTAACGTCGCAAAACTTACAATATTTTCTTTTGCAGGGATCAAGATGAAAAGCAAATTCGCCATCATAAGGATAATCAGCGACAACTTTTTCTTCAAAATCGTGCGCTAATTCATGAGCCATAGCAACGTCCCAGAATTCTGGAATAACTAAGTGGGCATCGATATGATGAAAGCCTCCCGACCGAATGGCTCGAACATTATGAATATCAATAATCCCAGGCTTACAATTTTTTTTAATAGCCACCGAAAGTGCTAGCAGGGATTGATCGTCAATTTCGTCTGTTAAGCCCGCGATCGAACGTCGGATTATCTTAGATCCCTCGAATAGCAAATGGATAGCGATGACAAAAGTCACCACTCCATCAATCCAAACCAAACCCGTTAAGTACACTAAACCTAAACTGAGCAAAACTCCAAAAGTGGTGACCACATCGCTCATAAGATGGGAACTGCTAGCCATTAAGGTTTCTGATTTTACATTGTTTCCCACGCGACGAAGATATTTTGCCATAAGCCAGTTTATTCCCGTGGCTAGCGAGACATAAAAAATTCCTATATCTAATTTTTGCAAGGGATGGGGGTGAAGTAAAAAATTGATCGATTCAGCTAAAATTGTAATCGAAGCAAAAAGAATCAGTCCGCCCTCGAAAGCCGCAGAAAAATATTCAACTTTACCATGACCATAAGGATGACCTTCATCTTTTGGTTTTAAAGTGTAATGAATAACCGCCAGCCCAACGATCGCGGCGACGACATTCACCACTGTTTCCAAAGCATCCGATAAAACAGACGACGATTTTGTCTGGAAATAAGCCCAAAACTTAAGAGTCAGCACAATGATGCTGACCAGGACCGTTAAAAGTGCGGCTTTTCGCCTTACAGGATTTTCAGTATTTTGCATGATAGTGACGATCTCCAAATAAGAACGGCCCTAACCTACGGCCTTTTTCTTATTCTGTCGAGATTTTTTAATCGCTATTTCTGTCCGCGCAGTCCAAATATTTTCGGAATGTCGAGCTCTGGTCATTTCCACCAAAGCTTCTTCGTTAGACATCGTTTTATCATAGAAGACGACTTGATTTTTCCCTCGGCGTTTAGCTTCATATAGGGCATGATCAGCACAACGAACCAATTCCCTTGCTGAAATAATTTCACCCGCTGAGGTCATCGAAAAGCCAACTGACACCGTTAAATTGATTTCATCCCTGCCACTTTTAAAATGATAGGCTTCAACAGAACGTCTGAGTCTTTCACAAAAATATTTCGAACCCTCAAAGTTGACCTCTGTTAACACAATCAAAAACTCATCACCGCCGTACCGAGCCGGGATATCTATATTTCGGGTATTCGCTTTAATAATTTGACCCACTTCAGAAATGACATAACTTCCAAATAAATGATCATGACCGTCATTTACCGATTTAAAATTGTCCATATCGAGCATGATCACACAAACCTGTCGTCCAAATCGTCGGGCTCTTTGCATCTCAAATTCCAGCCGTTGATATAAGGAGCGCATGTTGTACAAACCCGTAAGATCGTCAGTATCAACCATCGCGAGAAGTTTTTCATTGGCAACTACAAGTTGTTCGTGAAGATCGCGTATCCGAAGATGAGTGCGTAAACGTGCTAAAAGCTCTAAGGGCACAAAAGGTTTTACGATGTAATCATCAGCTCCATAATCAAAACCTTTGATTATGGCTTCGGAGCTGGAATCATCCGAGAGCACCAAACAAGATCCATGGGGAATTCTTTCTTTAATTTTTTTTAATGACAACAATCCCGGTTCAAAATCTTTTAAATCAAGCAGAACAATCAGGGGCTGCCATTCTTGGATTTTAATCAGAGCTTCAGATATACTACTCACCCCTTGGGCATCGTATCCTTCCCAACGCAAGGGCTCTAGCAAAATGCCAAGACTATCTCGATCTTCATCGATGACTAGAATTCGCCGAGAGCGAGTTGATATACGCTTTTCTTCATTACTCATAAATCAGTTATTTCCTGACTAACTTATCGACAGACATGCGGATTCCTTAAGTTTATTTTAATAAAGGACCAGGTATTTTTATTGCCCCGCCCCTTGTCCTAAGATATCTAATTCTCATTCTAAGACAGATGGAGTACGCATGACTCAGAACGTGGAAACCAAGTGGCAAAAACGATGGGAAGAACAGGAAGCCTTTAAGGCCGAGCCAAGCTCTACACGACCAAAGTTTTATGCTCTCAGTATGTTCCCCTATCCTTCGGGAGTAGGACTTCACATTGGTCATATCGCCTCTTATACTCCAACGGATATTATTTCCCGGTATAAGCGGGCTGCCGGATTCAACGTTTTACATCCCATGGGCTATGATGCCTTTGGTCTTCCTGCCGAGCAGTATGCCATTCAAACTGGAATTCACCCGGCAAAGACCACTGAAAAAGCCATCGAAACATTTCGTCGTCAGTTGAAAGCTTTTGGATTTAGTTATGACTGGAGTCGAGAAATTTCCACTTGCGAACCCTCCTACTACAAGTGGACGCAATTTATTTTTACCAAACTTTTTGAAAAAGGGCTCGCTTACCAAAAAGAGGTCCCGGTCAATTGGTGCCCAGCTCTGAAAACTGTTTTGGCCAATGAAGAAGTCATTGATGGCAAAAGTGAGCGCGGCGATCATCCGGTCATTCGTTTACCAATGAAACAATGGATGTTGAAAATCACGGCCTATGCCGAACGCCTTCTGCAAGATCTTGATAAAGTGGATTGGCCCGAGCGGACCAAAGAGGGACAAAAAAATTGGATCGGAAAAAGTGAAGGTGCCCATGTTCGCTTTCCTCTGGAAAATTGCCCTGAAGCGCTCGAGGTTTTCACCACCCGACCAGATACACTTTATGGCGTAAGCTTCATGGTGCTGGCACCTGAAAATCCGCTTGTGAAAAAAATCACCAGTTCGGACCAACAATCCGCGGTGAATTCTTATGTTGAGCAAACTTCGCGAAAATCAGAAATTGATCGCAAAGCTAATGAAGAAAAAACGGGTGTGTTCACTGGAGGGTTTGCCATTCATCCCCTAAGCAAAGAAAAAATTCCCGTTTGGATTGCCGACTATGTTTTAATGGACTACGGCACCGGCGCTATTATGGCTGTTCCTGGACATGATGTACGCGATTTTGAATTCGCACAAAAATTCAAGCTGCCCGTAAAGCGAGTTTTAGAAAGCACCGAAGAATTACCCTTTGAAGGTGATGGCAAATTGGTCAACAGCGATTTCCTAAATGGCCTTTCCAAAAACGAAGCTATTACTAAAATGATTCAGCATCTTGAACAGAAGAATCTGGGGAAAAAACAAATTCAGTACAAATTGCGCGATTGGCTTTTCAGTCGCCAAAGATATTGGGGCGAACCATTTCCCGTAGTCAGATTCCCCGACAAGGGCTTAAAATGCGTGCCAGATAATGAACTTCCCGTTTTGCTGCCTGAAGTTGCTGATTATGAACCTTCAGAAAAAGGTGAAGCTCCACTAGCGAAAATAAAGGACTGGGTTAAATACAAAGCTGCGGACGGCAGCGAAGGTGTGCGAGAAACAGACACCATGCCAGGCGCTGCCGGCTCTTCGTGGTATTTTTTGCGTTTCACCGACCCTCAAAATGACAAGGGGCCCTTTTCACAGGAAGCGCAAAAATATTGGATGCCGGTGGATCTGTATGTTGGCGGACCTGAACACACAGTCGGACATTTGCTCTATGCTCGCTTTTGGCAAAAAGTGCTTTTTGATGCGGGTCTTGTCAGCCACGAAGAGCCATTTAAAAAACTCGCGCATCAAGGAATGATTTTAGGTTCTGATGGCGAGAAAATGTCGAAATCCAGAGGCAACGTCGTCAATTTGGATGAAATTCACTCCGATTATGGAGCCGATGCTCTTCGCATGTTCATTTGTTTTATGGGTCCTTTAGATAAGGACAAAGCCTGGGCGCCAACAGGCATTGATGGCGTCAAACGCTTTTTGGATCGCATCATCCGTTTGATCATGAATGAAGATGGTCAACTCATCTGTCAGGATCTAGTAACCTTGCCCGAAGATATTGAAAAACTACTTCATAAGACAATCAAGAAAGTGACTTTGGATATTGAAAATCTCAGTTTCAATACCGCCATCAGCGCCATGATGATTTTGGTCAATGAACTTTACCGCCAGAATTTGCGACCGAAAAAAGCTCTTCAGACGCTGGCGCAATTGCTGATGCCTTTTGCTCCACACCTTGCCGAAGAGCTTTGGGAAAAAATGGGCAACAAAGGATTTGTTTCTTTGTCCCCATGGCCAACTTATGATAACAAGCTTTGCACTGACGATCGGGTAAATATGGGTGTGCAAGTGAATGGCAAAATGCGTGGAACGATTGAGATCGATTTAAATACTTTGGAAGAGGTTGCAATCGAAGCTGCGCTTAAACTCTCGACGGTCCAAAGTGCTCTGGCAGGAAAAACACCTGAAAAAGTAATTTACAAAGCTGGAAAAATATTGAATCTGATAGTGAAAAGTTAGTGGAGGTCGATAATGTCCGATTGGAGTCCTGAAAAAAGCGCTGAGCTTTATGGAATCAATAATTGGGGGAGTGGATTTTTTCACATCAATTCCCAAGGCCATGTGCAAATCACTCCCGAAGGTGCCAACAAAGGTGCGTCGGTTGATCTTTATGAATTGACTCAAGATCTTCTTGACCGAGGAATTCGTGTTCCCATCATGATTCGATTTCCAAATATCATCAAAGCTCGTGTTGAGCTTTTGCACAATTGTTTTCAGAAAGCTTTTTCTGAACATGGTTACAAAGGCCAGTACTGTGGCGTTTATCCAATCAAAGTAAATCAACAAAAACATCTGGTTCAAGAGCTTGTCCGTTTTGGAAAAGATTTAAAACTCGGACTAGAATGCGGATCGAAACCCGAACTCTTGGTGGTATTGGCCTTGATGAGTTCTGAAGATGCTGTGATTGTCTGCAATGGCTTCAAAGACGTCGAATACATTGAAACAGCAATCCTTTCCCAAAAGTTGGGAAGAAAAACCATCATCGTCGTTGATCGAAAAGAAGAATTAAATTTAATCATCAATGCCGCAAAAAAATTCAATACTCGTCCTAAAATTGGCTTTCGCGCTAAACTTTCCACTCAAGGCGCTGGAAAATGGGTGGATTCTTCGGGTGCTCGTTCAAAATTTGGTCTTAGCACAGTTGAAATTGTTGAAGGCATTGAGTTTTTGAAAAAAGAAAATATGCTGGATTGTTTGGAACTTTTACATTTCCATATCGGTTCGCAAGTCCCCTCCATTCAAAGTATTAAATCTTCTCTGAAAGAAGGGGCCCGTTTTTACTGTGAACTTCACGCCATGGGCGTAAGCCTGAAATACATCGATGTCGGTGGTGGTCTTGGAGTTGACTATGATGGCACTGGTCAAAGCGATAGCTCAATTAATTATTCCGAGCAAGAGTACGCCAATGACGTCGTTTCCACTCTTCAAGCTCTTTGTGATGAAAAAGGAATTCCTCATCCCAATATCGTCACTGAATCTGGCCGCGCTTTAGTTGCCCATCACTCTGTGCTTATTTTCAATATTCTTGGTGTGAATAATCTGCACAAACCGGAACCCCCAAGACCTTCGAGTAAAAAAGATCCTAATATCATGCAAGATCTTCAGTATATTTATGAAAAAATTAATAAAGATAATATTAATGAGTGCTTCAATGATTTGACCCAAGCCAAACAAGAAACTTTGCAATTATTCACCTATGGTGTTTTGAGTCTTGAACAGCGCGCTTGGTGCGAAAGCATGTACTTTGCGATCGCAACAAAAATGTTGAGTATCGCAAAAACGACTCCGGATGTGGAAGAAATTGAAACTGCACTTCGCCAAGAGCTCTGTGATACTTATTTTTGTAACTTTTCGGTGTTTCAAAGCGTTCCCGATTCATGGGCCGTGGGACAACTTTTCCCGGTGATGCCAATTCATCGTTTAAGCGAAGAACCTGCTCGCGAAGGAACTTTGGCTGATTTAACCTGCGACTCTGACGGAAAAATCGAAAAGTTTATTGATTCAAGAACAGGTAAATTCAAAGATACTTTACAAATTCATGATTACCGCGAAGGCGAACAATATTACCTTGGTGTATTTTTAACTGGAGCCTACCAAGAAATTCTGGGAGATCTTCATAATCTTTTTGGCGACACCGATGCTGTGCACGTTTCGATTAGCGATGCCGGCTACACCATCGATCATTATGTTCCAGGCGACACCGTGACTGAAGTTCTTTCGTATGTGCAGTACGCCCGCCATGAAATGGTGGATAATGTTCGTATGGCCACCGAGGATGGAATTCAAAAAAATACCATCACTAAACAAGAAGCAAAACTTCTTATCAAACATTACGAAGAAGGTTTGTCAGGTTATACTTATTTGGAAGAGCCCGAGTGATTAACGCCTAGTTCTTTTTCCCGCTGACGAACAAGCTCGTCGCATTTCGCAGCGGTATTTCCACAGGCTTTATAGTTGCAAATTTTTTTGTACATTTTATTTGTTTCTTTGATTGGTTGCCAATAAACAGCATTTTTTCCACGAGAGGGGAAAATCTCACCTCTAACATCAACTTGTTGTTGAAGCATCGCCATCCCACAGCGAAAACTATTTACTCCCGCTCTCAAATTATTGCTTTGCACATCTCCTATACACTTCTCTTGATTAGGTTTTTTTACAGCACTTACCCGCTCTTCTTGCAAACAATGTAGCTGCAAATATCCGCAAGCATCTCCATGAATGGCCTTCGCCGTTGTCATCTCGCCAGCGGATTCGAATTGCGCCAATTGCCGCCAAAAATTCATCCAAAATTTTTCTTTATTCTTTCGATCCATGTCGGAAAATTTAGGACATATTTTTTCAAGCTCACGACTTCCCTCATCATATACGGGATAATCAAAAAAACTAAAACTATCGCGAATTTCATTCAGCGCAGCTTCCACGCCAACTGGATCATGAATATGTTTTTGAATCTCACCGATCTGTTCAGCAAAGACTCCCAAGTTCTGTTTGTTACCACCAGAGCAATACAAAGCTCTAACCTGATCAGTTGTTTTCACTACCCCTACGGGTCTCCCTCTTGCCCCCACGACCCCAGCAAACAAAAAAATAAAAATTAAAAACAAACACCCTAAACTTCCCATACCTCCCTATCGGCACTTCCCAAAAAAAACGCAAATAGCCTCCCTCGTATTCCTCCCCCTCCACACTCTAAATTTGAGTGTCTTATTTGATTTTAAAGTAGGTTATTCCCTCTCTAAGAGCCTCGGCGAGCCAGGAGGGCGAGAGCCGGCAACCATGGATGGTGAGCTCTTAGAGAGGGAATAACCTACTTTAAAATCAACATAGACATCAAAAATTAGACACCTGCTTACTGGATACGTCCCTTGACTCATTTTGAAACAATCCCAATCTGAAAATACCCAGGAAATTCATGTAAAAATGCAACTGTCTCGTGGCACGTCCTTTGTAATAACTATTCTTGAGGTTAAAATGAATCAGTTACGATACAGTTTGCTACTATTACCAATGATCCTGTGCTTTCAGAACTTTGCGTTTCCAGGAATATCCAAAGTAAAGCTTCATGAAGTGAATGAAGAAATGCGAGTGCTTCATGCTAAGGAATTACTTGGAAAATATTATAAAAAAAGTATTGTCTCACAAAGTGAAGGGCTAAATTATCTGAATGTTCATTTGATGAATAAAATTCAATCCTCTTTGCCAAAAAAATATATGAAAAAATCTGGAAAAATTGCGCAAATGCTTATCAAGCAGGCGCAAAAGCATGATTTTGATCCCGCATTTATTTTAGCTATTATTCAAACTGAAAGTAATTTTAATCCTTCAGCAGTGGGAACTGTCGGGGAAATTGGCCTGATGCAAATTCGTCCTGAAACGGCTGAATGGATTTCGAAAAAAGAAAATATCAAATGGAAAGGTCGCAAGTCTTTATACGATCCGATTCAAAATGTAAAAATTGGCGTTGCTTATATTGCTTTTCTGCGTGATCACTTTGAAGGACGCGCCGATAAGTACCTCTCTGCCTACAACGTCGGTCCCGGAAAACTGAAAAAACTTGTTGGAAATGATTCTCTTCCCCGAAAATATTCTACCAAAGTCATGAAACACTACGAACAGTTCTATAATCAAATCGCCGTCTTCACAATACCGACAAATCAAGCCCAGAACTCGATGAACGATTTCATTTATCATAATTAAATGACAAGTTTTCGGTTGTGAGACTGAAAACTTTGGCCTAAACCTCTTCTGGTGAAAACAAATTTATCCAAAAACATCATGTACAAAGCACTTCTCAATAAGGACAAATCTTATGAAGGAATCTTTTTTGTTGGTGTGAAAACCACGGGAATTTTTTGTCGCCCTTCTTGCACAGCACGAAAACCTAAACCAGAAAATGTAGATTATTTTTCCACAGCTAAAGAAGCTTTACTCAGAGGCTATAGACCCTGCAAGGTTTGCTCACCTCTACTTCCAAAAGGGGATTTTCCCATTTGGATGAAAACACTTACGGATGAAGTGAACAGAGATCCTACAGTAAGAATGAATGATTTTAAAATTCGTAACTTAGGAATCGATCCCAATCGAGTCCGACGTTGGTTTAAAAAAAATCATCAAATGACATTTCAAGCTTATTTAAGATCCTTACGAGTGGGTCAATCTTTTGGCCATTTAACTGAAGGAGGAAAAGTGATCGATACAGCATTCAATCATGGCTATGATTCGCTCAGTGGATTTAATGAAGCTTTCAAAAAACTCACAGGCGCAAATCCCAGTCAGGTAACTAACAAAAATATAATTCATGTCTATCAAATTCTAACACCGATCGGCCCCATGATTGCGGCTTCAGTTAAAGAAGGAATTTGTTTACTTGAGTTTACCGATCGAAGAATGATGGAAACCCAACTCAAAATCTTACAAAAAAAATTTCAAGCACCGCTAGTGACTTCGTTAAATTCTCATATCCAACAACTGCAAAGACAGCTGAAAGAATACTTCGATAAAAAACGCACTCAGTTCAATCTTCCCCTCGCAACTCCAGGAACTGAATTCCAAAATAAAGTCTGGAATCAACTCAAAACTATTTCCTATGGACAAACTCGCTCCTACAAAGAACAAGCTATTGCTATCGGAAACCCCAAGGCTGTGCGCGCTGTGGCCAAAGTCAACGGCGAAAATCGCATCTAAATCATCATTCCTTGCCACCGGGTCATCGGCTCAACCGGCCAACTGGTCGGTTACGGCGGTGGCCTCGCCCGCAAAAAATTCCTTCTCGACCTGGAACAACAAAAATAATCTCACCCGTCCCCGTTTTCATTTTTGTATTCATTCCCCGTTCTCCCACAGCCGTATTTAAATTCCAAAGGCCAAGGCCGCACGACCGAGGCGACTGAGGCGCACTTCCTGTGCGTCGCAGGGAGACCGAGGGAGGAGAACGCCGGCCTTTGGAATTTAAACTAGGCACGCTCATGCTTTAGAATCAAAAGCATCGCGAGTCGCAAGGCCAATGTTAATAAGCAGAGTCAGGGTTATCAACAAAACCCCCGACGGCGCCCAAACCAACCATTCCGCCGTAGTAAAATACTTCTGTGCCTGAATCAATAACTCACCCCAACTGGGAGTCGGCGGCCTCAAGCCCAAGCCTAAGAAGTCCAATACAGCTAGCGAACTGACATTGGCAGCAATTGTAAATGGCGCGAAAGTCACAATTGGAGTCAAAGCGTTTGGAAAAATATGCTTAAACATAATTCTGGTGTGGCCCGCACCAATAGCTCTTGCAGCTTCAACAAACTCTCGATTGCGAAGGCTCAAAAACTGTCCCCTCATATAAGCCGAGATCATTGTCCAATCAAAGATCACTGTGAAACAAATCAACATCGGCAAACTGGGTTCAAAAATGGAAATCATCGTGATTAAAATAATTAATCTTGGCATGGTTTCAATAACTTCAATCATACGCGAGCCAACTAAATCCAGCCAACCGCCAAAATATCCCATCAATGAGCCAATCAACACACCAATAAGATAAGTCAAAGCCCAACTGCCAATGGCGTAAGCCAAAGTGAAACGCAGTCCAAAAAGTAGACGAGATAGAACATCACGTCCGCGATCATCGGTGCCGAGCCAGTTCACTCGCGAAGGCGGTGCCGGATAATTTTCCAGTGACTTATTGCTTTCATAAGGATCCCATTGAATCAAAGGCCACATCGCCCAATCCTCAGCTTTGAATTCCAGATCCCGATAGTCCATGACCATAATATCCGCGCGTCCAAATAGGCTAGGGTGATAATTAAAAAATAAAGGAGCATAATAAACTCCTTGGTATTTCATGAAGTGGGGCTTGCTATTTGACCAAAATTCCGCTGTTAAGCTTAAAAAGAAAAAAAGAGATAACACCAAACAAGAAAATACCGCAATTTTATCTTTTTTAAATCTTCGATAACGTCGAAGAGTCAGTTCATTTTTTATCAAAGCTTCGATAGCGAACGTCAAATCCAATCCTTATTTAAAATCAATACGTGGATCAATCATCACATAAACTAAATCACTAAATATTTTTCCGAACATTAAAACCAGGGAACTTAAAAACGTCAAACCCATGATGACATTGTAATCCCGAGAAGAAATTGAGGAGTAAGCTAACAAACCAATGCCATCCAAATTAAATATGCTTTCGATAATAATAGAGCCGGCAAGGAAAATAGCAAAAAATCCACTGAGACCCGTAGCAATTGGAATCAAAGAATTTTTTAAAGCATGCTTAAAAACAATAAGTCTTTCGGGAAGTCCCTTGGCTCTTGCGGTGCGAATGTAATCCGATTTAATAACATCTAACATAGAGTTTCTCATCACCATGGTGAGTTCGGTAAAACTACCGACCATGTAACAAATTAAAGGCAAGACAAAATGATGGGCACGATCTGTAAATTTTTGCAAAGTTGTGAAACTTTCATAGTCATCGGATTTAAGACCACCGATGGGAAACCAACTAAAATAATTACTACCCGCAAAAAACACGATTAAAAAAATCCCTAAAATTAAACTGGGAATCGAATAAGAAAAATACAATAGCAGTCCTGAAATCCGATCAAAACTTTGGCCTGCTTTTAGGGCCTTAATCACCCCCAACGGAATGCACACAATATAAGTTAAAATTAACGAGGCCAAACCAAACTGAAGTGAGACTGGAAATTTACTTAAGATCACGTCCAAGACAGGTTCTTGATAAGTGAAGCTTTCGCCAAAATCCAGTCGAGATAAATTCTTCAGCCAAATCCAATATCGCGTTGATATAGGTTTATCAAAACCATATTGCTTGTTAAGTGCATCGATCACTTCCTGATTGACCACAGCATTTGAAGATTTTGAACCTTGGCCGAATCGGATTCTTTGAATTTGCTGCTCAATGGGACTGCCAGGAGCTAAATTGATTAAAATGAAAGTCGCCAGCGTGATCCCAAAAAAAGTTGGGATCATCAAGAATATCCTGCGAAAAAAATAGGCGAGCACTTTTGTCCCTTACGGTTTCATCCACCAAGTATCGATACCCAAATCAAAAATAAAAGTATCACCAGGTTTTGCAATTTTAGCTGTTGTTGCATAAAATTGATAACGGTCTGAAAAAAGAAATAAATACGGCGCATCTTCCGCTATTTTTTCATAAGCTTTTTTCAACAAAACTATGCGCTTTGGTTTATCCAAAGTCATACGGCCTTCATCAATCAGCTTATCCACTTCAGCATTTTTATAATTAATAAAGTTAGAACCGCCTTTTTCTGCGGAAGCCGAATGCCAAACTTGTTTAGGATCAGGATCCACCGAGCCCGAGCCCCAGCGCATTGTTAATGCGTCAAAGGTTCCATCATCGGTTTGTTTAATAAAAGTATTCCATTCTAAAAAGTTCAAATCCATAATGATGCCGACTTTTTTCAAATCCTCTTTGTACATCGTCCAATATTTTTCATTTTCTTTCGCCGCATAACTTAAGGTAAATTGAAAATTGGTTTTTTTACCATCTACAACTTTATCTAAAATTCCATCTTTATCTGTATCAGCCCACCCGGCTTGAGTTAATAATTCGCGCGCTTTTGGCGGATCAAAAGAAATAGGTTTCACTGCAGGTGCATAATCACTGCTCGAATAAATAGGTGCGCCCACAAGATCCGACATTCCATAACGGAATTTTTTATTCATCTCGGGACGATTGGCCAAATGAGCCAAAGCAATGCGAACATTTTTTTCTTGAAATAAAGGTTTGCGAAGATTCCAGGCGATAAATCCATAGCCTTTTGGAACTTTATTTTCGGCCTTGTATTTAAATACTTTTTTGCCCCACTCGGGACCAACAGCTTTTTTCATGAAGGCTTCGGGATTCGCCCATAATAAATAATCCACATCGCCTTTTTTAATTCTTTCAATTTGCACAGTCTCATCTTTGTAAAAACGAACATTAATTTGACTGAAATTATTAAATCCTTTCCATTCAGGTGCCGTATTGCCAAACCACTGCGGATCTTTTTTCAAAACTAAAATTTGACCCCGATCAAAGTTGTCAAGTTTGTAGGGACCCACGCAAACAAAAGAACGATTTAATTTTTTTGATTTTTCCACATCTCCATAAACATGTTTCGGCAAAATAACTGTTCCCGCAGCAATGTTAAAATTATTGAAATAAGTATCTTTAACAGTAAAACGCACTGTTTTTGCATCGACCACTTCCACTTTCGTAATTCCCTCAAAATAAGGCTTCCAGTGAGCAGCTCCTAATTTAGGATCGACAAAAGCTTCATAAGTGAATTTCACATCTTCAGCAGTGAGTGGTTTTCCATCATGAAAAAAAACATTGTCACGAAGTTTAAAAGTGTACTGCTTTCCATCTTTGGAAATTTCCCATGAAGTGGCGATCCGTGGTTTAAATTCATAAGTTGTCGCATCTCTTGAAAGTAAGGAATCACAGGCTAATGCGTGAATATCTTGAGCATAGCCATCCGTCGAAGTTATCGGATGAATCGACGCAGGTTCCTGTTCATAATTTAAATTAATGATGCCCCCTTTTGGAGCATTGGCATTTGGAATTGCCGCCTGAGCCGCATAGGCAGCGATTAAAATTACACCCAAACAAACACCCGAAATTAATTTATTCTTCATTGAAAGGTCCTTTCAAAAATGATCAACACTTACATCGCTATTAAGTTCTTTGAATCACAGCTTTAAAGCAATCAGCTCTGCGTCGCTTTCGCGTCGCAATAATAACTCTGGCTTACCACTTCCCAAGCAGAACAAAACAGTTCATAAAAAGGTGTCTCTCTTCAAGATGAAAGGCAAAACTCATGAGCTTTAAGTTTGATCCCACAACGTCTATATCTTCTGAGTTTGGAATTTTCGGAATTCCCTGCTCTGAAGAGCAAGCTCGTGTCGTGCTCTTGCCTGTTCCCTGGGAAGTGACGACTTCGTATGGTTGGGGAGCCTCACAAGGACCACAACTGATTAGACAAGCCAGCGAACAAGTCGACCTTTTCGATTTGGAAACAAAAAAAGCCTACGAAGTTGGCTATTTTATGCGCCAAATCCCTCAGGAACTTAAAGATAAAAATGATAAATTTAAAAGTGTTGCTCAAAATGTAATTCAACTGCGCAGTGATTTAAGTACAGATGAAAAGAAAATCGCCGAGCTTTGCCAAAAAGTAAATTTAGCTTGCGAGGAAATGACTGCTTGGACGCTCCAACAAGCCGAAGAAATTTTGAATTCTGGAAAATTATTGGGACTCGTTGGTGGCGACCATTCTACTCCTTGGGGTGCAATCCAAGCCGTTAGCAAAAAACACCAGGGTGAGTTTGCGGTTTTACATTTTGATGCTCATGCTGATCTCCGTAAAAGCTATCAAGGGTTTACTCAATCCCATGCCTCTATTATGTACAATGTAATGAATCACTCCACTCGACCTAAAAAACTAGTGCAAGTGGGCATCAGGGATTTTTGCGAAGAAGAGTACGAACTTATTCAATCCCGCAAAGATATAAAAACTTTTTTTGATCTCGATTTAAAACGTCGATTACTGCAGGGTGAATCTTGGGGAAAAATTTCCGAAGACATTCTGAAAGAACTTCCCGACAAAGTTTATATTTCTTTTGATATTGACGGCCTCGATCCGGTTTTTTGCCCTCACACAGGGACTCCCGTTCCCGGAGGGCTTAACTTTGATCAAGTTTTTTATCTTTTCCGCGCCATCGCGGAATCTGGTCGAAAAATTGTCGGATTTGACCTCAACGAAGTTTCCACCGGCGGCGTCCCCACCAGTGAAGCTGACGAGTGGGACGGCAATGTCGGGGCCCGCATTCTTTACAAACTTTGCGGTTGGAGTACCCTTACGAATCCCTGACCACCACTGCTTAACTGACATTAGAGCTCTAACCGCGAGCGTAGCGTTTGTTGATGGATTCGCGAAGCTCTGCACCTTCGATGCTTAGCCGAGTCCAAGGAATAGCTCTAAGTCTTTCATGCTCAATTGGCTCTTCTGTTTCTTCACAATGACCGTAGCTACCGTTTTCTATTCTAGCGAGAGCACTTTCAATTTCCATCAATTGATGGCGTAAACGATCATGCATGTTCAAAAATTCAGCTTCAGCTAATACTCTGACTGTTTGATCGGCTTCGTCACCGCCACGATCTTCATTATCTAAATGAGAGCGCGCTTCACGTACACGATTCAAAATATCACCTTTAGTTTGCAGAAGCTTAGATCGACATTCCTTGAGTAAACCTTCTGGAATCAATGCCATTTTTCCCCCTAAAAACATATCCTTGGCTTAGTGCCGTTTTGGAACTGGTCTATTAAGCACTTATCATGTAATTTTTGCAAGAAGAAATCTTAAATGACCTTAAAATTATTCAACTACTTGTATTTATTAAATAATTTTAATTTAGCTGCAACGCAAAATATATTATGCTGTCAGGTGAGTTTTTAAGCTTAATAAGAACGGCAACAATAAAGTCGTTCGCAGTCATGCCAATTACCACAATCTGTCTGCTGTTGCCCAGCTGGATAGTAGCCAGGATTACACATGTTTGTACTACTTGAGGCACTTCTTAACTTTAGTAATAAGATCAGCGCTAGCGATATCCAATTTATCAGCAATGATTTGGGCTTTTTCTCCTCGAACACGGTAAGATTTGGCCGTTTTTTTTACGATGGATAAATTGGATTGAGAAACCTCAACCATGTTATCTGCAAAACTTTCGTGATTTTTCACTAAACTTATCATGATTTGATTTTGAGCTTTCCTCATGGAATCAAGCTCTGTACCTAACTCCTTACATTCGCCAGCCAAACTTACTCGGGATAAAAATAAAGCTGCAAAGTAAATAAAAATCACAAGTTTCATCGAAGAAATTTTCATAGCAACCCCCAGGAAATAATGGCCCAGCTTATCTTCCCGGTATAAAGCAAAGGTCCTGCCAAGGCCATTTGCCAAAAAACCTCCTCTAGATTGATCTCAACAGCGGATAATTGCCTCACACCAATTCTTTCAGAAAAAGTTTCCAAACTGTCGAATTTTTAGACAGATTTTTAAAAAAACTTGGGCCTCTTTTTCTTTTCAAGACCTTTGCGGCACAGGATGTGCTCAAGCAAGAGCGCAGGATGCGCGCGTCTTGAAAAGAAAAAGAGGCCCAAGTTTTTTTAAAAATCTGTCTAAAAATTACTACAGGCTTCGGGACTTGTGACCGATAAGAATCAATGCTAGCGTTAATATTATGAAAATAACAAAACGACCCAAGACTTTAATACTGCTTGTGATTTCTGCCTTAGTGGGTGGCTTTTATCTATTCTCGCTTGTCTTGGAAGATCACGAACAAAATAGCATCCAACGGCAACTTCAATCCAGACTTGACCGACGGCTGCAAATTTCCCGTTCACTCACTGAACCTCTGAAAAACAACACTCGTCCCAGCGAGCTTAAAATCGCCATCGAAAACACTCCTGAAACTTATAAAGTTAATTACACCATCGATCAGCGGCTACAAAATGAAGCGGAAAAGCTCTTAAAACAGTATCGCCCTGATTATGGTGCAGTCGTTATGATGGATGCTAAAACTGGGAAAATTTTGAGTATGGCCAGTTATGAAAGAAATCCAAATCTCAATACCAACTTAGCCCTTCGAGCCACCTACCCAGCAGCATCAGTTTTTAAAATTGTTACTTCAGCAGCAGCAATAGATAAAGCGGGAGTTACCCCAGCGCACAACATTCATTTCAATGGCGGTAATTACACTCTCTACCGCAAAAATGTGATGTCGGATCGAATCAATCGATGGACAAGAAGAATCACTTTGCGAGACGCTTTTGCTCAATCTATAAACACGGCTTTCGGGCGTTTAAGTTTGGAAAACTTGAATCCGGAAGACCTAATGAATTATGCGAATCGCTTTATGTTCAATCAAGAAATCCCTACGGATTTCCAGGTTGAAATGGGAATCACAGTTGTACCTAATGAAAAAGGTTATGAGATGACCCAAGTAGCTTCGGGTTTTAATCGATTAACTCGCATGAGCCCTATTCAAGGAGCTATGATCGCAGGAGCCATCGTCAACCAAGGAAAAATGGTCATTCCTTATATTGTTGAATCTTTGCAAAATGACCAAGGCGAAATAGTTTACAATGGCGAAACTGTAGATCGCGGACAAGTGGTCAATCCAGAATCAGCGACACAATTAAAAATACTCATGTCACAAACAGTTCATAGCGGCACTTCCCGACGAAGTTTCCGTCCTCTTACCCGTGATCGTCGATTTCAAGAAATTGAAGTCGGAGGAAAAACTGGACACCTTAGCGGTGATAATCCTAAAGGGCGTGTGGATTGGTTTGTTGGTTACGCTTATGATGAGCAAGATCGAAAAATTGCAGTTTCTGCGATTACGGTTAACAAAGAGTTTTGGACGGTAAAATCTTCTCATCTTGCCCAAACTATGTTTATGAAATATTTTGAGCCACTCACTAAACGCAAAGTGGCCAATAGCCGTGTGAAACCCCAGCTCTCAAATTAATCCCGTTTATTTTCGATCTTTATTGGCACCACATCGATCACTTCATTATTGCTTTTTGTGACGTCCCTAGGTTCTTCAGCGCCGACTTGATCATTTTTAAATCGCCCGGTATTTGTGTAGACACGAAAAGCTCCACTACCAAACTGATACATGGAAAAACTTTTACTGATCCATCTTCTGAAAAATAAAAAAGAAGAAAGGGAAATGAGTAACCATCGTGTCGGTGGAAAAATCAATAATACCCCGACGGCTCTGCTGAAAAAACCGGGAATGATCAAAAAGAGTGCTCCGACAATAGAACCGGCCGATCGCAAAATATCAATAGATGAGTCGTTTTGCTCCCCACTCGTTGTCTTCTGCAATTTTGTCATGACCTCGCGGCTTTGCATTGAAAGTAAAATCAAACCCAAAAAACTGGGCAGGATATAAGCTAAAACCGACCACCAAAACCCAAGCCAATCCACGAATAAAATAAAAATCCAGAGTTCCGCTAAAAAGTAAAGCAAGGGCATAATATTCCTTTTAAATTAAATATCTATCTCAATTGCAATTGGGCAATGATCAGAACCTTCAACATCGTCCATGATTTGCGCTGACTGCAGTTTTTTTGTAAGTCCTTTGGTTACAGAAATGCAATCGATTCTCCAGCCGCGATTAGAAATTCGCGCCAATTCCCGGTAGGACCACCACGAATATTTGTTTTTTTCATTGGGATAAAAATGTCGAAAGGTATCAACAAATCCCAATTCAATGAAAGAATCAAACCAAGCGCGTTCCTCTGGTAAAAAGCCGGATTCCTTCGAAAGTCGAACCGGATCATAAACATCAATTTCACGATGGGCCACATTGTAATCGCCAAGGATGATCAGCTCGCGTCCTTTCTTTATTTTTTCTTTTAAGTGAATATTGAGTTCTTTCAAAAAAATCTGTTTAAAATTATGCCGCTCGTCTCCTGATCCACCATTAGGAAAATAAATATTATAAAGATCAAACGGCCCATGATCGGTAATCACAATCCGCCCCTCAGTGTCGTACTGATCCAAGCCCCAACCTTTTTCGACGTGTTCAGGATTTTTATTCACGAAGGTGGCGACTCCAGAATAACCCTTTCGATGGGCGCTGGACCAAAAGGAATATTCAAATCCGAGGCGTTTAATCGGCTCTTCAACTTGCTCTATATTGGCTTTAGTTTCTTGAACACAAAAAATATCGGGCCCGGCGCTTTCTAAAAACTCCGATAATCCCTTTTTTGCACAAGCCCTGATTCCATTGACATTCCAACTGATAATTTTCATGATGAGCAAATTAATTGGAGACAGATGAAGCTCCAAGCTCTAACGCATAAGGCTCATCATCTTTTTCGGGAAAGTGACACTGAAAGGAACCCATGACGGCAAAAACGCGATTTCTTGATGCCTTAAAAGAAAATGATCTAAAAATATCGCCAGTTGAGCTCGATAAGTTGGTTTCTGAAAACCTGATCTCACCTTTTGTATTAGAAATTCCTGTTGCCATTAAAAATCAAGCCCAAGAACTGATCGCAGGGCTCTACGGCCTAAGATCGACCCCCGATTACCTAAAATATTATTCCAGTGAATTGGGCGCTCAAAAGTTGGTTGATCCCGGCAATAAAGCTATAGCTATGAGCTATGATGTTCATTGGGATGTCACTGAGCAAAAAATCAAACTCATTGAAATCAACACCAATGCTGCATTTCTATTTTTAAGTGAACCTCTTTATCGAGCCGCTCGTCTTTCATCGCCAATCCCAGGTTTTGATATAAAACATCTGATTCAGTGCTGCGAAAATGAAATTCAGTTGTCGATAGCAAAAAAATCAAGAACACTTCATAAACCACGTCGTTTGGCTGTCATCGATGAAAATCCCGAGCAGCAAAGATTGTATATCGAATTTTTATTTGTACAAAATTTCTTGCAGTGCCATGGATGGGACTGTGAGATCCTTGATTACAGAAAATTTAAACCCTCTGATTTTGATTTTATTTACAATAGATTCACCGATTTTTATTTTGAATCGCCAGAATCAGAACCTCTTCGTCAAAGTTTTTTATCAGGTGAAACAACTTTTTCCCCAAACCCATTTGAATATTTTCTTTTAGCAGATAAACAAAGAATGATTGACTGGTGTCAGGTTGATTTTTGGAATTTCTCGAATGAATTTACTCAATTCAAATCGATTGTTAATAATTATGTTCCGCGAGCTCAAGCCTTTTCCCAACTTGATATTGAAACAATATGGTTGGAAAGAAAAAAATATTTTTTTAAACCAAAGAACTCCTTTGGCTCTAAAATGTCTTACCGAGGATCTTCGATCAGTCGAAAATTGTTTGATACTTTGCCTCGGGATAAAATCATTCGCCAAGAGTTTGTTGCCGCACCAGAGGTCAGTTTTTTAACACCCGATGGACAACAAGTATTTAAATACGATTTGCGTTTATTTGCTTATGAAGGCGTGTTGCAAACTGTGGTGGCTCGATTGTATCAGGGGCAAGTGACGAATTTGCAAACAAAGTATGGCGGGTATGCTTGTGTGAAGTGGATTTAGATCAGTTGACCTTATCAACACTATCAAAAATTATTCTCAGGATAACATGCTTTCCATCAACTTCTTTGGTAACAACAATTTCATATTCAGAAGCGCCTCGACGAAAATATCTTTCTTGAGCTCCCTGTTCTTTAAAAATTTTAGCTAATTCCAAAGAATTTGTTGAAATTCGACTTAATAAATTCCAAGAACGAACCTTTGCTCGATCGATAATTAATTGAAAGTTCCATACGCTTGATCCTGTGCTCGAGCTTGAAGTTAAATCGATTAAAGTCGGAGCTAAAATTGAAAATCTTTGATTCAACTTCATTTTTCCGCTGCCGCAAACCAAGGGCGCTGAACCTGGCTTCAAAAAATTCTGAAAAGATTCCGTTCGAAAACCCTCACCCTCGACGACAAGATGGGCTTCTTTTGCAACTAATACGCTTGCGGGCAAAGACTCCCAGGATTTTGAAAGCTCCTGCCTCTTCGAAAGCTCTTCGGCCCCCGCTATAATCAAGGGACACTCTTTAAGAAGCTCTTTAGTTTTAATATTTAGTGGGGACTTGGCCTCAGCCACGGAAAAAAATAGGCTCACCACAAATATAGGTAAAAATTTTGTCATCGCTCCACTCTCTCTTTCCTACTAAACTGGAGAGCAAATCCAGGGCCAATATCCATCGGCAAACTTGGAATGAATTAGAGTCCCGTCGAGGTTCGCAACATATTGATTTCCTGTCGCTAAACCTAAGTCTAATTTTGAGACGTCTCATTTAAGGACTAGGCTACTTGACCCGATAGGCCAGACAGATGACCACAAAATTTGCACCCCTTCGCAAACACGCTAAGTCCGAAAGTCTTTACCTGACTTTTGAACAACTTAATGGCGAGCATCCCTGGATGAGTCTGATGCCCGAAGGGCATGTTTCTTATCGCGTAAGGGAACTTAATCAGGGACGTGTGTGTTATTTTAATTTTGTTTTAGCCAAGGAAATAGGTCTGATTCCTGCCGATCATCCTCATCAAATGAATGATCAGCTAGAAACACAATTACTTAAGACATTTTCACTGCAAATCATTAATGAGTATGACGAACTTAACAATCGTCGAATTCCAGCAAACAATATTAAGCCTAACAAATACATGGCCACCAGATATCTTCAACTGCAACATCCCAGTAAAGTCGGAAAAACCTCCGGTGACGGTCGGGGAATTTGGAATGGAGTGTGCGAACATCGCGGTATGTATTGGGACATTTCAAGTCGAGGCACCGGGGTGACTTGTCTTTCTCCTGGCTCGGTAGAGGCACAAAAGCCCTTGCGAACAGGAGCCACCAAATTTGGTTACGGGTGTGGGCAAGCAGAAATTGATGAGCTTATCAGTGCCGCTATTCTCTCGGAAAGTTTCCACTTACAAGGAATTCAGACCGAGCGCGTACTCTGTGTAATTGATCTTGGTCGTGGAGTTGGCATTGGTGTGCGGGCTGCGCCTAACTTGTTGCGACCGGCCCATTTATTTCTTTATTTAAAGCAAAATCGTTTCGATGAGCTTAAAAAAGCGATGGATTACTTTATCGATCGGCAAAGCAATAATGGAGTCTGGAAGTTTCAAGAGAAAGATGAACGAAAATACGATGAGTTGCTTCATCACCTTGGCGAATCCTATGCGAAGTTCATAGCCCAACTTGATGTCGATTATATTTTTGCTTGGCTAGATTGGGATGGGGACAACGTTCTGGCCGATGCCGGTATTATTGATTACGGCAGCGTTCGTCAATTCGGACTTCGTCATGACGAATATCGTTATGATGACATCGAAAGATTTTCGACAAATTTAAATGAGCAAAGAAAAAAAGCACGTTTGTTAGTTCAAGTCTTTGCACAAATGTGTGATTTCTTGAAAACCGGGAAAAAGAAACCCTTAAAGGAGTTTAATAAGCACCCCTCGGTTAAAAAGTTCAATCAAAGATTTAGCTCTTATCGCAATGACCGTTTGCTGTATCGTATGGGATTCAATCCTAAGCAGCGACAGATTTTACTTAAAAATCATCTCGATACTTTTGAAGATTTTTATAAAGTCTTCAGTGATTTTGAACGAGCCAAAATCAATGGACCAAAGGAAAAGGTCACGGATGGGATCAACCACCCTGCCCTTTATAATTTGCGAACTATTCTTCGAGATTTGCCCGAGTTTTATTTGAAAAATTCCGCAGAGCAGTTCATGCCCGCCGAAACTTTTTTCCAAAGTATCCTATCAAGTTTTGCAAGATCCCAAGACTTAAGATTAGGCGAAAAACAACGTCGAAAAATTTTTGAATTCCAAAAATTATATCGAAATCTTGTTCAATTTTCTTCAATATCACAAACTGAAAAAACAAATCTACGTTCAGTTTGGCTGAAAGCTCAAAAACTGAACTCGGACAAACGAATAACCGGGAACGCTCTCATACAAATTGTGGAAGAAATTCTTCAAGAGAAAAAACGTGGTCTTACTTCTCGACAAATACAAAAAGTAATTGATCGTTTGGTTTTTGACCACCTTGGATACCCTGAAGTCCAAATCTCAAATCATTATAAAAAATTAATTTCGCCGCCCAATGTACAAAATAATCTTTACAATCGAATCCTGTCACTTGTTGATGAGTATAAAGAAGACATTTGATCCGACGAAGGCAACGAGGGATCACTATTTATTAGGCCGCTTCGGGTGTTAAGTTGGCCACAAGCTGCCATAATCTGATCTCCCTTTGTCGTTCGAATCAGAGTTGGAATTTTATATTTATCTAATAAATTCTTAAACTCGAGAACAGTCGCTTCCGCTGGTCTTTCGTACTTAGTTCCTGAAAATGCATTGAATGGAATAAGATTGATATAAGCTTTTTTTCCAAATAACAAACGACCCAAAGCTTCGGCATCTTCTGGCGTGTCATTAAAATTCTTTATTAATAAATATTAATAGGTCACGAAACGTTTTTTCCCTTTTGGAATAGAATCAACAAGTTCTAAAATTTGCTCAAGGGGAAATCGGCGATTGATCGGAATCAATTCACTTCTTTTTTCGTTAAACGCAGAATGCAAAGACAAGGCAATGTTAACATCGGGCATTTCATTTTTCCAGCGCTCTAATCCTGGCAAATACCCTGAAGTTGATATGGTAATTTTCGAGCCAGCAAGACTTAATCCATGCTGAGATAAAAATATTTCTGCCGAAGTTTTTACGGCGTCAAAATTATGCAATGGCTCGCCTTGTCCCATATACACAATATTAAGTATGCGATCGTCATCAGGGCGCTTTTCAGATAACCATTTTTGTGCCCCTAAAAATTGTCCTACAATTTCATCGGCAGTTAAATTTCGTAAAAAACCTTGTTTTCCAGTATGGCAAAACGAACAATTCATCGCACAACCCACCTGCGATGATAGACAAACTGTGTACTTTTTTTGAAAAGGGATCAATACGGATTCAACTTTCTGATTATCCTTAAGACGAAATAAAAATTTGACTGTTTTATCTTGAGATTCTTTTACCAATTCAATTTCTGGCAAATCAAAAACTATATTTTTCTTTAAAAATTCTTTAGTTTTTTTTGCTAAATTATGATGCTCACAAAATTCACGTTTATTCTTTTTATAATGCCAATTGTACAGAATACTGGCGTTTGATTTCGCCAAATCATTTTGCTGTCCCAAAGATTCCAAATGCGTAAATGAAAGCTGGTAGAAATTCTGTTTTAGAGGAATCTGATCCATTAAGGGCGTATCCCTAAGCCTCTGGCTTTCAATCCTTTAAGCAAGTGGCTTTTAGCGTTTCCAATAATATTTTCGCCATGATTAACTATAATGTTATCAAAATCATATGAAAATAATTGTTCCATTGATTTTTGAAATGCTGTCTTATCATTTATAAAACGAGCAAAAAATCGACTTACGGCAAATTGGCGATAAGTACCGAATAGATTTAAGATAAGCCAGGCACCAAAACCTTTCGTGTTCGTCATATTAAAACACAGATCACAAATGATCAGCGATGCAGACTCCTTATGAATAAACACGGTTTCATTTATTCTTGAAATTCCATTAATCGTGACAAGACTTAGCTCTTCTGAATAAGGCCAAACGTCTTCGCCAAGAATATGGGTCCAGTGAATATCCGATTTCTGCTTTTTGACACCTTTGACTCCCCAAAGATGGGCCTTGGGAAAGGCCTGTGCCGCACGAGGAACGCCAGCACAATGAAGTAGGTTTGGCGCAACTATGTCTGTTACTGAATCCAAAGAATCGTATTGCTCTGTGCTTAGCGCCGAACCTGGCGACAATAGAATTTTTGCGCTATTTAACCTTACCAAGGTCGACCTTACTGGTAAGGACATGAGGGGCATTTGTTTTATGGAGTTAATAAACTCTAAGTTTTTCAAATGATTTCCTAGAACCGCAATTGAGCGCCAGCGCCGATGCTGTCTTTTGTTAGTGTTAAACCAGCAGCCCAACTCCACCCGGGGCCGTACATCAAGGTCGATTTTATTTCTGTTTCCTCGCCGTCGCCCCATTGTGGTCGCCAGAAAAGTTCAACCTCTGAAAATAAAGAAGTCGTCCACTGAAAATGTTTTTCTAAATCGATTCTTATTTTCCCTTTATTATTAACTAAAAAATTTGCATGAATAAGCAAAGGCAATTTGTATCCCACACCGATGATACCATATGATTCTTTATCATAAATAGTTCCACCAATGACGTAATTAAGGTAATTGTCTACCCAACGGCGATAAATAAAATCACCTTCATCATGCCAAGATCCAACTGTAGAAAAACTCTCGCTTCCTGATTTTGTGGATTCGGCACGCAAAGAAAACTCGTTTCGTGTCTGCGAGGTTCGCAAATTCAATCCCACTTGATTGGTCGCAGCTGCCGCCTTGCCGTAAAAATACCAGTGCTCGTGCATATGAGGATCATGTTTCTCATGCCGTGCCATTTCTGGCGACGGAGTAAAGCTTGAATACTTCACAACTCGAGCCATTCCTGTTTTCATATGATAAAGATTATGACAGTGAAGCATCCATTGGCCAGGTTCGTTCGCATAAAATTCTATTGTTCTTTGCCCATTCGGAGGAACATCGACGGTGTGTTTGAGTGGCGAATATTTGTCGTTTTTATTTAACACTCGGAAAAAGTGACCATGCAGATGCATCGGATGGTGCATCATTGTGTTATTAACAAAATTGAACCGAACGATATCTCCTTCTTTGATTTCAATGGTGCGTTCTTCGTGAATGCCTTTGCCGTTGATCGACCAAACATATCGCTCCATATCTCCATCGAGCTCAAGTTTAACATCATGAACTTTTGCAGTTTTTGGATTTGCTGTTGAACTCAGCGCTTTAAGATTCTCAACTGTTAAAGTTTCAACAGTTGGCGCTGCTTCATCCGAATTGGAATGCATTGCATGATCCATATGCTCATGATTTTGGTGCTGCTGATGGTTCTGATGCCCCACAGAACCATGATTTGAATGATCCATGGATGCATACAAATCAGGATGAGGTTTATCCTTAGTAAAAACTTTTTCACCTTTGCCGATCCACGCCGACGCAGATCCTGTAACATCTTGAACCGTCGCCCTCAATTCAAATTTTTTGTTATAATCTGGCATGGTAAACAAAATATCATAAGTTTCTGCCATTCCCATTATGAGTTCTTTTGCAAAAATTGGCTCTATATCATTTCCATCAGCAGCTATGACTTTCATTGGTATGTCTGCCAATGAAACGAAAAAATAACTTGAAGCCGCCGCATTGATCACACGAATACGAATTTTTTCATTAGGACGAGCTGATAAGAATTCAAAATCTTTTTTTCCATTAACTAAGAACGCATCATAACCCACATCCGAAAGATCCATCGCTCCCATGCGATCCCACTCTGCTTTAAGGTAAGTTTTTAATGTGCCCGTCTTGATTGCGCCCATCCAAGAACGCACAGAATTTTTTTTGGAAAGATAATAATCTCCGTCTTTTTTTATATTGCGAAGGATTTGGTCGGCATTTTCGTCAGACCAATCACTAAGGACAACAACTAAATCTCTGTCATATTTTATCGTTTTCTTTTTTGGATGAATGATAAACGCACCATAAACCCCTTTTTGTTCTTGAAGCATGGTATGGGAATGATACCAGTAAGTACCATGTTGGCGGATCTTAAACTTAAATAGACGAGATTTTCCTGGATAAATTGGTGGAGTGTTAACATACGCCACCCCGTCTTCTTCCGGTGGAAGCAAAATTCCATGCCAATGCAAAGAGATTTCTTCATTTGGCAAAGCGTTTTTCACCAAAATTTCTGCATCATCTCCTTCGGTAAATTCCAAAGTTGGCGCAGGAATTCGGCCATTGACGGTCAATGCGAAATCAACTTCTTTTTTACCGCTTATATTCACTTTTTCATTTTTAATTACCAGTTCGTAATGAACCGTTTTTGCGAAAAGTAGCGATGGCACCAAAAAATGAAGCATTAATAAAAATCTTATTATTAGCATTTTGTTTTCCTAGCATGATCTCAGCCTTATGTCCCAATCGCTGCCAAATGTCATTTATTTTCGGACCAGTACCCTCGGCTTAAATTCAATAAATATAGACTCAAACCGTCTATAACCTATATGATTAAGACATGGGCTTAAAACGAAATCAGATTTATAGTAAATTTACACCCCTAATGATAACGATATTTGCCATAGTCTTAGCAAGTTGGCTATTTTGGTATTCAACACATAATTTGATCGCACAAGAAAATCAAAGACTCGAACATGAAGCCTTAAAAGTTCAAAATATCATTGAGGATTACTTTAAAACATTTATTTACGGTCTTCAAGGCACCAGGGGCGTGCTCATTACTGATGACTTTCAGTTTGATTACAGAAAATTTCGAGCCTATGCCGAATCCCGGGATTTATTTAATAATTTTAAAGGAGCCCTTGGTTTTGGTTTTATTCGATACCTAAAAGAGAACGAAGCCAAAAAGGATCCTGGGATGATTGTCGAGTTATTTGAGCCGGCCGAGCTCAGTAGCTTCCCCATAGGGTCGGATATTTCAATTGATTCTGATTCTCGAGACGCGGCAATTTTATCAGCTAAAACCGGCGAAGTCGTCATAACCAAGAAACTGACTCTGAATCACAATGAAAACAACTACTCAGGTTTTTTATTCCTACTGCCAGTTTATAAGACGACAAAACTCCTTAAAAGTGAGCAAGAGCGGTTTAGAAATCTTTTGGGCTGGGTCTACACACCATTGATTTTAGATGATCTCGTTGAAGTTATAAAACTAAAAATGCCCCCTGACTTAGATGTAAGCCTTGAAATTGATAAGAACATGTCTCGGATAAGTTTTGGCAATTTAAAGGAAACAAGTCTATTTTTTGCCAATACAAAATCAACTGATATATTTGTTGGCTCACGAACTTGGAAATTAGAAGTTTCGGACACGAGTAATAAAATTTTATCTTCCTTACTTAAACTGATCGTTACTTTTGGCCTGGGCATATTGACCATCTTATTTGGCGGTTGCTTACTTCACTTGAATATTCTTGGAAAAGATCGTTCCCTGGTCGAGAAAACAAATCTGTTGAACTCTGTCATTAATAGCGCGAGTCATGCGGTCATTTCTACAGACCCAGAGGGAATCATTAAAATTTTTAATTCCGCCGCTGAAAGAATGTTAAACTATTCGGCAAAAGAAGTTGTCGGAATACATACACTTTCTTTGATTCATGATTCCAAAGAAATTCAAAAGCGGGCCGAAATATTGACAAAAGAGCTTGGCAGACAGGTAAACCCTGGGTTTGATGCATTTGTTGCTAAATCTTTAGTTTCAGGCTCAGACACGAATGAATGGACTTACATCAAAAAAAATGGCGAAGCTTTTCCGGTGCGACTTTGCATGACTCCCATCTATAATGCTCAAAATGTTCTTATTGGATTTTTAAGTATCGCCGAGGATTTAACAGAACAAAAGAACCTTATCTCTACGATTGAAACTCAAAGAATAAGAATGCAGGCGGCTGCTAAAATGTCTTTGCTGGGTGAAATGGCCAGCGGCATAGCTCATAAGATTAACACTCCACTTGCAACAATTTACGGGCTTGCCAACTTGTTGAATGAAAAAAATGAAGGTGGCACCAATACTAAAGAGGAAAGCCGAGATAAACTTCATCGCATCGAGACCACGACTGAAAGAATTGCAAAAATCGTAAAAGGTCTTAGGCTTTTTTCCAGAAATTCAGAAGGTGATTCCAAAGAGATAACCTCCATTAACTCGATTATAGAATCAACCGTAGCCCTTTGTAATGAAAAAATGATCAGCGAATGCATCACTTTGCAAATAGATGTCGACAAGTCCCTTTCTGTTTATGCGAAAGAAGCCGAACTATCGCAGGTATTGCTTAATCTCGTCAGCAATGCAGCCGATGCAATTTTCAATGAAAAAAATAAATGGATAAAAATTGAAAGCTATCAAAAAGAAGCCTCGGTCATCATCGCGATTACCGACTGTGGTGGTGGCATTACAAAATCAGTTGCCGAGAGGATGATGAACCCATTTTTTACCACAAAAGAAGTTGGGAAAGGTACGGGCCTGGGTCTTAGCATCTCAAAAAATATCGTCGAATCCCATGAAGGAACTCTTGAATATGACAGCTCAAGTTTAAATACTCGTTTCGTCATAACTTTGCCTTCTGGCGATTTTTCAAAATCAAACAAACACACGGCCACCAATTCCTATACGTGAATTGGTATTTTTAAATAACTTCGCCCGTTCCCTTCAGAACTTGGCACATGCCCAGCATTAATATTAATTTGAATGGCAGGCCAAAGAAGTCGAGGCGCCGAAAGTGTTCGATCTCTCTCGTTACGAAAATGAACAAATTCTTGGCGTGTTGTTTTTGCAGTTAATTGTATATTTCCAGTTTTTTCTTCTGCAACGCTAGAAATAAAACGAAGTGGTCTTTTTTGTGGTTGATAATCATGCCCGACAAATATTTTTATCTGATCAGGTAAATTATATATTTTATCGTGAATCGATTTATACAAATCTTCGGCACTAGCCGCTGGAAAATCACAACGACCAGTCCCTGAATCCGGCATAAAAATAGCGTCGCCCGAAAATAAAAAATCATCAATCAAATAGGACAAACAAGCCGGAGTATGTCCCGGCGTCGCAATAATCTTAACTTTGATTGAGCCGGCATTTAACAAATCACCCTCATCAAGCAGACGATCAAATTGAGAGCCATCAGTTTTAAATTCGGGTGATAAATTATAGAGTTCTTTAAAAACTTCTTGGACCTTTTTTATTCCTTTACCAATGGCAATTTTGACATCAGGAAATTCTCGCTTAATTATTTGTGCCCCACTTAAGTGATCTGCATGAGCATGAGTTTCAAGTGAAAAATGCATATTCAAATTTTGACTACGAATGAAATCGATAATTTGATGTGCGCCTTGTTCATTTATCTTTGAGCTTGCTGGATCATAACCCAGCACCGGATCTATCACCAAGGCATCACGAGTTTCTTGGTCCCAAACGACATAACTCAGAGTTGAAGTGGCTTCGTCAAAAAATTCTTTTACATTTTTCATTTTTTCCTAAAAATCCTATCCATAGAAAATTTTCCGGCGCCTTGAAAAAATAAAAGGACACAAGATGCCAAATACAAAACGGCCAGTTCTTTTTTGCCAAAAGGATCTGCGGCATGAGCCATAAAAACAGCAACAGCCATTGTAATACCTAAAAAAACGGCGGCATGCCGAGTGAATAATCCCGCAGCGATGAGCAGTCCTCCCAGAAATTCACTGAGTGCCGCACACCAAGCAAAAAAAACAGCTTGAGGAAACCCCATAGCAATAAGTCCCGCTGTCAATTGCTCGGGCGGAGGCATTTTTCCCAAACCATGAGCCAGTCCCATGGTAAGCCCAATCACAAGTCTAAATATAAGAATACCAAGATCCGGGAAGTTCAAAAATCTTTTCATAAGATCTCCTCTGATTTAGGGATTGAATATTTATTATCTTCTCTTTAGAGATAATAAAAACCAACAACAAAAAACTATAGCCGCCGCAATATAATAGGGCAAGCCAATCAGGTATTCTGATTTTTGCCCGATTGTGGTCGCCCAATTAAAAGTACTCGTATAAAGGATGGGCGCGGCAATTGCCGATAAACTTGATAATGAAACAAGACCACCTTGCAATTCACCTTGCCGGTTAGCTTCTACATGTTTTGTCATCATAGACTGAAGGCAAGGCATAGCCAGTCCCGAAAGAGATGAAATTAACATTACCCCGTACATCATCCAGCCCATGGGAGCAAACCCATAAAGGATAAAACCCAAAGCATTAAAAAAAATTCCAACATGAAGCGCTTTTTCTTCGCCCCATAATGGAACTAATTTTTTGGTTAAGACGGCTTGGCTGAAACCGTAAATAAGACCGACAAAACTCAGCGAAACTCCCACTTCAACAGGAGTCCAAGAAAACTTACGTTCGGTGTAAAGAGTCCAAATGCTTGGATGAACATTTCCTGCAAGGTAAAGTAAGGCGTATGTAATGACAAAAAATAAAATTGGAGATGGCTGCAGTATTTTTGCAATCAAAGAAAATGGATTAAACTTTTTAAATTCAATTTTACGACGATTTTCTAAGGTCAAAGATTCTGGTAAAATGAAAATACCAAATAAGAAATTAATAAAATTCAACCCCGCCGCAGCTAAAAAGGGAATTCCAGAGCCATAATGTCCTAAAAACCCACCCATAAGTGGCCCAAGAATAAAGCCAATTCCAAAAGCGGCTCCAATCAAACCAAAATTAGCAGATCGGTTTTTATCATCAGAAATATCAGCGATATAAGAATTCGCCACAGTCACGCTGGCTCCGGTTAATCCCGATATCACTCGACCAATAAATAATAAGATTAAGGTTGGGGCATATGCCATAAAAACATAATCGACTGATGCGCCTAACAAAGAGAACAATAAAATTGGTCGACGTCCAAAACGATCTGAAAGTGCACCTAAAATTGGAGAAGCAATAAATTGCATCAAAGCATACAGCGCTACAAAATACCCAAATAAATGATTTACCGAATCGACATCGGTAACAAAACGACGAATCACATCCGGTAGCACGGGAATAATTAAACCAATGCCCAACATATCCAGCACGATAGTGAAGAATATAAAATAAATTGTTTTTTGTTTAGTATTGGTCATTCTTAGGTTCAACCCCTACTGTATTTCTGATTGCAATGAGAGTAAATATTTTTTCATGACCTCGACTCGACGATGACCTTCTTCATTTCCCGATTTTGTCTTCAAAGATTCTGCGATTTTAAATAGCTTTTTGTAAAAATGATCAACAGTAAATTCTTGATCGTTTGGCACTCGCTGCCGACAAAAGGGATCTTCAAAGCTATAGAAGGCTCTTTTCAACAATCCCGAAGTCGCAAAACATCTTGCGATACCGATAGCTCCAAGACCATCCAGGCGATCAGCATCTTGTACAATTTTCGCTTCGATTGTTTTAATTTCGATGTTCGCGCTGAAACTGTGTCCCTCGATAGCATGCGCAATTTCATCATAAAATTTTTCTGGATAATGAATACCTTTTAAAAACTCAACCGCCTTTTCTGCAGACAATCGCGAAGCCTGACTTCGCAAAGGACTATCTTTAGGAATGATCACAAAATCATGTAGCCAAGCAGCAGGAATCACAACTTCGACAAGAGCATTTTCTTGCTCACAAAGCCTTTTGGCTAGCTTAACGACTCTTTTAAAATGTAACAGATCATGAGCTGGATCTTCACTTGTAGCGATTTGGGAAATTTTAGCTTCGAATTGAATTTCCCATTCTGCAAGATTCATAGGTGTTTAAACCATTTGTCTTGCAAAGCTTTCTCAATATCAATCCCTTTGTGCTGAGCAAATAAAATCGTCATCGCAATGACGTCAGCAATTTCTTCTCGTAAGTTTTTTTCAAGTTCATCTTTAGATTTATCGACAACGCGACCCCGTTGAGTTAATTTTAAATGAGCTGCCGTTAGTTCGCCAAGCTCCTCTTGAATTTTCAACACGTACCAATCATCATCTCGCTTAATTGCGAATTTTTCTGAATACCCATCAATGATTTGTTTTAATTTTTGTTCAATTTCTTTTAAATTCATTTTATTTTTTAAGAGATTTTTCTATTCTTGTTAAAATATCCAGTTGAGCCTGTTGAACACTAAAAAGTGATTTCATTTGTTCGGCAATCAGCAAATCAATTTTGCCATGCAGGCCACGCACTTCCATTTCCGCTTTCATATTAATCATATAATCGCTTTTGGCTCTTCGACGATCTTTTTCTTCTTGGCGGTTCTGACTCATCATAATTATCGGTGCTTGAATAGCGGCAAGGCATGAAAGAACTAAGTTCAAAAGAATAAAGGGATATGGATCAAAAATGTTATCTTTTAGGAACCAAACATTCATTATAATCCAAATCAAAAGAATAGAAAAAAACACGATAATGAATGTCCAACTGCCACCAAATGTTGCAACCTTGTCGGCACATCGCTGACCAAGCGTGGTCTCTGAATCATGTTCCAACTCAATTAAACGACTCGAAAGCAATTGTTCTTCGTCAATCGCCGCTTTTACTAAACTTGAAAGTTTATCTAAATGTAGATTTTCTTGGGCCATGAGATCTTTTAAATTCATGACTTCATTACTTTTCAGCTCGTTGCATGATTCGTTCGGCTTCTTCTTCATCGATCAATACAAATTTTTTGAAGGCGTCTTCATAAGCATAGACATCGGCTTTAGCAATATCGAACCACCATCCATGTACGGCAAGAGATCCTTCTTCGATTCGTTTTTTAACCGCAGGATAGGACTTCACATGCTCAATTTGCAGCAACACATTCAACTGCGAGAGCTGATTGTGTTCACTCAATGAAAAATCCAGGACGACTCCAGAGCGCAAACGATCAACCGCAGGATCACCATGGCGAAGCCAACTTTTTAAGTTAGGCATTTGAACTGTGTTGCGATCACCAACCAAGGCCCGCATCGCCGCACATTCCGAGTGGCCACAAACAATAATATCCGAAACTTTAAGATTCAAAACCGAATATTCGATGGCTGCGCCTTCAGATTCATCACTTATTGAGTGGCCATGTTTATCACAAGGAGGAATAAGATTTCCAACATTTCTTAAAACAAACAGATCACCAGGATTTGTCGATGCAAAAGTATTTGGCACAACTCGGCTATCTGAGCAGGCAATAAAAAGTGTATCTGGGGCCTGCCCTGTGGCTAGACGACCAAAAGCTTCTCGATAACCTACTTGGGATTTGCGGCGAAATTCAACGATTCCTTCAATTAATTTTTTCACAGGAAAAAGAACTATCGTATTTTTTGTGCCCGGTCTATAAGAAATTCACGACAACCTGGCTAGGTTTGATTTGAAGAGGTCTTAAGTGCAATCTGTTAGTCAAAGAATCATACGCAAAAGAAAAACCAAAGACCCCTGTGTGGGCTGTGGTTTGCGTCACAGCCTGTGTATTTGCGAGATGATCCCAACCCTTATTTTAAAAACAAAAATTTGTTTAGTTGTTCACCGCAAAGAACTGAAGCGAACAACCAATACGGGGGCTTTGGCGATTAAAAGTTTACTCAACAGCGAAATGCGAATTCGCGGAGAAGAAAATAAATCCGCTTTGGATTTAAGTGATTTATTGGTTCCAAGCTACCGAACGATTTTATTTTTTCCCTCAACTGCGGCCGTCGAATTAAATCAAGATTTTGTTCAGCAAAGCTCTTTACCCCTTCAGTTGATTGTGCCCGACGGCAATTGGCGACAAGCCAGCAAAGTTTATTCCCGACATCCCGAGCTAAAAAACATCCCTCAAGTAAAAATCAGCACACCGAACAGCTCTCGGCATCATCTTCGCGCCGAACACTCTGCGGAAGGCATGTCCACTTTGCAAGCCATCGCCTGCGCGCTTGGGATTATTGAAGGTCCAGAAGTCATGAATAAGCTCCTTGCTCTTTACCATGCTAAACTGGAAAAAACCCTTCTCGGACGTGGTGTAATTCTGTAAACTCAGTCTGGATGGAGAACTCATGTTAGATATTTATATTGATGCCGATGGCTGTCCCGTCAAGGAAGAGGTCTATCGCGTTTCTGAGCGTTACAAATTAAAAGTCTTTGTTGTCGCCAACAAAAGCATGAGTATCCCTTTGAGTTCACATATCGAAATGATCGTTGTTTCCGGTTCCTTTGATGCGGCTGATGATTGGATCGCAGAACAAATTACCTTAGGGGACATTGTTATTACTGCAGATATTTTGCTGGCCGAGCGTTGTATCAAAAAACAAGCTCGTGTTCTGGGTTCAAAAGGAATTGAATTTACTGAAGATAGCATTGGTAGCGCCGTGGCGACTCGCGAACTCATGCAGAATTTACGACATATGGGTGAAATGCGAAGCGGGCCTGCGCCGATGCAGAAAAAAGATCGTTCACAATTTTTAGGAAAGTTGGATCAAATCATTCAAGCCCTGCAGCGTCTTAAAAAATAGGCGTCCAGATCCTAACGAAATGATTTCATTTCTTAAGAAATGAATGAGAAGGTACAAAACACAATTATGGATATAAAAATTAAAAATGCTGTGCTGGTTGGCATTCACTTGCCAAAAATCAGTAATCAAGAATTTGAAAGCTCACTTCAAGAACTCACACGTCTGGTAACAACCTTGGGCTATAGCGTGGTCGGCCAAGTGACGCAAAAACGCACTTCAGACCGCTCACCTTCAATTCTTGGCAGCGGAAAACTCAAAGAGCTTTCAGAGTGGACTGGTGGCACAGGTGAAATTGCTTCCGCTGTTGAACACAAACTTTCAAAAGCGGCGACAAAGTGGCAAGAAGAAAAACTCGCTGAAGAGAGCGAAAATGAACAACTTATTAATGAACAGGACGATCAAGGCCAACTTCCCGATGAAAAGAAAGGATCGGCTCAAATTGTCATTGTCGACACTGATCTTTCTCCATCGCAAATTCGTAATCTTGAAAGCGCCGCCGGAGTCACTGTCCTTGATCGAACTGGAGTGATCATCGAAATCTTTAGTCGACATGCCCGCACTAAAGCCGCAAGATTGCAGGTCGAGATTGCACGTTTAGCTTATATGGCTCCTCGCTTGCGTGAAACTGGCGGCGGAGAAGATCGTCAAGGTGGCGGAGTCGGTGGAAAAGGTTCCGGAGAAAGTAGTCTTGAACTCGACAAAAGAAAAATTCGCGATCGAATCAAGGAATTAAAAACTGAGTTGGCTTCCATCGGGAATGAACATCAAGTTCGTCGAGCCAGACGAGAACAAGAAATCAGTGTTGCTCTTGTCGGTTATACCAATGCCGGAAAATCTTCTTTAATGCGAGCTATGACTGGAAGCGAAGTCCTGATTGCCGATAAACTTTTTGCCACGCTGGACACCACGATACGCCCCTTGCACCCGGAAACTCGTCCTAAAGTTTTATTATCGGATACAGTCGGTTTTATCAAAAAACTCCCCCATGATCTGGTGGCCTCATTCAAATCCACATTGGATGAAGCTCTGAATGCTTCTTTGCTGCTTTTTATTGTCGACGCTTCAGATCCATCCTTTCGTTCACAATTGGAAGTCACACAAAATGTTTTAGCTGAAGTTGGCGCTAAAGAAATTCCCAGTCTTTTGATATTGAACAAACGCGATCGTCTGAGCGAACAACAAGCCCTGTCACTTCGCGAAGAATATCCTGACGCACTCATGATTTCGACTCGGGACAAAGCTGATCTTAAAATTCTTCGTGATAAAATCATGAGCTATTTTGAAAGTAATATGCTTGATGAAGAAATTTTTGTACCCTATTCGGCTAAAGGGATTATCGGGGAAATTCGCGGAAAAATGCGTGTGCTTGATGAATCTTACAATGAAAGTGGCGTCACTTTGAAAGTCAGAAGTTACGCTGAAGCCTTGGCACAAATTAAAAAGAAAATTCTTGTAAAAAAATAGCAAATTGAGGATTCATCACAAAGGTCTAGGAATAAAATTCGCTCCAGGAAAAAAGTCTCGTCAATTCTTAAGTATTCTTAACATTTTTCTCATATATCCTTATGCAAAGCATCCAACAGGCAGAGATGCTATTGCATTAGAACATAATTACATTGCAAAAATTTATATGTTAAATAAATAATGCTTCTACACAAATCCGAAGGAGGATATTTCCATGAATACAAAAACACTTTTTGTTTCTGCAATTGCATTAACTCTGTCATCACTTTCAATCGCTGAAACACCTGCAGCTAAACCTGCTGGTCTTACTGATCCACAGATCGCTCATATTGTTGTTACTGCAAACAAAATTGATATTGAAGCTGGAAATCTCGCAAAATCAAAAACTAAAAATAAAGCAGTTCTAAGTTTTGCAAAAACAATGGTTACTGACCACACCTCTGTGAATGGCCAAGCGACTGCACTAGTTACAAAACTTAAAGTAACTCCAGAAACTAATGCAACAAGTGAAGCTCTTACTAAAGGTGCTGCTGCAAACATTGCAACTTTGGGAACTCTTAAAGATAAAGCTTTTGACAAAGCTTACACTGATCATGAAGTTACTTATCATGAACAAGTTCTTAGCACTATCGATACTGAATTGATCCCGAAAGCAACAAACCCTGAACTCAAAGCACTTCTTGAAAAAACACGACCAGCAATTGCGGCTCACTTAGAGCATGCTAAAGAAATGCAAAAGACTTTGACCAAATAATGATTTTTAAAAGAATTCACATTCTTTTTCTTGTCTTTGTTATGTTTGGAATTCGTCCTATCGAGGCGAATTCCAAACCAACTACCCACTCTATTTCTATTAAAGACATTAAATTCACTCCAGATGATTTAGAAATTGATGCAGGTGACACTGTCGCATGGACAAATGAAGACATTGTCCCACACACAGTGACAAATAAAGGGATTTTTGATTCCAAGCCTATTCAAACAAATGCCCAATACAAACGTCTATTTAATAAAAAAGGTGATTTTACGTACACCTGCACACTTCACCCCATGATGATCGCGAAGATTAAAGTTAAATAGCAACGGCGCCTGATTATGACACTTAAAAAATTATTCACAACACTTCGCCTATCACTCAAAGGCGAAAATCATGATTACACTCAAGGAAATATTTCTGAAGCAGTGATCTTGCTCGCAATTCCGATGATTCTGGAACTCAGTCTGGAAAGCGTCTTTGCCGTTGTCGATATGTTTTTCGTAAGTAAATTAGGACAAAATGCCATAGCTACTGTTGGCTTGACTGAATCCGTAGTAACGATAATTTATTCAGTAGCCATTGGTATCAGTACCGGAGCCACTGCTATTGTTGCTCGTCGTATTGGAGAAAAAAATCCCGAAGCCGCTGCCCAAGCTGGAATTCAATCATTGATTCTTACCATCGTCGTCTCGCTCATCATGGGAGCAGCCGGAATTGTTTTCGCGGAAGATATTTTAAGACTTATGGGAGCCAGCCCTGATGTTGTTCGGGAAGGCACAAGCTTTGCGCAAATTATGTTGGGTGGAAGCACCGCTATTTTACTTTTATTTTTAATCAATGGAATTTTTCGTGGTGCTGGCGATGCGGCCATGGCTATGAAAAGTCTTTGGCTTGCCAGTATCATCAATATTATCTTATGCCCTATCCTTATCCATTTTTTTGGACTGAAAGGTGCTGCAATTGCTACTGTTATTGGTCGAAGCTCCGGAGTGATTTATCAGTGCTTTCATTTGTTCAAAGGCGATGGAGTCTTGAAGTTTCGTACACAAAATTTTAACTTTGATTTCCCAATTATTAAATCTATTGTCAAAATTGCTTGGCCTGCTTCTTTTCAATTTATTATTGGTAGCGGAAGTTGGATTATTCTGACACGGCTGGTGGCGGAAACCGGTGGCACGGCAGCCTCGGCGGGTTACCAAATCGCTTTCCGAAATTTTGTTTTCTTCATTTTACCAGCCTGGGGCCTAAGCAACGCCGCCGCAACCTTAGTAGGCCAAAATCTTGGAGCCAAACAATTTGCACGAGCCGAAGAAAGTGTCTTCATCACGGCTAAATACAGCGCAATATTAATGTCCTTCGTAACATTGTTTTTTTTCTTTTTTGCCAGACCCATCGTTCAAATTTTTACTGAGGACTTAACCGTTCTTAATCATGGAGCTCAAGCCTTACAAATCATTGGATCTGGTTATATTTTTTACGGAGTGGCCATGGTAATGACACAAGCCCTAAATGGCGCCGGCGATACCAGAACTCCAACTTGGATTAATTTTATTTGTTTCTGGCTGTTTCAAACACCATTTGCCTATTTTCTGGCAAAAGGTTTAGATCTAAAAGCAATGGGTGCTATTATTGCAATTCCCGTGTCTCAGGCTATTTTAGCTATGCTTGCTTGGTATGTTTTTAAAAAGGGAAAATGGAAAGAGATAAAAGTTTAATTTACAGGATTCAAAAACAATGAAGAAATATCACCTCTATTCCCTTATAATTTTAATTTCAGCATTTTCATTTTCACAAGCTCAGGCCACAGCGATTCAAGCTTACAATAAAATTCGACCCCTAATTGTCCAGGTGAAATCCTCGGCTAGCAGTAATTCAGAAAAATCATCTTATGGTACGGGCTTTGTCATCGACAAGTCGGGAATAATTATGACCAATTATCATGTGGTCTCTGAATCCATTTGGAACCCAGAAAAATTAAAATCCTATGTTGTTTTTGAAAACCAAAGTTTAGAAGCAAAAATTTTAAATGTCGACTTCGTCAATGATCTTGCGCTTCTAAAAATTGACCATCAATTTCCAAGTCAAATTAAACTCGCCGAATCTCTTCCCGACAAAGGAGAGGAAATTTTTTCTTTGGGTTTACCCGAAGATTTAGAATGGACCGTGGTCAAAGGAATCTACAACGGTTTAGTTAAACATGGTCCGCTTAATTCTTTTTATATGAGCACACCGATTAATTCCGGGATGAGCGGTGGTCCTATCGTAAATAGTAAAAATGAATTGGTCGCGGTTAATGAGTCCATTCGCCTTGCGAGTTCACAAATTTCGTTTGGGGTACCACTTCCAGACGTTAAATCTTTATTAGCTGAAAAAAACTCAAACGCACTGACATCGAAGCAACTTTATTACGATAAACTTCAAGAGCAATTAACCCTTTATCAAGAAAAGCTCACAAATATAATTCAAAAAAGCTTTAAGAAAGAAAAGAAAATTTCAAAAATTGCAATTCCCGATCTTTCCGAAAACTTTAAATGCTGGGGAGATAGCGAGACTCAACAAGAAAATTTCTATCGTTCTGAAACTGAATATTGTTCAAATGAATACAGTATTAGAATCAATGATACCCTGGAAGAAGGTGGCTTTGATTTCCAATTTTCGATCACAAATAACTATCTACTTAACCAACTTTCTTGGCAGAATCTTATTTCCTCAAAATCAACATTGACACTTCCTGAGGTGGTCAATTCATTTAATTCCGAGGCCACTCTTAATTATACACCGGTTAAATGCATCCGTGAAAATATAACCCATGGCAATTCCCCTATTTTAATAACAATTTGTTATCAAAAAATTCTTCAGCTGAAGGGACTTTTTGATTTTTATATTAGTTTCTATAAATCTTTGAATAAGAAAACTTTTATTTCCGGGCAAGTTAAAATCGGTGCCTTTTCCCGTAGCAACATGAAAAAAATCATTAACCTCATTCTGGATAAAAAATTTGAGGTATCGAAATGATCCGAATCGAATTATTTAATAAAAATGGTCACCTCATCAAAAGTTTTGATTTTAATGGCGATCAGTTTAAAATAGGTCGCGCCCTTGATTGTAATTTAATTATTCCTGATTTTTCTTTCCGCCCTATTGAACTAACGATAAATAAAACAGCTGAAAATAAATATAACTATCAGTGGGAAAATAAAAATCTTGAGGTTATCGAAGAACAGATTTTAAAAATTCATAATTATAAGCTCGTATTTACTAATTTGGATTTTTATGCCAATCCGAACACCCAAGTCAGCCTTAAAAATCGCCGAGAATGGCTTTACCCATTAGCCGTTTTTGTTTTAATTTTTTTGGTCGATTGTTTTAAAACTTTATTTGTTTCGGCCAAACCTTACCTGTCAGATCAAAATTTTGTTTTCATACTGGCCGTGGGAGTTCTTAATCTCATATTCAGTTTTGGCTTAGTGCTCATTTCAAAAATTATCAATCATGAGTATAATTTTTGGAAAATTCTTTTCTATTTAATGAATCTTACATTTTTTATTTTTGTAATTTCCACTTTTGGAATACGCTGGTTCCCCTTTCGACTTTTTGAAAATGACCTTTTTTGGTTATCATTTAATTTGGCTATCGCTTTTCCTTTTTTCTGGAAACTCACCTTTCTTGTCTGCGAACACTTAGAAAAAAAACTTAAGATTATCTTGGCGTTTATTCCCTTTGTTATTTTTATTTTATTTGCGGTGATTTCAACATTTCCATTTCAAAAAAAATACAAATATTCAACCTATCAACCCCGCCCTGCCGTTTTTCAATTTTTAGAAACTAAAAGTATTTCAGCAGAACAGCTGAGTCAGGAGATTGAAACCGAAATCGAGTAACCTTTACTCCTCGGATACAATCGAATGGATAAAAAATTAATCTTTGAACAATTAAAAAATGAACTCGAAAATAGTCTGGAATTGGCTCTAAATGCTGCACAAAATACTTACGAAATGGCTACACACGAAGATAATAAGGCTGAAAATAAATATGATACACGTGGACTAGAAGCTTCTTATTTGGCCGGAGCCCAGGCCGAGCGAGTTCGCGATTTGCGTGACACTTTGGGAAGCATTATAAATATTCAAATAAAATCATTTAGTAGGGAAAATAAAATTACCTTGTCTGCTCTCGTAAAGATTTCTTCCAACGAAAAAAGCATTTGGGTTCTTTTACTGCCAAAAGGTGGCGGTCAAAGCTTTCGTTATGAAGATAAACTCATACAGGTGATTACTCCAGAAAGTCCCTTAGGACAAAGTCTTGTCGGTAAGGAAGTTGGCGACATTGTCCAAGTTCACAACAAAACCTATGAAATCGAAGAGATCTTCTAACAGTCGTGATGCCAAGAACATGAGGATGTGTCTTCGTCATCTGACAAATAATCTTAGCAGTTTTTATCAATCTTAGAAGTAGAGGCTTTCATGGAGATCCCCAGAGCTCATTTTACCCTAGTAATAATTCTTCTTCTCATAATAAGAGCAAGTCCTATTGGACCGATAAAGAGCAGAATAGTCGCAGCAGCTGATGCACCTCTTCCGCCTGTGTAAAATCCAGAGCTAGAATTCATTTTTACTTGTCCACAGCCTCCCCCAAATTTTGGCATTTGGTCGGCATTGGGCGTGGAGGAACTTGAAAGTTGGTTCACGTCGGATGGCATTGAAGCAGGTGGGGGTTGCACCGGAGGCTGTACAGGAGGTTGTGTCGGGGGTTGATTTCCCGCAATAGATAGGTCGCGTGAGAAAATATTATTTGCTTCATTGGATTCCACGACAGTCGTACCATTGTCGGCCTGGGCAGAAATATTATGATCTCCAGCTAAAATCATATAACTGGTCGTGCTACGAATTAAAATTGTGGCTCCTGCAGCAAGAGAGGCGGACGCACTTCCACTAGCTCTATTAATTCCATCAACCAAAAAGGCGACGCTGAAACCGCTTGGAGTAGCGACAGCTCCGAGATTTTTAACAGTTGCCGTGAACATTCCTCCGGCATAATCAAGCGCTGTCACTGTTAAATCAGGCTTGTCAGCTTGGGGAGCTGCAATTTGTATGTCCGCGCAGGAATAATAATACGTCGGTTGCGCTGGATTCTCCTCCATACTCTGAATGAGCTGAAGCGTACATGCCGAACAAGGTGTCGTAGGAATTTTTACAGTAGATGAATACATGTGAGGAAGATCTGCTGTTGAATTCTGGGTATCCGGGATAGTCGCAAGAACCTGAAAGTTTGCATCATTGGCAGCAGAAAATGAAATGATAAATTTACCAGGATGCTGTATCGTCTCTTTCCAATTCACAACAAGATCTTGTCCAGGCGTCAGTACTGTTGGTTTATTTGTGCGAGCAAGCCCGCCACAGGGAGCACTTTTAATTCCAGTGTTCGAATTTCGAGGCGCCGGAGAACTAAGTCCAGCATGGCCCAACATTTGAGTCGGAAGACCAAGAACAAACCCTACAAGGAAGATTGTTAAATATAATTTTGAATTATTCAAAATGACTCTCCTTGAGACGATTTAACCAAATTTCGGCACGAACGATAAACATTGATTAAACTTTCGTCCAGTCGATTTGAGCGGGCAAAGACAGGGTGAATTCCCTTATTGTTAGAAAGATTCAAATAACATAAAAAGTCCGATGATTCATTTACGTCGTCACATTCTTCACCACGGCACGACTGGGCTAAACTGCTCGAGTCAATCTCGATGTATAATCCCTTTGGACACAGACTAACGCCTTGCTCTACCTCAACACATTCGAATTGAAAACGGATTTGGTCATTTTTCACGGTTGTCGAATATCGCCGATGATCGCATGAAAAACTTTTCGAATCGGCGCACATATCCGCAGGCAGTGGCGATGAAAGCTCCTTCAAAAAACTTTTTTGAAGTTCATCCGATGTTAAATGCGCAGTCTCGCCTGATTCGGCCACGTCGTTTTCATGATTTATTTTTCCGCAATTACTATAAGCTAAGCTAAGAATTCCAGTAAGTATCAAAATGAGAAAAAGCTGTCCGTATTTTTTCATTATTGCACTACCCCCTTCCCCGAGTGTTTAATACTAACAAATTCTTAGTGCTTTGGACTAATCAAAATACACAATTCACTCACAAAATTCTTGATTTATCAAAATGAAGCACCACTCGAAAAAAACCCTCTTCGACGGCCAAATAGACCGCCCCAGCGACCTCGGCTTGCGTTGAGATAAAATTGCAAGTAGATTTTCAATATGACTAAAGTATACCCTTTTGTTATACCAGCGATGTTCATTCTTTTGTTCCAACTTGAAAGTCAGGGCGCTAAGATCAAAAGTGTCAACGGAACACAATTACAAATTGAGACTGAATCTTCTGAAGATCTTTCCGTCAACGGCCTTTACTACTTATTAAATGAACAACAGAAAAAAGTCGGGATAATAAAAATAACTCGAATTCATGCGCCAGAAACATCGGGGGTTCTATTAAAGGGGGCAGCGAGAGTTGGCTTCCCCTTAATTAAATATACAAAGACAGTTGCATCACAACAGAATGTGCAAAGAAAGGTCCTCCCTCTACAGAGGACCCCAAAATGGGGGCTCCAAGTTGGATTCTTATATAACAATTTTTCAGTTAGCCAATCGGGTAATTCACTTTCAATGACCGGCATAAGCTATTTGTCCTCTGTTAGCTATCAAGACAATATTTCAAAAGATTTGATATTTCAAATCCAGACTGGAGTAAAAAACTATTCGGTTACTGCTGAGCAAGCCAATATCAATATAAATTATTTGGCCCTGTATGGAGGTCTTGGCTACCTTATCACCGATTCAATTTCCTGCAACTTGGGCTTGGAGTATTTGTCTCCACTTTCCAAATCGAGTAATGTTTTAGCTCTCGATCAAATTCAAAGCAACTCAGCAGCCTCCTTTGGATTCGGCTGGAGATTTGACCCCCATTATTCTGTTTCAACTTCCTATAATTTTTTCCTTAACAATAAGGACATTACGGCGTCATTTATAAATCTTCAATTGGGCTACCATTTCGATTTTTAAATTTCGTAAAAATTTCTTGATTTCAATACGTAAAATAACTTTGACCCAAAGTATTTTTAGATTCGAAGTGGTTTTAAAAATGCCCATTCATCGACCAAAGCATAGGATATGGAATAAACTGTGTCCTCTAAACCTGACTTTAAAAAGGCTTTGAAGGCAGCCAGAAAAGGACCCATGTTCAAGAATATACTTTGACTCTATATTATTATTAACTAAGTCTACTTTGTTTATCATTGAGGAATGAATACATGAGTCTGCCATGCTATGCGCTGTTTATTATTAATTTGATCACTTTCCCTCAACACTACGTGTACGCGAATAAAATTCATGCAAAGGTAGTTACAAAAAAAATTAATGAAGAGTCCAATGAGTGGTCAATGTACATTGATCTTCTTAAAGGGAAGAAGGTTGTCAAACGTATCTCTTGCGAAGCGAAAAATAATGATAAATATGCAAAATGTTATCCCGTTGAACTATTAAATGGAAATCTATTTATAGTTGATTGCTACACCCATGACTCTATTGCAATGAGTTGTGAGATTTCCATGTATAATAATAAAGGTGAAATCGATAATAATTTTAAATCACCTTTTATGCCCTTGAAGCGAGGCGTCTGGGGATTTCAAAACCGTATTGATTTAATTGAAAAAGCTGTCAAATCAAAAGATCAGAAAAATCAAGTAGAGATAACGGGTTGGTTTCAATATGAAGAGCTAGATAAAATTCCTGATTACCAACGTGATTTTTGCATTGAAGAAGATTGTGTAAGTTTTAACGGCTATAGCACAAAAGCTAAATTGACAATCGATTCCAAAGGGCAAGTTGTCAAAACTAAGATTATTAAGCGAGCTCAAATCACATATAAAAAAGAGCAGATTATTAAAGAATTGAAGCAACAGATACCTTCATTCGAAGAAAATTTAAAAAATGTGAGTGGCCAAGAGGCCGATTACTACAAAGACAAACTTAAAAAGTATAAAAGCTGGCTGAAAAAAATTGAATAGGACTTTAAAAGTAGCTTGTCGAAGTTACGGCAATAATCATTATGGTGTTTCTAAATCGGTGATTGTTAGTTGGATTAACCGCCTCAAAATCGGCAGCAAGATCGCCCGTAACCGCTGAGTTCTATCGTAACCCCTGCGTAATTCACACTATTGACTATAGCGTTTTCGAAGTCGTGCCTGTTCGAGCGGGGTTTGCACGTCTTCTGAACCTTCAGCAATCCATTTCAAAACAAGTTGTATGTAGGTTCGAGGATCGATATCATTTTTCTTACACGATTCAATGATCGTAAATAAAGTTGCGGCTGTTGCAGCTTCAGTATGTGACCCAGAACCATAATAATTTTTTCTACCAACAACAGCGTGACCAACGTTTTTCAATATATACTATAGCTTTTCGCTTCTGCGAGCCTTCGCGCGATTTTGGATATTCATCGAGCAAAAGCTTTTTTAAATTCTTAATAACAAGACCGCTCTCCGTTAGTCGTAAGATTTTTAATTCATCAAAACTTTTAGCCCTGCGCTCGATCTTAAATAATTCGTCTTCATGATTTTTTCCTAGCGTCCATAGCTTCCTTCTTGGGGCAGCGAAAAATCTGTTTCACAATTTCTTTATAAGGACTTGCAAAAAACGCCAAATAAATTTCCATCGCGCCAATTGCAATTGCCATGGCCAACCCACTCGGAGCCAAAAAGGCATGCACAAGAAATATATTAATGATAATTGGAGCTAATACGACCAGGGCCAGCGGCACAAATACACCGCTTAATAGCATTAAACCGCAAATAACTTCAGTGCCTTTAAGAAAGGGGAAGAAATAAACACTGGCCATCAGTCCACTAGAAAAAGTAACTAATTTTTCTGGCATATCAGTCGGAACAGGAATGAAATTAAGGAATCCATTCAGCCCAAAGACGAAAAAAAGAGTGCCCAGCAAAATACGGATAATTAAAGTCAATTTGTTCATATATTACTCCTATTGAAATAGAGCACATCATGCAAACACTTACATTGTCAAAATTTGATAATTAATGGACTTACAAACTCCATTATTAGTTCCTTCGTCCAAACACGCCGTCAGACCCACGATATGATCAATTTAAATAAATTTTTTAAAAACATCCGCCAAAGAATGAATTCCTTCAACCGTTCTTTGGCAATTAGTTACCCCTAGATTTTTTTCGAAAAGCTCTTGCAGCCGATCGTAAAATCGTATGGAGGCAAGAGCTTTTTTTCGTCCGTCAGCCCTTAATTCAATCTTGAATTGCCGAGCATCTTTATCGTTAACTACGCGCTTTATATAGCCCTGGTACTCGAGATCAGATATAATGTGACTCATATTGCCTCGACTTGTTTGAAATATTTCTGCCAACTGAGACGGTGTCACATCATTTCGTTCTTCAAAAAAGAGCGCGGTTAGCACCAAGCCCTGAAGTAAATTGAGCTGATCCACTTTCATTTTTTTATTCAGTTTGGGAACGATGGTCTCGTAAGCTGCATTCAGTGCGAATATAGGACTCTGCTGTAAGTATTTTTTTATTTTCATAGCTTCCATATTAGTTGAATCATTCAACTATTGAAAACTAAAATTTTATTTTTTTCATTTAAAATTGAACCGATCTTTAGTAACTTCTTTTTTAGGAGACTTTATGTATCAAGAACATGCCTTAGTACCTCAATACGTTATTCAAAGAGGAAATAAAATTCTAGACAACGCTCTTTTCATTTTAGCGGGAATTGTTTCTCTTAGCCTTTTAGCACAAATCGCTATCCCCTTGCCGTGGACACCTGTTCCAATCACGGGTCAAACATTTGGAGTCGCTCTCATCTCATTAATGTGGGGACGAAAAAGAAGTGTCGCCATTGTGCTGATCTATTTAAGCATCGGATCCCTTGGATTACCTGTCTTTGCTCAGGCAAAATCTGGCTTCATGATGTGGCCTACAGCAGGATATCTTATCGGGATGGTTTTTGCTTCATACTGGATGGGCTTGCTTGCTGATATTGGTTGGACAAAAACATTTTTGCGAACTTGGCTTAGCGCATTTTCAGGAAGCCTGATTATTTTCTTTTTTGGAGTCTTGGTTCTTTCATTTTTTATACCTTCAAAAGATCTTTTGATAGCGGGAGTATTGCCTTTTTTACCAGGTGATTTTATTAAAACATTCTCATCAAGTTTGTTGGCCTATAAAGCCCAGCAATCGTTCAAAAGTAAAAGATGAAGTTTATTTTACTTTTATTTCTTTTTCCGGTTTATTGTTTTGCTCGGATTGACGTCGCTTTTCTTGAGCTAAGAACTTATGATGGAAAAGTGATCCAACTGGAGCCAAATGGTCAGTTTGCTCATATTGCGATTTCCTATCAAAATAAATGGCTTCATGCCCATCCTTACCGAGGAGTAGAAATCATTTCTACCGAAGCATTACAAAAAATTGGAGCTATCAAAACGATCATTACAATTTCAAAAAAAAATTCACTCAATGAATCTGTAGTAAAAAGTTTTTTAAATACTCCTTATGATTCCTCTTTCACATGGGGTAATGATAAATTGTATTGTTCCGAACTGGTGGCGAAGCTTTTAAATATTCAACCTCAGGCAATGAAATTCGAGGCTTCTTTTTGGCCCCAAAAATTTAAAAATCTTAGAGGTCAATTTGGTATTTCGCCGGACGATATTTTCAATTTCCTAAAAAACCGAGGCTATCAAAGCCATGATATTAAAAATCAATGTTCAAAATTATTTTGAATCCCCGCTAAAATCTCCGTAAGCAAAAATCTTAAATTATCTGTTATCTTGACTCGAAGCGCGTTTGTGCAAATGATTGCCACCCAATTTGTTTGTGGCTAGTCTTTTGACCAGTTTAGGTTATTCAATTTTTAAAAGGAGATCATATGAAATCTACGCTTCAAGTTGCTTTCGCAATTTCTGCCCTTGTTCTTGCTTCTAGCTTCGCAAACGCAGGAGCTGACATCGTTTCTGCACCTATGAGCTGTGCGGTCAAAGCACCAAATGGTGCTAACTATTGCTTAGAAATTCCAACTGAAAAACTCAATGAAGAAGCAATTGCTGGATTTACCGCTGATTGCCAAAAGCAAGCTGGTGCAGTTTTCACTAGATCTGCTTGTTCAACAACTGACCGTGTTGGCACTTGCACTGTTACAGTACCAGAGATTACTTACAAAGTACTTTTTTACCCACCATTCACTGTGGAATCAGGCAAACAAGTTTGTACTGAGAACAACGGCACATTCACAAATAACTAAGATAATTAAGACAATGAAATTCGGTAGGTTAAGACTTGCCGAATTTCACAATTGTAATTGTTCGGTCAAAATATCTATCAGGTCAGTTTTCTTAATCGGCTTTGTGAGATGCAAATCGCATCCAGCTTGCATCGAGCGGGCTCTTTCCTCGGGAAGCGCATGAGACGTCAGCGCAATAACTGGTTTTTTATATCCTTGATCACGAATTCGACGTGTAGCTTCAAGGCCATCCATGACGGGCATTTGTATATCCATTAATACGCAATCGTATGGTTGCTGACCCACCATTTTCACGGCTTGCAATCCGTCTGTCACCACATCAATATTTGCTCCCAAAGATTTAATATAATGACAAATTAAAAATGCGTTATCCGGCGAGTCTTCAACAAGCAAAATCTTCTTGTCTTGAAATTGCTGGTTTTCACTTGATCCTGGGGCAACAATTCGAGCGATGCTTTTTTTATTCATTTCAGCTGGAGCACGCTCGACGTAGGTTTGAAATATAAAATGACTTCCTTTTCCAAGAGCGCTTTTCTTTAATTCTAATTTACCATCAAGCGCTTCAGCAATGCGCTTGGAAAGTGCAAGTCCAAGACCGCTTCCACCAAATTTTCGTACAATGGAACTATCACCTTGTTTAAAAGGTTGAAAAAGATTTTTTTGATTTTCATCCGATATACCAATGCCGGTATCTTCCACTTCAATACAAAGATGCACTTTTCCTGGTTCATTGATCTCTTGGCAACTCACAGTAACCTTAACGATTCCTTTTTCTGAAAACTTAATCGCGTTATTCAAAAGATTTGTCAGAATTTGACTTAGGCGATGAGCATCCGTCAAAATTCGCAAGGAATCCTCGGCATGATACAAGAACTGCAGCTCTAAACCTTTTGATTTCAAAGTTGGCAAAAAAGAACTCATCGCATCGTCAACTAAAGACTTTAAAGAAATAAAACTTTTATGAATAGGAATTCGTCCAGCTTCGAATTTTGATAAATCCAATATGTCGTCAATTAAATGCATAAGCAGAGTTCCATTCGTACGAATGCGCGCAAGATATTCTTTGCTTTCCTCATTTGATTGTTTTTCTGAAGCCATAAGTTCTGAAAAACCAAGAATGGAATTCATCGGGGTTCGAATCTCGTGACTCATGTTCGCCAAAAATTGCATTTTAGCTTGGCTTGCATTTTCAGCCAGTTCTTTTGCTGCTTTTTCACCCTCAAGACTTTGTGCCAACTGAAGCGTTCGTTCCTCGACACGTTTTTCCAGTTCATTCCTAGCTTCCATCAGTTGGGATTCAATGCGCTTGCGATCAGTGATATCTTGTGAGGTACCCAACATTTTAACTGCATGACCTTCAGCATCTTTCACTACCCGCCCATGGCTAAGAATGAAACTTTCTCCACGGCTCGTGGGGATTTTGTTTTCAAAAGTAAAATCTTTTCCAGAGACAATTGAGCTTTGAATAATTTCATTAGTTTCCTGACGAATCTCGGGATGCAAGCGTTCAAGATAGCCCTTATAGCTGGGATCAAAACCCTCTTTCTGAATCTCAAATATTTTAAAGAGTTCGTCTGACCATGAAATGATATCCGCTTTTAAATCCCATTCCCAACTTCCAATTCGCGCAATAGACTGGGCTTCACGCAAACGACTTTCACTTTTCTTTAACTCTTCTTCGGTTTTCGCAAGATTAAGATAGTGTTCCGCAAACTCCCGGGAAAGCTCATGCTCTGTTCCTAGCATGGCGCGAATGCAAATAAATACGACCGCTAAAATAAGTTCCGTAATGATCGCCACAAACTCAAGTGGCAAAACTGTTGGCGTGGAAAGTGGGTGCATAACTTCAATAAAATAAAATACTGGAATATGAATAAGTGCAAAAATCATATAAGGGATAGTGCGACCTTTGCTGTCCATCACCGCACCGATAATAAATAATGCAGCTAACCCCACCCCAAAAAAGGGACTACTCAGCCCCCCCGTCGTCCAAAAGCTAGGCAGCGAACTAATCCAGAATGCCACATACAAAGGCCACCAAAAGCGAGGAGAACGCCAAGAAGAATTAAGCCAAACTATAGAAGTTAGACAACCGAACAGAAGAACAAAATCCGTGGCAATAACCAGCGGGGAACTCCAGAAAAAATCGGCAATTGTTGATATTAAAGCAAGGATAAACCCGCTATAACAAATGGCTTTACCAACTCGGTAAGCTCTCTCTTGCCGCCAGATTCCCAGCAGTTGCTGAGGCTTTTCTGTCGCTAACATATTGAGATGGTTCCGATACGGCATTGGTCATTATCTATAGAGAAAAGCAGGGGGATGCAAGCCAGAAGGCTTACCTCAGTTTGAGATTTCTATAATTAATAAGTAATTTCAAATATTTAATATGCTATTTTGACTCCTGTTTTTATTCTCACATTTGCAATTTCTTCATCTTCTAGCGCTTTTACGGCATTTGTGGTTAGAGTTTTAAAAGCAATGGAGGTTAATATTTATGTCAATCAGGATTGAAAAAATCGGAGCAAAGCTAAAGCCCCTTACTATTTTATTGGGGTTCATAGTCGTTATGTGTGGATTTGCTGGATTGATATGGCCAAAGCTGCCCATCACAGATTCGCCAAGTTATTTCGACTTTGCTGACAAAAGATCCTTTTTGGGAATTGATAATACCTTTGATGTTATCACAAATCTTGGGTTTGTAGTCGTCGCAATATATGGATTGTTATTAATTAGAAAAAATAAAAACCTTTCTAAAGAATATCTTATCATGGGACTGATCCTTTCAGCTGCAATACTGCTTACTTTCGTTGGGTCCTCCTATTTTCATTTGTTGCCTAATCCCCAACGACTATTTTGGGATAGATTACCCATGACTTTAATTTTTGGAGCGATGACTTCACTTTTAATTATCGATCGAATCGATCGATACGTTGGAGTTATTGTTGCAAGTATCTTAATTCCACTATCGGCCTTTTCTGCAATCGGTTGGCATTTGGATTGGCTTACACTTAAGCCATACATAATGCTTCAGTTTGGTAGCTTAGTATTTGTTTTCTTGATTGCATTGCTTCGACCAAAAGGATTAATTCCCAACTCTGCCATTTGGTGGAGCTTAGGTCTTTATAGCCTAGCAAAAGGCTTGGAAACTTTTGATACTCAAATTTTTGAATTGACGACGATCCTCAGTGGACATTCACTAAAACATCTTGTTGCTGCAGTAGCGCTAATTAATTTTTTATCTTTTTTAAGAATTAAGAGTTCGCGTTAACCATTCGGAAAATTCATTAATAATAGACGGGCCTTGTTCTCGCAAATTTTCTTTTTTTAGATTTTCTAACTTAGCCGCAATTGGTTCCAAAGTATGAAATCCATAATTTCTGGCGTTGCCTAACAGCTGGTGGCCAATACGATTAAAATCAGCAACAGAATCAAGCTGAATGCTCTTCTTCAGCACTTCAATATCTGCTTGGCGACGTTGTAAATAAGCGTCCAACATTTCTTTAGGCAATGAAATCATTTTTACTGTGTATAACATTTTTATTTTAATGTCCCCTTTTTCTTGGTCTTGTTCCAAAAATACCCAAAAGTGAGCTCATTCTTGCCTCAAATTCAAAATAACCTTGCACAGGATCGGCTCGCCATTTGCTTTAAGAAAGGTAACGCAAAGTTAATACAACAAGGGGGAATTCATGTCTGCAGCATTGAATCATGTATTGGAATCAGATTATCGAAGTACTGCTGAAAACAAACCAATAAAAAATAAATCAAGAAAGTATCGTCGCATTCTTATAGTTGATGACGATATGGACACGGCACAATCAATCAAATACATTGCTGAGTCCTACGGCGAAAATGTTTTCTGTGAAATTGTCTGCGATCCTTATGAGGCTCTTATTGCTTTAAGTGATCATGAATTTGATATGTTACTTATCGATCAAAAGATACCTGGCCTTGAGGGAACTTCCATTCTTTCTAAAATCGATGAGTTTGTCGATCAGGATCCACTCATTATAGAATCCGGTAGATATACTGACTCGATCCCGACAGTTATCATGTCAGGATCAGAGGTGAGCTTACCTGTTGGATTCAAATTAAAAAACTTCAAGCTTGAAAGAATCATAAACAAAAATAGTCTGCCAAAATTTCTCTCTGAAAGTTTTGCAAATTAATATATTAAAGCGGTTTCATAAATTTATGAGACCGCTTCTAATCTAAATTTCAGGAGAAGGTGAAGTTGGTAAAAGTCTTTTATAGAGAGTTTTTCTATCTATACCAATTTCTTTTGCTGTCTTATCCCGCGCCCCCCCATTTTTTTGGACAGCAAACTCGATGTACTTGGTAATAACCTCGTCTAATTCAGGCAATTGTTTTTCGTAACACAGGGTGAATGTATTTTGTTTTTGATTTTCAGTTTTTTCCTCTGCGTGAGGCCACAGGTCTCGCGAAAATGGCAATAAATTATCTAAGCAAATTTCACTCTCTGTTGATAACACCACCGCTCGTTCGATTGTATTTTCAAGCTCACGCACATTCCCGCGCCACGGGTTTTCTAATATAAATTTGAGGGTTTCTTTTGAAAAAGTTCGTGCCAGTGACGAATTCTCGAGTGAAAATTTTCTTAAGAACGACTCGGCGAGAAGAATTAAATCTTCCTGTCGCTCGCGCAAAGGTGGAATCGTGATTGGGATGACATTTAACCTGAAGTATAAATCTTCCCTAAATCGCCCTTCCCTAATTTCTGTCGAAAGCTCCTTGTGTGTTGCCGAGATAATCCGGCAATTAATCGCTCTCTGTTGATTCTCTCCGACTCGTTTTATTTTTCTCTCTTGTAAAACTCTTAAGAGTTTTGCCTGAAGAGAAAGGCTTAAGTCGCCAATCTCATCCAAAAAAAGTGTTCCATCTTGAGCTTCTTCAAATAAACCCATTTTTTTATCATAGGCACCAGTGAAAGCGCCCTTAGCATGACCAAAAAGTTCGGACTCGAGGAGATTTTCAGGGATGGCCGAGCAATTGATAGCTACAAAAGGACCTTTTGCACAATTGCTTTCTTCATGAATGAATTTAGCAAAAACTTCTTTACCAGTACCGCTTTCTCCGGTGATAAGAATATTTGCCGTGCTCTTGGCCACGCGTTTAGCAATCTCGAGGGTCTCGACAAATCGTGGACTTCGTCCAATGATTTTATTCTGCACTCGACCGGATAATTTAACTCGCTCCCGAAGTTCGCCAATATCTTGGTTAAGATGATTAATATGAAGAGCTCTTTCAACTGAAACTTGGAGCTGAGGAAAATGAATTGGCTTTACGATGAAATCATAAGCGCCTTTTTGTATAGCCTCGATTGCAATTTCGGCCGATTTTGAAGTCGTAATTAGCACTATTGGAAGATTCGGCAGAAGTTTTTTAATGGCTACGGTAAATTCAATTCCTGACATGAGCGGAAGGTTCAGATCAGCTAAAAGAACATCCCATTTATTTCCAGCGCTCAAACTTTCTTTGAGGGCAGACTCGGCATCTGAAAAACAAATCACCTGAAATCCCTTGGGCTTAAAATAGGCGGAAATAAGGTCTTGGATGTCGAGATCGTCATCAACGACAACTATAGTCTGATTTTTTTTCGTATCGATCGCAATGGCCATAAACTTCCTTTATTTATATTTAGATCAACAAGGGCTAACATAAGTTCAAAAAAGGCACAACCAAACGTTCATAAAAAGTACGTTTGTTCGTGGTTTATGGATAATTTAGCCCTAAGCTGCCTAATTTGCGGCATCTCAATTGCTATAACTGGATATCACGAAATAAAAAAAAAGGAGAAAATATGATTCGAGCAGCAATTGCGTTTTTTGTATTGGCTTTATTTGCCTATTTATTGGGCGCAAATAGCATCGGCGGAGTTTCTATGGAAATCGGGAAATTACTTTTAAACGTATTTCTTGTATTAGCTGTGATTTCTTTTATTGGCGCACTTGTCACTGGACGTCGCCCTAAGCAACTACCCTAGTTAAGTTTCATTTTTTACCAAATATTTAAAAATTTAAAAGGAGATCTCAAATGTTGAAAAATATTAATTTGCTTAAGACCTACCTGTCCATCGTTGTGTTTTGTACTTTGAATTTAGCTTTTGCCGAAGAAACAACTATGGAAAAGGCCGAGACTGGCGTTAACCAAGCTGCAGACAGCGTTAAAGACACCTACCGCGAAGCCAAAGAAAAAGGTTGCGAAATGATCAATGGAAAAATGGAATGTGCAGCTAAAAAATTGAAACACAAAGGGCAAAAATTAAAAGATAAGGTGGATACAAAAGCCACTGACATTAAAAACAAAGTTGACTAAAAGATTCGTTTTTTCGCTCAATTTATAAATCTC
>ERZ1292625.316-Hain-H41-01um-R1-316-length-78152-cov-22_pt1 | contig 78152 bp, 77 predicted proteins | sample MGYA00564400_ERZ1292625 | MGnify/ENA primary metagenome ERZ1292625 (study PRJEB36523, sample SAMEA6512639) | groundwater metagenome | collected 2019-01-08 | study: AquaDiva: Metagenomics assemblies of 32 groundwater samples | reverse complement strand
GTGCTCATAAATTAAATACCACAATTGCTCAAGCTTATTACAACAAAAAGGAGGGGGTTAAGACACTTATTGCCGAAACCGGGGCTGGGCAGTTTGGATCGGCATTAAGTCTAGCCTGTAATTTTTTCGGGTTAAAGTGCCAGATCTTTATGGTCAGGGTTTCTTATGACCAAAAGCCGTATCGCAAAACTGTTATGCAGTTGTATGGCGCCGACGTAACAGCCAGTCCATCAACTAAAACGGAATTTGGTAAAAAAATATTGGCAAGCAACCCGAATCATACCGGGAGTCTAGGAATTGCTATCAGCGAGGCTCTTGAAACAGTGATTAAAACTGAAGGATCAAAATATGCCCTTGGCAGCGTCTTAAACCATGTTTTACTCCACCAAACCGTGGTTGGGCAGGAGGCAAGAAAACAGATGAAAAAAGCCGGAGAATATCCTGATGTCATTATTGGTTGCGTTGGTGGAGGCAGCAACTTTGCCGGAATTGCATTCCCGTTCATGGTCGATAAATTAAAAAATAAAAATAAGACAAGATTTTTGGGAGTCGAGCCGGCGTCTTGTGCATCACTCACCAAAGGAAAATATGAATATGACTTTGGAGATACGGCTCAAATGACACCACTGCTTAAAATGCATACTTTAGGAAGCGGCTTTGTTCCCATCGCCAATCCATGCTGGAGGATTACGTTATCACGGGATGGCTCCTCAGATTTCGTTTTTATATAACGAAAAATTGATGGAGGCGGTTGCCTATGATCAAAATCCCGTCTTCCAGGCTGGTGTTGATTTTGCCCGGGCAGAGGGAATAATCCCCGCTCCGGAATCATCTCATGCAATAAAAGCGGCCATGGATGAAGCAATCATAGCCAAGAAAGAGGGAAAGAAAAAAGTGATACTTTTTAATCTTTCCGGCCATGGTTTGCTGGACTTAAACGGTTATGACAAATTTTTACATAATCAGTTATAATTTAAATTAATCTTATGAAAAAACGCGTTTTTTCCGGAATTCGGGCAACTGGCAGATTGCATCTTGGAAATTATCTGGGCGCGGTCAAGGGAATGTTGGATATTCAAGAAAGCGGCGAATATGAAACAGTCTACTGCGTCGTTGATGTTCATTCTATTACTACCCCGTTTAAACCTGATGAGTTGCGGACAAATAAGCGGGAAATAATCATTGATTATCTGGCCGCTGGACTTGACCCAAAAAAAAGTATCATTATCTACCAATCAAATATACCTGAACATATTGAATTGGCCTTTTATTTTTCAACTGTTGTCACAATTGCCCGAATGTTGCACCTGCCAACTTATAAAGAAAAAATTAAACAACACCCAAAAAATGTTACAATGGCGCTTTTAAATTATCCTGTTCTGATGGCTTCTGATATTTTAATTTATAAAGCAGGTTTAGTTCCGGTTGGTATTGATCAGGAACCTCACTTGGAAGTCGCTCGGGAGATTGCCCGCAAGATGAATCAAATTTACGGAACAAATTTCCCAGAACCTGTCCGCTTTGCCACCAAGGGCGAATATATCCCGTCACTAACCGGAGAAGGGAAAATGAGCAAAACAGTCGCTAACAGTTTTATAAACTTAACTGATACGTTGGAGGAAATCAGAAAAAAAATTAGATCAGTCCCAACCGAAACTATTTCCAGTGGTAAACAATTGGATAAAGCAAGTGGAATAAATACATTGTTCGAATTATTAAGAATATTGACTCATAAAGAAGGAGATAGAAACTCGATTTTTTTCCAATTAAAACAAAAATATCTTCATGATAAATCTTTTAAATTTATTGAATTAAAAGATACTGTAACTGAAGTAATTTACGCCGAACTAAAACCGTTTCAAGAAAGACGAACAAAAATTGCGGCTAACCAAAAATATGTTGATGAAGTGATAAAAAACGGAGCTGAGAGGGCTCGCAAAATCGCCCGGAAAACTGTAAAAGAAGTCAAGAAAAAAATGGGTTTACTTTGATTATTTACTATTCTTTAATTTGTCTTCAAAAAACGACTGAGGACGGTTAAATTTCCAAGGACGTTTTACATTACATTTAGACACTTCAACTGTTTTCCATACTTTGCCAGTTATGTATGGTTCACGTTTTAGATATTCTTGTAATTCTTTTTCTGAAGGAAAATCCAACATTGCCATTGATCCGATCATTTTTTCATCGTCGTCTAAAATCGCGCATCCATACCACCTTTCTCCTAATGCTTCCATCTTATCTCCCAGTGTAATATGAGCTTCTCGAACAGCCATCCTCCGCTCCATCGCCTTCTCATCTTTTTCATCTTTACCAATTATAAGAAACTGCATAAGTTAATTAAGTTTGTAATAGAATTATTATATCAATAATTTTCTCATCAATTCATTCCCGTCCTCTACGAGGATAGACTTCGGCGTGAATCCATAACCTTCGATGTATCGATACATCGAAGTAATTATACTTTACCAGATCTTGCCTAATGTTGCCGAATATTGCCTAATCCTGCTGAATATTTATCCCTTGATTTTCAAAAATAACTATTCTAATATTAAGGTGAACGAAAGTTCAAATATAATATTATGGATATTCCTCTTGCCGAACGTCTTCGACCTCAAACACTTGATGAATTTGTTGGACAGGAACACCTTGTGGGAAAAGGGAAACCGATCCGCCGGATGATTGAAAATAAAAAGGTTATCTCAATGGTTTTTTGGGGGCCGCCTGGAACCGGGAAAACTACTCTTGCCCGCATCATTGCTAAATATATCGAAGCTAACTTTGTTTCTTTTTCTGCTGTTGCCGGCGGTGGTGTGGCCGAAGTCCGTAAAATTATTGCTGAGGCGAAAAAAAATTACGGACTGTTCCAAAAAACTACCGTTTTATTTGTTGATGAAATTCACCGATTTAATAAAGCCCAACAGGATGCGTTTCTTCCCTACGTTGAAGATGGAACAATTACTTTGATTGGTGCCACGACCGAAAACCCGGGTTTTGAAGTCATCGCTCCTCTTGTTTCTCGTAGTCAAATATACATTCTATATTCTCTGACCGAAGAGGCAATTCAAACGATTGTCAAGCGAGCAATAAAATTTTATCCAAAACATAAATTTGAAAAAGAAGCCGTAGAACATATAATAAAAAATTCTAACGGTGATGGAAGAACGGCGATTAATGCCGTTGAGCTGTCTTCTTCACTCTCAAAAAAAATCTCTCTTAAAGTTGCCGAAGAGGCGGTACAGCGAAAAGCAATTTTTTATGACAAAAAAGGCGACTGGCATTATGACACTATTTCCGCTTTTATAAAATCGATGAGAGGATCAAATCCTGATGCCACACTTCATTACCTGGCCCGAATGATCAAGGCTGGCGAAGATCCAATATTTATTGCCCGTCGTTTGGTCATCTTTGCCTCTGAGGATATTGGCAACGCCCAGCCAACGGCTTTGGTTTTAGCAACAACTGCCATGCAGGCCTGCCACATGATAGGCATGCCGGAAGCCTCATTGATCCTCGCCCAAACGGCCACTTATTTAGCTACAGCCAAAAAATCAATTGCGTCAACCAGTGGAATCGAACAGGCGATGTCCGATATTGATGAAAAAAATCTTGATCCAATCCCGCTTCATCTCCGTAACGCCTCCAACAAAGTGATGAAATCTTTTGGATATGGTCAAGGTCATGTCCGTTATCCCTGGAAAGTCGAACGCGAAACCGGTCAAAAAATAATTCAGGAATACATGCCAAAAAATTTAAGAGGGAAAAAATATTACACTGTGGACTGGAAGTAAACTAAAATTTCTTTAATCAACTTAGTTAATTTGTTGTCAGGAAAATCTTGACTTAATTTTTTTTCTATATTTTTTGATTCGTTCAATATTTTTTCTTTGAATTCTACATCTATTCTATATATTTTTAAATTTTTTTTAAGCCAGATTACATCTTCTAGTTTAGAGTTTGATTTTCCAAAAAAAGAATTAAAACGAGTTTTTTCTTTATTATTTGATTTTTCTAAAAATCTTTTAATAATTAATGTATTTTTTCCATCTTTTATATCAGTATCGGTTGATTTACCTATTTTTTTTTCATCTCCAAAAGTTCCGTCAAAGTCATCTTTCATCTGAAATAAAATACCTGTTTTTCTTAATATTTCTTCCCATTTTTTTATTTCGTCCTTTTCAACTTTAGCCAAACTAAGAGCAATAATAGCTGGCTTAACAAATGAGTATCTAGCGGTCTTAAGTTCCATTATTTTATTGACATCATCGATCTTAATCGTGTCTAAATATTCACCGACTAAAAGTTCTTGTTTAAATTCGTTATATAAATCAATAATTTTTTTCTCATTAATTTCTTGAGAAAATATTTCGTCAGCCAACATTAGGGCTAAATCGCCGGCCAAAATTGCTGTAGATAGATCGTATTTTTTATGAACAGTTGGTTTTCCTCTTCGCAAATCAGAGTTATCAATAATATCATCGTGAATCAAAGCAAAACTATGAAACAGTTCAAAGATAAAAGAAAGTTTTAAAACTTTTGCGGAATTTTGTGATGAATAATCCAAAAATGAATAATAAAAGATTGCTGGGCGCAATCGTTTACCGCCGTTATTAATAAACTCTTTTATTATTTTTATTAAATCACTTCCTTTTTTATCTATGTTTTCCGTGAGCTTTATTTTTTCATCCAAATAAATATTAATTTCACGATCAAATTGCTTTTTAAAATCAGCAAGTATTTTCATTTGCCAAATCGTCTTTGACGCTCTGAATAACTATTAATTGCTTTCTCTAATTCTTTTGGAGTAAAATCTGGAAAGTATAAATCAGAAAAATATAGCTCGCTATACTCGCTTTGCCAAAGCATAAATCCAGATAATCTTTTTTCACCACCTGTTCTAATAATTAAATCTGGATCAGGAATTCCCGCTGTATCTAAATAGTCACTAAAGTTTTCTTTAGTTACTTTTTTACCTTTTTTTATTGCTCTAATTATTTCATCTCTTCCACCATAATTTAATCCTAAAACTATCGTTATTTTTTTATTATTCATTGTTTCTTTTGTAATTTTATAAGCTTCTTTTTGAAGATCTTCAGGTAACTTGATTAAATTACCAATTATTTTAAGTCTTATTTTTTTTTCTTTGAACTCTTTATATTTACTTTTCAAAGATATTCTTATTAAATTAAATAAATGGCTAAGCTCTTCTTTAGTTCTACCTATTAAATTTTCTGTTGATAAAGCCCAAAAAGTAAAATATTTTATTTCCAATTTAATTAGTTCGTTAATTAAATTAGGTAAAGTTGTTTGTGCTGCATATCGATGCCCCTCTGTAGTAGGTTTACCTTTTTCTTTTGCCCAACGACGATTGCCATCCGGAATAATTGCCACGTGTTTTGGAAGATAATTTTTATTATTCATATTTAAAACAAATGTTTTTCAGTTAGTCTTGCTCCAACCGAAGGCTGATTAACTATAATTTTTTTAACTTCTTTTATATTTTTCAACTTTTTAACTAATTCCTTTGTATTTTTTTCTTCAACTATGATATGAATGTCTTGTCCTGTATTGACGGTGAAATAAACTTCCAAACCTTCACTTCTCCAATTTTTAATTAATTTCATTAACTTAACAGTTTCTGGTTGCCAATAGATGAGCGACGGTGTCGACGTTAACATAATCGCATGAAGCTCCAATGCTTCGCCCTCAACTATTTTTCCAAACTCAGTAAAATTTTTTGTTTCTAAAGATTTTTTAAATCGGCTTATTTTTTCATCTATTTTATCTAATCTTGTTTGGAAAAACGGGCTCGATGAAGCAAGTTTTTGCCCTTCAGTTGAAGACACATCTTTTTTGTCTTGACTAATAATTGCCACAACGTCAACTAAGTTCCAATAGTCCGGAGGATAAAGAGATTTTGCCCCTTCCCCTATCCATTCAACAAATCCATCTGGGATTGAACGGCAAGCGGATCCCGAACCTTGGCGCGTTAAAATTGATAACTCTTTTTCGTTTAGATTAAGTCCTATTGCTTTTGTTGCCGCTAAAGTCAGAGCGGCAAAACCTGAAGCGGATGACGATAATCCTGTTCCAATCGGGAAATTATTAATGGACACAACTTTGGCTTTTTGAAATTTACTATCCTTTCTTCTAATTAAATCTAATTGTTTGATTGCCTTTTTGGATTCTTTTAAATCATTTTTATCATTAATAATTACCGAATCTTCTTCAAATTCTGAATTAAATTCTACTGTCGTCGTTGTTATTAGATTATTTAAATTCATTGAGATACTGCTATTTACCGGTAGTTTTAATTCCTCATCTTTTTTACCCCAATATTTAATAAAAGCGATATTTGATGGTGCAATCGCGGTTGCTTTCATATGTTACATTTTACGTTAATAATTTCTCCTCCTGCTTTAATAATAGCCAATTCAACTTTTTTTATTTTATTTGATGAAGCAAGTGCGATCATGCAGTCACCTCCACCGGCTCCGGATAATTTTGCTCCAAACGCTCCAACATTAATTGCAGCATGACACATTTTATCTAATTTTTCTGTGCTGACACCTAACTCCTGAAGAAGTCTATGATTTTTATTCATCAGCTCCCCTGTTGTTTTCCAATCATTTTTTACTAAACTTATTTTTGCTTCCTCAACAATTTTACCTATTTTTTCAAATATTTTTTTATATTCTGATTCTGAATTATGAATTCTAAATTCTAAATTCTTAACAATAGAGGAAGTGTCAGCTTTAACTCCTGAATACCCTATTACCAAAGACAAATTTTTAACAAATAGAGGTTCTATTACTTTACCACCGGTAACAAAATATATAGTTCCTCCAAAGACGGCTGCGGCAATATCAAACCCTGATCCTACTCCTTGAACATTAATTACAACCTTATATCCTAAATCAAAAACTTCTTTTTTTGAAATTTCTGTTTGAAACAATTTGCTGAGTGCAAGAATTGTGGCCACGGTAACTGCTGATGATGATCCAAAACCATATTGAGAAGAAAAATCACTATGTGTCTTAATTAATAAATTGTTATTAACATTATATTTTTCACAAAATAGTTTCACCGTTTCCTGAACAAAGCGAGTATCTTTGAATTGAGGAGAATCTATCTTAAGTAAACCAGATGTTTTTTCTACTTCAACATAAATTCTCGGGGAAACGGTCGTCACGATACAAGGATATCCATAAACAACTGCATGTTCGCCAAAAAGCATTAATTTCCCCGGTGCCGACGTCTTTATATTCATAAAAGTATCACTTTAATTAATTAAAGTGGATATCCGTCTTAATCCTTTATTGTCAGGAATAAATTTATAATAAATAATTTTTCTTTTTTTTAAGAAATTGATTAACACATTTGTTTGATCAGCATAAAATAAAATAAACCCTGAATCTGTTTTTCGTCCACCGGCGCCGGTAACTTTACCAACTCCAAACTTAGACAAACTTGAAAGAAGTTTTTTAGTTTTTTCGGAAACAACATCTAACTGCTTTAATAAATTTTCATTTTCAACTAAACATTTTTTGAACAAATTCATATTCTCTTTTTTAATTGCATCCTGGAATTTATTAGTTGTTATTTCTATTTCATTAAATATATTGGCAACGTTTTGAGACCCGACGAAATCTACCATTTCTCCAGTAGTCTCTTTTGGTTTCCCAGAATCAATCAAAAATAATTTTTCTTCAATAGTTTTTGGTATTTTAAAATTTAAATTTTTTATCTTTACGTTTTTTTTATACAAAATTAGTCCGCCGAAACAAGAGGCGGAATTATCAACGCCTGAAGGATTTTGATGAAAATGTTTTTCAATTTGAAAAGCTAAGTTATTAACTATTTCTTTTCCAAACTTACGTCCCGTATAAAATTCTAAAAAAGCCGCTACTGATGCGACGGATAACGCCGCTGATGATCCCAAACCCCGCCCAATTGGAATCTTCGATTCTATTTTATAATCAAATGACCTATCAACAAATTTAGTTTTTTGTTTTTTTAGATATTTTTTTACTTTATTACTAATAAAATAAATCTCTTTGTTAACTTTACCATCTTTGCTCGATCGTGAAGAGATGGTAAGACTAAATTTTAGACGTAAATTAATAGCGGAAACTAATGCTGGTTTTCCATAAACGACTGCATGTTCACCGGATATAATAACTTTCGCTGGTGCTGAATATGAAATCTTCATAATGGTTTAAATTTTACTCCGTACGCAATCACGCCCTCTTCGGACGATGAACGGACTTTACGCAAAATTGAAACGACTTTTTTGCCTGTTTTTAGATCATTTTCATCGTAATCAACCAACTGACCATAAATTTTGTCTTTGTTTTCCAATTCAACTAACACAACTGGATACGGGGCGTATTTTTTAAAATCGCTCCCTGGTGTATAAATTTTTGTCCATAATAAAACTTTACCTTTCTTTCCTAGAATTTTTCTTATCTCCTTTTGTCTGCGCCAAATTTTAATTGGGCTTATCATAATATTTGGTAAAGACGTGATTAATCACGTCTCTACATTAAAATCAACTTGCTAATATTGTTACTACAGCTGTCCCCCCCGATCCACCAACATTGTGGGCCAAACCGTATTTAACATTTTTAACCTGTCTTTTTTCTGCTTGGTTCGTTAGTTGCAAAAATATCTCCCCTATCTGTTTTATTCCGGTTGCCCCAACCGGATGTCCAGCCGCCTTTAATCCGCCGGAAGTGTTGACTATCAAGTTGCCGCCATTACCAAACATCGTTGATTGCTCTTTTATTTTTTGTCCGCCCGCTCCCTTTTTCCAAAATCCCAAATCTTCCATCGCTAAAATCTCGGCTATCGAAAAACAGTCATGAACTTCGGCTACATTAATATCATCTCGATTTATCTTTGCTTTTTTAAAAGCTATATCTGCGGCAATTTTTGTAGCTAAAATTTCGTCTAAATTTTTTCTTCCTTTTAGAGAAATTGTATCTGTAACCACTTCGGAAGCTAAAACTGCAACTGAATATTTTTGTTTTTTTATCATATCTTGATTATTAGTCAAAACTACAACCGACGATCCATCGGAAATTGGTGACGAATCTAAAACTTTTAACGGATATGCTACATAAGGACTTCTTAAAACATCATTAATAGTAATTTTTTTTCTAAAGTGTGCTTTTTCATTTAAGCTGCCATGATAATGATTTTTTACTGAAACATATGCTAGGCTTTTTTCTGTATATTGATATTTTTCCAAATAAAAGTTTGCCATCATTCCATAAAGACCTGGAAAAGTGAGCCCTGCTTCTTGTTCTTCCCCTGATGACGCGGCTGATAGACCAGTAATTGCTTCCTCTGGTGAATAATCGGTCATTTTTTCCGCTCCAACAACTAAGACGTTTTTATTACTATTGGAATCTAAATAGGTTTTTGACAAATTGAAAGCGGCTCCGCCTGAGGCGCAAGCAGCTTCGGCTCGAAAAATTGGGATATTAACTTTTAAAATTTCAGCTATTTTTGAGGTTGAATGAAGATTATTTTCCAAAACTCCGGCTAACATATTGCCGAAAAAAACTGCGTCGATCTGTTTATTTGAAAGACTTGTCTGTTTTAAAACACCGTTAATCGCTTCTTCCACTAAATCAAATAACGACTTATCCCAAAGCTCGCCGAATTGAGTTGTGTGATAGCCAATGAGATTCGTCATATCATTTCCATAAATTTTAAATAGGTTGGATAGTCGATATATTTTTTATCTCCAATTACCTGCGAGAATTCTTTTCTTCTTTTTAAAATATTTTTAGTGACCCTTAAAACGAAACTGTCTGACCCGGCGCCACTTCCATAAGAGCAAAGAAAGATTAAATCTCCGGGCTTTGCTTTTTCTAAAACGGCCATTAGGCCAATTAATGCTGACGCCGTATACGAATTACCTAAATAATTGACGGTTAAAGAATCTTTTATTTGCGCCTCGGAAAAACCCAAAGATCTAGCCACTTGAACTGGAAATTTACCATTGGGCATATGAAAAACCGCAAAAGAAAAATCTTTTGGCGCAAGGCCTGTTTTTTTGAATAAACTTTTACTGGCTTCCTCAATATGATAAAAATAGGATGGTTTTCCTGTAAATCTTCCTCCGTGGGATGGATAACGCATTCCTTCTCTTCGCCAAAAATCTGGAGTGTCAGATGAAAAAGATTCGAAACTAAGAATTTCTAAAATTAGATCATCTTTTCCTAATAATAATGAGACTGAACCTGAAGCAGCTGTATATTCTAAAACATCATGAGTCTTGCCCATTCCTTTATCAGATCCTGTGATTAATGCGTAATCGCTGTATCCGGATTTTATCAATGCTTGGGCAGAAATCATTGCTCCGGTTGCCGCTTTACAGGCAAATTCCGTATCATAAGCCAGGTAATTTTTTTCTATACCTAAAAATTCGGCTAGTATAGTTGAGGCTGGATTGACAGCATAGGGATGAGTTTCTGAACCAAACAAAACTACTTTGATTTTATTTCTATCAACAGCAGCTGTTGATAAGGCTGAAAAGGCTGACTCAAAGGCCATAGTTAATGAATCTTCGTCAATTCCGGCGACTGCCTTTTCCTCAATCAATAAAGACTTTTTAACATCTCCAGGATTTTTGCCCCAGACTTTAGCAATTTCTTCTGTTTTGATTCTATATTTGGGAACGTAAAAACCATACGATACTATACCTATCATAAGACATGTTTGTCATCCCCTCGTAGGAGGGGATCCAGGAACGCTTGGATTCCCGCCTTCGCGGGAATGACATTTTTTATTATTTAATATTTATAATTTATTTGTTATTTGGAATTTAGTATTTATAATTTTTCTTATCTTCCTAATTTTTCATGTGCTTTACTTAGAGATCCTTCTGAGAGTGATGCCAACAGAGATATCTCTCCTGCGAGTACTGCTCCTCCCAAAACTTCTGCCAATTCAATTGAATTTTTTACCCCAATAATTGACAAGGCTTCTTGTTTTGTTTTAAGTTTAGTTCCACCTCCAACTGTACCAATCATTACTGCAGGCAGATAAACAGAGACATATAAGTCTCCGTTTTTCAAAACCTTACTGGTTGTTACCCCCATACTTCCCTCGACTACATGGGCTAGATCTTGGCCGGTTGCCGCAAAAAAAGCTGCTACGATATTGGCAAAATGGGCATTAAATCCTAAGGAACCGCTCATGGCAGACCCGATCATACATTTGGCCAGCCAAATGTCAAAAAATTTCTCTGGAGTTGTTTTTAATACTTCTTTAACTATTTCTTTTTTTAAAATTATATCTGCCCAAACTTTTTTACCCCGACCAGCAATAAAATTGAGCCAAGCCGGTTTTTTATCAATACAAAAATTTCCACTAACTGCCAAGCATTTAACATTGGTATTTTTTTCAATGAACATTGATATTTTATCAGTGGCGATCGTCGCCATATTCATACCCATTGCATCCGTGGTATCAAAATAAAATCTTACATAAACATATGTTCCGGCAATCCTTATTCCTAATTTTTTTAATTTTAAATACGAAGAGGTTTTTTCCGCCTCAGATTTAAGCAGTTTAAAATTTTCGTCTAACCAAGTCTTAAATTCATTACTTTCTTTAATTCCTGCAGTTTCAAAAACCGGTCCTCGTGTAGTCCCGACATTTTCTAGATACGTTTTTGCTCCACCGGATAAATTAATTGCCTTACAACCTCGATTAACTGAAGCAACTAATGCGCCTTCTGTTGTAGCTAAAGGAATATAGTAATTTTTCATTTTAAATTTTTCATTTTTCATTGTTAAAGGGCCCGCAACTCCTAGAGGCAATGTCGTGGCTCCGACTAAATTTTCGCAGTGAATTGTTGTTTCGTCGTCAACCTGAGCTTTAGAAATATTCTCCAGTTTTATTTTCAGACTTTTTTCTATAAATTCGCGTCTCTCTTTGGTTGTTTTAAAATCTTTGAGATTCATATATTTATTAGTCGCATCAAAATCAAAAATCATTCTTCGCCTCGCCGAAGTTTTAACGAAGGCGGGTTCATGTTATAATTTATTAATGGATTACTACAAAAAAGAATTGTTCTTAGCCGAGATTGACAAGGATGATAACGTTATTGGAAAGATCGAACGCTGGCAAGCTCACAAAAATGGAATTCTTCATCGCGGGTTTACCACCATTTTAACTTATCAAAATAATATTGTTCTTCAACATCGTAAACATCCTGCTTTTGACGGATACTTCGACCTGACATTTTCATCTCACCAAATTTATGTTTATGATGTTTTACAAACTGACGAAGACGCAATTAACAAGACTTTAAAACGTGAATGGAATATTAATGGATCGGGGCTAAAAAGTATTCCAAAATATTTAGGTAAATTTTATTACAAAGCCAAAGATCCCAATAGCATCTTTACCGAACATGAAATAGATTATATTTATCAGGCTGAACTGAAAAAGCTACCTACTCCAAACCTTGACTTTGCTTATGGATTTGAGTTGGTCAGTAAGGAAGAAATTAAAAACTATAAAGTGGCTCCTTGGACAAATAAAATAATTGAAATGATTTAAATAAACGGTACTCGAAATAGCTTTAACTGATATAAGAATACTGAATACGGAATAAACCAAATCAAATAATAAATAATCATCGTTAGAATATTGAAAAAATTTTGTTTTGAAGAAAATCGAATTGCTAAATATCCTAAAATCAACTTCCAGATCAACAAACTCAAGGAATAAGCTACAAAAAATATACTAAAGCCTTTTCCCAAAATAGAGAATGTTCTTGGTGGAGGCAAAAATATAAATAAAATTGACGTCGATAAAAACCAAATTATTGTTGGAAAAAGCGAATAGGAAAAAGTAATAATAAATCTGGAAAAAATCACTTCTTTTTTATTTTGGCTGAATAATTTTGATAACAAATAAAAGAAGGAAGCCGTTAATAAAAAATTAAATACAAATAAAAAATATATTAACGTCGCGGGGTAAACTTTATCTCTTAAATAATAAATAAATTTGAAATAAACAAAAATTATTCCAATGATAAAAACTGGCTGATAATAATCTTTTTCTAAACTAATTTTACGCATGGTTTTATAAGGGGATATTATAAGAAAAATAAAATTTCTCATAACCAACACGAAGGAAGTAATTAAATCAGTAGCCATACTGTAAAATCGTTACTAACCTTACCAATAATCTTCCAAATATAATATATAAAAATAAAGATACTAATATTGCTAAAGGAATAGCAAAAATAAATGGGGCAGTTTTTAAATATGAAGTTATTTTTCTAAAATAATTAGTCAAAATATTTACGCCTAAATCATTTGGCTCGATTGAAAATACTTCGTTCATTTTTTGCTTCATTCGAAAATTAATATTTTTCATAATTTACTATTAAATACTTTAATAAAACTTTTTCTCGCCCGGAATAATAAACTTTCTGCTGCCTTAAAATTCATTTCTAATTTATTAGCAATTTCTTTTATTTTTATTCCTTCTATATACTTTAGTCGTAGTATCACTTGATAATCATTCGGAAGTGAGTTGATTATTTTTGATATTTTTTCTTTTAGTTCTTTTTTATCAATCTCTTCATCGATAAAAACTACCTTCAGACTTTCAATAATATACGAAGGAAGTTTAGAAAAAAGAATACTTTTTAATTTTCTCTTTCTTATTTCATCAACGATTTTGTGTCTGGCAATCGAAAACAAAAATGTTTTTAAGGAAGACTGAAATCGGAAGTCGCGAAGCGCCTCGATAAAATCCATAAAGATATCTTGAGTCAATTCTTCAGCTGTTTGATAGTTATTGATTTGCGATTTGACAAAGTTGAAAATTGAAGGCTGGTATTTTTTATAAACATAAAAAAGCGCCTTCTCATCTTTTTTTATTATTTTTCCTAACAATTCCCTTTCTTCCTTATTAGTCTCCATGTCTACTATTTTATCACACCATAATCATATATAATTTTATATGTTGATGATATAATATCTTTAAATTTATGAATATTCATAACTACTCTCAAGTTATCAAATATATAAATTCTAGTAAGTTCATAAGATATACACCTGATAATAGTCTAATTAAAATAAGACTTCTTTTAGAAAAAGAGATCGAAAACAAAAAAATAATGTATGGAATAACCACGGGTTTTGGAGCCTTCAAAAATAAATTTATTTCTAAAGAAGAAACAAAAAAACTACAAGAAAACCTCATCGTTTCTCACGCAGTTGGGCAAGGTGATCCTTTTGATGATGCAACAGTAAAGGCAATTATGTTGATTATTGCTAATTATCTTTCAAAAGGTTTTTCAGGAGTAAGACCTATCGTTATCAATACGCTTTTAGAAATGATTAATAAAGATGTGATACCGTTTGTGCCCCAAAAAGGATCAGTCGGTTCTAGTGGAGATCTATCCCCTTCTGCTCATATAATTTTAGTTTTAATCGGAAAAGGTCAAGCATATTTTGAGGGTAAATTAATTACCGGAAAAATTGCTTTGCAAAAAGCTCACATTAAGCCTCTTATCTTAGAGGCTAAAGAGGGTTTAGCTCTGATAAATAATACTGCCACTATGACAGCTAACGGTTGTTTTGCTTTATCAGACGCCGACGAAATAGTTGAATTGTCTGACGTGGCAGGAGCTTTATCAGCTGAAGCTCTAAGAGCGACTCCAAAAGCCTTTGACGAAAGAATTCATAAAATTAAACCTCATGAAGGCCAGATTAAAGTGGCTAAAAATTTAAATCAACTTCTTCAAAATAGTACAATGTGTGACTTAAATAAAGTTCAAGATAACTATTCTATTCGATGTATGCCGCAAATACATGGGGCAATCAGAGAGGCAGTTAAATTCGCAAAAAAAATTATCAATACGGAAATTACTTCTGTGACTGATAATCCATTGATTTTTAGCAATAACGGAAAGATAGAAGTTATATCCGGAGGTAATTTTCACGGAGAAGCCGTTGCTATTTCTATGGACACTTTAGGTTTGGCCCTGTGTGAATATGGTAATGTATCTGATAGAAGAATTGCTTCTATTCTTGATTCAGCAATTAATAACGGGCTTCCAGCTTTTTTAGCAAAGGAGGGAGGATTGAATTCCGGTTTTATGATTTTACAATATACAACAGCCTCACTTGTTTCAGAAAATAAAATATTGGCACATCCCGCCGTAGTTGATTCTATTCCAACTTCTGCAAATGTGGAAGATCTCGTCTCTATGGGAACTATTGCTGCCAGAAAAGCTCGGGAAATTATTGATAATTTAAAGTCTATTCTGACTATAGAAATAATGACTGCATGTCAAGCAGTCGACTTTAGGTTGACACAGGGTTTTAAATTAGGGAAAGGAACAAATAATTTCTACAAAAAAATTCGAAAGATTGTCCCATTTTTTGAAAAAGACGAAGAATATTATCCTTACATTGAAAAACTAAAAAGATATTTATTCGGTTAATATATTGGTCGTTATTAATTTAAAAAAATATTATGACTAGACCAATGTTTTTTCAGGAAAAACCAAAAGGAGCGATTAAAGCTCCAACCGGAACTCGAATCAGTTGCAAAACTTGGGATGCTGAAGCGGCGATGAGAATGTTAATGAATAATATCACTCCAGGTGTTGCCTTAAAACCTGACGAGTTAATTGTTTACGGCGGAACCGGAAGAGCGGCTCGAAACTGGCATGAATATAATCGAATTATTAAAGCTTTAAAAGCTTTAAAAAAAGACGAGACTTTATGTGTTCAATCAGGAAAACCTGTTTATGTTGCTAAAACATATGAAGAATCGCCAAGAGTCATAATAGCTAACTCTAATATTGTTCCTAAATGGTCAACTCAAGAAAACTTTGATAGATACGATCAAATGGGACTGACAATGTACGGTCAAATGACCGCTGGCAGTTGGATTTATATTGGCACTCAAGGAATTCTTCAAGGAACCTATGAAACTTTTGCCGCAATCGGTAAAAAAAACTTTAAAACCGATTCTTTGAGAGGTAAATTTATTTTAACCGCAGGAATGGGAGCAATGAGCGGCGCCCAACCTATGGCCGCAACCATGAACGAAGCTATAATATTAGATATTGAAGTAAGAAAAGAAAGAATTCAACAAAAAATTGATGAAGGTTATTGTAATAGATTAACAGATAATTTAGATGAGGCTTTAATATGGATTAATGAGGCAAAAAAAAATAAAACTCCGCTTTCTGTTGGATTGATTGGTAATGCCGCAGAAATTGAACCGGAATTAGTAAGACGAAACATTATCCCTGATATTGTTACCGATCAAACTTCTGCCCATGACCTTTTAAGTTATATTCCAATTGGTAATCTTAAAAAGATTGACGAACTTAGAGAAAAAAATCCTCAAGAATATCGAAAAAGATCCCTGACATCTATTACAAAACATGTTGAGGCGATTCTTGAAATGCAAAAAAGAGGAGCGATCGCTGTTGATTACGGAAATAACATTCGCGGTCAAGCAGAGATTGCCGGCGTCAAGATAAGAAATAAAGACGGATCTTTTAAATACCCTGGCTTTGTCCCAGCTTATATCCGTCCTTTATTTTGTGAAGGTAAAGGACCATTTCGTTGGGCGGCTCTTTCTGGAGATAAAAAAGACTTGGAAGTAATTGATGATGCTCTATTTAAAACCTTTCCTGATGATAAACCATTACGAAGATGGATTACAATGGCCCGGGAACGTGTTCCGGTAATTGGTTTGCCAACTCGAATTTGTTGGCTTGGATATGGGGAGCGGGCAAAATTTGGCTTAGTAATAAACGATTTAATAAAAAAAGGAAAAGTTAAAGCTCCTATTGTAATTGGTCGTGATCACTTAGATACGGGTAGTGTTGCTTCTCCAAATCGAGAAACTGAGGGAATGAAAGATGGTAGTGACGCGATTGCTGACTGGCCACTATTAAACTTTGCTTTAAACACGGCGGCTGGTGCAAGTTGGGTTAGCTTTCACAACGGAGGCGGAGTTGGAATTGGAAATTCTTTACATGCTGGGATGGTTATCGTTGCCGATGGAACAAAAGAAAGAAATAAAAGGCTGGAAAGAGTCTTGACAGTTGATCCTGGTATTGGCGTCGCCCGCCACGTTGACGCCGGTTATCAAAAAGCTATTAAAACCGCTAAAAATAAAAAAATAATCATTCCTAAATAATATTATAGAACTTTTTGATACCCACCACATCCTCGGAACAACCAATGAGCAACACGGGTCACAGTCGTTGTTGATACTTTGAGTTTTTTAGCAATCGCTTTGTAAGACATGCCTTGTTTTAATAATCTCGCCATTTCAAGACGGTTTGCAAACTCTTCAATTTCTTTAATCGTTAGTAAGTCTCTTAAAAAATTTAATGATTCCTGTTCCGTCTTTAACTTTAAAAAGGCACGGGCAAGAGCTTTTTCTTTATTGTTTTTTGGTTTATAAGGTTGAAAACTATCCATGGATAAATTATACCACTTGACAAACAAATATTCACATATTATCATATTAACACGTTAATATATTTGTTTCGACAACTTTATAACTTTATGAACTTTATAAACTTGACAAACTCGAATTCTCATCATCCCCTGCCTCAGGCGGGGTCGCCTATTATGTAATAAATAAAAATTAAATATTATTACCCTACCCCGCCCAATGCGGGTTTTTTTATGGGTTAAAAATTTTAAAAAATAAAAATATGTTAAAAGAAATCAGAAGAATTTCACCAAATTTAGGAAAAATTGCGTTCGATGTAAATACCGGGAAACTTAAAGGAGTCCTTCCTAATCAATCGGGGTATCAAATTGAAGTTAATATTTTAAACCGACCCTCTAAAAGTTGGGCTATGAAAGTCGACAGCATCGAATCGCCTTTTGTCGAAATTTATGACGAAGATGAGTATGGCAAAAACAGCGCATTGACCTTAATGGGTCTGTTTGAAATGCGATCGATGCTTAAAGCTTTTGGAATAGGCCCAACAGAGCAGATCGATTACCAAAAAAAGCCGCTAAAAAATAGGGATTACTTAGTTGCCGGCACCGGAACCGGCCGGGAGGTAATTAATCTTGCTGCTCTGGGCGCAAAAGTTGTTGGTATCGACGCTACCAAGGGTTATGTCGACTTGACCGCTAATAAGCTAAAAAAAGTTGCTTCGGTATTAGGACCTAACCCAGACATAGAATTATACCAATGCCCGGCTGAAGATTACCCGTATGAACCTTCTTCATTTGACGGAATATCATCACTATTCGGAGTTATCAACCACATCCAGGACTGGAAAGGACAGTTGGAAAAATTCGCAGGAGCCTTGAAAGGAAACGGAAAACTAGTCATTGAAAAATATGGGGCAAATGACGCCTTAGTTTTTAAATTAAGAAAAAACGGTCAGATGAGATATAATCCGTCAATTTTACAAAGGAGAGACCCAAAAGGTCGAGGAATATTATTAGGAGATAGTGAAGAAGTGCTACCAGCTAATTTTCCCAATGATCGGCAATTTATAAATCAACTTGCTGATAGCGGTTTCGAGGTTCAAAAAAAAGTCGGATTTTTAAGAATTGCTGCTCTTTTTCCTAAAGAACCAATTCCGGAAAATTTAACAAAGTTTTTGAGATTAGTCTGTCAGACAGATATTAATGCATACAATTTTCTTTATCAATTTAAAACGGCCGATGAACTTTTACTCGGTTCATTTATTTACGACTTACAGAGTCAAAGGAGAAAGAAAAATCGAGTCAATATAGAAGATTTTGCTTATGTTCTTTATGTGGGACGTAAAAGAAAACCTGAAGAATATTTAAGATTGATTAGCCGTTAAAAAATATTATGGACAAAAATAGAGTCGAGGATTTGATAATTGTGGGTGGAGGTATAATGGGTTTATTTACTGCCTATTATGCCTCCCAATATTCTAAAAATGTTATTATCTTGGAAAAAAGAACTGTAGGTAATAAATTCTCCGCCTCATCGGGTTATTCCCGATCAATCAGAAATGACTATCTTGATCCATATTATTCTTGTCTTTCCGCTGAATCACAAAAAATGTGGCGAGAGCTTGAAAAAATATCGGGGAAAAAATTTATTATAAAAAACGGTTGTTTCAATATTGCTAAAAAAGATGTTACGCCTAATTTATCTCAAACTTATGCCGAACAAAGTTATAAAATTTTAAAAAAATTAGGCTTTATAACAAAATATTTCAAAAACAAACAGAGTCTAAAAAGTAGTTATCCTCAATTTGATGCAGATATTGGATGCGTTGACGTTGACGCCGGCTTTCTCTATATACCGGTCATAATGTCTTTATTGAAAAAGCTGCTTAGAAAAAGAGGGATTAAGATTTACGAAAATTCAGAGGTTGTTGGAATTAAAGAGGTTGACGAAAATGTTGTTATAAAAACTAATAAAGGAAAAATATATAAAGCAAAAAGTGTCAACCTTTCTGTTGGCGTCTGGGCACTTGAGGTGTTAAGCAAGATTGACAAAGCAGGCTGGCTCAAACTTCCGATTATTCCGATTGAACAACAGCTTGATTATTTTTCCGTACCTAAAAATGAGAGAGAATTATTTTCCTATAAAAAAATGCCAGTATTCGCATATCTTGATGTTGGAATTTATGGGCACCCTTTATATAAAAAATCTCCTGGTCTAAAGGTTGCTTATTTTGACCCAATGGGAGCTAAATTGACAAAATCTGTATTTAGTCCCGAAATTCAAAATAAAATTAATAATAATTTTGATTTCATCCGTCAATGTTTTCCTGATATCAAAGATGTAAAAATTGTTAAACAAGAATTTAATTATTATGACATGATTCCTGACAATAACTTTATTATCGATCAACTACCTGGTTTTAAAAACATTTTTATCGCCGGCGGATTTTGCGGAACCGGATTTAAATTTGCCCCTATAATAGGTAAAATTATGGCGGAAAAAATTTTGAGAAAAAGCAGCATTTATGATACTTCAAAATTTTCAGCCAAACGTTTTGGGAAGATAAATGACCTGAGTTTTCTAAAAACTATTCCAATGTATCTCAATTTCTTTAGACCAAGAAACTGGAAGTATCTAAAAAAAGGTATTGAAGCGATATTTTTATTAAAAAAAATGCCTTAGGTACTTCGCTAAAAATATGCTTTTCCAATGCTCCAAAATATTACTTTTGTAGGTTATAAGCGGTAGACTAAAATTTTACATTATTTATTATTAATATATTTAACGAGTTATTTATTTAGCGAGTTAAAAAACTCATGAAAGGAGGTGATATTAATCATGGATACCAAACTACAACCAAAACCTAAATTAGATTCTAAGATTCTAAAGTGCCCGAACAAAACAATTTTCTTTGATACATACGAAGCAAAAAATAAAAGTAAATATTTACGAGTGACAGAATCGAGATTCGATAAGACAACAAAGCAAACTGTCCGATATTCAATAATTCTATTCAAAGAAGATATGGAAGGATTTAAGAAAACGCTTGGAGAAATTGATTTGAATTAATCATTTTGCCAGATAAAATTTTCGTTCTGAATCGCTGAATTTCTCTATGGCATAACGAAGCATTGTCCGCGGCATTGCTTTGTAATATTTATTTAAGAAATCGGTTTCTGTTTTTTTGTCCTTTTTCCCTATTTCGCGTAGCGCCCAGCCAACGGCTTTGTGAATTAGGTCGTGTTTATCGTTTAGAAGAATCTTAGAGATTTTTAATGTATCGATACATTGGTTGTTGCGGATAAACTCGAAGGTAGAAATAATAGCAATCCTCCGCTCCCAAAGATTTGTTGACCTGGCCAATTTATAAAGAATATTTCTATCACGATCTAACAAATAGTTTCCTAAAATATAATGACATGAGAGATCCACCAAATCCCAGTTATTAATACGCTTTGTATTTTTTAAATAAAAATCAACAATCAATTTACACTGAGCGAACAGAGTGAGTCGAAGTGCTTTTTCGTATTTAAATTTTAGGATCATCAGAGCAAACATTCTATGTTCATGAATCTTACTGTCAAGAAGTTTTTGTAGTTCTTTTAGATCAAGACTTCTATATTTTTTACTAATCTCCCGCAGTGTTGGCACGGTTATTCCTAAAAACTTATCCCCTTCTCCATACTCTCCTTTTCCCGTCTTAAAAAATCGAGATAAATTTTTCGCTCTTTCCGGATCAGCTATTTGTTGAAGTTCTTTAATTAACTGACTAAGCATAGTGCAGCTATCCAAAATTTAAAAAGCGCGCCCTCAATAAAGCAAGAATAACACCAATATTTTGTGGAAATTTCCTTAATAAAGGATTCATATTAAATTCTTGGGCAATTTGAATTATTTCATTTAAATCTAAATAATCAATAAATTTTGTAAACGTATCATAAAAATTTTGAGTTATTTGGGAATTTTTTTCGTATAGCGCCATACTTACTAATAAACTTATTTCCCAACGAGAACCAATATATTTTTTCCACATTTTTTCATAATTATTTAAATTTTCACCTTTATTTATATTATCTATAATAGATTTGACGGCGAAATCAGAACTGTATAATGCATGTCGAATACCTTCACCAAGAATTGGATTTATTGTACCAATAGTGTCTCCAATTCCTAGTAAATTTTTATAAAAAAGGTTCGTAACTTTGAATTTAGGTCCCGCATAAATTGAACCGCCGTGTTTTTCAAGAATCTTAACTTGATTATTATCAAAAAGTAAGCTAACAAATTTTTTTAATCTTAACTCTAGGTTAACATGATTTTTAAAAGAAGAATATTCAAATTCGCCAAGACCAATTTTGTATTTATTTTGCCCATTTGTAGATACCCAACCATAACCACAGGAAAATAGCTCTCTATCAAAATATACCGAGATAGCATTATCAAATTTTTTTAAATATTGGCTTTCATCATAAACTTCTATCTCTATACCAACTGAAGGAGAACATGGAACCCTCTTTCTTAAGCCAACTTCGGAAACTAGGACACCAGCAGCACCAGTAGCATCAATAAAATATTTTCCATAAAAATCACCTTTTGAGGTATTGATACCGATAATTTCCTCATTCTTTTTTATCAATGAGTTAACAGTTGATTCTGTAAATACCGCACATCCATTAGTTTTGGCTTGTTCTAAAATCAGAGAAGTCATCCTTTTATAGTCCATAACGTAACCAATGTTTTGTTTTGAGATCCATTTTTTTTCTTTTTTTAAAGTTCCCAATATAATCTCATTAAACGAAGCGTTGATACCTTCTTTTGGAAGGGAAAATTTTTCAATCGTAATAGCGGGTGTCCAAGCGGTTGAGCCAAGAGTTGAAGTTTGATCAACTAATAAAACCTTTAATTTAGCTTTACTAAATTCTCTTGCGGCATATAACCCAGCGATTCCGCCACCGGCAATTATGATGTCGTAAACTGTTTCCATATTTTGATTTTATTCCTTCTTTACTTCCCAAAAATCAGCGCCGGCGGCATCCCATTTCAATCTTTTTTCATCTGGATCAGAAAAATTAAACTGTTCATTGACAAAATATAGAATTGTTCCTGATTTATTTGCTACATTGACAACTCCATGTGCTACGCCTCGAGGAATCAATACCAATTTTGCACTATCTCCGCCCATAAGTACTCGCATTTTAACGTCTTTGGTATTTGAATCATTTCTTAGGTCCCAAATTCCGAGGATCATATGGTCTTCCGAAGGGACATACCAGACATCATCTTGTTTATAGTGTAAGTGCCACGCCTTTATGCTACCTGCTAGAATTCTCGACCTGTTTATCTGTTTGACTTTAAAATCCGGAAATGCTTCTAACGCACCATTATCATTAATTCTAGTCAATTCCTCAAAAGTTCCATCTTCACCAAAAAATTTCTTTACCTCAACTATCTTTACGCCCTCAATCACTTTCTTTTTTGAATAATCCTGTACATAAATCTCCTGCTTTAACCGAACTAAAACATCGTCTAAATTCAAGTTTTTCATAACAATATTTAATTGATAATAGCGCTGTAAGGTGCTATCGACAGGATTCGAACCTGTGACGTCCCGCTTATGAAACGGGTGCTCTACCGCTGAGCTACGATAGCTTAATAATACATTAATATTATATAATATATTCAATCTTTATGGTAAAAATCGATTTATCCGTTGTTATCGTTTCTTATAACACTAAAAAAATTACTGAGGAATGTGTTGGATCAATAAGTAGATCGTTAACAAATACAAAGATAAAATATGAAATTATTGTTGTTGATAATGATTCTCTGGACGGCTCTCAAGCAACTCTTCAAAAAATAGCCCTGAACGAAATTAATCATTTAATTTATTTTCAATCTGGAAGTAATTTAGGTTTTGGCCAAGGTAATAATTTTGGTGTTAAAAAAGCGAGTGGAAAATATATTTTACTTTTAAATACTGACATAATCGTTCTTAATCGAGCCATTGAAAAACTTTATAATTTTTATGTTGCTCGGGAAAAGCAAATACATTTTTTGGGGGCCAAACTGCTTAATCAAGACTTAACTCCCCAACCATCCGCCTGCCGCTTTTTTACTCTACCGGTGGTCTTTGCTACCTTACTTCTTAAGGGTGATTATTGGGGTTTGACCCGATCTTCACCAGATAAATTCTGCCAGGTTGACTGGATATCCGGAGCCTGCATCATGACAACAAAAAAATATTTTCGACGATTAGGTGGTTTTGATAAAAATATTTTTATGTATATGGAAGAGGTTGATTTTTTATATCGTGCTAAAAAATTGGGGCTTAACACATTCTTTTATCCCGATTCCCAGATCATCCATTTAGGTTCGGCTTCATCGAACGGAAGAACTTTTCCAATTCTTCAGGTCTACAAAGGCTTCCTCTTTTTTTATAAAAAACACTATTCAATTTTTCACTTACTTGCTCTTCGTCTCATTTTAAAATTTAAAGCCCTTATTGCCTATTTAATTGGTAAAATTAGAGGTGATCGATACCTAATCAAAACTTATGAAGAAGCTTTCAAACTGGCTTAAACAACTTGACGAAAATTTGGTTAAGGTTTTGTTAATTGGTTTCATATTTTTTGTTCCTCTGTGGCCAAAACTTCCTTTTAAAATGGTCAACTATACATATGTTGCAATTCGGTTTGACGATATTTACCTGGCCATATTAGTTTTTATATTTTTAATACAGCTTTTACGAAAAAAGGTTTCTCTTAATAAAAAATTTATTTTACCTTTTACCTTTTTTTTGTCAGCAGTTTTTATTTCATTTTTTTGGAATTCCTATGTCTCAAAAAATATAGAGTTTCCTCATCTAGGCCTGCTTCACTCCTTTAGACGAGTTGAATATATGATCATGTTCTTTATCGCTTCTTCCGTTATCAAGACGAAAAAAGATTTTTGGCAGGTCATCTCGTATTTTTTTATTTCCATTTTATTGGTAATTCTATACGGACTTGGACAAAAGTTTTTGAATTTTCCGGCCGTTCAAACGATGAATCCTGAATATGCTAAAGGTTATATTCTTTATCTGACTCCTGAAGCACGGATTTCTTCTACTTTTGGAGGTCATTATGATTTGGCCATATATCTTGTTATGACAATTCCTATCATCCTATCTTTTTATTTTTCCAAAGGAAAAAGTTTTTATCTTTTTTTATTTATTGGTACACTGTTGATTCTTCTCTATACCTCATCACGATCGTCTTTTATTGCTTATTTCGTCGCTACCATTGTTTTTTTATTATTTATTCGCAAATTTAAATTTTTAATATTTGTTTTAATTTTGACAGCAGGATTAATGTTTACGACGGGCGAAATAACAAAGAGATTTTTAAAAACTTTTCAAGTAAGAAGAATTTTAGTTGATGACAGAACCGGGGCCGTTTACATCGGTCAAACAATTACTACTAAAGAACTACCAGCTGGGTCTTTTTATGTTAAATTAAAAAACCAATCAAAAGGTGATAATTTAGATATGTTTAGAAACCAAATTGTTCAAGAAAAAGTAAGAGAAGCGACTTTATCAGGTGAGATTTCTTCTTCAGAAGAAGAAAAATATATAGCAGCTTTATCAGCTAATCTTAAACCGATTAATACAGTTGTTTCAGATATTTCTATGGCTACCCGTTTCCAAATTGAATGGCCGAGAGCTATTAATGCTTTTAAGAAAAATCCGTTACTGGGAACCGGCCCATCGTCGCTCACCGAAGCCACTGACGGTGATTATTTTCGATGGTTAGGAGAGTTGGGTTTACTGGGAACAATTACTTTCTTAAATATTTTGTTTTTAATTTTAAAAACAATTTGGGTTAGTGTTAAAAAGCTTCCTTTTAGCGAAAAATTGATTGGATATGGATTTATCTTTGGATTTTTGGCTCTTTTTATTAACGCTTCTTATATTGACGCTTTTGAAGCATCTAAAGTAGCCTATACTTTCTGGACAATTGCGGGACTTTATATTGGATACTATTCATTAAATACGAAAACAAGTCTTAACAAAAGTTGATTATTTCATTGCTCCATTGTTCGATTGTTGTTTTTAACAATTGAACCATGAAACAATTGAACAATTAGTTTTTTAAATATATGAAAAAACTCGACTTTATATTGCTAACGCTTATCTTAACAATAGCCTTGTTGTTTCGTCTTTATAAGATTAACATTCCCTTAGCTGATCTTCATTCTTGGCGTCAAGCTGATACATCTGCCGTTGCACGTAATTACGTAAAAAATGGTATTAACTTATTTCGCCCTGTATACGATGACCTGTCTAATGTTCAATCGGGAATTATTAACCCCCAAGGATATAGAATGGTTGAGTTTCCAATATACAACGCAATAGTTGCTGTTTTATATATAGCTTTCCCAGTTTTTACCTTAGAAATTTGGGGTAGATTAACTACAATTATTTTTTCATTGATTGTTATTTCAGTAATTTATTATTTATTACTTAAGGAAAGTAATCGAACATCTGCGATATTTGGCTCACTCACTTATGCTATTTTTCCATTTTTTATATTTTTTTCACGGGTTATTTTACCTGAAACAACCGCCTTGGCTTTTTCAATGTTGGCAATATTTTTTTTCTATTTAAACGCAGAATATAAAGAAAAAGGTTTCAAGTCTATCATCTATTATCTATTATCTAGTATCTTGTTTGCTGGAGCTTTACTAATAAAACCAACAATAATATTTTATTTTTTTCCAATTTTAGTTATTTTTTTTAGAAAATATAAATTCAGTTTATTAAAAAAATTAAATTTTTATTTATATTTTATTATTAGTTTAGTTCCCTTATTTTATTGGAGAGGGTATATAAAAAATTTTCCTGAAGGGATTCCTTATTCAGATTGGTTGTTTACTTCAGTGAATACTGCTCAAGGACTAAAAAGTATTTTATTTAGACCTTCATTTTTTAGATGGATATTTTTTGAAAGAATTAATAATTTAATATTGGGCGGATATTTAACTGTATTTATGATATTAGGAGTCATCGCTAAACAAAAAAAATATTTGCTCATCAGTTTTGTTTTTTCTGCCTTGGCTTATATTTTTGTTTTTCAGGGAGGTAACCTTCAACACGAATATTACCAAACCTTAATTCTGCCAGTTTTAGCCATAATAATTGGACTTGGTGTCAGTTTTGTTTTTGATCATAAAAAATATTTTATTCATCCTATTTTTATTTCAATTTTGGTTTTTTTTCTTTTTGGTTTTTCTTTTTATTTTTCATATTCCAGGGTTGTAGATTATTATAAATATTCACAAGAGCTTGTTCAAGAAGCCAATATAATTAATAGCTTAACAAGTCCGAAAGATTTAATTGTCACTGATCGAACCGGTGACACTACTCTTCTCTATTTGGCCAATCGGCGAGGCGCTCCGTCAATTTTTAAAGAACCAATCGAATTAAAAGATTTAGGGTATAAGTATCTTATCACCTCAAGTGATACACAAATAAAAAGAATGGGGTCTGATTATGAGATAATTTTTGAAAATGAAAAATTTACTTTATTTAAACTATGAAGATTTTGATGGTTACTCCCTATGTTCCCTATCCCCCTTCATCTGGTGGCCAGATAAGAACCTATAATCTTCTTAAATATCTAAGTCAAAATAACGAAATTACCTTGGTAGCTTTATACAAGAATGATGAGGAAAAAAAATATGAGTCTTATTTGAAAAAATACTGTAGAAAAATCTATCTTTGCAAAAGACCTTCCTCACCTTGGCAGTTTAAAAATATTTTTAAAACTATTTTTTCGTCTTCTCCATTTCTTGTGGTCAGGAACTATTCCGATGAAGCAAAAACGATAATTAATGAATTGCTATCAAAAGAAAAATTTGACGTTATTCATGCAGAAACTTTTTACGTCATGCCTCATATCCCACAGACTAATGTTCCTATCGTTCTCGTTGAACAAACTATTGAATATAAAGTATATAAACATTTTGTAAATTCGCTTCCTTTTTACCTCAGATTACTTATCTACTTTGATATCGATATTATAAAACTTAAATATTGGGAAAGGTTTTACTGGAAAAAGGCTAATGCTGTTGTTGTGGTTTCTTCCTCAGATGAGAAATTAATAAAAAATGAAGAGCCCTTATTAAAAACTTCAATTATTCCAAACTGTGTAGGGGACGAAATGATTATTGATAAATTAGGAAAAAAAGATTTAGAATCACCAACAATATTTTTTCAAGGTAACTTTTTCTGGCTGCAAAATGTTGAGGCAGCTAAATTTATAATTAACAAAATATATCCTCAACTAATTAAAGAATTATCTCATGTGAAAATTGTTATTGCAGGGCAAAACGCCAAGAAATTAGGAAGTTTGATAGATAAAAATATTAACATAATAAATATTGAGCCTGATAATATTAATAAAGTAAAAAAATTATTCAGGGAGAATACATTATTTATAGCCCCAATATTTGGGCCTGGAGGAACCAGACTAAAAATTCTGGCCGCGATGGGTTCCGGAATGCCGGTAATTTCTTCGGTTACTGGTATAGAAGGCCTGGAAGTTACTAATAATATAAATATTGTCATTGCTAACAATCAACAAGAATTTGTCACAAAAATAAAACAACTATTAGCAAATAAAAATTTGTATGAAAAAATAAGAAATAATGCCTATAAACTTATTAAAGAAAAATATCAATGGAGTCAAACCGCCAAAGAACTTGAGTCGGTTTATAAAAATTTAAAAAAAATTCAATGATGAAAATAGGAGTCGATGGTAACGAGGCGAATGTGGAAAAAAAAGTTGGCGTGTCTGTTTATGCTTTAAATATTCTTAAATATTTTTGTAAAATCGCGAGCCAAGAAATCCGATTTGTTATTTATCTTAAAAATTATCCCTTATTAGATTTACCAAAAGAAAATAAATATTTTAAATACAAAATTATAAATGGGAAATTTTTGTGGTCACAAATTTATTTGCCACTCTATTTATTTTTTCACAAAAATATTGATGTGTATTTTTCTCCCGCTCACTATCTACCCCGTTATTGCCCTGTGCCTCAGGTGGTAACTATCCACGATTTGGCTTATCTTTACTTTCCAGAAGACTTTACCAAAAAAGATTTATGGCAGTTAAAAAACTGGACTGATTTTTCAATCAAAAAAGCTGATCAAATCATTGCTGTATCTAGAACTACTAAAAAAGATATAGTTAAATGCTACGGAGTTGATGAGGGCAAAATAAATGTTGTTTATAACGGTTTTGAAAAACAGTTTAATAAATTGAAAAATAAAAAATTAGATTTGATTGAAAAATTTAAACTGAAAAATAAAAAATATATTTTATTCGTAGGTACCATTCAGCCTCGAAAGAATTTAGAAATTTTAATTGATGCCTTTGATAAATTTTTTCAGACAAAAAAAGATTTTAAACTGATTATTGTTGGGAAGAAAGGCTGGTTATACAAAAATATATTTGAAAAAGTGAAATCAATGAATTTAGAAAATAAAATTATATTCACCGGCCATGTAACCGATGAAGAATTAATTTGGTATTATAAAAATGCTTTTTGTTTTGTTTTGCCGTCTTTGTATGAGGGATTTGGAATTCCTGTGCTTGAAGCGATGAGATATGACTGCCCAACGATTGTGTCAATGACTTCAAGCTTGCCGGAAATCGGTGGTGACGCAAGCTTATATTTTGATCCGAAAAATCCCGACGACTTACTGGAAAAATTAAAATCACTCAAGGAAAATAAAGAATTAAGAAAAGAACTAATTTCAAAGGGTAGACAACGGATCAAAGACTTTTCCTGGGAAAAATGTGGAAAAGAAACATTAGATGTTATCACAGGGTCAATCACAGGGTCTGACCCTATGTTAGGGTCAGACCCTACATAAAGTATGATTAAAATAATAGCTGACGATTTTTCACAATCTGAATATAACAAACTGGCACTCCATCCCCTGCAAACCTGGGAATGGGGCGAGGCACGTAAAAAAACCGGTGTCGAGATTTTGAGAATAGGCGAATTCAAAAAGGTAGGGACAATTCATGAATTGTCCGTACAAAATGTTTTTCAATTAACATTTCATAAAATTCCAAAAACAAATTATAAAATCGGCTATCTTCCCCGCTCTGTCTTTCCATCAAAAGATATTTTGAACTTTCTATCTAATTACTGTAAAAAAAACAAAATAATTTTTATTAAAATTGAACCATATGTTGAAAAATCCGTAATCCGTAATCCGCAATTCGTTAATCCGTTAATTATCAAATCTAAACACCCTCTCTTTCCCACCTGGACACAAATCCTCGATCTAAGCAAATCTGAAGACGAACTCCTTAAATCCTTTCACTCCAAAACCCGCTACAACATCCGGTTAGCCGAAAAGAAAGGCGTTGTTATCAAAGAAATGTCAAATGACAAAGGCTTTGAAATTTTCTCAAAACTATATTTTGACACCTGTAAACGGCAAAAATATTTTGGCCACACGCCGGAATATCATCAAATCATTTGGAACAACTTGAAGAAAGATTTTGCTCATATTTTAATCGCATTTTATAACGATGTTCCTTTGGCTGCTTACGAACTTTTCTATTTTAAAAATATTCTTTACTATCCTTACGGCGGAACTTCCTTAGAATACCGAAATTTAATGGCTTCAAATTTGTTGATGTGGGGGGCAATTAAACTCGGAAAAAAACTTGGCGCCACAAAATTTGACATGTGGGGATCGCTCGGGCCAAACTATGATGCAACTGACCCTTGGTCAGGTTTTACAAGATTCAAGGAAGGCTATGGCACTAAATTTACGGAGTTTGTAGGAAGTTACGACTTGGTGATTAATCCAATGATTTACAAAATCTATAATATTATTTATAAACTTCGAGAAATCTACTTAAAACTAAGAGGATAAATTATTTTGTTTTTTTATGTCATCCCCGTGTTTACCCTGAGTTTATCGAAGGGAAGACGGGGATCCAGCCTATAATCGATTCCCGCCTCCGCGGGAGTGACAGTGTTTTTCCGCTTGAAAAGAAGAAGAAATAACAAAATGGGTATGTATAGTTAATTAATTAACTATACATCAATCATTTTCCGTTCTTCTTTTCTTTTTTCGTGTTCCCATTTTAATTTGTGGTGTCCAATATAAATGCCCGGATGGATAAACACATCCGCAAACAGATCTTCAAAAAAATGACCAATTTTTTCATTTTTAAGAAAAGACTCTATTGTTTTTATTAACCTTGTTTTTTTCTTGTAAAACAATAGATTAAATTTGCCAACTGTTGCCCTTGATACTTTTATATTCTCCGCAATATCAATTTGCTCAACGCGTTTTGTTAGCAAATAAATTATTGCAATCCGCTTGGCAATCATTATCTGTTCAACGGGACTTAATATATCTTGAATAAGTTCCAAAAATTCATCTTTATCTTCAACATTGTTAACTACTTCAAAAAATAATTGATAAAGCTTAAAAAGTTTTTTCTCATCCACAGGCCTTTTTGATATATTTACCATAATGTACAGTTAATTAATTAACTAGTCATAAGTTATTTTTTATAACTTTATGAGCTTTATAAACTTTATAACTTTATAAACTAACTTTGTCCACCGCTTATAACCTACAAAATATATTGATTGAGTTATATCAACAACAAAAAATTGTCGAATGACACTCATTAATTTTTCCGCTTGAAAAGAAGAAGAAGAAGAAGAAGTAATATATGAATTATGACAGTCCCACCTCAAGTCTTTAGACCTGATATGATATCTTTTGAACGTCGACCGTTTTATAATTCTTTTATTCAAAAAACGGGAGAAATTGCCGCTAAATTCGTTAGTACCGATCCAAAACCTCGCAGTCAAGCCGCAGGAAGCCTTCTCGAAAGCATTTATAAAGTTGATCAACTTATTGGTAGTAGCCTTTTAATGATGGATCCAAAAAATTTATTTGTTCAAGTCATTGCTTTAGAAAGAGGCAATCATAGCGTTGCTGATTTGGTTGAACATGATCCATTAACTCGAGGCTTGATAAATGGAGAACCTGTAACAAAAACTGAGACATCTGTTCTTTATAAAACAACTTTTGAAGAACTCTCAATGCTAGTAAGTAATACAAAAAAATCTGCTGATGGTTCAAATGTTGATTTATTAACGGCTACATTAATAGGGTCGGACATTTTAGCAAGCGGTGAAATACGTCTTGACAATTCTAACACTATTAAAATCTAATAAATAAAATTTATTTCTTCTTCAGCGCTACCTTAAGTACTTGATCGACGTGGTCGACGTAGTGAAATTTTAGGTCTTTGAGGACGTTACGCGGAATATCCTCCAAATCTTTTTTGTTATCTTTCGGAATGATGACTGTTTTTATCCCGGCCCGATGGGCGGCAATTATCTTTTCTTTAATTCCCCCAATTTCCAGTGCTCGTCCCCGCAATGTAATTTCTCCAGTCATCGCAACAGTTCTAATTGTTGGAGTTTTAGTTAACGCTGATATCATTGCTGTTGCAATTGCCAATCCTGCTGAAGGCCCGTCTTTTGGAACCGCTCCTTCAGGAACGTGGACGTGAATATCAATTTTGTGATAAAAATCTTCTTTAAGCCCAAACTGTTTCCAGCGTGGTCGGATGTATGATAAAGCAGCCTGACAGGATTCCTTCATCACGTCGCCTAAATGTCCAGTCAAAGTCAGACCGCCTTTACCCGGCATAATGGCAACTTCGATAAATAAAATGTCCCCGCCCGCTTGAGTCCAAGCTAATCCAGTGGTGATTCCAACTGTATCTTTTGCTTCAATCATAGATGACGAAAATTTGAACGGTCCGAGATATTTTGAAATATCAGTTTGACCAATTATTTTATTCATAACTTTCTTTTCAATAATCTCGCGGGTTAACTTTCTAAAAATTGTTGAAATCTGTCTTTCTAAATCGCGAACTCCGGCTTCACGAGTGTATCTTCTGATAATTGTTTTAACAGCAGAATCGGTAATTGAGCCTTCCTTATCATTTAAACTGCTCGCGTCTAATTGTTTTTGAATCAAATGAGTCTTGGCAATGTTAAATTTTTCGTCTTCTGTATATCCTGGAAAATGAATTACTTCTAAACGATCTTGTAATGCATCAGGAATAGTATCAAGAATATTGGCGGTTGTGATAAAGAAAACATCGGACAGATCAAAAGCTACTTCTAAATAATGGTCGGAAAAATCATGGTTTTGCTCAGGATCAAGAGCTTCAAGTAAAGCCGATGATGGGTCCCCTCGGTAGTCTTTCCCTATTTTATCAATTTCGTCCAGCATAAAAACCGGGTTTTTTGTTCCGGCCTGTTTTATTCCTTGAATCATTCGACCCGGCAGGGCTCCAACATAAGTTCGGCGGTGACCTCTGATTTCCGCCTCGTCCCTAATTCCGCCTAATGACATCTTGACAAACTTTCGTCCTAACGACCGAGCGATTGATTTTCCAAGAGAAGTTTTTCCGACTCCCGGTGGCCCGACGAAGCAAAGAATCGTCGGCTGCCTGCCTTTAATCTTTCCGGATTTCTCTTTGATTTTTCTCATTTCAATGACCGCTAAATACTCAAGAATTCTTTCTTTAATTTTTTTCAAACCGTAATGATCCTCATCTAAAATTTTCTGAGCTGCCTTTATTTCAATATTGTTGGCTGACTCAACCGACCAAGGTAGATCAACTAACCAATCCAAGTAAGTTCTAACATAAGACGCTTCGGGATTAAACTGGGACATCTGTTTCAAACGCTTCAATTCTTTCTCGGCTTTTTCCTCAACTTCTTTTGGCATTTTTGCTTTCTTTATCTTTTCATGGTATTCGGCCGTATCCTTATCTTCTCCTTTCTCACCCAATTCCTCTTCAATTGTTTTCATCTTTTCTCGAAGTATTGACTCTTTCATTCCTTTATCAAATTTTTTCTGAGTCTTTGAAGTTAGGCTGAATTCAATTTCCAATACTTTGATTTCCCGATTAACAAAATCCACTTCCTTTTTTAACTTTGTTTTTAAATCCATTTCTTCAAGCAGCATCTGTCTTTCCTGAGGTTTTAAATCAAGAACGACCGCAATTTGATGGGCAAAATTTATCGGATTATCCGTGTTTAGAATATTCATTAAAAAAACGAAGTCGACTGTCTTCCCTAAATTAATAGCTTTTTTTATTTGAGTTGAAATATATCTGATCATGGCTTTGACTTCATCATCTTCAATGACTTTTTCTTTTATTACTTCAACTTTGGCTTCAAACCAACTATCTTCTTTAGAAAAAGATAATACTCTGACTATTTCAATTCCTTTGATTAAAGCATTTATCTCGCCCTTATCTCCCGGAACGGTTTTATCGACGGTCACCAGTACTCCAATCTGATAAAGCTCATTACTTTTAGGATCATCGGCCCCTGGATTTTTTTGCATTAAAAGAACCGCTTTTCTATCTCGTCGAAGCGCTTCATTAATGGCCGCCACGCTTTTAGCTCTTCCAAAAACCAAGACATTTTCTGTGCCTGGGAAAACTATTCCATCACGCACCGGGGCTACTGGATAAACGGATTGTCCTAACGCTCCAATTAAAAATGCCATATGTTTTAGCAGTATAACAAAGTAATTGCTAACTGTCAAGACCCTTTTTTTCGAGACAAACCTATAGTATTATAGGCTACTGTCACAGTCTAAACTTATATAATCGTACAACTAACTTGGACTGTCTAAATAAATAATTTTGTTATTGTATCAAAATCGGTAAATCTTTTTTTATCAACTAGCGTATTTTCTTTAAGCTGAGGTAGTTGATCGGTGTAGGACGGCTTTTCTACCTGATAAATAATACCCAGAGGAAATTTTTCTTCATTAATCTCCAGGCTTTTTTGCACAGCTGTTTTAAAATCATCTTTTTTATAATTTTCATCAAGTTTGTAAACTCTCTGAAGATAATATTGATAGGTATTGATTTTATTAAAAGTCACGCATGGTTGTAAAATATTGATGATCGAAAAACCTTTATGCTCAATTCCAGCTTTTATCATTGAGATCGTATGTAACACATCTCCGGCAAAACTTTGAGCAACAAAGGTTGCTCCGGATATTATGGTTAAAGCTAGAGGATTAATCGGTGTTTCCAGTATCCCAGTTGGGGTTGATTTTGATTTATATCCTTTTTGGGCAGTTGGAGCTGATTGACCTGTTGTTAAGCCATAAACACCATTATCATGAACGATAACTGTTATGTCGTGATTACCTCGACACGCGTGAACTAAATGATTACCGCCTTCACCATAACAATCACCATCTCCAACGATAGCAATTACAGGCATTTTATGATTAGCTAGTTTTATACCTATTGCATTTGGTAGAGCTCTGCCGTGCAGAGAATGAATCGCATAAGCGTTTAAAAAATCATTCATATTTCCGGAGCACCCGATACCAAAAACAGCTGCTACAGACGATGGATTTAAACCTAATTGAATTAAAGCCTGCTTGATTGCAATTCCAATACCCCAATCTCCACAACCCGGACACCAGGTTGGATTATAGCCTGAAAAATCTTGTATTGTACTCATATATTTTTGTTTAAAACCCGTTAACGCGTTAACGGGTTAACGAGTTGTTATATTTAACAATTTCTTCAACAGTTATTGGCCGTCCGTCATATCTCAATATTTTATTTTTTATTTCAATCCCCGTTTCCATCATTAACAATTTCCCAAACTGTCCCCAAGAATTATTTTCTACTAAAATATATTTTTTGTTTTGGTTCAACAATTCAGTAATTTTTTCTTTATCTATTGGATAGATATGATTAAAATGAATAAAAGCAGAATCTATCCCCTTTGTTTTTAATAGTTTTTGCGCTTGTAAAACAATTCCTTTAGTTGAGCCCCAGGAAACAAAAACCGTTTCAGATTTATCTATTTCTCCATAAATTTTTGGCATAGAAAAATCGTGGCTTAAATAAGTTACCCATTTTCTGGCTCTTTTATCTACCTGGTCAATCCTCGGTTGAGCTTCTTCAGTCGTATGCCCATCTTCAACATGTTCATAAGAATTTGCCTGATAAAAATACCCAGGCGTTCCTGGAATTAATCTTGGAGAAATTCCATCCTCAGTTATTTTGTATCTCAAATATTTATTATTTGATTCTTTAATTACGGATTTCGAATTACGAATTAATTTACCTCGATTAATTTTATAATTAGCAATAAAATCATCGACAAATTTTTTATTTACTGATTTGTGCGATTCCGAAAGATACATATCAGACATAACGATTACCGGCATTTGATAGATATCAGCCAAGTTATATGCTTTAGCTGTAAGTTCGATCATCTCTTCATTATCTCCAGGTGCTAAAACAATTTTTGGAAATTCTCCGTGACCGGAAAAAACCGAAAATAACAGATCTCCCTGCTCAGTCCAGGTTGGCATTCCGGTCGCCGGGCCCGGCCGTTGAGCAACAAAAATTACAATCGAAATTTCGGTAATGCCGGCAAAAGAAAGTGATTCAACCATCAAAGCGAAACCACCGCCTGAACTACCAACAGCAGAGCGAACACCGGCGTAGGATGAGCCAATCGCTGTATTGATTACTGATATCTCGTCTTCGGCATGGCGAACAACCATACCAATTTTTTCTTGCCACGCAGCTAAATCTGTCAAAACAGTTGATGAAGGAGTCATTGGATAAGCACTATAAACTCGGCAATCGGCTATTACGCTCCCTAAAGCAAAAGCATCATTTCCGGTTAAAACCAGTTTATCGTCCCCTGGTTTTTTAACTAAACGCTCTAGAATTTCTTTTGAATAGTTCTTTTTAACTTCATCATATCCTGCTTGAACAAATTTTTTATTAAAATTGATCACTTCTTCACCTTTTTTAGAAAACTGTTCAGAAATTATTCTTATCAGCTCATTGACATCTCCACCTAAAATACCAATTGAGGCCCCAAGGGCTATTGTATTTTTCATGATTGGCTGACCTTTTAAGTCTGAAAGAATTTTTTTGAATGGAATAACTATTTTTTTAATGTCTTCTTTAATTTCAAATTCATCTTGGTCAAACATCACTAGGCTTGATAAAGTTAGTCTAGCTTTATGTTTTTCATAAGTTTCTTTATTTAAACAAACTAAAATATCAATTGAAGGACTCAAATGAGAAACATCCTCATCTGAAACGTGGACCTCATAAGCATTATGGCCGCCACGAATAAGCGATGGATATTCAACATAATCAAAAATGTGGTAGCCAGAACGGGTAGCGATTTTTGAAAAAACAACTCCAGTCGTCATTATCCCAAAACCCGCTTCTCCACCAATTTTCCAAGTAAAGCCTATCATAAGAAAATGTTAAATCTTAAACGGTTAAATGTTAAATAAACTATTAAAGATTAAACTGTTAAACATAAAAACGTTTAATATTTAAATGTTTGATATTTCTTTAACCTTTAATATTTAATCTTTAAGATTTTTATTTTGGGAATATCCTATTCCCCTGCGCGTCTTCAATTATTATAGCGGCCACAGGACATGCTTTTGCCGATTCAATAATATTTTCAATCGTGTCTTCATCAGCCGAATCTAAAATAATTGCCTTCGCTTCTTTATCCAAAACATAAACCTTTGGCGAAACAGCAATGCATGTGGCCGCACCAATACACAAACCTCGCTCAACCCAAATTTTATAACCTGATTTTAATACCACTGGACCGGAAGGTTTTTGTGGATCTTTTAGCTTTGGTTCCATATTTTTTAACAAAGACAGTCTTAATTAAGACTGTCTTTAATTTAAACTAATAACTTTTGCAATGCTTCAAGCGGCAATACTGCGCATTTTATTCTATTCATTCCCAAATCTATTCCTAGCATCTTAATAATAAACTTAGAATCAAGCTTTTTCAATTCTTGTTTTGATTTATTTTTTGCATAATCAGTCAGCATTGAAGCCGAGGCTGTAGATATAACACAACCCTCGCCTTGAAATTTTATTTCTTTTACTTTATTTTTTTCAAAATTTACTGTCATTTCGATTTTATCCCCGCATAAAGGATTATTAACTGTGATCGACCGATCCTGTTTATTAATTTTGCCTTGATTATGAGGATGATGATAATGGTCGAGGATTATATCCTGGTAGATATTCATGATAATATTTTTCTTACTTTCTTTAACCCAGTAACCAATTTAACAACATCTTTTTCATCATTATAAACATAGAAACTGGCTCTAACTGTTGCCGGAACACTTAACCGAGTATGTAATGGCATGGCGCAATGATGACCTGCACGAACACAAATCCCCTCATCCGCCAAAATCTGGGCAATATCATGGGGATGAAATTTATCAAAACTAAAGGAAATAATTCCTCCCCTATCTTCAATATTTTTTGGTCCGTAAATTTTGATTGACTGGCCAAATGTATCGATTAATCGATTAATCGCTAAATCTGTTATTTTTCTTTCATGTTTTCGAATATTACCCATGCCGATTTTATCCAAAAAATTTATTGCTTCTTTAAAAGAAATTATCTCGCCAATGGCCGGAGTTCCTGCTTCAAATTTATGAGGTGGATCTTTGTAAGTGCTTCTGTCAATATAAACTTCGTCAATCATATCTCCACCATACATAAATGGATATATTTCTTGCAAGATTTTTTCTTTTCCCCAAAGGACACCAACTCCGGTTGGCCCTAACATTTTATGGGAAGAAAAAACTATGAAGTCAGCTCCTAAATCCTGAACATCAATTTTCAAATGAGGCACTGCCTGTGCCGCATCAACAATGACAATAATTTTTGGATTAATTTTCTTCGCCTCTTTAATTATTTCTTTAACCGGATTTATCGTCCCCAGGACATTAGACACGTATGTCAACGTCAAGATCTTTGTCTTCTTTGTAATTATTTGTTCTAATATTTTTAATTTTTGATTTGTATTTTTGATATTTGATATTTGATATTTGATATTATCCACCCCTAAATCTAAATATCCCTCCTCATCAATATCAATTACTTTAAAAGCTCCCCCTGTTTCGTTAGCTAATACTTGCCATGGCACAAAATTTGAATGGTGCTCCATGATCGTTGTAACAATCTCATCATCTGCCTCAACAATCTTTCTCCCTAATGAATAGGCAAGTAAATTTAAAGATCCAGTCGCATTTCTGGTGAAAACAATTTCTTCGGATTTGTTTGCGTTAATAAATTTAGAAACAACGTTTCTCGTTTCTTCAAACTCTATTGTAGCTTTTTCGGACATCGGATAAATACCCCGAAAAACATTGGCTGAATATTCCTCATAATATTCTCTTATCTTATCAATCACTATTTTTGGTTTTAAAGAAGTAGCTGTTGAATCAAGATATACTAGATTTGGTTGATGTTGAAAAATTGGAAATTCGTTTTTTATATTTTTTAAATCAATCATATTATTATGCCAAGCTCGTTCTAACCTCCGAGGTTAGAATCGGGTGGCTGTATGGCTTTATCTTATCAAATATTTCCTGAATAAAGCCTGAAACATAAAGTTGCTCAGCTATTTTTTGGTCAAGGCCACGACTTTTTAAATAAAACAACGACTCTTCGTTTATCTTTCCTGTGGTTGATCCGTGGGTACAGAAAACATCATTGGCTAATATTTCCAAGAAAGGCCGTGAGTCAACATAAACTCCTGACGACAAAATCAAATTTTTATTTTTTTGATAAGCATGAGATTTTTGTCCGGTTTTTTCAATTTTTATAAGTCCTTGATAAATAAATTTAGACTTATCATCAAAAACACCTTTTATCAATAAATTTGAAGTTGAACCTGGTGCAATATGATATTGATTTGTTTTTAATTCAAATTGGTCAGATTTTTTTCCAACAAATAAACCTAAAATATCAAGATTAACTCCGCTTGATTTTATGTTAAAGTCAAACTCACCAGAAAGATTATGAAAAAAGACGGTGTAATTACCGGGTTTGTCAAACATCAACTTAGTTTGTTTAGTTTTATTAAGATCTATATATTTCATATTTTTATCCCACACTCCCTGCCATCTCCATCCTAATCAACCTATTAAGCTCAATTGAATATTCTAAAGGTATTTCTTTAATAACTGGTTCAATAAATCCATTAACTAAAAGAGTTTCCGCTTCCGGTTTTTTAATTCCCCTAGATGTTAAATAAAATAATTTTTCTTCGCCTAATTTTTCAACGGTTGCCTCATGTTGAACTTCACAGTCTTTTTCATTAATTCTCATATATGGATAAGTGTCAGACCGAGAACTTTCATCCATGAGTAGCGCATCGCAGGAAACATATACTTTAGAGTTTTTTGCACCTGGTGATACCGATACTAATCCCCTATACGAAGTTCTCCCTCCATCTTTAGAAATAGATTTAGAAATTATTCTTGAAGTTGTCTCCGGTGCCAAATGATACATTTTAGCCCCAGCGTCCTGATGCTGCCCTTTATTGGCATAGGCGATCGAAAGAACTTCCCCATGTGATTTTCTCCCTTTTAAAATAACACTTGGATATTTCATCGTCACTCCGCTTCCTATATTACAATCTACCCACTCCATAATACCCTCTTCATCCACGATCGATCTTTTAGTTACTAAATTATAGATATTATGGCTCCAATTTTGAACTGTGGTGTAGCGGACCCTAGCTCCTTTTTTAACAAAGATTTCAACAACGGCCGAATGCAGAGAAGCGGTCGTATAAATTGGCGCCGTACAACCTTCGATATAATGGACAAAGCTTCCTTCCTCGGCAATTATCAAAGTTCTTTCAAACTGACCGAAACGCTCAGCATTAATACGAAAATATGCTTGTAGCGGCATCGGCACTTTGACTCCGCGCGGTATATAAACAAAAGAGCCGCCCGACCAAGCGGCTGAGTTTAATGAAGCAAATTTATTATCATAGGGACTTATCAGTGTACCGAAATATTCTTTTACTATTTCTGGATATTTTCTTAAGGCCGTATCCATGTCACAAAAAATTACTCCTCGTTTATTTAATTCCCGATTAATACTTTCATAGACTACCTCAGATTCATATTGAGCTGAAACACCGGATAAAAAGTTTTTTTCTGCCTCAGGAACTCCAATTCGATCGTAGGTGTCTTTGATTTCTTTTGGGAGGTCTTCCCAAGAATTGACCTGTTTTTCGGTCGGCTTAATATAGTAATAGATATCATCAAAATTTATTCCTGAAAGATCAGCTCCCCAATTTGGCATCTTTCTTTTTGTAAAAGCGTCGTAAGCTTTTAATCGAAATTCTTTCATCCAAACTGGTTCTTTTTTTAAAGAAGAAATATCTTCAACAATTTGTTTATTCAGACCTTTTTCTGCTTTGAAAATATTTTTCTCCGGCATGGAGAAGCCGAATTTGTAGTCAAAATTTAAGTCAGATTTTTTCATATCCGTTTTTCTCAATTTCTTCAGCTAATCGATAATCCCCTTGCTTAACTATTTTTCCATTAACCATAACTAACACAACGTCGGGTTTGACATACTTTAAAATTCTGTTGTAGTGAGTGATTAGGAGATAAGTTTTTCCCTTCTTATTTTTTTCCATAAACTGGGCAATCGTCTTCAAAGCGTCAACGTCTACTCCAGTATCTATCTCATCAAACATTAAAAATTTTGGATTAAGGATTGATGCTTGTAATAATTCCAATTTCTTTTTTTCTCCTCCTGAAGTTCCTTCATTAAAAGACCGTTCCAAAAGTTCTTTCTTAATCTTCAGCAACTTAGCTGTTTTTTCAATTTCTTCTCTTAAGGCGAGCGGGTCCTTTTTACCGGCAATGGCTGTCTGTAGTAAAGAAAATATATTTACTCCTGATAGTGATAATGGTGACTGAAAAGAAAGAAATATTCCCGCGATGGCTTTTTTATCAGACTCTAAATTAGTAATATCTTTTTTTTCAAAATAAATTTTACCTGACTTAATCTGATATAGAGGATGCCCCATCAACGTCAGAGCTAGGGTAGATTTACCTGAACCATTTGGGCCCATCAGTACATAAACTTTGTTTTTTTCTAATTTAAGATTCAGGTTCTTAATTATTAATTTATCAGCAACGGTAATAGTAAGATTTTTTAATTCCAACATAAAATTTTAACCAATTAATTGAAGTAATTTAATTTTTTTGAGTTCTTTTGTTAAAACCACATTGAGTCTCTTTTTGATGAAGTCTTTATGATTACATATTTTTTCGAATTTACAGTCAAAATTTTCATCAACACAACTGCTTACAATAACATCATTTTCAAAAATAGATAAATAATCGTAAAGAGAAACTGTTTTTACTTTTGGAGAAACTAAATAGCCGCCGTTTTTACCCTCTCTACTAATTAACAAGCCATGTTTTGTTAATTCCGCTGCAATTCGAGCCAAAAATCTTTGTGGTAGTTTAGTATCTTTTATTAAATCTGATAGTTTGACTAAACGGTTTTTTTTATAGACAAAAGAAATCAAGATTAATCCGTAGTCAGATTGTTTTGTAATACTTAACATATACTTATATGGTAATAGTTTAGCAAAAAATAATATGAAGTCAATATTATTACAAACTCATTCGTGGAATCCGATCCAGTTGCTCAATATCACTAACAAACATTCCTTTTTCTGCTTTGTAATGTGCAACAGCGCCAATCATTGCCGCATTATCACCAGTCAAGTATTTGTAGGACGGAAATATAACTTCTCCTTGATATTTTCCAACTAGTTTCCTAAATAGTTGACGAAGGTGGAGATTTGCAATGACACCACCGCCAACAATCAACCGATTGATCCCTGTCTGCTTGATTGCTTTTTCAGTTTTTTTAATGAGCGTGTCAAAAACTGCTTCCTGAAACGAGCTGGCTAATAATTTAACCCCGCTAAGCGGGGTTTTTCCTTTTTTCAAAAAATAATAAAAGGATGTCTTTAAACCGGAAAAGGAAAAATTCAGATCTTTCGATTTTAACATTGGTCGGGGAAAATTATGACTGTCTATATTTCCAGCTTCTTTAGCTAATCTCTCAATAACTGGACCACCTGGATAGCCTAGACCTAACAATTTTGCTGCTTTGTCCAAGGCTTCACCGGCCGCATCGTCCAATGTTGAACCGATGACTTCGTATTTCAAATGATTTTTAAAAACAACAAATTCTGTGTGACCACCGGAAATAATTAATGCTAAATACGGAAACTTAAAATCCCTTTTCGGATTTCCTTGACTGTTTTCAACAAAAGCAGAATAAATATGCCCCTCTAAATGATTAACGGCAATTATTTTTTTTTGATATTTTTCCGCCAACTCCTTGACCTTTTTTATTCCTACTTCCAAGGCCACTGCAAGTCCCGGCCCCTGAGTGACGGCTATTGCATCAATATTTTTAAAAAGCCGATCATCAAAATTTTTCGAAACTAAGTGTTTGACGAGCCCTTTCTCAATAAGCGAGGAGTTAAGTTGAGATAAAATTTTCGTTGATCGGCGAAATTTAGTTAACGCCGTTTCTATAACAAAATCAATCCTCTCCTCATGAGCCCGTTTGGCAATGGAAGGAACAACCCCTCCCCATTTCTTATGAAGTAAAACTTGGGAATAGATGACGTTGGATAAAACTTTTCTGCCATCGGTGATGGCGACTGAGGTTTCATCACAGGAAGTGTCAATGGCTAGAATATTCATAAAACAGTTAAACGGTTAAAACTTAAACAGTTAAAAAAACTTTTAAAAGTTTAAACGTTTAAATAGTTTATTTAAGTTCTAACAGTTTAAGGTTTAAGTTTTAATGATAATTTCTCTCTCCCCTTCACTTACATACTTCATCTTCACATAAACAATCTCCCCCTTACTCTTCAGCAATTTAATAATCTCTCCCGCCTTCTCTCCCCATTCAAAACATAAAATATTTCCAGATTTAAGAAATTTTTCTAAACCTAAATATTTAAATTCGTCATTATTTTCAATATTATATAAATCAAAATGATAAAAATTTCCGTATTCGTAATAGATAACAAATGTTGGAGAAATAATATTATTAATCCCCAATTGTTCCCCAATCCCTTTAACAAAAACCGTTTTACCAACTCCCATTTCGCCTTCAATGATAAAAATTAATGGTTTGCTTCGTAGAGACGAGGCATGCCTCGTCTCTACATTTTTCAATATTTTTTTGGCAATATTTTTTGTTTCTTCAGATGTTTTTGATAAAAAAGTTTTTGATTTATTTGAAAAATTAATATCCCCCTGACGTAAAATCCTCACATCGGATTGAGACAGATCAACAACCGTTGAAGGTTTATTTCTTGGTAAAGTCCCAGCGTCAACAATCAGATCAATTAGATTTTTCTGTTCTTCCGTTAAGGTGTTAAGTAAGGATTCGATTGAATAATGCGGAGACCGGCCGGCTAAGTTAGCCGAAGTAGCCGTTACTGGTTTTCCAAGCTCTTGTATCAATCTATTGATTAATTGATACATTGGTATTCTTACTCCAAGAGTTCCAACTTCTGATTCCAGCAACCTATTGACATTATGTTTTGAAGGTAAAATTAAAGTGAATGGACCAGGAAGAATTTGTTTAAGAGTAGTTAATTGTTGACTATTAATTTTTACCAATTGATCCACTGAATCAAAATTACAAAAAACAGAAATTGGTTTTCCCGCTGGTCGATTTTTAAAGGCGATTAATTTTTTTACCGCCTGTTCATTTGTGGCATCACATAACAAACCATAAACAGTATCCGAGGGAAAAATAACCAGACCACCGTTTTTAAGAACTTTTAGAGTTTGATGGATGATTGTTGAAAAATTATTTTCTTTAAGGATTATGATTTTCATTAAAAATAAACAGTTAAACGGTTAAAACTTAAACAGTTAAACAAACTATTAAAACCTAAACATTTAAACGTTTTTGTTTAGTAGTTTAATGTTTAACAGTTTATTTAGGTTTTAACTGTTTGATACTTAGGGTTTAATGCATATTTTATCAAAATTTCTGCTAAAATAAGGCCTATGGCTAAAAAGAATAATGGATTTAAAGTTACCCAATTTAAATTCAATATAAATCTTCGTAATTTTTTCGTGATATTTTTTGTTTTTTTATTCCTATTCTATGCATATCGTTCTATAAAAAATGAAGTCAAACAAGTGGCGCCGGAAAAATCCATCACTACAATTGTCAAAGAAGCCAAAGATGGAAAAATTAAAAAAATTGATCTTATAGATAATAAACTTTTGATTTATTACAAAAACGATACACTGTCAATTTCATATAAAGAAGCTGGTGAAACTTTCATTAAAACTTTGAAAGAAGCCGGTGTTAATCCGGAAAAAATTGATATAAATATCAAAGATACGCAGGGAGCGACTGGATTAGCAAGTATTATTGGTAATATTTTGCCAACGATATTAATGGTGGCATTTTTTATCTTTCTTTTCCGCCAGGCCAAAGGTGCTCAGGATTCAGTTTTTTCATTCGGGCAAAACCGGGGAAAAAGATTTCAAAAAAGTATGACTAATACAACTTTTAACGATGTTGCCGGCGTTGATGAAGCAAAAAAAGAACTGGTGGAAATTGTTGATTTTTTAAAGAACCCTGGAAAATATAAAAAACTTGGAGCTAGAACTCCAAAAGGCGTTTTGTTGGTTGGTCCGGCTGGTTGCGGGAAAACCTTACTAGCTAAAGCGGTCGCAGGAGAAGCTCATGTTCCTTTCTTTTCAATTGCCGGTTCGGAATTTATGGAAATGTTGGTTGGAATTGGAGCGGCTCGTGTCCGAGATCTTTTTGCCACCGCCAAAAAAAGCGCTCCCGCAATTATTTTTATTGATGAAATTGATGCAATTGGCAGGGCAAGATCAGTTGGAATGATGCCGTCACATGACGAAAGAGAACAAACTTTAAATCAAATTTTAGTTGAAATGGATGGATTTAATCCAAATGAACAAGTAGTTGTTGTTGCGGCTACTAATCGCGGGGATTTACTTGATACGGCTCTTCTTCGACCGGGACGATTTGACCGAAGAGTCATCGTTGATTTTCCTGATGTTGAAGGCCGAAAAGCGATTGTTAAAATTCATGCTAAAGGTAAACCATTTGATGAATCTGTCAATTGGGACCGGGTTGCCAGGCGTACCGTCGGCTATTCCGGAGCTGATTTAGAAAATATGCTGAATGAAGCAGCGATTTCAGCCGCCCGAGTGGCGAGAGAGAAAATTAGTATGGAAGATATTGAAGATGCTGCCACCAAAGTCAAACTTGGTCCGGAAAAAAAACGCCTCCAATCTGATTTGGATAAAAAATTAACCGCTTATCACGAAGTCGGACACGCAGTTGTTTCTCATTTTTTACCCCATACTGATTCGGTTCACAGAATTTCTATCGTTTCCCGGGGGATGGCTTTAGGTTATACTCTAATTCCACCGGCCAAAGATAAACTTCATGAAACTAAAACTCATCTATTGGAAAAAATTTCTGTCATGATGGGTGGCCGAGCAGCTGAAGAAGTAATTTTTAATGAGCTGACTACCGGCGCATCTAATGATTTTGATCAGGCCACTTCAGTTGCCAAAGCTATGGTTGTTGAATATGGAATGAGTTCGCTTGGACCAATAAACTTTGGGCCAACCCGTGATGTCACTGAATGGGGGAAAACTTATTATGAACAGAATGTTCTTTCTCAGGAAGTAATGAATAGTATTGATGCCGAAATAAAAAAAATTATTATGACTGCCTACAATCAAGCGATTGAAATTGTTAAATCTAAAAAGAAATTGATGGACAAGGTGGCTGATGTCTTGATTAAAAAAGAAAGCATTGATCAGGATGAGTTTGAGAAGATTGTGGGAAAGAAAGAAATGATAAAATAATCAAATAAAGAAATAAACAAATGAATGATTAAATGAATAAATATATTTAATTATTTAATTTATTTTTTTATTTAGACATTTATTTAGTTATTTGATTATTTGTTTATTTAAGCATTCTCTCTATGCAAACACTCCTTCTGATAGACGGTAACGCCATCATGCACCGCGCCTATCATGCCCTTCCTCCATTTAAGTCTGCTGATGGAACGCCAACCAACGTTGTTTATGGCTATCTTTCGATGCTCAATAAAGTCGTCACAGATTTTAAGCCGGATTATTTGATTTCTTGTTTTGATACGCCTAAAGCTACCTTTAGAAATAAATTATTTAAAGAATATCAAAGTCAAAGACCAAAAATTGATGATGATTTCATTGTTCAAATTCCATTGGTTAAACAGGCGGTTGATGCCGCAGGAATTGAAAGAATGGAAAAAGATGGGTTTGAAGCTGATGATTTAATTGGAACAATCACAAGAATTTTTGAAATTAATAAATTTAGAGTTGTCATACTTACCGGAGATAAAGATATTTTTCAGTTAATCACTGATAATGTATTTGTGGCCGCACCTCAACTTGGATTGGCCAATATCAAAATTTTTGATAAATCTGAAGTGGAAAAAAAACTTGACGTTGCTCCAAATCAAATTATTGATTATAAAGCTTTAGTCGGTGATCCGTCCGATAACTATCCAGGAGCTTCCGGCATTGGACCAAAGACTGCTTCTAAATTAATTCATGCCTTTGGGACTGTTGAGCAAATTTATAAAGATATTGATAAGGTTGAATCAGAAAAAGTTAAAGAGATTTTGAAAAAAGAAAAAGACAGCGTTTATCTTTCCAAAAAACTGGCAACCATCATGACTGATGTCGAAATTGATCTTGACATCGAAAAACTAAGGTTTAAAGGTTTTAATAAAAAGTTAATTGACTTTTTAACCCAATATCAGATGAACACGTTAACAAAAAGAATTTTTAGTATAAAAGAGGTTGAGAAAAAAGAAGAAGCAAAGAAAGAAAAGCCGGATCAGATAGGTCTGTTCTAGTGTCATCCCCTCGTAGGAGGGGATCCAGTCTATAATTACATTTTAAAAACAAATAAGGTGATTTTCGTCTGGATTCCCGCCTTCGCGGGAATGACAGTTTTCTTATTTTTGATCTTTGATTTTTGATATTTGATATTATTACCATATGTGCGGAATTTACGGCATTATTAACGACAAAAACAATCAGGCGGCGACTACCGTCCTTGAGGGTTTGAAAAAACTGGAATATCGTGGTTACGATTCCTGGGGCATTGCCGTTATTCCTGAAAATAACATTGAAATAAATGTTGATAAACATATTGGGAAAATAGGAGAAGCGAAAACTAATTTGCCCTCGGGATTAATTGCCCTCGGCCATACCCGTTGGGCTACTCACGGGGGCGTCACGGATAATAATGCTCACCCTCATCTTGACTGCACTAAAAAAATCGCCGTCATTCACAACGGTATTGTTGAAAATTATCAAGAAATCAAAGAAGAATTAATAAAACAAGGTCATCAGTTTATTTCCGAAACTGATACCGAAGTGATCGCCCACCTTATTGAAGAAAAATCGAAAACAAGAAAAATTAATGAGGCAATTTTTGAAACCTTTAAACTATTAAGAGGGTCTAATGCGATTGCGGTTTTGGATTTTAATTCACAGACAATTATTGCCTGCCGCAACGGTTCTCCATTGGTGGTCGGCTTAGGATCCGATCAGTATTTTCTCGCCTCCGATGTTCCGGCCTTTTTGAAAGAAACAAATAAAGTATATTTCTTAAATGACGGAGAGGCGGTTGCTTTGAGTAAAGATGGAGTAAAACTTTTTGACCTTGAAACTGAAAAAGAAAAAAAACTTATTTCTCAAATTCTTGACTGGAAACTTGAAGATGCTGAAAAAGGCGGATACCCCCACTTTCTTCTTAAAGAAATTTATGAACAGTTGAAAACTATTCCTAAAACGACCTCTATCAATGAAAAAGAAATAAAAGAACTTGCTAAAAAAATAAAGTCGGGTTACAAAGTTGTTTTAACGGGATGTGGAACCGCATCTTATTGCGCATTAGCAACCAAATATTTTTTTGCCGAACAAGGTATTGATGCAGATGCTATTCCATCTTATGAATTTATGCCGTTTTCAAAATTTATTGATAAAAAGACTTTGGTCTTTGCCATCTCGCAATCAGGCGAGACAGCTGATACTCTAATTGCTGTCAAAGAGGCAAAAAAAAGAGGAGCGGAAATTGTTGCCGTCGTCAATGCTCGCGGATCAACTTTAGAAAGATTAGCAGACACAGTTTTGTCCGTCGGCGCCGGACCGGAAATCGCCGTCGTTTCAACTAAAGCTTTTACTTCTCAGTTATCAACACTTTACCTATTGACGACAGCCGTCACGAATAGGTATGAAGAAGGAAAAATTAAAATTAATAAATTGGGGGAAGTTTTAAAAGATTGGCTTAATCATGTATTAATTAATCAATTAATTGATACGGCAAAAAAACTTATGAATGAGGAGCATATGTACTTGATTGGCAAACATCTTAATTACCCGGCAACTTTAGAATTTGCTTTAAAGATTAAAGAAACCAGCTATATTCATGCCGAGCCGTTTGCCGCCGGAGAATTAAAGCATGGAGTAATTACTCTGATTCAAAAAGGTACTCCCTGTTTTGTCTTGGCGTCTAACGATGAAGTTCGCGACGAAGTCCTATCAAGCGCCGCCGAAATCAAAGCCCGCGGTGGTCTGATCATCGGTGTTGCATCGTTTGAATCAAATGAATTTGATGTTTTGATAAAAACCCCTGATCTTGGAGACTTGACGATATTTGGAAATATTATAGTCGGTCAACTGCTCGGATATTATCTTGGTGTTGGCCGTGGTGCAGATCCTGATAAACCTAGGAACTTGGCGAAGAGTGTCACTGTCAAATAAATAACTATTATCCCAAATCAAATAGCAAATTCAAATGTTCGAATATGTGCGTCTCTACCGTATGGATTTTCCCGTTTCTCATCGAATTTAGGAACAAGTCGCCACGGTCCCGTTGGGTTACCTCCTCTTCCTATAACCTGCTCATCAGTTACATCCATTAAAAAATGAGCCTCTCTTTTATATTGGCTCAATAATTCGTCTGGATGTTCTGTTATTAAAGCTAAAGTCAAGTCGCCTTTCGGATTTAATTGATTTGTGTCTGGATATCCGATACTTCTTGCATGCATAGCCAACACTGACCTTCTGCCTGTTACAATTCTTACGCATCTGTCAATAGTGAGCCTTAAATCAGCTACTCTTAGCTTTAATTCTACTGCCATATGACAACCATTGTACTACTACTACTACTATTTGTCAAGCGGCGCTGAAAAATATGTTACACCGTAACATTAGGGTGTAACAATTATCTTGTGGACGACCGTTTCACGGATAACTAATATATTAATGTAATATTCTGTGTCATTCCCGCGTAGGCGGGAATCCAGGCTAAAATTACATTATTTCTTTAAAAGAAGTGATTATAGACTGGATCTCCTTCTTCAAGGAGATGACATTTTGCTGAAAGTTTGGTTTCTTTTTCTAATGAATAATTTTGATATAATAAAAGTGTTAGCTGGATTAATATTTTCATTTATGTTTTGGACTGGCAGTGTGTTATTAGTTAGAAAAAAATAGTATGGATGATTTTTTGATGTTTTATCTTCTGGTAGGAGTTGCGGGAATATTTTTGGCAATTATTGCCGCCGCTAATATGTATTGGGGCTATAAGGCGGATACTAAAATGAAAAAAGCGTGACGGTAAAGTAGATTACGGAATTAATTTCAAGGCAGATGCAATTTTCACACCCGCATAGAGAATAATAGCAAATCCGGTAGTGAACACTAATTTTCCTCTTTCTGTCAGTTGATAATTACCATATTCGACTTTTTTCACCGGTGTACCAAGAGAATATGTTCTAACTACATTATGATATATTGCTGGTTCGACACTTTTAATACCATATTTTAATTTACCGTATTCGTCATAAACTCTACGAGGATTCACATTATATTTTTCTTTTGTAATTAAACCCATTCTAACGAATATGTTTTTATTTTCGGCCATATGACGACCATTTTACTACTACCACCCACTACTTGTCAAGAGGGGCTAAAATAAATTACTACTACGTAATATTAGGGAGTAGTGAGCCGAATTTGATACAATCAAATTAACAATGACTCGGACAAATAAAAAACTTTTAATCTACATCTTGGCGATAATTTATGCCTCGCTTCAGTTAATTTTTGGCAAAACTCATTCTCTTTCTAAGATTCCAATTATTCCAACAAATATTCCTGTCCCAACCTCGTTCGTCGGTGAAAAACAAACCGTCAAAGTTGTCCGTGTCATCGATGGCGATACGATCGAAATCGAAGGAAAGATTAAAGTTAGATATGTAGGAATTAATACACCTGAAATTTATCATGACACAACCGGCAAAAAAACCGGTGAGCAATGTTTTGCCGATGAATCTTACTTGGAAAATAAAAAATTAGTTGAAGGAAAGATTATTACTCTTGTTAAAGATGTTTCAGATAAAGATAAATACGGAAGACTTCTTCGATATGTTTATGTTGATCCTTCGACAAGCTCAGGACAAGCGATCTTTGTTAATGATTATTTGATAACAAATGGCTTTGCCAAAATTATGACGATAAAACCAGATATCAAATATGCTCAGCAATTTAAAGAAGACGAAAAAGCTGCAAAGACTAATAATCTGGGAATATGGAAGACATGTCATTAGTATTGTCATCTCCGATCTAGTCGGGGATCCAGTGTTTTTTGTCTGGATTCCCGCCCCTGCTTGCGCAGGCAAGTACGCGGGAATGACATTTGTTCTACTTTTTAATTTTGAATTTAAATTTTGACTTTTTACTTTAACTTTTGCCTTTTGATTTTTGACTTTTGATTTTTCTTTATGTATTCGTGAAGGCAAAAAAAGGCAATAAGAATAGAAGAAAAATTGTGTCAAAAATCCACTCTGTTTCCAATCCGGCTGTACTTTCCAAGATTTCGGTTGACATAGTTAATTTAACAACTGCCAACACCTATATTATATTACTATATCTTTTTAAAAGTCAAGTTTCTGGATTAGTTCGGGTAATGGCATTTCTTGTATTTTTTTCCGCTCCCACACCAACACTTTTCATTGCGGCCTAATTTTCCATGCGGTTTGGTTATTGGAATTTGTCCGCCAGCTGGCGGATTGGAATTTGTTTGGTTATTGGTATTTGTTGCTTGGTTATTATTTTTAAACGGATCGATAGCCGAAGCTGATTGCAGAATCATCTTTGGCTGTTCGTGATTGTGCACGTGCAAATCGTGATTAATCCCAATATTAATTTCAATTTTAAACAACCGTCTGGTTACCTCAAAATTAATATTTCCGATTAATTTTTCAAACATCGAATAAGCTTCGTTTTTATACTCGACCAGTGGATCAAGTTGTCCATAACCTCGCAGATTAATACCTTCACGCAAATCCTCAATTGCCGTCAAATGATCCATCCAAAATTTATCAATTGTAGATAAAACCACGGTTCTAATAACGTCAGTCCAAACTTCTTTACCAAATTTTTTCTCTCTAACTTTGTATTGTTTATCTATTATTTGATTCAAAAAGTTAATAATTTTTTCGCTGTTTTTTGATTGAATTAAAGATGTTAATTCTTTTTCTTCAAACGGAACTATCATATTTAATTCCTGAATTAATTTTCCTTTATCTTCATCAGTTAACTGATCAATATTCATCATGTAATTATTGACCAACACGTTAATTTCTTCTCCAAAAATATCTAAAATTGTTATCTTAAAATCATTATCATTTTTGCTACCAAAAAGTATTTTTTTCCGTAGCTCATAAACAATCTGTCTCTGCTTATTTAAAACGTCATCGAAATCAACCAAATGTTTCCGGATATCAAAATTAAAGCCCTCAACCTTTACCTGGGCTTGTTCAATTGCCTTAGTAACCATTGAATGGGTCAGAGGTTGATCTTCGGGAAAATTCAAGAAAGTCATCATTTTAGATATCTGTTCTCCGCCAAAAATTCTCATTAAATCATCCTCCAAAGAAACAAAAAATCTTGATTCGCCCGGATCACCTTGCCGGCCGGAACGACCGCGCAATTGATTATCAATTCTTCTCGATTCGTGCTTTTCCGTTCCCAGAACATAAAGTCCACCAAGTTTCACAATTTCATCATGTTTTTTTTGCCAATCATTTATTAATTTATTATTAACAGGGATAGCGCCGCCAAGTACTATATCAACTCCTCGGCCAGCCATATTGGTGGCAACGGTCACCGCCTCGCGCTCTCCGGCACTGGCAATGATCTTCGCCTCATGTTCATGATTTTTAGCATTTAATAGTTGATGAGGAACACCTTTATTTTTTAAAAGTGTTGATAGATACTCGTTCTTTTCAATTGAAGTGGTCCCGACTAAGATTGGCCGGCCTATTTTAAAGTTGGTAGCAATTTCCTCGACTACAGCGTCAAACTTTCCTTTCTCTGTTTTATATATCATGTCCGGCTCGTCTTTTCGCTTCATCGGCATGTGGGTCGGGATTGAAACTACATCAGCATTATAAATTTTATGAAATTCTTCCGCTTCAGTCGTGGCCGTTCCCGTCATTCCGGCTAATTTTTTATACATTCTAAAATAATTCTGTAAAGAAACAGTTGCTAAAGTTTTTGACTCCCTTTGGATGGTGACACCCTCCTTAGCTTCAATCGCTTGATGTAAACCCTCGGAAAATCGTCGTCCTTGAAGTAGGCGACCTGTAAACTCATCAACAATAATTACTTCGTTATCTTTGACAATATAATCTTTATCTAATTTAAAAAGCGTATTTGCTTTCAAAGCCGCTTCAATATGAAACAGAGTGTCAAAGTCTTTTTCATAAATATTGGAAACATTTAAGATTCCTTCAATTTTTTTTATTCCAAAATCGGTTAAATTAGCCGTCCTTAACTTTTCATCAATAACATAATCTTGCTTTTCAGCAAGCTGATTAATAATTTTTGGATAAAGATAATATTTGGAAATATCTTCTTCGTTTGGAGCCGAAATTATATGCGGAGTTCTTGCTTCATCTATCAAAACTGAGTCTGCTTCATCAATGATGGCATAGTGATATTTTCGTTGTACGGTATCATCTGGATTTTGGGCCATATTATCACGTAAATAATCAAATCCAAATTCGCTGTTAATTCCATAGGTAATATCAGCCTGATATGCTTGCTTTCGGGTAACCGGTCGTAGGTGTTGGAGACGCCAATCAACTGCGTCGGAATCGGTATGTTTTAAATCAAATAAAAATGATCTATCAGAAATCATCGCCGCTGTTGTTAATCCCAAAAAATTGAAGACTGTTCCCATCCAACCGCAGTCGCGGCGGGCAAGATAATCATTGACTGTGACTAGATGAGCACCCTGTCCGGACAGTGCATTTAAATATAGAGGCGGCACTGAAGAAAGAGTTTTTCCCTCACCGGTTTTTTGTTCGGCAATTTTTCCTTCATGAAGGACTAAAGCCGCAATCAATTGGACATCAAAATGACGCTGTCCTAATGTCCGACGAGCCGCTTCACGAGATAAAGCAAAAGCCCATGGTAAAATTTCATTGATTTTATTCTCATCTGCTTGAACAATTTTTTGAAGTTTTTTTGTTTCGGTTACAAATTCAGTATCTTTTAAATTTCTTGTTTTATCTTCAAGCTTATTAATCTCATCAACTTTTTTTTGTAATCGGCTGATTTCGCGCTGGTTATAGTTAAGGAAATTTTTGAATATGTTGAACATACTAATTATGAAATCAAATACTAAAATAAATTATTGTTACATTGTTTCATGGTTTCATTGTTAAAAAACAACAATCGAACAATGGAGCAATGAAACAATTATTTTATAAAGTATTCTTGTGGAATCACTAATATTTTATATGCGGAATAATTATTATCTTTTTCTGTCCCAGTTTTTTTAACAACAAAATGAACTGTATCTCCTTCTTTTAATTTGCTGAAACCAACCGTTTCTTTTAATAAAGTTTTAATATTAACCATATATTGCTTTGTACCTGTTTCTATGTCTAAACCGTATGTATTTTTATCACTGGTTAATACTTTAATATTATATGCTTCTTTGTTTATCTCAGTGATTTTTCCTGAGTCAACTAAAAAATTTTCATCGATTAAAACTACATTGGCCGTAATAATATTTCCTGCTACAACTCCGCTAATAATTACGTAGTCATTTTTTTTAATGTCACCAGTTTTAACTTCTTTCTTTGTCGTCCCTAATACCTTAAAAACTTTGGTTAAAGTATCATCAAATTTTACTTGGTTTACTTCGCCACTATTACTCAATTTCATTGAATTTCCATCAACTTTTAGGACAAAGCCGGAAATAGCTTTATTATTCTGTTTTCTAATTTCTGAAACTTTATTGGCAATTTTATCCTTTAGTTGTTGAATGTCTTTATCAACAATCGCTGGAGAAGCTGTAGTTGTATTAGAAGGAGTTTGTGCTGTAACAATGGAACTCGCTAATAAACAATAGAACAATAAAACAATGAAACAATTTTTTATGTTTTTATTCATAATTCGCTATCTATATAGTAAACTTTAATAAATTTTTCTTGTGGTCTAAACTGTTTTTCTTTTGGGTAAACAACAATTTTTATGGAATTTTCACCTAGCGCCAAAGGAAATTCCAAATCAAACTTTTCCTGAATATTTTTGAACGTTAAATCCTTAATTGGAGATTGAATGATAATTAACGAATCTTTGGCGGCAGTTCCTTTAAAACGAATAATGTCTTTATCAAAGATTGCATTGTTAGCCGGTTCAGATAATTCCAAAGACTGTATTTCAGTTCCAGTTAAATTTGGAGATAAGACATTTTCTTTAGGTGGGGCAATTACTTTGTTGGTTGAGAGTTCAATATCCTTACTTTTTAAGGAAATAAAAACAGCTACAACCCCACCGAAAAGTAAACCTAAAAAAATTGCGATTATTGTTTCTTTTTTCATACTTCGAATTTATATAAGGTCCGACCCTAAAGGGACGGACCTTACCAGAACTTCGGGAATCGTTTCGATGATATTACTTACATTATACCAGTATCCTTTTGAGTGAAAAAGTTTTTCTCCGGTTTTTTTTAGTAACAACGAGGCGCTAACGGCTGAAGTCAAAGCTGAATTACTTGTTGATAAAGCAGTTGTTAAACCTGCTAAAATATCTCCCGTACCTCCTTTTGTCAACCCGGCATTGCCTCCTTCAACTAAATATACCTCTTTTCCGTCGGAAATAATGTCAGTAATTGCTTTTAGCAAAATAGTCACTTTATATTTTTTTGCCATTTCCTGAACTAATTTAACTTTTTCTTTGACTGAAAAATTGAGAATAGATTTTCCAAATAAAGTTTCAAATTCTTTTTGATGAGGTGTTATAACCGCTGGTTTTTTTAAATTCAACAACCATTCCGGCTCCATCATCTGCAACGCCCCGGCGTCAAACACAAATTGCTTATCTGGAAAGTTTAGGATTAGAGACTTCGTCAAATCATAAGTATATTTTGCCTCTTTTCCTTCACGCATCATCCCGGATCCAACTAAAATTGCGTCATCTTCTTTTGCATACTCCATTAGTTTTTCTTGAGGGACAATTATACCGTTATGAAATTTTTTCTTTAAAGATAGGAATATTTTCTGATTTTCCACAGTTGATGAATAGTGAACCATATCACAAAAATGAGAAGCAACTTCGGCTGCCCAAAGGGACGCGGAATGAAAAAGAGAGGATCCTCCAATAATTAACACCCGACCATTTTGACCCTTGTGAGAGTTAGATTTAGGTAAGGTTAGTTTTGATAAAAAAGTTTTAACCGATTTAGTATCTGATGTTTTTATGAGCATAATGTATAATTTTACAATAATATGCTTACCCATGTCCAACTAAGAAATAAATTTGCAGAGTTTTGGAAAAAAAATAACCATAAAGAAATTCCTCCGATTCCGCTTGTTCCTCAAAACGATCCAACCACTCTTTTTACCGGTTCAGGAATGCAACAGCTAGTTCCATATCTTCTTGGTGAGCCGCATCCACAGGGTAAACGTATTTTTGATATCCAGCCGTGTTTTAGATCTCAGGATATTGAAGAAGTTGGTGATAATCGTCATACGACTTTTTTTGAGATGATGGGCAACTGGTCACTGGGTGATTATTTTAAAAAGGAACAGTTGATTTGGTTTTGGAATTTTTTAACAGTTGAATTAAAACTACCAAAAGAGAAATTATATGTAACGGTATTTGCCGGAGATAAAAAAAACAATCTTCCACCTGACGAAGAATCAATACAAATTTGGGGAAAAATTGGAATTCCGGAAAATAAAATTTTTAAATATGGTCCGGAAAGAAACTGGTGGTCAAGAGCCGGTGTTCCTGATAACATGCCCGCTGGTGAACCTGGAGGCCCTGATTCAGAAGTCTTTTATGAATTTACTCAAATCCCCCATGACAAAAAATTTGGAGAAAAATGTCACCCGAATTGTGATTGTGGACGATTTATGGAAATTGGAAATTCCGTTTTTATGCAATACAAAAAAAATGACGATGGATCTTTCTCTGATTTGCCGGCAATGAATGTGGATTTTGGCGGGGGATTGGAACGAATTCTAGCCGCTGAAAATAATGATCCAGATGTTTTTAAAACAGATGCTTTCTTAAAAATAATTTCAGAGATAGAAAGACTTTCAGGAAAAATTTATGAAAATAATAACAAATCTAAAATGAGAATTATTGCCGATCATCTAAAAGGAGCCACTTTTTTGATTACCGGGGGCGTCAGGCCTGGAAATAAAGAACATGGTTATGTCTTGCGTCGATTACTTAGACGAAGCGCTATCAAAATGCACGAGCTGACTGATGGAAAGACAACTGATTTTGCAGAAATTGCAGACATTGGTGTTCTTAAAACTTACGATGGAGCACAAGGAATTGAAAGAAAAAAACTTCAAAAAGAAGTTATTGCTATTATTGCTGAGGAGATAAAAAAATTTAATTTGAGTATTACAAAAGGCCTTAAAGAGATAAAGAAAATGGATAAAGTCGACGGAAAAATCGCCTTTGATCTTTATCAAAATTTTGGTTTTCCTTATGAGTTGACTGAGGAACTTTTTCGGGAAAAAGGACAGGAGATTGATAAAAAACAGTTTGTCTTGGAATTTAACAAACATAAAGACCTGTCAAGATCTGCTTCAGCTGGAAAATTTAAAGGCGGCTTAGCTGACCACTCGGAGCAAACAATTAAATACCACACTGCCACTCATCTTCTTCATCAAGCATTATTTGATGTAGTAGGATCTGACATCAGACAAGAAGGATCAAATATAACAACCGATCGGCTGCGATTTGATTTTGCCTCAACCTTAAAACCAACTGAAGAACAAATTAAAAAAGTTGAAAAAATAATTAATAACAAAATAAAAGAATCGTTGCCGGTTGAATATAAAATCGTTCCAAAAGAGGAAGCATTAAAGCTTGGAGCTAAATCTTTCTTTAGAGAAAAATACCCTGATATGGTGAAAGTATATTTTATAAAGAATTATTCTAAAGAATTCTGTGGAGGTCCTCACGTAAAAAATACCTTTGAAATTGGAAAAATACAAATCTATAAATTCGAAAAAATTGGTAGTAATTTATACCGCATTTACGCAAAATAGAAATATGATTAAGAATAAAATTATTTATAACAGTTTTTCTGAATATCAATTTAAAATTTCAAAAGCAAAAGACAGTTATATTTGGGATGATAAAGATCATAAATTAATTGATTTTACCTCGGGTTGGAATGTAGTCAATTTAGGTTGGAATAATAAAGAGGTTAACGATGCGATTGCTAAACAAACAAAGAAAAATATTTATACTTCAATGTGGCTGGCCGATCCAATCCAAGAAGAATATGCTGAAAAACTTACTGCCTCACTTCCTGAAAGTTTAAATACGATAACTAGAGAAGTTAGTGGAGTCACTGCCAATATTATGGCGATAAAAACAGCTCGTGCTTATACAGGTAAAAGAAAAATTTTATCTTTCAGGGATACTTTTCATGGATCCCTTTACCAGACTCTTCAACTTGGTTATTCTCCAGAATATCCAATATCAAAAGCCATTTTTCTCGATTTTAAAGATCATATCCAATTAAAATATCCACGAGTAAACTTTGAAGATAGAAATGAAGAGCAAATATTAAGTAATTTTTTATTAAATTTTGAAAATACTTTAAAGACAGAAAAAGATATTGGTGCATTTATTACTGAATCTGGAATTATCACTGGTTGGGGCTCAACTTTTATTGCACCAAAAGGGTTTTTGACAGAAGTCAGAAAATTAACAAAAAAATATGGGGTTTTGTTAATTCTTGATGAAGTTGGTACAGGATTTTCCCGAACTGGAAAACTTTATGGTATGAGTCATGAAAATGTAGTTCCGGATATTATTACATTCGCTAAGGGAATAGGAAACGGGGCAACTATTGCGGCAACTGTCACTACTCAAGAAATCGCTGAAAAAACTTTTTCTAAATCAAATCCTCAATCCACTTTTGGCTGGAGCCCTCTCAATGTTGCCGGAGCACTAAAAACTCTTGAGATCCACCAACGGGACAAAGTTTGGGAAAAAGCAGAAAAAGATGGAAATTATATAATGAAAACTCTAAGAACAGAATTAAAAAATACTTCTTATATTGAGGATATTAATGGAATTGGAATGGAGATTGGAGTGAGATTAACAAATGGTCTAAGGAATTTTAATATGGTTCGTTTTATTGAAAAAACTAAAAGCAAAGGATTGCATTTAGCTAACGCAGATAGTTTTAGTTTTCAACTCATGCCACCGCTAACAATCGAAAGAAATGTGTTGGATAAAGGATTAGAAATATTTATCAAAGAAATAAAATCCATTATTTAATCTATTACAGCCTCGCACATCTGGAACGGCCGTTTCAAATAGGTAAATTAAAATATGTTTTTAATTTATTTTCGTATTCAATTTTATCTGCAACGACATAACTTAAGTATTTACCACCTTCAATAATCTTTTTTATTAGAGTCACTTCCTTTTCACATTCATAAGGAAAAATATAAACACTCTGTTGATATTGGTAAAAACCAATTTCTTTTAAAAATTTTCTCAGATAGTAACGTTTATTCCTTTCAATTTCTGGTACATCAAATATTACCAAAAACCATTTACCCGTCCATTTTGATTTTTGTTTTAATTCAAGAAGACTCTGAATAGAATACTTTATAATTTCCTTATTCCATATATCTTCAACCTCAACATAAACTTCATTATTTTTTACCTCTAAATTTATAATCTTTCTTTTTTCAAGTTGTTGAAGCGTTCTCTTAACCTTAGTTTTTGGCAGTTTAATACCTTTTATTTCTTCAATTAATTTAATAAATGTTCCTAAAATAATGGGGAAATTAGGTGTTATTAATATCGTTCCTCCTAAAATCGCTCCAATCCCAAGTGTTGCTAAAATTATTTTAGTTATTTCGCCCTTCTTAAACTTGTTGAGTTTTTTTGACTTATTAATCATAATAGGTTTTACACATCTGTGACGGCCGTCGCAGATAGGTAACAGAGCAATATTTATAAATATTGTATGTCTAGCTTTAAAAACTTATAACTTTATATATTGTCTTTGTCAACCGCTTATAACCTACAAAATGGCTAATTTAGCTTGTTATAAAGGGAATAAAATCTCAATATATGGTTTTATATTTTTATCATTGATATTTAGATATCAATAGACTACTATATTTTAGTATGAAAAAAGATATTATTGCTTCTCCGGATTTTAACAAACTCGACCTTAGAGTCGGTGAAGTTAAGGAGGCGACCCTTCTTGAAGGATCAAAAAAATTAATTGTCTTAAAAGTTGATCTTGGCGAAGATTATGGTGTCGTCGAAATTTTATCAGGTCTTGCTCCGACCTATCAACCCACAGACTTACTTGGTAATAAATATATTGTTCTTGCTAATCTTGAACCAAAACAAATGATGGGCAAAGATTCTAATGGAATGATATTAGTCGCTGATGATCCGGAAAAATTGACACTTGTCCCCCTTGACAAAAAATTAAAAAACGGTACAGTTATTAGATAGAAAATTAAAAGTTAAGAATGAAAAATTAAAAATTTCAACAAAAATATGCCAAGAACTAAAAAACAAAGTCCAATTTCGGTTCAGCCCTCTGTTAATTATTCTCAACCAAACAATAACATTCTTTACGTAATGATGGGAGTGATTACTCTCTTTCTTATTTTCATGACGGTGAAAATGTTTTCGTTAGAAAAAAAAATTAACTCTGGAGCTACCGGAAGTGCACCTGTTGCTCAGCAAGAATCAGTAATTTCGGTACCTAATTTAAAAAAATATGCTAAAGAACTTAAACTAAATACAGGTAAATTTAATAAATGTTTGGATTCCGGGGAAAAAAAGACATTGGTCGATAAAGATACCACTTACGGACAAAGCCTTGGCGTTCAAGGTACACCAGGATTTTTTATTAACGGTCAATTTTTAGCCGGAGCTTTTCCTTTTTCATTATTCAAGGAAATAATTGATAAACAGATTGCTGGAACTGCTTCCTCTGATTGCACAAGTTATTCGACCGAGTTACAAAAATATTGTTCAGACCCAGCAAACAAAGCCTTTGATCCTACAGCAAAGGAAGTTGATGTTAAAAATATGGTCTCTACCGGAACAAAAAACGGCAAGGTTACAATTGTCGAATTCTCTGACTTTGAATGCCCATATTGCATTCGTGCTTATCCAACCGTTAAACAAATTTTGAGTGAGTACAAAAATGATGTCACTTTATATTACAAAAATTTCCCACTAGTTCAAATACATCCTAATGCCGCGAAAACCGCCGAAGCTTCTCTTTGTGCGGCCGATCAAGGAAAATTCTGGGAATTTCATGACAAGATATTTGAAACTGAGGCTAAAGCCCAAGCTCAGTAAAAAAAATGTGACCCCGACGAGATTCGGACTCGTGTCTTTAGCATGAGAAGCTAATGTCCTAGGCCGCTAGACTACGGGGCCTCACTTTTAGAAATTTGACTTTCAAAGTACTTTCTAGTAGTATTTTACCATTAATCCCCAAAAACATTGGGGGTTTTGTTTAAATATGTCAAAAATACAATTAACACAAAAAGGCTACGATGATTTGAAATTAGAACATCAAGACCTAATAAAAAATAAAAAACCAAAATCTATTCAACGATTAAGCAAAGCCCGTTCTATGGGCGACCTTTCTGAAAACAGTGAATATACGGCTGCCAAAGAGGAACTAGCTTTTGTTGAAGGAAGAGTCCGGGAAATTGAGGAAATAATTAATAATACTCAAGTTATCGAAAACAATAATACTGGAGACCAAGTCCGGATTGGATCTTCTGTTACAGTTGAAGTCAATGGAAAAAGCGAATTTTTCCAAATCGTTGGGGAATTTGAAGCCGACCCAATGAATAAAAAACTTTCTCAAAACTCCCCGATCGGCCAAGCTCTAATTAACAAAAAGGTTGGAGATTTGGTTGAAGTCAGCATTCCCGCCGGCAAAGTCCAGTACAAAATTGTTGAAATAAAATAACTGTTCCTGATATACTTCTTTATGTTTACTTTATAAACTTTATAACTTTACAAACTTTATAAACTCTTATGATCTGGGCAGACCGCGAAGCAAAAAGATTAAAGGAAAGAAATTTACCCCTTGAATGGGCAGATGATATGAAGACGCCTTCTGGTCGTATTCACGTCGGTTCACTTCGGGGTGTAATTGTTCATGACTTAATTTATAAAGCTCTAAAAGAAATCAGAGTCAATTCTAAATTTTCTTATGTTTTTAATGACATGGATCCAATGGATGGAATGCCTACCTATTTAGATACAACGAAATGGGGAAAATATATGGGACAACCCCTTTACAAAATTCCTTCTCCTGAACCAGGTTTCAAATCTTTTGCTGATTATTTTGCCCAAGAATTTATTTCTGTTTTTAATTCCATAAACTGTCACCCACAAATAATCTGGTCATCGGAGCTTCATCGCGCAGGCAAAATGAACGAAGTTATTAAGTCGATTCTTGATAAAGCCGATGTTGTCCGGGATATCTATAAAAAAGTTGTAAAAAAAGATCGTGCTTTAGATTGGTATCCTTACAATCCAATTTGTGAAAAATGCGGAAAAATCGGTACGACTCGCGTCTATAAATGGGATGGAAAATATGTATATTACCGCTGTGAACCGAAAATGGTCGAATGGGCGGTCGGTTGTGCTCATGAGGGAAAAGTTGAGCCGATTAATGAGAACGGTAAACTTGTTTGGAAGTTGGACTGGCCGGCCCATTGGAAAGTGATTGGTATCACGATTGAATCATCTGGAAAAGATCATATGTCATCTGGCGGCTCCTATGATATGGGTATTCATTTTTGTAAAGAAGTATTAGGAACCGTTGCGCCGGATGCGCTTGGAGGCTATGAATGGTTTACAATCGGAGGTAAAAAAATGTCATCATCAAAAGGAATCGGTAGCTCTGCAAAAGATGTATCTGAAATATTACCACCAGACCTACTTCGTTTTTTATTAGTTCGTACTCCAATTAAAACCCATCTTGATTTTGATCCAGTCGGGGATACTATTCCAAATCTTTTTGACGATTACGACCGCTGTCTGAATGCCTACTTTTTAAAGTTGGAAAACAAATTACCAAAAGATAAAGCCGGCGAAGTGGCTTCCGATTATGCCAGGATTATAGAACTGTCCGAAGTTAATCCTTTACCTAAAAAAAGACTTTATGTCCCGCGGTTTAGGACTATTGCTAATTTACTAAAAGCCAGAAACGAAAACCTATTAGCTTTTTTCGAAACCCAGAAAAAGGAAAGTTTAAATAACGAAGAAAAAATAATATTAAAAGAACGGATAAAATATGTAAAAATATATTTGGAAAAATATGGTCAAGAAAAAATCGATTCTGTAAAAACAGAAAAATTTGCTCCGTCGGAATTACAAAGTAAATTTATTGTCCAGTTGATTAATCAACTAAATATATTAAAAAACAAAGAAGACAAAGAACAGATCCAACAGGCCGTTTTTGACAGTATTAAATTATCTGATATCAAACCTAAAGAAGCATTTGCCGCTTTTTATCAAATTTTAATTGATAAACCTTTCGGACCTAAAGCTGCCGATCTAATTTTGGAATTAACTGTTAAAAAAGTCATTGAAATAATTAATGAAAAGACTTCTGATCGCCACCACTAATTCTGGAAAGATTGAGGAAATAAAAATTGGATTAAAATCTTTAGAAAAACAAGGAATCAAGGTCCTTACATTAAACGACGTAAGAGTGGGGGACAACGAGCCGGAAGAAACTGGAAAGACTTTTCAAGAAAACGCCTTTATTAAAGCCAAATTTTATGCAGATCTGACTCACCTGCCCGTGTTATCAGATGATGGCGGATTAATAATCCCCTATCTCAATAATGAACCCGGAGTCAAATCGCGCCGCTGGTTAGGATATGAGGCAACTGATGAAGAGCTTATTAAATTTGCCCTATCCAACCTACGAGGTTGTACAGGCTCAAAAAGAACTGCTTATTTAGAAACCTGCCTTTATTTTTACGATCCACAGACAAATAAGGTTGTTTACGAAACAGAAAAAATATCCGGTCGTATTTCGACATTTCCTTCTTTTAAAATAGTTCCAGGATATCCGTACCGGGCAATATTTATTGTTGATAAATTTAATAAATATTACGACGAACTAACTGAAGACGAACATCATGAAGTTAACCATAGACTGATCGCTCTCAAGAGGTTAACAAAAAAGATTGAGGATTTGATATGATAATCAAATATGTTATCACTCGACTATATTCGCAACAACAAGTCCAAAGTTATCGAGGCGGCAAAAAACAAAAACCGTAAAGTTGATATTGATAAAATCTTAGAACTTGACGATGAGCGTCGAAAATTAATTCAAAAAATTCAAATTCTTCGTGAAGAAAGAAATAAAACTTCGCATGGCAAGCCTGACGAAAAAACTATTAATCGTGGCAAGGAAATTAAAGAAGAATTGAAAAAGTTTGAGGAGTCTCTCAACATCACATCAGTCCAATTAGACACATTGGTCTCATTCGTTCCAAGCGTCCCATTGCCAGAAGTTCCCGTTGGCAAAGATGAATCTGGAAACGTCGAAGTCAAAAAATGGGGAAAAATTCCGAAATTTGATTTTGAATTAAAGTCACATCTTGATCTTGGATTGTCTCTTGATTTATTTGATCTTGAACGCGGTTCAAAAGTCTCCGGTTTTCGCGGATATTTTTTGAAAAACCAGGCTGCTCAACTGCAATTTGCCATTCTTTTTTATGTTTTTCAAAAACTAGTTAAAAAAGGTTATACGCCTATCATTGCCCCGTCAATTGTGAAAGGCTTTACCCTCTTTGGATCAGGCCAGTTCCCCTGGAGCGAACAAGACACTTATAAACTTAACGATGAAGACGCATATCTGGCTGGAACAGCTGAACAACCAGTTACTGCTTATTATTCAGGAGAAATTTTAAACGAAAAAGACTTACCAAAAAAATTTGTTGCTTTTTCCCCTTGTTTCAGAAAAGAGGCCGGTGCTTATGGAAAAGACACTAAAGGTTTATATCGTGTCCATGAGTTTTGGAAAATAGAACAAGTAATAATATCTGATAATAATATTGAGGAAGCCAAAAAACTTCATGAAGAACTTCAAAAAAATTGTGAAGAAATTTTACAAGATTTTAATTTACCTTATCGAGTTTTGCTGATGTGCACCGGTGATATGGGCGAACCGCAAATTAAAAAATATGATACTGAAACCTGGATGCCATCCCGTCAGGCTTATGGTGAAACCATGTCTAACTCAATTATGGGTGACTTTCAAACAAGAAGATTAAAAATAAAATATCGGAAAAAAGACAGCTCAACCGAGTATTGTTTTTCTTTAAATAATACTGCATTAGCCTCACCAAGAATTTTAATTGCCGTTTTAGAAAACTATCAGCAAAAGGATGGAAGCATTAAAGTGCCGGAAGTACTGCAATCGCTGGTAGGATTTAAAGAAATAACTCCAAAGATATAGTTTGTCAAGTTATAAAGTTTGTCAAGTTTATCAAGACAATAATCATTGTATCCCTCTTTATAACTTTATAAACTTGAAACTTGATAAACTCTTTATGGAGTCGGCGTTGGCGTCGCCAGTGAGGCCTGATTACAATTAGCGCTATTCTCCGTTCCGCGAACAAAGTATTCTTTTCTTCCATAATAACAATTTTTTTCTACAACGTTATCTGGTTTTTCAAACCATTTATTACCGGTTCCATAATTTTTTAATAAATAACTCATTACTCGATTCCAAATTGGAGCCGCTCCGGTGATCCCTGATGTTAAATAAGGATTCATTGGAGTATTGTCATTGTTCCCTACCCAAACGGTTACTAAAAATTCCGGAGTATAGCCAATTGTCCAGTTGTCTTTTTTATCATTAGTTGTTCCAGTTTTAACGGCCACTTTATAGCCAGGAATTTCCAAAAATGAGCCTGATCCAAAAGCAAAAATTCTGGCAAAATTATCAGACAAAATGTCACTGATAATATAGGCAATGGCCGGATCTATTTCTTTTATTTTAAAAGGTGTCATTTCACGCAAGACGTTATCTTTATTATCTTCAATTTTTTGAAAATAATTAATTGGCATTTTGTATCCCTGATTAGCAAGGACTCCGAAAGCTTCTGCCATATCAACCATAGTTACTTCTCCACCTCCTAAAGTCAAAGATAATCCGTACTGAGATTTATCATTCCAGGTACTAATGCCCATTTTTGTGGCAAAGTCAATGAAACTATCAACGCCAAGATTATTTAATGTTTTAACGGCAGGGATGTTATAAGAGTTTGCCAAAGCATAGCGTAAAGGGACTTTGCCATGAAATTTATTATCATAATTAACTGGTCGGTAAGACTCTGATCCGGCAATGTTAAAGACAACTGGCGAATCGTCAAGGATAGATGCAGCCGTATAACCTTTTTGTAAAGCTAATGAATACATAATCGGTTTGATTGAACTTCCCGGTTGACGTAAGGCTGTAGTAACGTTAAAGGCACCAGATGGTTGATCAAAATAATCAACTGAACCTACCATTGCTAGTATTTCTCCTGTTGAAGGCCTTGTCACTAAAATTGCCCCGTTAGTAACGTTTAAATAGCTAATTTTTTCTAACTCCTCTTTGAGAATTTTTTCCGCTTCTTCCTGGATTTTGTAATCTAAAGTTGTTTTCACTTTTAAACCGCCTTCTTCAACTGTTTTAATTCCGTAATAATCTTCCAGTTGATTTTTAGTATAAAAAACAAAATGAGGAGCCCGAATCAATGTTTTTGGTGGTAATACTTCAACTTTTAATTCTTCATTCTTCACTCTTAATTCTTCGTTGATATAGCCCTGATTTTTCATCGAAGTCAAAACTTCACTTTTTCTTTTTTGAGCTGTTTCAGGATTTATATATGGCGAATATATTGATGGCGCTTGTGGTAAACCAGCTAATAAAGCGGCTTCTTCTATTGTTAAATTTTTTGCTTTTTTTCCAAAATATGTTTTAGATGCCTCTTCAATACCATAGGACGACCCGCCATAAGGAACTTGATTTAAATACATCTCAAGAATTTTATCCTTACTATAAATTTTTTCCGTCCATAAAGCTAATATCACTTCTTTAATTTTTCTTGCTATTGTCCTTTCAGGAGTCAATAAAGCTGTCTTAACAAGTTGTTGAGTAATCGTTGATCCACCCTGCAAATTTTTATTAATAACCATTTCCTTGACGGCCCTAATTATTCCTGAAAAAATTGCCACGCCTTGGTGCCGGTAAAAATCTTTGTCTTCAATGGCAATCGTTGCTTGAGCTATGTAAACAGGTAATTCTTTTAAGTTTATCGGAGTTCGATTTTGCTCCCGGTATATTTCATAAAGCAAAGTGTTGTTGCGATCATAGATATGGGTTGATAAGGGATAGTTGATCTTACCTATACTATAAGGTGATGGTAATTCTTTTATAAAAAAATATGATTGAAAAATAGAAACGATAATTAAGGTAATAAAACAGCCAAGTAAAAAATATCTAATTTTTTCTGAAATTAAATATTGAGATCTAGACAACCTCAATATTGGAAATTTAATTGTTGGAAACTTGTTAAAACCCATCAGGATAATTTCCTTTAACAAATAGTAAATTGGTTTAAGAATTATTTTTTCTGTAATTTCTCCAACAAAAATAAAGAAGGCAACAAAATAATATAGTCCTTGGCTCAATTTCATGAAGTGAATTTTATCATATATTATAGGTTTATTCAATTACAAATGTCACCTATAATTGAGTGAGTTTAGCTGTTACTACCAATCTTTCCCAGTAAGTACCCGGTGGTGTGCAAGTTATCAAAGTTAAATAAGAAGCATCTTTTTTTTGCTCTAAAACCGAGATTTCACTTGGTTTAACAATAAAACTAGTGGTTACTTCGTACTGATATTCTAACTCTCCAATATTAATATAAATTTTATCGTCTTTATCTAAAGAAGAGAGATAGGTAAAAATTGTTTTATAGTCCTTAGGATTATATAACTGCGGTAAAGTCGAATGACCAAAAATAGCTACATTACCATATTCGCCAGGTAATGATTGGGGTAAATAATGAACAAGGCTCTTAGTCAAATCTTCTCCTGCAACCACAACTTTAGCTTTTTTAATATTTAGTTTAGGAATCGACAGGGTGTATTCTTTAACGGATAGTTGAGAAGGTTGATTAAGTTTTGGTGATGCAGGAAACCAAATACTTGCCTGAGTATAGTCCCGAAGATTATTAGAAAAAATATTAAAGGCTCCGAGTATAGAATTTGCTTCTTTTAAGGATGAAGCAGTATTGTTATTAGGAATTGGAGCATTAATATTATTTTTTATAAATAGGCGCGAATAGATTGTAGAAGATAAAATCGGATAAAACGACCAAAATAAAAGCATTGCCCCGGCAATTAAAAAAATATAGGAGAAAAAATTAACTGTTTTTTTTTTGCCGGAATAATGTTTCTTTTTTAGATAAACGTGAAGAGCCATATTTATAAACTAGAATTTTTCAAAATAATATTTTTTAAGAAGAAAGGTAAATAATTGTTTAAAAAAGGTAAAGGTTCGTTAATGTTCAGATTATAGCCGTCAATTTTATACTGACTTTTCAAAATTTCCTTAATTTTTGATTGATTCTTTCCAAGAATACCCTTTTTAATTTCATCAGTTGATATATTAATTACTGCTTTTGCTTTTATTTTTGCGTCAACTTTTAAAGACTTATTTTCTCTAGAAATTTTATTTATAGTGTAGGCAATGTTTTCTTTTTCTAAGCGGTAGTTATTCTTAACTTCCGGTTTAAGTGAAACCAAAATTTTATCAATAAATAATTTTTTACTGTATAAATATTGGGTTGTGTAAACCGTTGCCTGAAGAGTTAATTTGCTACTTTCTTCGCCGATTTCTTTCGAGAAAATTGTTTTATTAAAGTCAGTTGCTGATAAAAAAGAGGCTATTGCTTCATTTGGTAATACTTTAATTGAAGGAATTTCTTTCTTTGCTTTATTAACAATAGATGTTTTTAAATCTTCTTGATCTTTTTTAGAGACAGTTTGAATTTGTTTTTTGCTTCCTCCGGAAAAAGAAGCATCATTAATGGCAAAATATGTTGTTGGTGGCAGACCATCAAAAGTAAAACGTTGACCTTTGGTTAAGTTGCTGTCAGGGCCAATCATCGTTGCTGTCACTGACCCGTTGCCTTTACCCGGTAATTTAGCCGAGCCATCAACAGCCAAACTGGCTGAAGCAATTTTAACATCATTATCAAGAATAAATTTGAAACCCGTTTTTTCAAGGGCCGAGCCTTTGGCAAAAGTTTTTTCTTTATCGTCAAAATTGTGGATTGTCACTAATCCTCGAGCTTTATCACCTACCTCTTGTTTGCCTGTCGTATTTATCGTTTCAGAAAAATCTGCTGAAGCACTGGCTAATCGATAATCAATATCTAGCTTGATATTTTTTTCCAATATCTGAGTCGGTAAATAAACAATCAACTGAGCCTGATGAAAAAAATATTCATTAATAAATAGTCCTAAAAGAATTATTAAAATACCGGTCATCATAAATATCTTTCCCGAAAAGTTAATTTTAATGACTAATAATTTACTGGTCAAGTCTTTAATTTTATTTTTCCAATTTGTCTTAGGTAAGATATTTTTGTTCTGATATATTGCTTTTTCTCCAATATCTTCATTGATCATAAAACCAAAATTTTCTCTATCTTGATATTCCTCTTTTTTTACTGAAGTTTCATTTTTTATCTGTTCACCAAAAATATTCATTAAACCATTAACTACCTCGTCTTCTGACAGGATATCGACTTTAGGAATTTGAATAAAAAAATCACTACTCCAGCGATGCCCCAATATTTTTGCAGCTGTATCGTCAAGATTGCCTGAGTCGTAAAGAATAATACGGGGCGGTAAAATATTTGATTTTTTCTTGATTTCTTTAAAACCTTCTGTTAAATCAGCAATTATATTATCTGTACGACTTAAAAAAATTTTTGATTCAATCCTGTCACCTTTATAGGTAAATATTCCTATTTGAGTCTTGTCAATTTCAATTAATATTGCTGTTAATAAAATTTTGTCTTCCTTTTGTAGATAAAAACTAATTGCTTCAAAACATTCAATGTAACCCATCGGTTGAAGATCTAAAGACTTGATTAACTGCTTAATTTTTTGTAAATATACAGGTTTAATATCGCCTATTTTTTCGTCGACCAGATGTGAGTAAACAAATATAATTGTTTTTTTTATTTCCAAATCAAGATTTTTTTCTACTTTATAGAGAGCTTCATCAACATCATTAGTCAAATTTTCCCAACCATTAGTGTAATCAAATTTTTCTCGATCAACCAATTCTAATTTATCATTTTCTTTTAAAAAGATCATCACAATTCCTTGACTCTCTTTTAAAAATATCCCGAGGTATAATTCTTTTTGTTTTTTATTCGAAAAAAAAGGTATATTCATAAGAAAAAATACGGTATCAAGCTTTTAATTACTGATGTTATATTTTGTAAAAACCTGATTTATCCCTGCTTTGGCTGTTCCTAATGCTTCCTTATACGAGACCCCCAAAATTGTACTGTTAATGGCATTTTCTATATATTTTATTATCTCATCATTTAAACCATTATCCATCGTTCTAGAAATTATCGGTAATGAGACAAAATTATTTGCCTGCTTTATTATGGCTCCAAGATAAGGATTTTGAATCAAAAGCGGAGCTAAATCGACTCTTGAATATGGTTCGCCAAAAGGTCTTGTTTTGCTTTGAATTTCGTAAAGTTTAGTCATATTTTCTTTTTCAGTCAAAAATCTTAAAAATTTCCAGGCTTCTATTTGATTTTTGCTAAATTTTGATACTCCTTCAACCCAGTAAGAAGCAATTGATATCAAAGCTGTTCCGGGAACGACCGGCACCGGCACAACCTTCATATCAATATCAGGATTGGTCAATTTGATTGATAAGATTACCCACGAAGGAACAATAATCATGGCCACTTTTTCTTGAATAAAAGCGGTAGTCGAATTGGCCATCTCTTCTGTCCAATATCCTTGTGGTGGTTCGCTGAATTTTCGATAAATTTCTAAAGCTCCTGACGCCTCTTCTTGATCCAGTTTATTTAGCAACCCTCCGTTTTGTAATAAAAGCAATCCAAAAATATCAGAAAAATGATCAACATTGGAAGCCGTTCCCAGCGCGATTCCCGAAGTGATTAACTGGCCCGATCGATCTTTAACCGTAAGGCGGGGCACTATTTCCGTAATATCATCCCAAGTGACCGGAATCGTGGCAATACCGGCTTTCTTAAAAAGGCTTTGATTATAAACTAAGACCAAGCCGTCAATTTCTAGAGGCAGTCCATAATAATAATTGCCCACCTTAAGGTCTTTTTTATGAACTGGATAAAAAGTCTTGTCAAACTCCTCCCCGCTCATAACAGTTGGAGGAAGCGGAGAAACAATATCTTTTATTTCCGGCAGCCAAGTATTATGAAATCGAAAAATATCGGGTTTCTCTATTGCGGCCGTTCCGACTCCGTCGGTCCCTTGAGTTTTACTCCGACTGACCAATTTTTCGCGATAACTTTGAGGTTGCATTTTTTGATAAGTTATCTTTATGTTTGGATTTTTTTGTTGGTAAGACGCAATTAACGGTTCCATCACTTCTCTATCTTCCCATAAACCCCAATAAATTAGATTAACTGGCTTGTTATTTGGCTTGCTAAAAAAAATTGCTCTGATAATTACAATAAATAAAATTAAAAATAGGATTGCACCTCCAATTATGAATATGTATTGGTTGTTATTCTCTTGATAAACTGGCGGCGCCTGGTCATCTGGCGGCGGTAACTCAACATTGGGAGTCGTCATGTCTTGAGGAGCTTCTTCAACCACGGGCTCTTCTTGGCGATTTACCTCAGGTTGATTTTCTTCGGGGATTATTTTATCATCATCCATACTATCATGATATCAAATATTAAGAATTATAGAGGTAATTTTTTATTATTTTTGTTGGCCGTTTTTATTTTAATTATCTTCTGTTCAACGGTTTTTATTTTTTTAAGACAAGAAAAAGATATTGGAGGTAAAATTTACCCCAATGTTTACTTGGATAATCAAAATTTCGGTCTAAAAAGCAAGGATGAAATAGTTGATTTTTACAAAAAAAAATCTTCTAAATTGAATAATTCTTCTGTGACTGTTTTTTTTGTAAACGAACCGGTGGCCACTTTTTCCGCCCAAATTCTTGGGTTAAAATATGACGGGAAAACAATTGCGGAAAGAGCCTATTTGATCGGCCGGTCAAGTAATTTACCTTCTAGGTATTTGCAAAAGTTTTTGACTATTTTTAATTTAAGAAGATTTTATTTTGAAAGCCAGATTGAATATGAAACTTCTGGGCTTAAAGATTTTTTGACTTTGTCTGAAGAAAAATATAATCTGCCAGCGAAAAACGCTTTGTTTAAATTTGAAAATGGAAAAGTAGTTCAATTTAGAAAAGAAACCAACGGCTTGAAGATCGATTCTGATCAATTTTTGCTTGATTTTGATAAAATCATCAACAATTTTAAAACCGATATTTCAAACAAGAAGATCTTTTTAAATTCCGAAGTCATTAAGCCGGAAATAAAACTATCTGATATTAATGAATACGGGATTGAGGAGTTTATTGCAGAAGGTAAATCTGATTTTACTCATTCAATTCCTCAAAGAGTCCATAATTTGACTTTGGCCGCTTCAAAATTTAATGGAGTTTTAATTCCCAAAGGAAAAGAGTTTTCTTTTAATGAAATCGTTGGAGATATTTCTTCGCTGACTGGATATCAACCTGCCTATATAATTAAAGATGGAAAAACGATTCTGGGTGACGGTGGTGGTGTTTGTCAGGTATCAACAACTTTATTTAGGGCGGCTCTAAATGCCGGATTGCAGATTATAGAACGTAACGCTCATGCATACCGTGTGGGTTATTATGAAAACGACTCACAACCCGGTTTTGATGCGACCGTCTATGCTCCAACAGTCGATCTAAAAATAAAAAACGATACTCCGGGGTATATTTTAATCGAAACAGAAATAGATGAGGAAAATAATCTTTTGTATTTTAAACTTTATGGGAAAAAGGATAGTCGCCGGGTTGAAATTTCTAAAGCAACTGTCTACGATGTTGTCCCACCACTCCCGCCAAAATATCAAGATGACCCAACTCTAAAAAAAGGGGTGACCAAGCAAGTGGACTTTCCGGCCTGGGGAAGCAAGGTTTTCTTCACTTATAAAGTTTTTCAAGGAGACAAGCTGACGATTGACAATAAATTCTTTTCCAATTTTCGCCCCTGGGCCGCAGTTTATCTCGTCGGCACCGCTGACTGAAAATAAATAGTTGAAATTTATATCAACACAATGTTACAATAATGTTACTTATTTATGAATGCTAATTTGGGGGAACTTATTGATCTGTCAGAACAAATAAGAGAAAAGCCAGAAGAGGCTCGCCTTGGTATAAAGCCAAAAATGAAAGTCTATCCTTCGACTCCGCTAGGTGCAAAAGGTCCTATGGGAATAACCACAAAAGGTCAAGATACAACCAAAGAACGAGAAGAATTCGTAAAAGGTTAACCTTACCTAAACCATCTCGCTCTTCCGAGTTTATAATGAAGGTCCTTATTGCTTCTTTCCCCAATTATTTTTGCCGGGACTCCGCCCACGATTGCATAAGGAGGGACATCCTTGGTGATGACGGCGCCGGCCCCAATTATAGCTCCGCGACCAACCGTTACTCCAGCTAAAATAATTACCCGCGGACCGATAAAAACATAGTCTTCAATTTTTACTGGTGCAGTTGTGGCAGCAAAATTTTCGCTGTTGACATCGTGCTGACTGTTATAAATCATTACCTCAGTGGCAATATCGACGTGACTGCCTATCGATAACTGATCCCGTCCGTCAAGGACGACTCCCTCTCCGATGATTGAGTCCTCGCCAATCAAAATATTTCTTGGATCATAAAATCTGGCCCCGGTATGAATGGTTGAGCCTTTGCCGATTTTTATGCCAGCTAATCGATAGAAAAAACGGCGGCAACAATGAGAAGGAACCAAACCAACTAGATGGAGCAAAAACACCTCAAATTCAAGAAAGACATTTTTTATCCTATTAATGACTTTTCCAAAAACCTCGCCCATTGTCAGCGCTTTTCCGTCTTTATCTTTCATCATGATATTTCCATTATAGCAAAGACTACAACTTGTATTGTATATCGTCTTTTATATCACTACTGGACAGTCTAAAAACATACTTTTGTAGGTTATAAGCGGTAGACAACTATAATTATTCTGTTATTTTTTTATTTAATGATCTATAAGGTTGTGTATTTTCAAACAAATAGCCACAATCCAATCGAGGAATTATTGATTAGCTTAGATAGTCCAACTTATTCAAAAAGCCTAAAAACCATAAATTTGTTAGAAAAATACGGTTTAATAATAGGCATGCCATACGTTAAGAAAATCAACAAAAACCTCTATAAATTAAGAATTAGAGGAAAAATTGAAATACGGATTTTGTTTGCTCATAAATATAATATTTTCTATTTACTGCATGGTTTTAAGAAAAAACGACAAAAATTATTATCAAAAGATATTATGATTGCAGAAAATCGCTTGAATTTTATATAACACGTATGTTATATTATAGCTATATGAATAAATACTTTTCTGATTATAGAGATTTGAGAGAAAAAGCTTTAAAAAATCCTGAGATAAAAAAAGAGTACGAATTATTAAGAGCAGAATATGAAACAATTGAAAAAATAATTGGACTGAGGATGAAAAATAAACTAACTCAAAGTCAACTGGCAAAAAGAATTGGGACAAAACAATCAGGTGTTTCAAGATTTGAAAAGGGTCTTATCAATCCCACCCTTTATTCTCTCTCAAAAATTGCTGCGGTTTTCGGTAAGAGATTAATTGTCGATTTTAAATAAAAAGCAATCAAATTTTGAAGATTATATATCATTAATTACATTAGCTAATCTTTTGACGGCATGAGCTGTATTACCGTTTAAATCTAGTCCTTCTAATTCACTTATACTACCAGTTACCCTGCCTTCTCCTGTCGGAACTCCAAATTCAAGGTCCTCATATTCACATGCTTCTTGCAAACTTCGAATTAAATATTCTGCCTGGCTTACCGTAAACCCACCTTCTTCTGATCCAAGAATATCAAGATAGATATTTTCTTTGTGACCCTCTGGTTTAATATTAGTCAGTAACGATAAACTATCCTTTGGGAAGGTAAATTGATGTGTCGCCAATTCAAAATTATATATGATTGGATATATTCTAGAATATTGTTCTACTAAAAACTTTTTTTTCTCTTTTAGTAACTCATTTTCCAAAGGTCTCAAAACCCCTTTTCTTTTTCTTAATATTAATAAGGAATCAATTTGTATTCTTAATTTTTCTAATTCTTTAACCCTTTTTTCAAATTGTTCGGCAGTAATTCTGGCTGTATAAAGAATTTTATTAAAATCCTCTAGACCGGTGGCAATTATTGTTGAAAAGGGGCTATAAGCTGTAGCGGTAATTTCTTCACGTAAAAGATTTAAACTGTCCATATCTAGTGATAATAAAACATACTTAATTTCCCTCTTTTTTAAATTCTCAATTTGTTTTTTTACTGTAACATCAATAATGCTAAGATTATTTATTTTTTTTTGTTCTTTGAAAATACCAGTTCCTAAAAAAAATCTTTCTTTGAATCTTAAATATAATTCATGAAGATCTGATGCTCCTTTTGATGATTGTGCTAAGAGAGCATTTTTTTCATAATCGTGATCATCGACTTCTTCTTTTCCCAATTCTCTTTTTTTTCCAGAAGAGACCATTTCAAATTGTCTATCATACATTCCAATAAGCGAAATCGCTCCAATTCCCTGTTCTAATATATATCTAATAAAATTTGCTTTATTAATAATTTCTTGTCCAGCCGGATTTTCTTTTCCCTGGCTATCTATGTGCTGATCGACAAAAACAACTCCTATTTCGTTCGGATTAATTCCAATTCTTCCTAATGCTTCAACCAGATATAAATCGGATTCATGACTAGGAGATAATATGCAAGTTCCCTTAGATAATTGTTTCAATTTCTCAGTCAAATAATCAGTTGTTTGACTGGGAAATACTTTTCCTGAAATAGTTACTCCAAGTTCTGAGAATAGACTTTCTTCAATTTTAGGGGCATCTTGCAGTCTTTTTATTATTTCGATTGCTTTTTTCGCAGAAATATCTCCTATCGGATTAACAATTTTCTGCGATAAAGTTGAGGACTTTTTTGAAAAAGCTAAATTTGCCTGATGACTTAATTTTATCAATCTGTCATTTTGTAGATAAAGATTTGGCTCAAAATAGTGAAACAATGGCAGTATAAAATTAGGTAATTTCGTATTAATCATCGGTACCATCATTACTTCTGGGTTTTTGATTGAAGTAGCTTCTTTAAACCTTGTTTTCTCTCCTTCTTTAGGCATAGGGAAATATTATATCATACTATAGGTTGTTTTTGAACTCATCCGGTGATTTTGAGCCATTATACAAACTATTAATTCAATTAAATAAACAGGTTATCGTAATTTACACACACGGTCATTTAGGTAAGGAAATATGGAGTGTCAAAAAAGGAATTTATAAGAAGGCAGTTGATCGCTTGGAGGTAGACTTATTCCTTAAAAAAAATGCCCCCTAACAAGTTTGTCAGGGGCGCGATTAGATACAATATAACAAACCCCAGGATTTCTGTCAAACGAAAATTGTTATCTATCTCTCTTGTGGCAAAAGTTTTAACCCTGAACCCAACGTGATTCACGGGGAAAAGACAAAGTCAAATTTTGAAGTAGAAATATTTATTTATTTCTAGGAAGTTCTCTACCAAAAGGAAGTTCACTTCTGTCAGTCATCCTTACTGCCCAAAAAGAAGTCGAAAAAACATTTAATCTTCTATTTCTCATTCCGCTGACCAATGTTTCCTTTGCAATATAAGGTTTGAAAGTTGCCGGAAATGTAAAAAAACCGGCTCCAGGATTTTGATTCACATTGAGCTTCATAATTCCATAAAACTCTTTCAGGTTTTGTTCAGGGTATCTTTTATAAACATAAGATGTATCGGCATTTTTCGGGGCATTAAATGATGCCTTTTCATTCCTCTCAAGTCCTTCTATCATTCGCATTTCTCCTTCAACTTCCATAAATATTTCCGCCGCTTCATTGTTCCATTGAACCGCAATCGGTGAAGTTTTTCCATCTGCGCCAATAACAAAATCATAGCTTTTTCCTCCGACAATTTTTTTATACGTTAACCAAACAGCATTTTCTCTGGCTGAAAAGTCTATTTTGGGGTTTTCATTATTGGAATCTTTATGGGAACCAAAATTTGCCGTGATTATGGTTTGCCCAAAAGGAAAATATGTTTTAATTCCAGTTTCTTGAAGGTTTTTAAAATCGTGTCTTGGTGGTTTAAGATGGTTTTCTAAATAGTCTAATGTTCTTTCTAACATAAAGACTATTATACCAAGCTAAAGTCAAAAAAGAGGTCAAATTTTGAAGATTATTTTTCTAATTGCCATTTAAAACGGCGGTAAAATAATTTCCATTTTTTAAAGTCGCATTTTTTTTCAAATAGTAGGAAAAAACTGTAACTGTGTCTAAAGCTTTAAATCTGTGATAACCATTTGCGCATCCATTGGGTTGGATTTCTCCGACCAGCGGACCAGATAAAAGACACATGCCAAAGCCATTTGAATAAATAATAGTGTTAATATTAAAATGACGTTGATTTTCGGCAAGAGCCCCTTTTTTACGTTTATGTAATACCTCTACCCTATTCATTTAATGAATAATTATACTAAAGCTTTAGCTTTTCTCAATAATATTAATTGTAGATTACTTATTTTAACTTTCCATTCTGCTTCTGAAGAATTTTTCGGTTTCTTTGTCCTATAAAAAAATGTGCTTGTAAT
>ERZ1292625.175-Hain-H41-01um-R1-175-length-110433-cov-8_pt1 | contig 78191 bp, 68 predicted proteins | sample MGYA00564400_ERZ1292625 | MGnify/ENA primary metagenome ERZ1292625 (study PRJEB36523, sample SAMEA6512639) | groundwater metagenome | collected 2019-01-08 | study: AquaDiva: Metagenomics assemblies of 32 groundwater samples | reverse complement strand
TTGGAGCCGGTCTCTCCGGAGCCGGACGAACTGGCTCCGGTCTCGGTCTCTCTGGTGCTGGTCGAACTGGTTCTGGTCTCGGTCTCTCTGGCGCTGGTCGAACTGGTTCTGGTCTCGGCGGCGGAGTTGGAGCCGGTCTCTCCGGAGCCGGACGAACTGGCTCCGGTCTCGGTCTCTCTGGCGCCGGACGAACTGGCTCCGGTCTCGGTCTCTCCGGAGCCGGACGAACTGGCTCCGGTCTCGGTCCCGGTCTCTCTGGTGCTGGTCGAACTGGCTCCGGTCTCGGTCCCGGTCTAACCGGAGCTGGACGAACTGGTTCACGACGAGGTGGTGGACGAACAGGATCTGGTGTTACCCAAGGGACGCAGCGACGATCCCCGGACGACCAACGTTCCCGGTTATTGCAAGACTGATCAATTTCCCGACGCAAACAACTTCTTCGATTGTAATCATAATATTCATTAAAACCACAATGCGGAGTTGAGTATCTTTCACAACGATTTGATGACCAATTCCATTGTTCGTCACGACTGCAACGTGTGTAATAAGAGCTAACATCACAACGATTTAAAGATGGATTCCAATATGAACCCACAGGGCAGCTTCTGATTATCACCCGACAACGATTGCTGTAGTTATCCCAATATTCATTGTAACCACACGACTGCTGCCAAATACGAATACAAGTATTTGTCGAGTAAGAATAGGTCGTTCCAATCGGACATGTGTAGGGCAAGCGATTGCAACGATTTTCATAGGCGTTCCAAGAATAATTAAGTGGGCACCGTGGATAATCACGAAGAACACATTGCCCCAAATAGGAATCAAACACTTCATTATAAGAGCAGGTAATATACGTTGGCGGAGACGCATATCTCACACAAGTATTTGTTTCGGGATTATAAAATGTATCAGGGCTACAAATCGCTCCCCCACCCTGAACACAATAGTTAAGAACGTCGCTGTAATAATAACCTGCGGGACAGGCGTATTGATTATCGACTTGATCAATTATATTAAGAGTAAATTGTCTATAAACTTCATAAAATTCTGTCTCAGAGCCAGCCGCATCTGATTGAGTCCAAAGTCGCAAAGAAAAACTTTTTTGCTCTTGATTACCAGTTTGCCCAATAACTAAAAATCTTTTTGATGAGTTTTGATATTGCACTTGAAAAGGTTCAGCATGACCACCAAAAATTTGTCCTTGCAGATTGATATTTGATGATTGACGACTCTCAAACATAATTTGCTGACTGTAATATTTATTTATTTGAGCGGTTGGCAGCGTTTGAGATGACTTAAATTTCAAAGGATAAGATTCATCTTCGATTGAATTTAAACATATTCGATTTCGCATTCTGGAATTTGAAGCTTGGTCTCGCACATTCAATTTAAAACACCAAGTTCCAGCAAACTGAGGATAACCCCTTAATAAAGCTCTGGTCGCATCGACGGGTTGAATTTCCAGGCCAGGAGGAAAAGCATCGTCCTCCTCGGCAAACCAGTCTAATTGACTTAAATTTTGCCCAGCCGCAGAGACTTCAATTTCGCCATACTCATTTTGTTTCATCTGCAAATTCGAGTGATCGACTAGTATAGAGAGCGCGTTTGGATTTGAAAAAATTCCATCCACATTTTTTGTATCTATTCCCCCAGCGGGAGCCGCCGGCTGACCCGAATTGTTTGCCTGACAGGCTATTGCAACAAATAAGATCACACTGAAACGAAATAAATTTATTAATATCTTTAATGGTTTTAAAGTATTCAAACATCCTCCTTTTATTTTTCGGTAAACTTTTGGCACTAGCCTTTAGCCAAAGCAAAACCGCCACCAAAAATTATTTTTTGATTTCACAGTTAAAAATTCTAAATATTGCATTGAATCAATTTCTAAGCTTAAGTTTTATCATTCATTTTTCAAAACAAAGTGGTGCATCCCGCAATGACACATCTGGGACCATTTTGTCCCTAATACTTAAGAAATAGCTTTTAAAACCAATACTGAGTCGCGTTCGCTACCACTTTTGCTGGCACGGAAGCTGTAATACATGCTTTCAAGCAAAAGAATTTATATCAAAAGAGGGGAATTCTTTTTGTTATAAGAGAGGGGATTTTTATGTTTAAAAAGTATTTTTCAGCTTCGCTGAGGTCAATTGAGTGGATCCTGAAAATCTTATTTTACACTGCGGGTCTAGTGCTTATTACCGTAGTTGGTGTGCCGGCTGTATGGGCCTTTTTATTAGTGGCCCCAGTTGCCATGATGATTTTGGCTCCCATTGCAATCATTTTTGGATTTTCTGCAATTGAAAAAAATACTGGAGCTACAACAGAAGTTAACTACATCGAAAAACTTCGTATTATAGAAAACACAAGGCGATTGCGAAATCTTCGTCTACGACAGTCTTATCGCAAACACTCGGAAGCATTAAGCCCGCTGAGGGCACAGACTTCGATTAAACTTTGATGAAAATTTAACTCACTTCGAGCAAAGGTATTTTCACTATCTAGAAGACGATTTTGTTCAATAAACAAATCGTTTGTAGATATTCGTCCTAACCGAAAACTTTTAAGTATATCCTGATAAAGTTTTCTAGAGATTTCTAAGTTCTTTTTTGCATCGATTAAATTCAATTGCGAAGTTTCAATTTTTTCTTTTAAAAAAAGATTTTTTTGGTTTAAAGTCTGTTCCGTTTCTTTATAATCATTAAGTGCATTTATATATGAAGCATACGATGACGAAACCTTAGCTGCAGTTTCGTACTGATCCCAGATTGGTAATGTCAATGTCACAAAACCCAGTAACTGTTGATTTGAACGCTCTTTCAATGGAAATTCCTTATATTGCAAACTTAAATCCAGCGAAGGCCAGTAAGACCCTTTTGCCGCTTTCCAAATTTGTTCACGGGATTGACTCAGCCAATATTTTTGTTCAATCAAAGGAATTTTTGACGGAGCCGATTGAATCCTGGCGACGGTTTTTTCAGCAAAGGGCCACGACTGAGTTTTAATTTCATGGATAAACAACGATGCGATTTGCGATTTATTTTCGATAACATCCAATTTTGCTAATCTTAATTTATTTTTCTGTTGCACAAGATCCACTTCGGATTTTGTAACTTCCTGTCGCGGAATTTTCCCTTGATGATATCGGTCGATAACGATTTTTAAGGATTCTTCCTTCAACTTCAAAAGTTGTTCTTCAACTCTTAAGGAACCCGCAAGAAATAAAGATTTAAAAATCAAATCAGAGGCTTTAATTTCAACACGCAAGGATTCGTTTAAAACTTGAAGGTCTTGCGCTTTATTTTGTGCCTTTGCATCCTGCAAGGAATTCCAATCCGCCCCACCACGATATAAATTCCAAGTCAAATCCGCTTGTATCTCATTGCCATCAGTTACAATTGCATTATTCAATTTGTTTTGATTTTGAGAAACAGATAGCCCCAATTTTGGCGTCCAAAAAAGTTTGCGTGATAATAACAAATCTGAACTGGCAACTTGATTTTGTTTTTCTGTTTTTAAATTCAAATTTTGGGTTTTAAAATTTTCAATATCTTCAAAGAAAGACTTCGGTGTTGCCTCTGCCGATAATAGAAATGCCAATAAGAAAGTGATCATCGTGACCTCTCTCGATTCGCCAGGTACATGTGTTGTAAAGCTGGAACTATATATAATGTCAAAAGCGTCGATACCCAAAGCCCACCGCAAACCGCAATTCCCAGTGGCTGAAGAATTTTTCCTCCGTCACCAAAACCTAAAGCGATGGGAAGCATTCCCAAAACTGTCGTCAATGAAGTCATCAGTATCGGTCGTAATCGCGCCAGTGAAGCTTCGATGGTTGCTGTTTTAGCATCTTTGCCGCTGTGATATAGTGTGCGAATAAAATCAACCAAGATGATACTGTTCGCGACGGCTATTCCATTTAATAAAATAGTTCCTAAACCTGAATTTAATGAAAGCGTACTTTTAAATATAAATAAAGAAATCAAAACTCCAAGAAAACCTAGTGGGATCGCCACAAGAACAAGCAAGGAATGAACAACGTCACCCAATTGAATGACCATAATTAAAAAAACCAATCCAATAGAAATAACAACCGCCCACTTAAGTTGAGCTAAAGATTGCTGTAATTCTTTATCGGGCTGAACTTCAGTTAAAGTTGGCTTATCAGAACTGTCAGATGGATGTTGTAATTTGAAATTCTGAAAAATATTGCTAGCTTGTATTTTTCTTTCTTCAAGATGACTCATTTGAGCCTTATTTAAGCGGGCTGTAACAACGACCAGTTGTTTTTGATTTTCCCGATAGACTCGCGGACTTCGTTCTTCTAAAGATATCTGCGCCAGCGCGCCTAAGGGAATTAATCGTCCCTCGAAACCAATAGGTAATGCTTTCAGTTGTTCAACTGATTTTATTTCTTCCGCATTCAATCGTAAATAAATTGGCAGTTCTTGCTGCTTTTCATAAAGGCGTTCAACATACAAACCTTCGGTAACTACCCGCAAGAAATTTGATAATTCGACTTTTGAAAGCACTTCCGATTCAGCTCCGGAATTTAGAAATTGTTTGATGCGAATTTCTTTTTCCTTGTCAGCCGTTGGATTAACACTTACTTTATCAAACACTCCCTTTTCAATCAAAAGCAACTTAATGTCTTGAGCATATTGCACTCTGGATTCAGGCTTCCCGCCCGCAATTTCAATTCGATATTGAGGTGGATTTGGAATTGTCAGCTCCGAGGGATTCCAATAATCCACCCAATAAAATTTGGACGATGTATTTTTGAATAACTCTTCAGCCTGCTCGACCATTTTGCGAATTTTTTCTTTGTGTTTCATGCGAATCATAATATTGCCATTTTGCAAATTGTGAATTTGCGTAAATGTGTAAAGCATTTCCTGACCAAAATTTTCAGTGACTAGCGATTCCATCGTTTCCAACTCAGATTCAATTTGCTTCAAAGTCGAAAAAGTTGGCGATGATACGCCAACCATTAACCAGTCACTATCTGGTTTGCCGATAACTTCTTTTTCCAAACGAGGCAAAACCAAATAGATAAGAGCTGGCAGTAAGACAATTATAATTCCAAAAACTATGAGTTTTATTTTTTTACTATTTAAAAAGGCAAGCAAAGTCCATCTGTAAAAATTTTCTAATTTCAAAAGAGAAGCTTCGATGGGTGAACGCGCTTCAAGAACGAGTCCCGCAGATATTAATTGCAAACGAATTGTTGGCACCAGCACCAAGGCTACCACTGCTGAAAGCCCGTGTGAGAAAATCACCGCCTTAGCAAGATCACCCAATAATGAGTGAGTTAAGCCTTTGGTAAATATCAAAGGAAAGAAAACGACCAGTGAAGCTATCGTTGAGGCGATGATGGGCAAACGCACTTCATTCACGGCTTCAATTACAATTCGCACTTTATCTTGATAGGATAATTTTTCTTTGTATTTTTCAAAATGCCGCACAATATTTTCTAAAACCACAACTGAAGCGTCCACATTCATTCCGGCCGAAAGCGCCAAACCCCCAAGAGAGATCAAATTTAAATTCATTCCCGCCAGTCGCATCATGATAAAGGCCATAAGCAAACTCAATGGAATTTCGATAGCCGCAGTGACAACATTTTTAAAGCTTCCAATAAAGAAAAATAAAACAATGACCGCAAGAAGCGCCGCCAAGAACACTTCATGGATAACACCGTTAATACTATTATTAATAAATTCTGAAGGATTAACTAAAACTTTATACTGAATATCTGCTGGCCACTGTTTTTCAAGTATATTCATTTGTGAAATAATCTGATCCGACATTTTTTTAACATTGCCGCCTTCTTTGGGACTCGCAAAAAGGATAAGGCTTTCCACTCCACTAGTTTTGAATTTTTGCTGACTGTTTTTTGAAATCCCTGCGGTGATTTTTGCAATATCTTTTAGAAAGATCGGTTGTTTTCCACGAGCCGAAATGCGAATTTGCGACAACAATTCAAAACTATCCACATTTTTTGGTAAATTAATTAAATAATCTTTCTCTCCCATCCGCAGCGTGCCGCCGGTCAACCCAATGACCGCTGACTGGATCGCGCTTTGAATTTGCAGCGTAGTGATTTCATGTTGCGCTATTTTTTCTGCTATTAAACTGATAGTGATTTCTTTTCCATTAGGATTCCATAAGCCAAAGTTGTCAGCATCTTCAACCTGTGATCTGAGTGGCGTAATCAAGGGATCAAGAATTTGGTAGAGCTCATCCAAAGATCTCATGGGGCTGTAAAAACTCACCGCAAAAAAACCTCGGTTTTCACTCCACGAATTGACAGAAATGCCTCGACGAATTTCTTCACTTCCACTGGCAAATTTTGTATTTACTAAGGATTTAACTTCGTTCAGTGCTTTGGAAGAATCTGCTCCCCACTCAAAAGTAATTTTGTAGTTATTGCTCTGGTTATAATATTGAGCTTCTAGTTTTTTTACTGATGAATTATCGACTTTCAATGTCTGTAAACTGGATTCCAAATCTCGGCCGTAGGCTTCTAAAAACTGCTGCGAGGATAAGGAACCAAGAGGAATATTTACAGATATTATACTCTGACTGCTATTGGGAAAAAGAGAAATGGGTAACTGAAAAGCACTGATAGCTCCCCAAAGTGCCAACGCCCCAAGAATGATGTACACTCTTAAGGGCCTTGTATAAAGGTGCTTCATCGAATTTTCTCTGCTGGTTTTTCAACTTCAAGTGTGTCGCCTTCTTTCAAAGGTCGACTTGAACGCACAACAATTTTATCACCATTTATAATTCCTGATTTAACAACAAAAGAACTGTCTCGTTGTTCGCCCAATTCAATCGCTTTTTTATCAAATTGGTCTGTTCCTTTAAGGATTCGAACCATAGGCTTTCCTTCTTGATAAACTAAAGCTGCTTCTGGAATAAGAATTACATTGCCTTGATTGATCTCGAAGGTGGCCCTTCCAATACTGCCAATCGGCGGCAAATTATTCTTTATGTTAGTAAATTCTAACTCTGCCGAAGCCGTCCCCGTTCTAACGTCAACCAGTGGACTAAGTCCCACCAGCCGAATTTCAAGATCTAAATCCTTTTCAGAATCCATTCTAAAACGTCCCTTAATTCCACTGTGAACCATCGCCAGCTCTGCACTGGGAAATTCGGCTGATAATTTTAATGATTTAGGATTGATCACAGTAAAGAGCTTATCCCCACGAATCACTTTTGACATTTGACTGATCCACACCTGACTTAGCACTCCACTGAATGGAGCACGAATAGGGACCGCGGCATACGTAAATCCAGGATCTTTATTTTCAAGATAAAGAACGACTTCACCTTTTTTAACTGTAGAGCCCAGAGGTTTCAAAATTCGTGTGACATGGCCTTCAATATCAGCACTGACTAAGGACTGAATTTTTGCTTCAACTTTAACTGGAACAATTATATTTTTTTTATCAGCAATCGATTTAATTTCTTCTAACAAAACGCGAGGCTTATCCGTTTTTGAGTCCAGATTTGGTGCCGCTAAGACAAATCGTCCGCCGCAAGCTAATATCAAAAATAACAGCTTTTTCACAAGTTTATCCCTTTTTTTTCAATGGAAAATTTAGCAGAAATGGGTTGGCTTTTCAATGGATGCAAAAGAATATGAAAAAAATCTACGCCCTTTATAGGGACACTTTTGTACTTCCAAGAGTCATTTTTGTACATCAGGAAAAGTTTGAGTGAAAGATCTCAAAAGATGAATCCTACTTAAGTGTTTAAAATAAGGCCGCTAATCCCCTTTAAATCAATTGGTCAGCTTATTGCTTTTAAAATATCACACTAGAAAACCGTCTATTAAAAAAGGAGTCTTGTTTTATGTCTAAACTATTGAAATTAAGCCTTGGTCTTGCCATCGCCGCACTGATCGCCTGCTCATCTGAACCCAAGGTGACCGAGCTCAGTCATCTTGCTGATCCCCAACAAGAACTTGAACGTGTTAGCGAAAATATTAAACAAGCGCAGATTCGTCAGCTTGATGTATTGTCACCAACAAATTTTGAAGCCGCAAAAGATACCAGAGATAAAGCAGTAAAAGCGCGAGCTTCTAATAAAAACCAAAAAAAGGTTTTACACGAGATTGCTTTAGCACAGGCCTACCTAGACAAGGCTAGTAAAGTTGGTGATGTTGCAAATCAATTACTAAAAGGTCCAATCGAAGCACGACAGGCTGCGATTGCCGCCAAATCTGAAGAGTTCTTTTTGAAAGAAACTCGCGCGGCAGATAAAGAACTGAAAGACATAACATTATTGATCGAAAAAAATGACACCTCCAAAGCCCAAGATAAAGGAGCCGTTCTGGAAGCTCAGTATCGGGACATTGAAATCAAATCCATTAAAAAAGATAAATTAGGTGCAGCTCATGACACCATCCAAAAGGCGATCAAAGAAGGAGCAAAAAAATTCACTCCCGAAACCTTGGACTGGGCTAATAAACGATATGCTGAAGATGAATCGACAATTACTCTTCAACCACACAACGCCACAGTTGTTAATGAAGCCTCAGCCGATGCTACAGCCTCAGCGAATCGCCTTTTAAAAATGGTTCGCACTGCAAAAAGTTCGACTGAAAAAAATCCTGAAGATTTTGCCAAGCAAGTAGAGAAAAGCGACTTAACAGCATCTCAACTAAAAAGCGAACTTACTCAAACCTCTACTGAACTATCGAAATCTCAAGATCAACTAGCAGATCAAGGCGATCGCAATCAACAACTGCAGTCTAAACTTATGCTCGACAAAGAGTTTGAAAAAGCTCGCAGTCAGTTCAGCAAGGAAGAAGCGGAAGTTTATCGACAAGGTAATAAAATATTATTGCGGTTAAAGGGTTTATCATTTCCGACAAATCAGGCCGCCATCACTTCAAATAATTTTCCACTACTTTCTAAAGTACAAACAGTAATTAGTGATGTTGGATCAACCCAAGTTGTTGTCGAAGGTCATACTGATTCCATTGGTGGAAAAAAACTGAACAAAGATCTTTCAACAAAACGGGCCGAGTCCGTTCTATCCTACCTTGTGTCGAATAAAGATGTCGCTGCCGATAAAATAACCGCGGAAGGTTACGGCGATTCTAAGCCCATTGCGAGTAATAAGACTTCGGAAGGGCGAGCACAAAATCGCCGTGTCGATGTGATTATTTCGGCTGAACCAACAACCAAAGAATAATTATAATCTTCAAGTGAGGGAGGTATAAAATGCAAAATAAACTAATCCTTGCGATTTTATCACATCACCGCAGGTTCATAAAAAATTTTGGTGAAGACATGTTAACTTGGATAATCGAGGGCTCAATGATCGGTCTCTTAGTGGGACTGATTGTGGGCCTCGCATTTTATGTAATGATTGGCTTTGGATATATTTTTATAAAAGAACTTGAATACTTTCGTTCCCAAAGCCCAATCTTCTTCTTTTGTTTGTTTTTTCTATCGAGCGCACTGTTTGGCGCCGCGGCCGGGGCCCTGGTTGGGATCGGAGTTCCAAAATTCAATCCACATCCGCAACAAGGTTTAAGACAGAACAAAAGAAATCAAACTTAGGAGACCATTCTATTTTTTGAGGAAACTTGCTCGTTCAATGTCCAAAGGTCATAAAGATAACCCATCAAGAAAAATCCACCGGTGAAAAACCATAATAATCCCGTTAACCATTTACCCAAATAAAACCGATGAACACCAAAAATTCCAAGGAAAACTAATAAAATCCAGGCCACATTGTAATCTAAATCTCCCGGCGAATATTTGATATCACAATCCCGATCCATCGATGGAATTAAAATAAGATCAATAATCCACCCTACTCCTAAAAGTCCGAGCGTAAAAAACCATATTGTCCCTGTCACAGGACGACCAAAGTAAAAACGATGTGCTCCCATGAACCCAAACAACCATAGAATGTAGCCAAAAAATTTTGAATGATTATTTGTGTCCATAGGAACTCCTCCCAAAAATGCCTCGCATTTAACTCAATAGCGAGCTTAAAGTGTAAGACTAAAAATTCGCTATGTAAACTTTTTCCCAGTTATTTTTGTTGATCGGGGCAATGATCTACGATTTTTCAACTAGAAATAATCTCTGAGCTTTCCCATGGCAACTATATTGCAACTATTACTGATACTAAAACTATCCCTGTAAAAAAAATTGCAAGGGATAAATCAAAGGAGATAGTTATGAAAAAGTCCAAAGGAACTTCACGGCGCTCGACAAAATCAACTTCACAGCCTAAGTCGGTTTCAAGTTCTAGATCAAAATCAGCTTCTAATCGAGGTGCTCAACAACAACAGCAATCCCGCCATCGCTCAGAGGACCAAGGCTCACGCTCAAGATCACAAGAGTCTTTTGAAATGGAAGATCAAAATCAAAACCGTTGGGACAATGATGCTGAACGAGGCTACTCAACTCGCGGCCAAGGCGCTCAGGACGCCGGCGACTGGTATGAAAGTGCTGAAAGAAAAAATGATTCGTCTGAAGATCAAGAATCATTTGAAGGAAAAAGAAATCCTCCAAGACGCAAACGTACTTCTACATCTCGTTCACAAACCAATTACAGATAATTTCACTCAGAATTTATTAAGGTCCACGCATAATCGTGGACCTTACATTACATCACGTGCAGCATCTATGAAACCGCGTCCTACTTCACGATATAAAAATACCGACGAACCTCCTCGGCATTTTCAAAGTTCTGGTGTTTTTCAAAACCCTTAAGTAAGATTTCACATTTATACTTTAAACTTTGTTTTAGTGCGGCGTGCTCGCTTGGAATGAGACTCTGATTATTAATGTGTTTTACTAAAGCCCTTACCCGCCACAAATCCATTGAATGATATTGCACCGAAAGCTGATCCTTATGCCCACCGTGTTTGATAGTTAGCGCTTCACTCAAAAAACCGATATCTTCTTCCGCTGTGATTCTTAACCAAAGATCAAAATCTTCACAGACTGGAAAACTTTCATCAAAAATCCCCACACGATCAAACAAAGATCTACGGACTAAAACACTGGAAGGAGCAATGATACAAAGATTTGTGCATTCTGAAAAAATGCGTCCACCCAACTTTCGATGCTTCGAATTCTGCTTAACCTCTTGACCTTGGCGTATCCAAACCTCGTTGGTGTGAACCATAGAACAAGAAAAATCAGCGGAAAGAAAGGACATTTGCTTTTCAAGTTTTGAAGACACCCACTCGTCATCAGAATCTAAAAATGCGACAAACTCTGAAGTTGTTGCACGAATCCCTGTGTTTCGAGCAGCGCTAACCCCTTTGCCGACAGTCTTTAAATAACGAACCGGAAACTCCTTCATAGCTAAGCCAACATCTTCAGTGGAATGATCATCGACAATCACAATCTCAAAATCTTGAAATGTCTGCTGCTGCAAAGATTTCAAAGCTCGCTGTAAAAGCGGCAGGCGATTATAGACTGGGATGACAATGGAAACTAGAGGCGAAACTATCACTCTACCGTCGTTTCCAAATCTTGATAGAAACCTTCCAACATAAGCCTCTGAAGTTTCGATTTTGCCATAAGGAATGCATATATCGCAGTAATATGATTAGCGTTTGATTTTAATAACAAGTTATTAGCATTTACTATTTCTTGAACATAGTATTCATCAGTAACACGAGCATCACCGACCTGTATACCAGGCGCCGCTGCGACCCCGATAGTTGCTGTTCCTTCGTTAAAGGGAGGTAAAAAATTTCTTCCCATGAGGGGAAGTAATGACAAAGCCAATGCCAACGCAATTCCGCATCCAATCAAAACAGCCTTGGGTCGATCGATTGTTTTTAAAATCAATTTTCGATCTAATTCTTTTAAAAAACGTACAAATTTTCCATCCTCTTTGTGTTCTATAATTTTTGATCCTGACAATAAGTAAAAACATAGTACTGGGGTAACTGTGAGCGAAATAAAAAGAGAGGCTGTTAGGGAAATAATGTAAGCTACGCCCAATGGTGAAAAAAGTTTCCCCTCGATACCACCTAAAGCAAAAAGAGGTATAAAAACCAAAATCACAATAATAGTGGAAAACACAATAGAGTTTCGGACTTCCGATGAAGCTTCATAAATAACCTTGAGCGGATGTTGAGGATTAGAATTAGTGCGATTTTCTCTCAACCGACGAAAAACATTTTCAACATCAACAATTGCATCGTCAACGAGTTCACCAATGGCAACGGCCAATCCACCTAAAGTCATTGTATTAATACTCAAACCAAATATTTTAAAAATAATTGCAGTAATAAGTAAGGAAAGTGGAATAGTTACTAATGTGATCGCGGTCGTGCGAACATTCATTAAAAAGATAAACAAAACGATGGCAACCATAATAGCCCCATCTCGAAGTGCCTCCTCGACATTTGAAATTGAAGCCTCAATAAAACGAGACTGTTTAAACAAATCAGCTTCAATTTTCACACCTTGAGGTAAAGACCTCTCAAGGTCTTTTAACATGGTATCGATTTTTTTTGTGAGTTCTATCGTACTGGCCCCAGGCTGTTTTTGGATAGTCATTACAACCGAATGCTTTCCATTGATGCTAGCTTCACCCCGTTTGATTTTTGGTCCAAGCTTAACTTCTGCAATTTCTTTAAGAAGAACAGGTCTTCCTAAATGCATCCCAACTGACGAGTTTTCAATCTCCTCGATAGTCTCTACCCGACCTAAAGGTCGAATTAAATATTCTTTTTCATCAAGATCAATAAAACCGCCAGTGCTGTTTTCACTGATTTCCGAGAGCGCATGTTTCAAATCTTCAAGAGAAATTCCACGCTGCTGAAGTTTGTCACTGGAAACTAAAATATGAAATTGTTTAACTTGGCCACCCATAACGACAATCTGACTAATTCCTGAAATAGTCATAAGTCGCGGACGAATCGACCAATCTGCAATTGTCCTCAAATCCATTGGATGAACAGAATCATCGGGACTAGTCAGTCCTACAAATTGAATCTCTCCCATAATTGAACTCACTGGGCCCATTATAGGAGTTATTTTTTCAGGCAATCTTTCTTTTACCAATTGCATACGTTCAGATACAAACTGGCGATTTCTAAAAGTATCTGTTCCCCAATCAAATTCAACATAGACGATGGAAATACCTATGCCGCTCGAAGATCTAACACGAATTACTCCTGGAGTACCATTCAGCACAGATTCAATTGGAAGAGTGACAAGAGTTTCTACTTCTTCAGGAGCTAGCCCATGAGCTTCTGTTAAAATAGTCACTGTCGGACGGTTAAGATCTGGAAATACATCCACAGGTAAATTCAATGTAATCCAAAACCCATAGATCATAAGACCTATGGCAATTAACAAAACAGCTAATCTATTTTTTAAAGAGATTCTAATGATGTGATTAAGCATAATCCGTCCCGCTAAACGTGAGTTGAAGTCTTATCTGAAATATTTTTTGTGTAAAAAAGTTTAAACGATGGGCGGTCGAAAAATTGATGAAATAAAAATATTAGCATACTTTAAATGCTGAAAATAACTTATGGTATTAGTAATTACCAATTGATAAAATGTTGGATATGCTTCACAAGCAACCAAAGCAGTAAAACCAGAAGCGACACTATAACATTGAGATTTGTCATGAGTGTGTTCTGGCTGATCTGGAGCATGCCTATGAGTGTAATAATGTAACTCGTAAACGTTGTCATGATGATGTTGAGAAGATCTTAATTCTGCATGGTCGTGATCAGGAACGAATTGAAACTGAGTATTTAAGAAAGAGATTGCAGCGAATACAAAGAAAACCGCCCCAAATAAATAAATAAACATTTGTCTCAACAATAAGTACATTCGCAATCAGTAATGGATATTTTTATGAAGTTCAACTATTAAATACTTACGATTACTAAATTTATAAATGCCAATGATTCCCGTTTGCAGCCACTCATAGCGTTTAATGGCTGGCTAAGTCATCCAAAATGGGACAATCGGGCCTTTGATCCCCATGACAGCATTTAGCGAGATGCTTTAAGGTTTTAACCATTCCTTGAAGCTCTTGGATCTTTTGTTCCATTTCGTCAACATGCTTAAGAGCTAAATTTTTAACCTCAGCACTAGCCCTTGTTTTATTGCGCCACAGACTTACAAGCTTCTTAATTTCTTTCATAGAGAATCCAAGTCTTCGTGATTTTTTCACAAACGCTAAGATATTCACTTCGGCCTCAGAGTATATTCTATAGCCAGCATCTGAACGACTTGCTTTCGGTATAATTCCAATGGATTCGTAATGGCGGATCAACTTTGCATTTACGCCAGAGATTTTTGCTGCTTCACCAATGTTCATAGGCTCCTTTGCCATTAGTTCTACTACGAGAATAAATATAAACATTCCCACAATTGGAAGGTCAAGCAAGCAATCAAACTTACGTATCAAAGCAATCCAATTTAACCAATTGCATCCAAGAATGTATATTCCTTATTGACCTTCCAATGCCTGGAAGGCTCATGATGATTGCACGAGATGAATTAAATCTCGATCCCTTTTAAGGAATACGATTGGAGAATCTATGGATCATTCACGCACTTCAATAGATCATAAAAAAGAAAAGAATCTTGTTAAAGACCCTGTGTGCGGAATGATGATTGATCCCGCTACAGCCAAAGGTGGCAATACGAAATTCAAAGACGAAACATTTTATTTCTGTAATCCTAAATGCAAAACAAAATTTGAAGCGGAACCTTCAAAGTATCTGAATCCAAAAATTGAACTATCACAGAAAGTTGATACTGAAGCGATTTACACTTGTCCCATGCATCCCGAGATCAGACAAAAGGGGCCTGGAAACTGTCCCATTTGTGGCATGGCTTTAGAGTCAGAAGAAGTTTCTGTTGAAGAAGTTGAAAACCCCGAACTGACTGACTTCACAAAGCGCTTAAAAGTGAGTGTTCCGCTAACAATTCCATTATTACTGCTTGCGATGTCGGACTTGATTCCAGGGCAACCTGTACAACAGGCAATACCTGCTTGGCTCAATGCTGGAATTCAATTCTTACTTGCGACTCCAGTCGTTCTCTGGGCGGGACTCCCCTTTTTTAAACGGGGCTGGGCTTCCATAAAATCTCGAAATTTTAACATGTTCACACTCATCGCTCTTGGCACTGGAGTAGCTTACATATTTAGTTTAGCTGGAACTTTTTTTCCTTCACTGTTTCCTGAGAGCATTAGAGTTCATGGAGGAATGGTCCCTTTATACTACGAGGCCGCAGCGGTAATTACGGCACTTGTTCTCTTAGGCCAAGTTCTTGAGTTAAAAGCTCGCAGTCAAACAGGCAATGCAATTCGAGCACTTTTAAACCTTGCGCCTAAAACAGCACGAAAAATAAAATCTGATGGTGCTGAAGAAGATATTCCTGTTGAACATATTCATGTCGGAGATCTTTTGCGTGTTAGACCTGGCGAAAAAATTCCTGTTGACGGTGAAGTAACCGATGGTCGCAGCTCCGTTGATGAGTCCATGATTACGGGTGAGCCTATTCCCGTAGAGAAAAACAAAGACGATTTAGTGACTGGTGCAACAGTGAACGGCACCGGAAGTCTGATCGTGAATGGGTGTAAAAGGAAAAGTTCAGAATCGAATTGTTCTAGTTGGAAATAGAAAACTCCTTGAAAAGTTTGGCATTGAATCGAACGAGCTTTCTCAAATTGCAAAAGAGCTTCAAAGTACAGGACACGGAGCTATGCTTGCCGCTATTGATGGAAAGCCTGCCGCTGTTATTGCTGTTAAAGATCCTATCAAAGAATCAGCAAAACCTGCGATTGAATATTTTCACTCAAAAGGTATTAAGGTTATCATGCTGACTGGAGACAATCGAAATACGGCGGAAGTAGTTGCTCGTGAAATGGGAATTGATCATGTAGAAGCTGAAGTTCTTCCACAACAAAAAAACGAAATCATTCAGAAACTTAAATCTGAAGGCCAGATTGTTGCGATGGCTGGGGACGGAATCAACGACGCTCCAGCATTGGCACAAGCCGATGTTGGAATTGCGATGGGTACTGGAACTGACGTTGCGATGGAGAGCGCCGGAGTCACGCTTGTGAAAGGTGATCTCATTGGAATTGTTCGAGCTCACAAGCTCAGTCAAGCAACAATGAAAAATATCAGACAAAATTTACTTTTTGCGTTTGGCTATAATGCACTTGGGGTGCCAATTGCAGCGGGTTTATTGTATCCATTTTTCGGGATTTTATTAAGCCCAATGATTGCAAGTCTTGCTATGAGTTTAAGTTCTGTATCTGTAGTAGGAAATGCGCTTCGCCTGCGGAGTAACTCATTTTAAATAATACCATAGTTAGCAGATTTAGGTGTCTTGAAACATGTCCTCAATCCCAGAAGCAAACTTGAATTCTGAATACTGTCGTGAATTCGCGAACTGGAATCCAGGTATACCTGTTAACCCGTATCCTGGGATTCCGGTATTGTACTGGAGGTGATGGAGGGCTTCGCACCCCCGTACGCGCTTTTGCAGAGCGCTGCCTAACTCCTCGGCCACATCACCGGCGTTCAAAAAACCCAAGCTAGCTTTTCGTTTGCAGAGAGTCAATCTTCGCAATTAGAAATTTAGAGAATGGATTATCGAGGTGATAATTTAAACAGATTCACCCAAGTCTTGAATCAGTTTTTTAAAGGGCCATAAAGAATAATCCAAGGCCTCTTCCCAATGATTATGCTTTATCTCTTTACTGCCTTCGAGTCGGCTCAGACTCGATGCGACACGAGCGATGGATTTCCAGCGACGTTGGCTTGTAGTCAACTTTTGTATGGCATCTGGAATAAGGATATTATCACTCGAATCAGAAATCTTTTCCAGGTTCGGACGAAGGGCTTCGAGTTCATCGAGAATTGATTTTCCTGAAATCTTTTTATCGCCTGTTCCTTTTTTTAAATAAACAATATCAAAGCGATCTAATAAAGGACCCGATAACTTTTGCCGTCTGGACTGGCACCGCACTCGACTTCGTATGCAATCTTGAAAATGGTCGGGTAACCATTGACCGCAGGGACAGAGATTCGTCGTCGCTAATAACAAAAATGAAGTTTGGAATTCAATATTTTGATTTTTTCGACTCAATCTTAAAACGCCTTCTTCTACCGGTTCGCGAAGCGCTTCTTGAACATCAATATGGAATTCTAAAAATTCATCCATAATAAGAACGCCGCGATGAGCTCGCGACAAGTCCCCAGGACGTACTGGCACTCCACCACCCAGGAGGGACGCCACTGTATTCGTGTGATGTGGCTGAATGATGGAGCGCCAGACAAAATTTTCGATTTTTCGATCAGGAAATAATTCTTTAATTTCTTTCCAGTCTGTAATTTGCGGCGGTTTTAAAAATGAGGGCACTGCTTTTGCCCAAGTGGATTTTCCTGTTCCCGGAGGACCCGCCAACAAAATATTATGTTCCCCTAACGCAACTAACTTTAGATATTTACTTTCTTCTTCGCTAAACATTAAATCTAAACCAAATTGAGGCCTGACAAATTTGCAGAGATCTTCACAAGGAAAAATAATTTCCGCAGGTTTTAATAAATCCCTAAGTTCGGAAATTACCGATCGATAAAAACGACATTGAATCGGAGAAACTCCCGACAGCACTTGGGCTTCGGAACTTAGTGGAAGCGCATCCAGATCTTCAGCATTTTGCACATGACCACTTAAAGTTAATTCTCCGTACACAAAATAATCTTTGGATGAAATTAATTTGGGGATTTGTTTTGTTTCCATCAGCAAAGCAACCGCAACGGCTAAATCTAAACCTTTGGATTTTTTCTTTAAGTGCACCGGGCGTAAATTCACCACAACTTGTTGAGCGCGAGGAAATTCAAATCCCTGTTGTCGAAAAGCACTTCTAATTTTTCGATCCAGCTCTTTAATTCCCTGATCTGCTAAACCTAAGAAATGAATTTGCGGCAAGCCGGGCAAAAGAATCAGTTCAAGTTCAATCGGTGTAAGTTTGTCGTCAACGACTGCGAAAGATTTTAAAATCATAAGTCTGCAGATTCAGCAATTTGGAATCCGCTATGAACAGATTATTAAATAGGAATTAAAAGAAATTAAATCCCAGACTCGTCCAGAATTTTATTTTTTTGGCCCGACAAAGGATGATGTTGATCGATGGTATCGGTTAAAACCTGAGTCGTCACACTGGTGTAGATTTGTGTTGTTTGAATACTGGCATGACCAAGAAGCAATTGAATGGAACGAAGATCTGCACCACCCTCGAGTAAAGCCGTAGCACAACCGTGCCGAAAGCGATGAGGATTTACGGTTTCGGTGAATCCGGCCTTGACTGACCAAGCGTCTAACCAACGCCAGACATCAACACGTGAAGGCTGATTACCGCGATCATTAATCAATATGGATGAAGTCTTGCTATCAACTAAGGAAGGACGCACTCCACGCAAATAGTAACTTAAGGATTCAGCCAAACGATCTGTTAGCGGCAAAAGTCTTTCTTTATTGCCTTTACCAAGTATTTTTACCCATCTATCGGTGGGACTAAAATCTTCTGTTTTCAGCTCGATCAATTCAGAAACACGACAGCCCAAACCATAAAGTAACAACAGCGTTAACTTATTTCGCGATGTTTTGTTTGGATCCGAAGTCTGACAGGCTTCTAGTAGCTTTTCAAATTCACCTTGAGTTAGTGCTTTCGGCAAAGAAACTTTCACCTTGGGTGGACGAAGCTCGCGCAATTCACCTGAGGAATGTCCGCGTGATTCACAAAATCTAAAATAAGTTCGTAGCGAAGAGATCACTCGCGCTTGCGAACGTGGCGACAGGCCTTCTTTTTTCATGAACTCATAGAAACCACTCACGCTTTGTCCGGTTTTTTTGTATTTAGTCCATAATTCAAGATCACGGCGATAAGCCATCACCGTATTTAATGAACGACCACGTACATTTTGTAGTTCATCAAAAAATTCAACCCAAAGTGTTAATTCCATTTTGTAATTAGAAATTTAAAAGGCTCTGAAGTCAACTTCAGAGCCTTTATGTGTCTTCAATATGAAAGTTAAAAATTATTGTGAAAGGTAGACGCCGACATCGTTGCAGCTAACCATGCCACCAACAACTCCAGGATTCTGATTCGGATAGCCCGGGTACCCAGGATATCCCGGATAAGCGCCACTATAACCATAACCGTTATAGCCGGGGCCTTGCATCGGTCTTAATAATCCTGCAATCGCATCAATTTGTCCGTCGCCATTTGCATCGATAACAACCGCTCCCTGCAAACTAAATACGATTTGTGCGCCGCCGACCACTGCTACAAGCTGTGGAATATTTATTGATCCATAACTCATTGTGCCAGCTTGGACAGAACTCAATTGATATTGTCCTGCGGGAATTACGCAGTTTCCAGCTTGAACACTTTGACTCAAGTTCATTGCACCCTGCAAAGCAAGTGGCCCAGTATAATTTTTTTGTGGATTCATTCCCTGAGCCAGGGTTTGGTTGACCATATTTTGATCACCAATCAGCGTCCAATTAATTGTTACTGGAAAAGAAGATGAGCCTCGTGATTGCGCAGCACCAAGTTGAGCTTGGGCAAAATTACAATTTGTACATACACCAGCGCCAAACTGACCAACACCATAAGGTGAGATCGGAGGTTGATCATCGCTCTTTTTATTACAAGCTATGCTTAAGCTTAATGTGAAAACAAGGAAGCTCCAAACCATCCATCCTTGCTTTTTAGTATTTGATATTTTCATACTCGCTCTCCTTAATTTCCAAATGCCGCTGATTTTGATAAGCCACTAAAAGTTCCTAATTTTCGATATGTATCCGTAGGAAACAGACCAGATTTAGACATCACGATTGAAGACTGACAATTGTAAGGTCCATCCGATAAAAACCAACACTGTCTTTCGGTATTATTATAAGGGGCTAAACCTTGTGCAAAGTTTCGATACCAAACAGAGCCAGTCAAGAAACCTCCGCCTGATCCATCACCAGTATTTAAAGTATTCTCAATCACTAAAACAATGGCTCCATACTGATCTTGGAAAAAACCTGTAAAAACTCTTCGACCCTCAAATGTGAACCAATAATTAAATTCTGATTTTGGAAAGCCGTTATAACCACGATTTCCGCCGATATCGCTATTGACTCCAGAGCTTGAGTTAAAAATACCATTAAATGGTGTGCCATTATCAGTGTAGGAAATTTGCACTGTGCCGCCATAACGACCATTGCCGACATCTGACAATTGAACAGATAATTGCACATTACTAGGATCATTCAAGGGATGAGTGGCGACATAACTTACGAAAGTGGAAAATGAAGCCATAGAAAAACAAACTGTATTTCCCGATGAATTCGAGCTGGTGCAATTTGTTGGAGTCGCACCTGTTCCATCCTGAGTTACCGGTCCAGCTGTCCCTACCGGAGGAGCTACTGGATCATCCGCTTTCTTACTGGAACAACTTGTCCCCAATGCAACTAAAGCAGAAAGTAAGATTATATGTATTGTCTTTTTCATAAAGACTCCTTCGATATATGACTACAGCGAGAAATGTGCCGCTTGAACGTTTTGATTTATCTTATTGAATTTATTATGTTATTTTATTAAATCTCGTAATGAAACAGACCTCTTTATGACAATTATAAGGGGGTGAGGCGCATTTTTGGCTAGCTCCTGTTGGAAACTTAACAGTCACTACCGGCAGAAACGAACGTCTTTTAAGAGGTTTACGATCTCATTAGCTTCCGATTTATTTCGAATTGTTTCAACTAGGGTCTCACCTGAATAAACGGCATAAAAGGAAAGAATTTTGGCATTATAGCCATCAGCAGGGCGAAAATCGATCTTACAAGCTGGAAGCTGGCCTATAGCTAATTGGCAATAACCGTCTTCTTGGAGCTGAGAGATTAATTTTAAGGCCTTTTTAGCTGCCGGAAATTTCTTTTGAAACTGATTGCCGATGAAAACTTCGTGAGGATTTAATCGATCAGCCATATTGAATTTTAAAGTACATTCTGAATCTGAAGCCGATGCTGCAAACGACAGAACCATTACAGCTAATACTGCAAAAATTGAGTTTATTTTAGTGAGGTTCATCATGGGTTACTCCTTGTTTTTGAGTCTGGCAAAACCAAGACTCAAACCTTCGCTGTTTTCCAAATCACCAAATAAGGAAAACTTCGCAACTATTTTTTTACGACTTATTAATATTGAATCCAAAACTTCTTTGGTCGGCAGACTGACTAAGAAAGCTTGAGAATCATCTTCCAAAAAGATTTTTTCTAAAACTTTTTTTCGCTCTGTTTGATCGGTTAAAAGAGTGCCATTTTCATAAATATAGCATCCGCTGATGGCACAACCATTTCCTACAGAGGGTAAAAGTAAGTCTTGCTCTTCATTCAATTTATTTTTTGCACTAAATTTAGAGAATTTAACTAAAGTAGCTTCAGCTTGATAACTAATGATATAATTCTTTTCATCCATATCAACTAAATGACTGACCTTCGTATTCCCATCGGCCAATTCAACAATAAAACTCTTGAACTCATTTTTAGCTTCAAGGCGAATATTCTTAAGATCGCTAAGCTTGAGCTCAACGGCAAATACTGTAGATGAAATTGACAGCAGGCCGAAAAGGGCCAGTATTTTAATCATAATAACCTCAAATAGTTCTCAAAACAGATTGTAATTGCAAACTAGATACCAAAAGACCAAAAGGTACCAGGTCCTGTCGGTGACCTTGAAGTTTTCAGCCTGCACTGCTCTTATGGCTGCGACCTTAAAATATTATATAAAAAATTGCATATCGAATCGGTGGTGAGCCAAAATAATAGTTGAAGTGATCGAATGACACTTGAGCTGTAGACAACAGAGTCCTTTATGGCATGACGGTTGCTTCAAATCCTACTATGCACCCGCTTATTACCAGTCTTATTTTATTTCTAATCTCCTCGCCTGTGTACGCGCAGTACAAATGCTATGAAGTCTTCGCTAAGACCACTGTATCTCTTGAAAAGGCCCCAAGCCTTGAACTTCAATTTTCGCCGGACTTTCCGCAGTCGGCAAAAAGTGTCGTTGTCAATATCGTCGACAGCGTGATCCGAATGACTCCCGAGCTGAACAAGCCAGCTCAAATGACTTTTCTTTTAACAAAAGATCCTCTCTACGAAGTTGGATTCGCCAATTTAGAAACGAACTCAATTTCACTGATGAGTGAGGCGTTTAAACTTTCACCGAAAAGTTTCAAAGCTCTGGTTGCTCATGAAATCACGCATCTGATCGTTACTCATAATATTCATATGCGTGATAAAAAGACTTTAGCAAAAACTCTTTCAAATCCCAATATGGATGCCATGGATAAGATGATGGCGACGTCTTCCCATCAACCTTTTGCAGAACTGCTTTGTGATACAATGGCTGCCATAGTGACTCAGGATCCGCGCGCCATTCTACGAATGATAGATGAGATCATCGTGATGAATCCAAAATTTGCTAAACTGCAAGAGTCCAATCCTCTGTCGCGACGTGATTTTTCCCTCGACCCAGAAGACAAAAATTGGAAGACTTACGCACCCAAAGATTTCACCTATAACCGCATGAATCAACTCCGCGCCCATGTTTGGTCTAAACATATGGAAAGACGTAGCGAAAAAGAACAGATTGATGCATTTAGAAATTTAATTAATGTGCTAGATCCGATTATTCAAGGAAACGTCTATGATTTACTAACTTCTCAATCCGGCGTCTACGAAGCGAACTTACAACTCATAGATTACCTATCAAAGGCTCTCACTCCATAATATTTCAACGCATAATCGAAGCTTCATTTGAAAGCTCTGCCCCTGGATAATAATGAGCTAAAATATTTTGAAAACTACTTCCTGCCTTACCCATCGAGCGCGCGCCCCATTGGCAAAGCCCAACTCCATGGCCAAAGCCTCGTCCATTAAAAATATAAAAATGATCCTGCTTTTGCACATTGAATAAAGTGCTTTTAAGATTGTTGTATCCCAAGGCTTTACGAAAATCTTGACTGCTCAACTGAGCAGGCTTGCCTTGGGCAAATGCAATTTTCACTTCCGAAAGTCTTTCTGACTTTGGTGAATAAATCCATTGAAAAGCAGAAAAAATACTTCCATTCAGCCGAGGTAAAACTGATTTTAATTTTTTAAGAAGCTGATCTTCTTCGATTTTATAAACCCATTCCGATTTTTTTTCTGAACTGCATTTACCCGGCAAGACAAGCGAGGGTCGCGAGACTCCCCAAACTGATTTTGCCGAAGCGGACTCTCCCCCGCAATCGGAGTGGAAATAGGCTTTAAGCAAACGATTTTTCTCTACAAGAATTATGTTTCGCGTCTCAAAAATAGCGCGCTGCTGATTGGTCAGGGGCGCACCAAGATCGGGAGTTACATTTGGAATATAAACTTGATCCCGATGATCAGTCTCGACGTCATAAGAAAATTTTTTTCTTTCATTCATAATACTTTGGGCATACGACCGGGCCGCAATCGCTTGAGCTTTCAAAGTGGATAAGGGCCAATCTTTGGGCATTTCCCCATTAAGCACACCCGCCAAGTAATTTTTTAATGGCAGCCTTGAAATCAGATTGAACTTTCCCTTTTCTGATTTCACTAAACTTACAATCCCCGGCCAAAAATTTCGATCCGTACTTAAATTCTGACCTAAAACAACTAAAGGCTCATTGGATTTAAAAATTAAATTCTTTTCCACAGGATACACCTGCGAAACTTGCCAATAAGTATTTCCGGAAATATTTTGCAATTGCACTGTCCAGCGACTGATTTGCGGAATTGCGATGGCTTGAAAAAATTCTTTTTTACCATTAAACGCGACACCAATACCTTCAAATGAAAAATGAGTCTGTTCACTCAATAAGCGCACTCGAATTAATGAATCATCGATGAATTTCGCAAATGAATCCGCAGGTTGCATCAAAACAATCAAGGCGGTTAAAAAATATTTTTTCACCTCTTAATCGAAACGTATTAAGGCTTAATTTGGCAGTCTAGTTTTTGAAGAGCTTCATCACTTTTTGTAAATCATCCCAAGAGTTTTTCTTGAGCTCTGTTCTGGAAGATACAGTTTGAGGACTGTAAGTTTCTAAAAATTTAAACTCTTTACTAACTTTAAAATCCCCTCGTTCAGGATTTTCTTTCATTAACAAAACCACAGATACTTTCATTTTTAAAAGGTCGTGGAAAAGCTCATTCTCGGAGTGTCCAACATATTCAAGTACCTTCATCTCAATTTGCGCTAAGCCCATAGCATTTTTCATTTTTTTAAATAAGGTCCAGTAAGGTTCTTGAAAAATACTTTCTTGTTCCAAGGAAGCGATCGAACTTATAAACAGTAAATCACATTCAATATGAGTTATATCCGCTTTGTCCTGTGATAAACTGTCGCGCCAAAAAACAACTTCATGAGCTGGACTTTTCGCAAGGGGTTCGCTCAGTAAATCTTTCGGAAGAAAGTTAAAACCAAGAACTTCGTGATAATATCTCAGTAAATGCAGATTCATGGCTTCTTCATAGCTTTTCAAACTTAAAAACTCCATGAAATTAGGATGCCGTGCATACCGTCATAAGCAAGTTTGACGATTATTTGCGCTTTGGATTTAAGCATGAAATAAAAAGGTATGGTCATTCCCGTAACAAAAAATACTCAACCGAAAGAAAAACCTCAGCAGCCTTTGGGTTTTGGTCGCTATTTTTCTGATCACATGTTTATTTCGTCTTTTAATCGAGCCAAAGGCTGGCATGACTCGAAAGTTATACCTTATTCGCCATTAGCAATGGATCCCGCTGCGGCGGTTTTTCATTATGCTCAAGCGCTTTTTGAAGGACTTAAAGCTTTTCGTCAAAAAAATAATGATGTCGCCATTTTTCGTCCTGAATTCAATGCCAAAAGAATGGCCAAAGGGGCTTCTCGACTTTGTATGCCAGAAATCCCTGCGGAAATTTTTATTCAAGGCATTGAAACCGTGGTTGCCGTAGATTCGTCTTGGGTTCCTAAGGAAAAAGGAAGTTCACTTTACATTCGACCGACCTTAATTGGCAGCGAAGCTTTTCTTGGAGTTCGCCCTGCTGATGAATATTTATTTTTTGTGATCCTTTCGCCTGTCGGTGCCTATTACGCTTCTGGGGCTAAGCCAGTTAAAATTTGGGTTGAGCGAAATCAAATTCGTGCAGCTCAGGGTGGTCTTGGCGAAACAAAAGCCGCGGCTAATTACGCTGCGGCTCTTCAGGCCGCAACCTTGGCAAGGCCTAAAGGTTTTGATCAGGTTTTGTGGCTTGATGCCGTTCACAAAAAATATATAGAAGAAGTCGGCACCATGAATGTTTTTTTCGTTTTAAAAAAGGAAATTGTGACACCTGGACTGCAGGGGACGATACTTCCTGGCGGACTTCGCGAATGCTCTTTGGAACTGCTCAAATCTTGGGGCAAAACCGTTTCTGAACGTCAAATTAGCATTAATGAAGTTGCCGAAGCTTACGCCAAGGGCGAACTCTTAGAAGTTTTTGGCACTGGAACTGCCGCCGTCATTTCGCCAGTAGGTGAATTAGTTTATGGTGATACCAGCATGACTTTTAAATACAATGAAACTTCTATTGCTAACCGTTTACACGAAGAAATCACCAGTATTCAATATGGCGAAAAACCTGACACAAGAAACTGGTTACACAAAGTTAGTTTTGAAAAAAATTAATTTTCAATTGGCGCCTCTTCCGAATCATCTTCATTGAGCTGCATGAGAACTCTTTCAGCTAAGACTCGATTAAAACCTTTAATTTGAGCCAAATCTTTAGGTTCGGCATTGCGAATTTCATCAATCGAAGCGTATCTGGAAAGTAATAGTTTTTTTCTTTTTTCGCCAAGACCAATAATAAAATCCAGCTCACTGGAAAGACTTCGTTCTCCGCGTATCTTTCGATGATAAGTGATTGCAAAGCGATGGGCTTCATCCCGAAGGCCTGTCAAAATATGCAAGGCTTCTGAATTGCTTTTAAATGTCACTGGATTTTGACGACCAGGAAGAAAAAATCTTTCTTCACTGGCACTCACCTCTTGGGCTTGAAAATCAGATTCGGTTCGAGCTTTGGCTAAGCCACAGACAGGAATTTCAGTTTTACCCAGGGATTCAAGAACCTTCACAACAACGCTCAGTTGCCCTTTGCCCCCATCAATAACAATTAAATCCGGATAGTCCCATTCGGCGTGAGCAAAACGTCTTCGAAGGACTTCTTCCATCGAAGCAAAGTCATTTGTTCCTTCAACAGTTTTGATTTTGTATCGGCGATAATTGTCTTTTGAAGGATGACCATTTTCAAATACAACTTGCGAGGCCACAGTTTCAGTTCCTTGAAACGTCGAAATATCAAAACATTCAATACGAAGGGGCCGTTGCGAAAGATTTAATTTTTTCTGAATTTCATCCAGTCCCCGCAGTTTTGCTTCTTGAGCACTTTTTTGTTTTTCAAAATGAGCCTTGGCATTTTGATTGGCCATCTCGACTAATCTTTGTGCTTTTTCTGCAGTTGCATATTTCACCACTGTCTTTCGACCAGAACGTTCTTTCAAAACATTTTCAAAAAGCTTATTAATGTCGGAACCCAAATCCACCGGTAATAAAACTTCATCCGGAATAATATTATCTTCATAATATTGATTTAAAAATGAAACCAGCCACTCACGGGGATCTTCACCGTCGCCATTGGGATTCAATCCCACCAGCATATGATCTCGCGTTCCAATCACGCGCCCTTTACGAATATGAATGGTCTCAACCAAACAACCTTCTTCATCGCCGTAAAATCCCAGAGCATCTTGATCTTTATCCGAACTGTCATTAACCACCGCTTGTTTTTCTAAAATTGTTTTTATGGATTCAATTGAATCACGTAAGCGTGCCGCTACTTCAAATTTTTCTTCGCGAGCCGCTTCTTTCATTCTTTCAGTCATGGTTTTTACGACTTTTTTATTTTGACCTTTTAAAAATAATAAAGCGCCTTCAATTTCATCACGATATTCTTTTTTACTGACATAATCGACACAGGGAGCAGTACAACGTCCTATTTGATGAGTCATACAGGGACGTTTTCGACTTTTAAACATACTGTCGGTGCAATCGCGAATCTTAAAAGTTCGATTTAAAAATCTTATTGTTCCGAAAACTGCGGCTCCACTGGTGTAAGGCCCAAAATACAAGCTACCATCTTTCTTTACATGACGGCTCAGATACAACCTTGGATAAGTCTCGTTCCAAGTTATTTTTATATAAGGATAACTTTTATCATCGCGAAGTCTTATGTTGTATTTAGGTCGATGTTTTTTTATGAGCGAAGCTTCTAGAAGAAAAGCTTCCACTTCAGTTTTGGTTAAAATGTATTCAATTAAATGGATGTTTTGAACAAGAATTTTAGTTTTAGGAGTATGATCATTCATCCCCGTGAAATAACTTTTAACCCGATTTCTTAGATTTTTTGCTTTCCCAACGTAAATAATTTTTTCAGCGGAGTTTTTCATTAAGTAAACTCCACTTTGAGTGGGATAAATTTTAATTTTTTCTTTTAATTCGTCAATTTTTTGAGTCATCGCTCGCCTGACCCTCGACCAGCTTCTGGTTCTCTTTTGAAACATCTCCACTTAAAATATTCAGTTCCATGATTTGCAATCGTTTGACCTCATCCCTAATTTTAGAGGCTTCTTCAAACTCAAGATTATCAGAATATTTTTTCATTTTCTTTTTTAGTTTATCAATTTCTTTTGTAATAAGATCTGGTTTTTCACCAAATTCCTTAAGTCGACTATCCAAAGATTTATTTCGGTCCATCGCACCTGTTCCCAAGGAACCATCAAACATATCACCAAGACCCTCGCGAATTTTCTTTTTGATTGTTACCGGAGTAATTCCATGAACTGTATTGTATTCAGTTTGAATACGACGACGTCGTTCAGTTTCATCCATGGCTTTTTTCATCGACTGAGTGATTCTATCGGCGTAGAGAATCACCCGTCCGTTGATGTTTCGCGCCGCGCGACCAATCGTTTGAATTAAAGACCTTTCTGATCGTAAAAACCCTTCCTTATCGGCATCAGTGATTCCAACCAAACTGACTTCGGGAATATCTAAACCTTCCCGAAGTAGATTAATCCCAACAAGAACATCAAAGACTCCCAGTCGAAGATCTCGAATAATTTCTGACCTCTCGATTGTTTTAATGTCGCTGTGAAGATATTTTATCTTAATGCCAAGATTTTCATAATACTCGGTCAGATCTTCAGCACTTCTTTTTGTTAAAGTTGTAATCAAAACACGCTCTGATTTTTTAGTAAGCTCTCGAATTTCTTTCAACAGGTCATCCACTTGAAATTTAACCGACCTTACTTCGACGACTGGATCAATTAAACCAGTGGGTCGAATAATTTGTTCGACAATAACGCCTTCGCTTTTTTTAAATTCATATTCCTGAGGAGTCGCCGATACATACACCACCTTGTTCATCATTTTTTCAAACTCTTGGAAATTAAGAGGTCGGTTATCCAAGGCACTTGGCAAACGAAAACCATGCTCGACCAAAGTTGATTTTCTTGAGCGATCACCGCGATACATTCCACCAATTTGCGGAACAGTGATGTGAGATTCATCAATGAAAGTGATAAAGTTTTTAGGAAAATATTCGATCAATGTTGGTGGCGGTTCGCCAGGCGCTCTTCCCGTCAAATGCCTCGAATAATTTTCGATTCCCTGACAAAAACCCATTTGCTCCATCATTTCGATATCGTAATATGTTCTTTGCTCTAATCTTTGCGCTTCAAGGTATTTTAACTCTGAATTCAGTTGTTGCAGTCTTTGCTGAAGTTCAGCTTGGATCGTCTGAATAGATCTTTTGATATTTTCATCGCCAGTCGCATAATGCGAGCCTGGATAAATTCCAACTTGATCAAGCTCTTCTAGAATTTGTCCTGTCAGTGGATCAATCCAAGATATCTTTTCAATAAAATCACCAAAAAACTCAACTCGTATTGCACGTTGTTCTTCATAGGGAGGGAAAATTTCAACGATGTCCCCTCGAACGCGAATGGTTCCGCGATGAAAATCCACATTGTTTCGCTGGTACTGAATGCGAATAAGTTCACGTAAAAAATGATCTCGCTTCATATTGGTGTTGGACACAACGTGAATCATCATTCCTTCATAAGCTTCGGGGCTGCCCAAACCATAAATACAAGAGACACTACTAACAATAATCACGTCTCGGCGATCAAAAAGAGAACGTGTCGCCGAATGTCTCATCCGATCAATTTGTTCATTAATTGCAGAATCTTTTTCAATGTAGGTATCTGAAGTCGGGATATAGGCTTCAGGTTGATAGTAATCATAATAGCTCACAAAATACTCGACGGCATTTTTAGGAAAGAGTTCTCGAAATTCAGAGTAAAGCTGTGCGGCCAAAGTTTTATTCGGTGCTAACACCAATGCGGGCTCGTTCAATTGTTGAATGGTATGAGCCATGGTAAAGGTCTTACCCGAACCTGTGACACCTAATAAAGTTTGGTGATTTAAGCCCGCCCTGAAATTGGAAACTAAATTTTCAATTGCTTTAGGCTGGTCCCCGGCTGGATTGTGTTCGGATATAAGTTCAAATTTCTTTTTAGGGACAGGTAACATTGAGGGATTTTAACAAAAATCAGCCCAGATTGTCGAGAAGAATAAGGAAGATCCATCTCCCCAGTATAGTTACATTTTGAAAATCATGTAGTTCGGAAATGGTTGATCTTTAAAACCACCACGACCAAGAGTTTTAGGATGACGGTATCCATTTAAAGTCCCCTCATCGACGAAAAACATTCCCGAGAACTCATCTTCATCAATGTCGTAAACATTTCCTTCTTCTATTTTTGGATATTGGTCGATAAAATATTGCCCTTGCTCAATCCATTCCGATGTCGGAGTGTTCTCTGCCATGATCGTTTTCAAATCAGCAGTTTGTCCACCAGCCTTGCCATAACCCTTTTTAGTTAGGATATACTCCCAACCTGGTTTATGTTTTGAATAATCTCGCAAATTTCCAACCAAGCCTTCTTTTGCATAAATTTTAACCAAAGTTGATCCAACTGGCAATAAATGACGTAAATAAGAAATCGCTTCGTTATCAACTCGGGTGCAACCATGACTGCGAATTGCAGCAAATAAATTTACAACATTCCCAACAAAACCATTTTTAAAAGTTATAAACTCATCGTGATCGGCTCCCCACCCCATCGTACCATGAGTCCATTGTGCGCTTGCATTAGGACCGACAATAGCTGTGTACCATCCAAAAGCACCGCGAGCATCGCCTTTTCCATTCGGCATAAAATCAGAGTCAAACCAACTGGCGCGACTTGCACCCATGTTGGGCACTTTTGGATAATGAGGTCGATACCACGCTGGATATTTTCTTGCGCCATCCTCGTAAAACTTTTCCCAACGTTCGATGCGATAAATTCCTACATTAGTTCTTGTTCCATCATCGTCTTCTCCTGCCACCATATCAGCTTGAAAAATCATCCGGTTAGTACAAGTTTGTGGCGGCTGACAGCGCTCATAAACTCGAATTTTTTCTGTGGCCAAATTTTGCACCATAAAATATTTTAAAACGACTGCTTCTGCTTTTTTCAGACTTCTTTTTTGGTTACTTAAATAGCTCGATGCCACGTAAACAATATCGCCGGGTTTAAATGCTTTGCTTTGTTTTATTTCAACTTTAACAAATTTTTCTGCGCCGATTTGGTTTGGTTCAAGAATCGCTACCTGATCGTTTAAATCCAAAATACCTACCAGGTTTGACTCTGAAACTTCCGGAGCTGAACGTGCACGAAGCCGCTCAGCATAGACATAGGCAATAGTTCCCGATTTTGCGTCACTGCTTATTCGCGCTGAAACTGGTGCCACCGCAGCTTCGATCATTTCATGTCCTGTATGAGGGCTTTGTTCTGCACTTTCTTTCTTGTCTTTAGAACATGCAGATGTAACTAAAAATAAAGTAAACAAGCAGCAGCTTGCTGTAACCCTTAAAACTCCATTACTTTTGTTACCAAAATACTTCATACGATCTCCTCATTTTATGTTTGATGTCTTTCATCAAGTATATGCACTACAGCGTCTGGGAACCTCGTTGCCCAATTTGAAATGAATTCCATTTCAAAATCAGTACCCACAGCTACACAACCTTGTGTCCAATCAAAAAGAACACTTAAAAATCCCCACATTTGAAAGTATCGAAAATAGGGCCCATGAATTCCGATGCCACTGCCTGTGTATCCTAATTTTTTTTGAGCCAATGTTGGGTAACCAACGGGAATAAACATGCTATAATTTGTCGAAGCTCGAGGTGTTGATAACGGATATAAACCAATTGGCGTTTTTAAGTCTCCCTCGGTTGTCTTATTAATCCCACCGCGGCCAATAGCCACATTATATCTTAAAACCATCTTGTTATTTTCACACAAATACAGGCGATGCATATACGTATGAACAACAATCGAAGTTCCTTTTTTCAAGCATGGATCTACCGCGGGAGCCTTATCCCAATTTTCAACACGCTCCTGATATGATTCTTGCCAATAGGCCGGATCCACAGGAATAGCGTTCACCACTTCGCTGACGACTAGAATTGACAGCATAATCAATGCAATAATTCCAATTGATAAAAAATTTCCGACTCTATTTTTTTCCATAACTCCTCCTGTGCAAAGCAATAGATATGCCCGCTGTAAGCTGCTCTGTAGATCATTGGTCTTTAAATTGTGAACTAATTACATGATATGTAAATCTTTTGGTCAGGGCGCTTTTAGAACCCTTATGAGGTCAAATATACGAACTTTTCAATCGATTTCCCAATAAGAATTGGGCTTTGGTCAGAGTCGTCTTGCCCCGAATACTTTTAAACTCGACCTCTTATTTTAGAACTTCCCAATGAGTTCCATCGACACTATCGCTAACCGAAATTCCAAGCGCTAATAGCTTATCGCGAAGTTCGTCAGATTTTTTAAAATTCTTTTCAATTCGGGACTGAGTTCTCTCGGCCACCATTCCATCCACATGATCCCGTTGCAAATTCATTTTTTGCAAAAGTAAATCATCAAGTTTTCGCAGAAACTCGCTTGGTTTTTCTTGGAACAAAGACATGGGATGACCAATTTTTTGCACAAACATTTTAAAACTCACTGATTTTGCCAATAAAACAGGAGTTGGCTTAATGCCCCGTTTAACCTGAGTGTTAAACTGACGAATCATTTCATAGAGAGCGGCAAAAGCTTCCGGCGTGTTAAAATCATCATCTAAACTTTCAACCACTTTCTTCCAACAAGTTTCCACAGTTTTTTCGAAAGCGGGATCCGTCACTTTGGAATCCCAGGCTCCGTAACTTTCAGCGACCGCCATTGCTGAATACACTTTTGCAAGGCCTGCAATAGCACGGTGAACAGCTTCATCACCAAAATCACAAATAGAACGATAGTGAACAGAAAGAATCATCCATTTATAAACTTCAGCAGGATGAGTTTTTAAAAAATCTCGAATGGTTACAAAATTTCCCAAAGATTTGGACATTTTTTGTCCACTCAGATTCAACATGTTGTTATGCATCCAGTACCGAGAAAATGTTTTTCCAGAGCCAGCTTCACTTTGTGCAATTTCATTTTCGTGATGAGGAAAAAGCAGATCCATTCCCCCGCCATGAATATCAATCTGTTCACCAAAATGTTTAAACACCATTGCTGAACATTCAATGTGCCAGCCTGGGCGACCGGCTCCCCAGGGGGACGGCCATGAAGGTTCACCTGGCTTTGCTGATTTCCAAAGCGCAAAATCTAAGGGATTTTTTTTCTTTTGATCAACTTCAACCCTTGAGCCCGCAATCATATCCTGGGGATCACGACCCGATAGTTTCCCATAAGTTGGAAAACTATCTATGGCAAAAAGAACATCTCCCTCGGCCGCATAAGCTTTCTTTTTCTGAATCAAATCTTCAGTCAATTGCAGAATCTCGGGCATCGTTTCTGTTACTTTAGGATTTAAATCATGCGGTCTCAAACCAAGGGCTTTTAAATCAATTTTATATTCAGCAATATACTTTTCAGAAATTTCTTCAGCTGTTTTTTTATCTTTGTTCGCTTGCTCGATAATTCGATCATCAACGTCGGTGAAGTTGACCGCATAAGTGACTTGGTAATTATGTTGAGCCTCTAGCCAATTTCGCACCAGATTAAAAACCACGTACACACGAAAGTTTCCGACATGAAGAAAGTTATAAACCGTAGGGCCACACACATACATTGTCACTTTCGGCGGCAACCGAGGAATAAACTCTTCCTTTTTTCGTGTTAATGAATTGTATACTTTTAATGACATAACTATCCCTTAATTGATCCGATGACTTTGTCGGCTCGATCAATCAATGATTTTTTAGAAATTAACGGCACAAGAACTTTCAATTCCGTACCATGAGGTTTCCCAATCACCGCTATTCGAATAGGTTGAAATAAATTTTTCCCTTTGACTGCAGCTTTATCTTTAACCAGATCTTGAATCTTCAAAAAATCAGCTTCAGACAAAAATTCTTCAGAATGAGCGGCAATAAGTTCTTTCCATACTTGCAAAACTTTTCCTGTTGGCTCGCTACTCAATATTTCAGTAGCCGTCGGATCAATAACAAACTGACTATCATCCAAAGTTTGATATAAAGGAATAGCATCTTGCAAAGTCTCCATCGATGTCTTAAAAGTTTCGATGCTTTTTGTTTGCCATGAAGAATCAGAAAGAGTTTTAACCCCAGCCTGTTTCAATAAAGGCTCAATCAATTTCCAAATTTCTTCATTTGGTAAAGCTCGCAAATGTTGGGCATTCATCCATTTGAGTTTTACTCCATCAAAAACGGCTCCGGCAGGATTCAATCTTTCGCCGTTAAAACTAGCGATCATTTCTTTTGTTGAAAGAATTTCTTTTCCCTCGGGATGACTCCATCCCAAAAGGGCAATAAAATTTTTCAGAGCCTCGGGCAAATAACCTTCTTCTTTGAACTGATGACAACTGGTTGCCCCTTTTCGCTTAGAAAGTTTTTGTCGATCTTCGTCAAGCACAAGACTGACATGTCCAAACTGTGGAATATTCCAGCCAAGACCTTCGTAAATCATCAACTGACGAAGAGTATTTGGTAGATGCTCTTCCGCTCGAAAGACATGGCTGATTTTCATTAAATAATCATCAACGACACAACAAAAATTATAAACTGGCATGCCATCACTTCGTAATAAAACAAAATCCCCTACCATATCCGAGGGAAATTTCACTTCGCCACGAATAAGATCCTGTAACAAATAATCCTTCTTCAAAGGCTTTGTCTTGAAACGCACCACGGCCTTGTCACCCGATTTCAGCCGCTCCATTGATTTTTCAAGTGACCAATCTTCATAAGGAGATTTCACATGAGGCGGCTTTCCCGCCTTCATCGCCGCATCTCTTTGCGCACTCAACTCTTCGTCGGTCAAAAAACAATAGTAAGCTTTTCCGGATTGAATTAATTCTTCAGCGTGTTTTTTGTAAATGGTCAGACGCTCGGATTGTTTATAGGGGCCACAGGATCCCATATCTTTTAAAGTTTCAGGATGAGGTCCCTCATCCCACTTCAGGCCAAGCCATTTCAAATCATCAATAACCATTTTTAAAGATTCGATCGTGTTTCGCGCCTGATCGGTGTCTTCAATACGCAAAACAAATTCACCATCATAATGTTTTGCAAATAAATAATTATAAAGCGCTGTCCTTGCACCACCGACATGCAGATAACCTGTTGGTGAGGGAGCAAATCGAACACGTACTTTTGAGGAAATCTTAATTGGAACCGAAGAACTCACGAAAACTCCCGGGTTTGACTGAAACAGTTAAGTTTCAACATCCCCGAAAGTGTCTAGAAAATCAATTTTTAGATTTGGCCAATGCCAAAGATCGCTTTTACTTCTTCTTCTTGGAAGAGCTCAGTCTCACTTGTTGAAAGGATCAGCTCTTTCATCAATAAATTGCGAGCTGTGTCGAGCATTTTGCGCTCACCGAAGCTAAGCTCTTTATCAACACGAAGAAGAAAAAGATCTCTTAGTACCTCAGCGATTTCAAAAACAGAACCCGTTTTAATTTTTTCCATGTATTCACGGTAGCGACGATTCCATGTTTGAGTATCGATCTTTACATCTTTTTTCTTCAAGATACTCAAAACCTGACCCGCTTCATCTTTAGAAATAATAGGCCGAAGGCCAACCGAGACCACATTGTCTCTGGGAATCATAATTTTCATTCCCGTTTCAACAATTTGAATCGAATAAAAAGTTTGTTTATTTCCTAAAATTTCTTTGGTTTCGATTGAGAGGATCTTACCGACTCCATGACCAGGATAAACCGCGTTATCACCGACATTGAATGTCACCATGCACCCCACCTCTTTCTTGGATCTAGGAACTGAACCCCATGTGTCTTATAGCAAAAATGACACAAGTTATCAATTTGCTTAAGAATATCTGAAAAAATTACCCACCAAATCGATTACCGTCTGATTAGGGTAGCCCAACCGCAGCAAATATATAGCATTTGTAAAAATGATTTCTTTTATTTAAGGGTACGGCCTGGCTTTTTGTCGGCAATTTAAGGACTGTCCCTTAGATTATGAAAGGAAATTTCGTGAAACTATTGATACTCACGCTTTGTCTTCTTGTCTCTACTTCTTTTGCAAACCACCCCGTCATGCCACTTCCAACCGATAAATTAAATGTGGCAATGACCATGAAGTCAGATTACGTGGATGGAATTGGTAAATTTATTCTTATTTTTAATTCCACTCAACTAGTTCCAGGCCATGTCCAATTCCAGCATGACAGAAATAAATGCAGGGGCCCTGCTGATCAACTGAGATGCACAGAAATAGGAGCTCACTTTAAAAATGTTGAGCTTAAAGTTATTCGCAATGATCTCCGTACGGATGGCGTTTTAGAATTGAGCATCGATTCAAAAATCAGTCTGATTTATCAAGCCAGAAACACAGGCGCAACTTGGACTCTTTCTCTTAAAAATCCAGAGGGAGATGTTAAGCTTTTACCACTTCACACTGAGATTTTACCAGAATTGGAAAATTGAATAATTTTTTAATCGCAGTTCCGTACAGTAGACGGAATACTAATCAGGATCCTGGATGCCGGGCCCTGTTTCGCGGATCCAGGATGTTTGCAATTATATAAACAGTTTTTAATTTATAAACATATTTTAATTTATAAATAAATATTAGTTTATAAACATAATATTGTTTATGTAAGAAAAAATGTAGATTTTTTAAGCAATTCCCGCTAGGGCCATTGGTCCATGTGCCCTTAAAAGCTCTTCCCTCAATTTTAAGTTTTCAGGTTTCAGCAGCTGAGGGTCCCGACGCAGGACCTCGAAAGCAACTTCACGAGCTTGTTGAAGGATGGCCACATCACGCACCAGGTTTGCCATACGAAAGCCCGGCAAACCTGATTGCCGAGTTCCTAGAAACTCCCCTGGTCCGCGCATCTCGAGATCAAATTCGGCGATTTTAAAGCCATCATTGGTTTTTTCCATCATCTCGGTCCTTAAGCGTCCTTCATCCGACACGGCATAACCCATGATTAAGATACAAAAACTTTTGTGCTCGCCCCGCCCAACGCGCCCGCGTAGCTGATGCAATTGCGAAAGACCAAATCTTTCGGCGTGTTCGATAATCATCATATTGGCATTTGCGACATCCACCCCCACTTCAATGACAGTGGTGGAAACCAGAACATCGCATTCGCGGGCACGGAAGGCTGTCATGACTTTTTCTTTCTCGTCCGATTTCATTTTTCCATGCAAAAGGGCCCAGCGGATATGGGGCAATTGTGTTTTTAATTTTTCAAATTCTTCGACGGCATTTTTAAGATCAATTTTTTCACTCTCTTCAACCAAGGGATAAACCATGTAGGCCTGGCGACCTTTTTTAATTTGCTCTTGTAAAAAATCAAGAGCTTGCGGTCTTTTGTTCTGATAGATCACTCGGGTTTGTATCGGCGCCCGGCCTGGTGGCATCTCATCTATGACAGAAACATCTAAATCTCCATACACCGTCATGGCCAAGGTTCGCGGAATTGGCGTGGCCGTCATCACCAAAAAATGTGGTGAAATTCCTTTCTCTTTAAGAATTCCCCGCTGCTCGACCCCGAAACGATGTTGCTCATCAACCATAACCAAACCAAGGCTCGCAAATTTCACTTCGCCTTCGATCAAAGCATGGGTGCCAATAAGCAAATCAATTTTCCCTTCGGCAAGCTTAGAGAGTGTTTCTCGGCGCTCAGCGGTTTTTGTTTTTCCAGTGAGTATGGCCAGACGAAGCCCCGAACCTTCCAGCACTCGTCGTGCATTCAAAAAATGCTGTTCAGCTAAAATTTCCGTCGGTACCATCAAGCAGGATTGATAAGAACTTTCTGCCGCGGTAACGGCTGCTAAAAATGCAACCAGTGTTTTACCGCTGCCGACGTCGCCCTGAACCATACGATGCATGCAGCTTTCTGAAGCTAAATCTTTTTTAATTTCTTCAAAAACCCGCTTCTGAGCTGAAGTCATTTGAAAGGGTAAGGATTGAATAATTTTTTGCACAGCCGATCCATCGCCAACAATGCGAGGGCCTTTGTCTTTTTTAAAGCCTGATTTTTTTGCCGCCAAATACAGTTCAAGCCAAAAAAATTCATCAAAAATAATTCGACGATGCGCCTGACTCTTCATCTCGAAATATTCTTTGGTCAAATCGGATGAGGGATGGTGAATTTCTTTTAAAGCCTGCGCTCTTTGCAACAAGTTAAATTTTTCCCGAATCCAATGAGGTAAAGTTTCCGGGAAAAAATCAGGCTCGGTCTTGATCTGATCAAAAACGGAACGAATGAGTTTAAGAAATTTATTAGAACTTATTCCTTCAATTTCCGTGTACAATGGAATTAAGGCATCCTGAAGCTCTTCATCAGATTCGACATCACGAATATCCGGATGATGAAATTCGATGCGCCCCCGATATTCAATGACTTTACCGACGACCCGAACTTCTTTAAATGGCGTGAATCTTTCAAAATAACCTTTGTAGGGCACACGAAAATACTTGCAATGAATTTGACCAGACTGGTCGCTAAGCACAACATCGTACATTTTACGTTTCGATTTGCCTAAAAAAAGGCTGTGCACTTTAACAATCTGCGCCTTTAAGCTGACGATTTCGTTAACCTTAAGACTTGCAATATTTCTTGCGACACGTTGATCTTCGTAGGCACGAGGGTAGAACTCGATCAGATCTTTGACTGTTTTCAAGCCTCGACGTCCAAACACTTCAGCCAATCGGGGGCCAACACCTTTAATGAACTGAACGTCTGTCTCTGGACGAAGGGCCATAAGAAAACATTTTGCACCTTTTCATTTTCGAATCAACAAAAACCTGACAAAATCAGGGCATGAACATTAACGGCTATTTTCGCATACGCCTCAGCACGATTCGGCCCGACAAGCAGACAACATTTGAAATTTTTTTGAATATTGCTGGCAAAATGATTATTTATCGTCGTGCCGGCGATAAATTAGCCGATGAAAAAATCGAAGAACTTCATCAAAAAGACACTGGAAATTCTTTTTTTATTAAAAACGAAGACAAAGAAACCTATCGTCTTTGGGTCCGAGAAGAAATGAATTCTGACATCATCACTCCCAACGAAAAAGCACGAATTTTACGAGAGTCTTCGTTGGCCATCATGGAAGATCTATTTGAAAATCCCGATGTGAATAAAGCCTTGGATGAATCTCGTCCCGTCATCACTGACTTTATCGAATTTATGGATAAACAACCTGAAAGCATGGGATATCTGATAAGTCTTTCAGGTCATGATTTCTACACTTACAATCACTCTTTAGATGTCAGTATTTATGCTCTTGGACTGGGCTCTGTTTTGAGTTATTCACCAAAAGATCTTGAAGAGCTTGGCCTGGGTTGTTTGTTTCACGATATTGGAAAACGAAATGTCAGTTTAGATATTCTTTGCAAAAAAGGCCCACTGGATGAAACCGAGTGGGAGCAAATGAAACGGCATCCTCAGTTTGGCTTAATGATTCTAAATCAAAATCCCAACATCACCGATGCAATGAAAGCCGCTTGTTTCGAGCATCATGAATCCTGGTCTGGCGGTGGTTATCCTCAGCAGATTTCTGGTAATGAAATTCACCCTTTTGCCCGAGTCGTAGCTATCACCGACACCTACGATGCCATGACAACACAAAGATCCTACAACGTGCCGATGAAACCTTTCGATGCCGTACAAATGATGAAAGAAAAATTATCCGCTCGATATGATCCGGATATGCTGAAGGCTATGCATTCTGTTTTATTTAAACTGCAGGCAGCTGGTTAGCGAATCTTAGCGACCAGACGCTGGCGGCTTTATCTTTGGCGGCGGAGTTGAGATCCTTCTATATTCATTTTGTATCGCCATAAACTCTTCTAGCGCCGCTTTCTGCTCAGGCGCGAGCGCTTGCATTTGATCATTCAAAGCACTGGAGTCGCATTTTGGAGGAATCGTTGGCGTGGAATGTCCTGTTCGACCAGTACCTGGTAGTATTCTTTTTGTTCGAGGAGGTTGAGGCTGTTCTTCGCATTTAATCGCATCAAAATCTTCTTGAATCGCCGCATAGGCTTTATCTAATTTTCTAAGACGCTCACAAGAGTTTTTCATCCTCTCTTTGAGCTCTTGAGGAAAAGTAGGACTATCATAAATATTCCTTTTACAGTCATTAGTTTCCACCGCTAAACTATACGAACCAACAAAAAAAAGTCCCAAAATTAAAAACTTCATTTGCAACTCCTAACACATATTACTGAATGAATACTCGCCATACTTATTTTATTTCAATTAAACTACGAGTAAACAAAATCTGATTTTCTAAGACCAAAGCACAGCCAGACCCATACTTCTTAACGTTTTTTCTTCGATTTCTTTACAGTCTTTCCAGACTTCTTATCCATACTTTTTTTAGCAGCTGGTTTCTTGATCACAGCTTTTCGGCCCAGTTGATATTCAATCTGTACGTAGCCGCCAGAAAAATTTTGCGCTTGGGAAAATCCCAACTGAGTAAGGGCAAAAGTCACTGCACCAGAGCTTACGCCGTCCTCACTGAGGACGATGATTTCGTCGTGATCAAGCCAACCTAATTTCTGCAACTCCCCTAAAACTTCGGCACGTATACTGCCGTCAGGTAAATAAAACTTACTCCATTCGACATGAGTCAAAGTAAATTTTGCATCCAATTTTTGTAAATTAAATCGTTTAAATTCCTGATCCGATCGCACATCTAAAAATCTTAAAGTTGAATTTAAAAATCGACCAACACGATTGCCTTCTTTCCAATCCACAAGATAAGGCTTTAAAAATTTAAAATCATATCTGTAGGGCACCAATTTTTCCATAAAAGCATTCCAGTTCAATTCCGAAAGATCGGCGTCCCCAGGCATCCAATTGTCTTTATTTTTTGGCTTTTCTTCCGGTTCGTCTGGATTTGGAATTCGCCCTCGAAACAAATCAAACTTCGCCAATTTAATTTTTTTTATTCCTAAATGATTCAGCATCCAAGCGACTCGCCCTTCTTCGCCGTTTCCTTCTAAAGCCTTACCGACGATCAAAACCGAAGTTTGCGGATCAATCCCCCACAAGGCCAATCGACGAGCAATACCAAATAAATCTGACTCTAAAACCCCACGCATTTCAGGACTTCGCTCGGTAAAATCGCTCCACTGCACATTTATCGATCCAGGAATATGATTGGCATTAAACTCAAAAGGATTTCGAACATCCAAGATCACAGTTTCATCCGAAACAAGCGCCGCTGCTGAAAGATCTTTCGGCATCACCTTTTTTTGCGTCATCATTTGCGTTGGCTTTTGTTGGCAGGCGAATAAACCAAAAATCAAAACCAACTGAAATAGAATCTTAAAAACTTTCAAATAAGCCTCATTTAATTTTCATTGTCGGAAAGAAAATAATATCTCGAATGCTTGGTCGATCCGTTAAAAGCATCACAATTCTTTCAATACCTAGCCCGACTCCACCTGTTGGCGGCATACCGGTTTCAATGGCGTATAAAAAATCTTCATCCATCGGATGAGCCTCTTCATTCACCGCCCGTTTCGATTCTTGATCCTTTAAACGATTCCTTTGCTCTTCTGGATCATTCAATTCAGAAAAAGAATTGCCGATTTCCATTCCCGCCGCAAAAGGTTCAAAACGTTCAACCAAACGACTATCTTTGCGATGGATTTTTGTTAAAGGCGAAATCTCGACCGGATGATCCATAACAAAAGTGGGATTCCAGCAATGTTGTTCTGCTGTGAATTCAAATAACTGCATCAGCATCTCGCCGCGACTAGCAGGTGCTGTCAGTTTCGAACCAAATTGTTTTATTTTTTGAAATAACTCATCCTCGGAAATTTTTTCAGGATCCACTTTGGCATACTCACGAATCCCATCCATGACTGTAAGTCTGCGCCACGGAGGCGTAAAATCAATTTCTTTTTCCTGATAAATAAATTTTGTCGAGCCCTTAATTTTTTTACAAAGATCTGAAACTAATTCTTCAAATTGAGTCATTTGATAATTGTAGTCGGTGTAAGCTTCGTACCACTCGAGCATGGTAAATTCCGGATTGTGAGTCCGGTCAATTCCTTCATTGCGAAAATTTTTACCGATTTCGTAAACTTTTTCAAAACCACCCACAATCAATCGTTTCAAATAAAGCTCAGGTGAAATTTTCATATACAATTTCATGTCAAGCGCCCGATGATGAGTCGAGAAAGGATGAGCCGATGCGCCTCCATAGAGAGGCTGTAACACCGGAGTCTCGACCTCTAAAAAGCCTCGATCATCTAACCAACGCCGAATCTCGCGAATGATCTTCGATCGGGTTTCAAAAACTTTTCTGGAATCAGGATCTGTAATCAAATCCAAGTGACGATGCCGGTATTTTATCTCGACATCTTGCACTCCATGAAATTTTTCGGGCAAGGGCTCTAATGTTTTCGTTAATATTTCAAAATGCTGACAATATAAAGACAGCTCACCTTTTTGTGTTTTAAAAATATAACCTTTAACTCCGATGATATCGCCAATATCGACTAAATCAAAAGCAGCCCTTTGCTGAGGTGGCATTTCTTCAAGTTTCGCATAGACTTGCAAAGTTCCAAACTGATCTTGAACATTAAAAAAAACTGCTTTGCCCATTAATCGTTGGGTCATCAATCTTCCCGCAATGGAAAAATGAGTTTCAATTTTTTTCTCGCCCGCCACCAAATGAGAAAAATCTTTGACCAGATCCGCAGTGTAAGCATTTTTCGCAAAAGAATAAGGAAAAGGATTGATGCCCTTTTCCCGAAGTTGCATCAGTTTTTTTCTTTTCTCGGCACGCAAAGGATTGTCAGCAGATTCGCTCATAGCGCTTTCCCAGCAAATGCTGTCATGACATCACGTAAAAGTTGAATGGCTTCTTTTCGAGGACGTTGAAAAGCATTGCGACCCATAATGCTTCCAAAGGATCCGCCTTGAGCCATGTCACGAACCTCTTGCAAAAGCTCTTCAGTGCTCTTGGTTTCGCCACCAGAAAAAATGACAATACGACGTCCATTGAAACAAGACTGCACAATGTGACGAGTGCGATCAGCCATTTGAGTCACTTTAATTCCTTGAGCCTCATAAACTTTTTTCGCAGCGGCCTGTTCGATAAATGCTGTTGGCGGTTTCACTTTCACGATATGAGCGCCAAGCTGACAAGCTAAGTGAGCTGCATATGCAATAACATCAATCGCCGTTTCACCCTCTTTAGAAATTTGCTCACCGCGAGGGTAAGACCAAATGATCACGGCTAATCCCGCTTTTTTTGCAAGACTTGAAGCCTGCATAATTTCTTCGTACATTTGTTTGCGATCAGAAGAACCAGGATAAATTGTAAATCCAACTCCTGCACAACCCAGCCGAAGAGCATCATCGATCGACGAGGTTAAAGCCGAAATTGGTGATTTCGGAGAATACAAACTGTCCGAGTTATTAATTTTTAAAATCAAAGGAATCTCACCAGCAAATTCTCGAGCACAGGCCTCGATTGCTCCCAGTGGAGCTGCATAAGCATTGCAACCGGATTCAATGGCCAACTCAAAGTGATAGGAAGGATCATAGCCATCTGGATTTTTTGCAAAACTGCGGGCTGGTCCGTGTTCGAAGCCTTGATCCACAGGCAAAATCACCATTTTGCCAGAGCCTTTCAATAAACCCGTATTCATAATCCTAGCTAAGTTAGTAAGGACTCCTGGGTTATCCGCTCCATACCAACCTAATATCTCTCTTACTCTTGGTGTCATTAGCTCTCCTATTTTGAAAGAATTGAAACTATAAAAATTGTTGATTTTAATCAAGAATTTGGGTTGTTTAACACACTTGTCCGTCGACGATTTCTGCGGTATCACGGATGTCATTACAAGACGAACCATGGAGCTGCCGAATTTATGGACAATAAAACTCAAAAAGTAAGTTATGAACACACTCCGAACCCCGCGACCCTTCGCTTTAGACTTCCTTTGCGAGTGACTGAAGAAGCTTTTGATGTGCCTTCGGCTCAAGAGGCTGAAAGGTCACCGCTTGCGGCAAAAATTTTTGGCTTTCCATGGACAAGTTCCGTTTTTATTGGCGCTGATTTTATTACCATCACCAAACAAGACTGGGTTGAGTGGGAAATTCTGGCAGCGCCCTTAAGTGCTCTTATTCAAGATCATCTCGATCGTGGCGAAGCGGTTGTCGCTGAGATGAAAGCTCCAAGTACTTCTGGTGATGAAAACCCCAATGACAGCCCTATAGTTAAAGACATCAAACGAGTTATCAGCAATGAAATCAGACCTGTTGTTGCCCTTGACGGTGGAGATATCGTTTTTAGTCGCTATGAAAATCAAACGGTTTATCTTCAAATGAAGGGATCTTGCGCCGGTTGCCCAAGTTCGCAAGCAACCTTAAAAGATGGCATCGAAGTTCGACTCAAAGAACTTTTTCCTGAAATTCGCGAAGTTGTGGCTATTTAAGTTATTGTCCAAGAACGTAAGCAAACATCAACGGCACAACAATACTGGCGTCCGATTCGATAACATGTTTTGGAGTGTCGATCCCTAATTTTCCCCAAGTGATTTTTTCATTGGGAACAGCGCCAGAATAAGATCCATAAGAGGTTGTCGAATCACTGATCTGACAAAAATAACTCCACAGTGGAACATCTTCATGAAGTAAATCTTGAGATAACATAGGCACTACACAAATCGGAAAATCCCCTGCAATGCCGCCGCCAATTTGGAAAAAACCTACCGGCATTTTGGTTGCCGTACTCATATACCATTCTGAAAACATCATCATGTACTGAATCCCGTTTTTAACAGTGTTGACGTTTTTAATATCACCTTTGATCACGTGACTCGCGAAAATATTTCCCGTTGTAGAATCTTCCCAACCTGGCACAACCATCGGAAGATTTTTTTCTGCTGCCGCCAACAACCAACTGTCTTTAGGATCAATTTGGTAATGCTGTTTTAATTTTCCTGAAAGTAAAATTTTGTACATGAATTCATGAGGAAAATAGCTTTTCCCCTCGCGATCAGCCTTTTGCCATTCTTCCAGAATAACTTTTTCAATTCGACGAATGGCTTCCTCTTCAGGAATACAAGTATCTGTTACACGGTTCAAATGCCGTTCTAATAACTTTTGTTCGTCCATTGGTGTTAAATCGCGGTAATGCGGAATCAATTCGTAATGATCGTGTGCCACCAAGTTAAAAACATCTTCTTCAAGGTTTGCACCCGTGCAAGAAATCGCGTGGACTTTCCCTTGGCGAATCATCTCGGCGAGACTTAATCCAAGCTCGGCTGTGCTCATGGCGCCGGCCAAAGTCACGAGCATTTGGCCGCCCTTTTCAACATGAGTTTTATATGCTTGAGCGCCGCTTTTAAGAGCCTGTGCATTGAAATGTCTGTAATTATGATCGATAAATTTTGATATTGTCATTGGACAAGGAACTTTCCCAATATGAGCTTTCTTGTCAAGCTTTCTTTCTGGCAAGAACAGCTTTCGAGAACAATCTTGCCCGCGATTGTAAAATCTCGAAACCTTCTTCTTTGAGAAGATCTTCCATCGGATGCAAAGTGTAGTTTTTATAGAATGGTTCATGGAATTCTTTAGGAAAGTGCTCAAGCAACTCTGCCTTTGCTACAATATCGTGCTTTTGCGCCGAGTCGACAAATGCAAAAAGAGCCTCTGGTTTAAGAACACGATGGGCCTCTTGAATGACTTTACGACGAACCTCTTGGGGCAACTCATGAAAAAGAAAACACGAATAAGCCAGATCAAAACTTTGCGCTTTGAATGGTAAATTTTCGGCAGCAGCTTGAACAAAATCGATTCTTGGAAAGTTTTGCAAGTTTTCTTGCGCTTTTTTTAGATAGGGAGGACTTAAATCGGAAGCAACAATTTTAGCTTTTGGATAAGACAGACTCATAAATTTAGTTAAGCGTCCCGTGCCGGCGCCCACTTCAAGAAAATTCAGACCTTCGCCTGATAGATTTTGTATTTCTTTTCTTAACAGAGGAATAACAAGGCGCCTCATCGCATCTGCTGCGCCAGAAAAAAGTATTTCAACTTGATGTTCATACAATTCAGCTGAATGTTCGGACAAATAACCGTCAGTTTGAAAATGAAAATTACGGCGAAAATATTCGGGCATTTCATTTAAAAACTCTTGAGCTTGCGAGGTGAATTCCTTGGATTTTAGTCCTTCACGACGACGAGAGAGAAAAAAACCATCAAATAATATTTTAGGATAACGTAAAAAATGATTACGGGGATCCTCCGGCCTTAAAACCTCAAGAGGATACAATCCAGTCGCAATATTTTCACTGTCTTCCTTCAGAAGCTGAAGAAGCTCTTGGAGTAACTTTTTAATAAACTCGGGGTATTCAATAGTGCGGAATTTGTTCTTGCCGCTCGTGACAGACTCGAAAAAAGGCAAGGATATTTGCTGCATAGTAAAATGCATGCTGCGAGCCACTTGGTACGAATAAGCCAAGTTGCCTTTTAAATTCATTGTTTTCTGCCCTTCAATTTCCATTCTTGAAGCCAATGCCGAAATGTCGCGAATAAAACGATACTGCCAAGGACGATAGGGATGCTAACAAAAATCGTCATAAGAATGATCGACATTTTTCCTCCTTAGCTCCCGAAGGAACTTGTTGGCAGATTATATTCGTAATGATTTATTATACAACCATCAACGCCCCACGCGACTTTGCTTTAATCCTGCTCGACTAGGCCTTGGTGCAATCCGATAACAACAAGAATTCATCTGCAAAAGATCATAATTATGTCATTTTATAAAAACCCGACTCTTAGAACTTAAAAGAATGTCCGAGTAAATAGCACTGACGAAATCGTTGGTTGCTGTGCACTTTCATGGAGGATGGGTTAATGAAAAAAAATGGATCAACTCATATTGGATTTGATATTAACCTTGATGGTGGTGGGATTCCTCGGCCATCGAAGCTAAGTCTTTGGCAAGATAAAGAGCAGTTCCAAAAAAATAAACCCCAAACTCCGTTTAAATATTTTAGCGATGCTCTTCTTGGAGCCTCGGCAAATTATCTTTGTGCATGGGCACAAAATAAAACGCAAAGCACAGACGCCAAGACTTGGCATCATGCCTGGCAAAACTTAGAGCCTCACTATGAAATGTCTGCCCGTTCTAGCGAACGAGTGCATTCTCTGAATAAGCAAGTTTCAGCTATAGATTCAAAAATTTTACAAAATTTTGAAAGTAATTTTAACGAAGGACTTCGCCGGGTATTTCAATCAGAAAAAATTGATTTAAAGAATTTTTGGTTGCTCATTGAAACTATCGATTCGTTAGAAGCGCAAATAAAAGCACCCTTATTATTTAATTTTTCAGTGCATTTCTCTGCCGAACTTTGCGAACGCTTGCAAATGTTATACTCGTTTTTGTGGAACTTAAGAACATTGGTCGCTGTAGATCATAATGCTCACATTGAAGATCCTTCCCATGAAGCTTTGCGCATGGATTCAATTTGTGATTATCTGCCAAAGTCAGATTACGTAGTGAATGATGCTCTTCTTTATTATCATTTTAAAAAGCTTTCCCGACCCTATTCCGCTGGGAAAACCAGCGATGTCAGAATTGAAAAGCTCTTAGTTACTCCTTTGGAAAAAGCCTTTCATCAATATTCTCACAATGCCAGTTATCTTATTGATCATATGCCTGAAAGCTTCTTGTCTTCGATGAATCCCACCGATTTGGAAGAAGCCCTTTACCTTGTCCAGATGGACTGGCTTTTAGGAGCTCCATCAGGTCTGTTATTTAAAATTCGCGAAGAGATCTTTGGCATTCAAAATGGTTATGAAAAAATCTTTTGGCCTGAGTGGGATAATGGAAATTTAAAAAAACCCATGCAGCTTAGCGTATGTTGCGAACTGACGCCAGAAATGATTAACAAATCGAAAGCGGCCTAGCCCAAGGGATTCTAAGAAAATCAAACTTATGAGCGCAAAACACGACGCGTCTCATAAATCCACAGATCTATCTGCAACTATTGAATTCGCTAAAAAATAAGGCTAACTTTTCTAGGACGTGTTCCACGTCCCAGATATACAAAGAGGTAATGATGAGTTCTAACCCAAAATCGGCTGACAGTGCTATACAGCCTCAACGTCCTGCACCTGAACTTGACTGGGTTAATGTTCTATTTCTTTTTGGCACTCCAGCCTTTTCTTTTATTTTTTTAGCGATTTATCTTAAGGTTGAAACTTTTAATCCAGCCTTTATTTGGTTATTCCTGGTTTTTTATATAATCACTGGAATTGCGATGACAGGCGGATATCATCGTTTATATTCCCATCGTACATATCGGGCCTCGAAAGCTTTAGAATTATTTTATCTTTTATTTGGAGCCGCTGCGATCCAAAATTCTGTACTGGTTTGGGCTGACGATCATCGGCGTCACCATTTGCATGTCGATACAGACGACGACCCCTATAATGCCAAACGAGGACTGTGGTTTTCCCATATTGCCTGGGTACTCTATAAAGACAGTTATAAAGAAAGAAATATCAAAAACACTCCCGATTTGGCTAAAAATCCTTTGGTGATGTGGCAACACAAATATTATTGGTATCTTGCAGTGAGCATGGGATTTTGCCTTCCCACTCTTATCGGTTGGTTTATGGGCTCGGCTCTGGGCGGTTTTATATTTGGTGGAATTTTACGAGTCGTTGTAGTTCATCAACTTATCTTCTTTATAAATTCACTCGCCCATTATTGGGGTACACAAACCTATACGGATGAGAACACCGCTCGCGATAATTTTTTCTTAGCGATACTGACTTATGGCGAAGGTTATCACAATTTTCACCATGTTTTTGCTGCTGATTACCGCAATGGCGTTCGTTGGTTTAATTGGGATCCAACAAAATGGTTTATTCACTTGATGTCCAATTTAGGATTGGCTCATGAATTACGACGAATTAACGAAGCTATTATTTTACGGGCTCGCTTAGCCATGGAGAAAAAACGTTTTCGATCTCAGGCGCCGGACCACTTTCACACCGTCAGCGAATCCTTGGATAATTTGCAAATGAGACTTGTTGAAATTAAGCAGCGAATTCATATTTTGAGCAATGAGTATAAGGCTTTTAAAAAACAAATTGATGTCGGCCGCAATAATAAAATGGATGAACTTCGTATTAAAATTCGCCATGCTAAAAATGAATTTCGTTTAGCACGAGCGCAATGGCGAGTCACCATAGCCAAGGCCTCTTAGTAGAAACTTCTAGCGCTAATGTTTTTCGAATTGGGTTGGCTCAAAGCTAATTCTAATTTTTGTACCTGATGGCTGGCTAGTATCCCAAACTATATCATCGCCGAGATGTATGGCATTTTGAGCCACATCATAAGACCATCCTTTTTTAGGATCTTTTGGAATCTGCTGCGTACCATACCAAACTTCAATTGTTTCCAAAATAGGAGCTCTTACTAAGAAAATTGTGCTCGCTATAGTTTTGGCAATATTATTCCCTAGATTCGCCAAACTCTTACCAAAATTAGGATCACACAGACTCATGATGTTTTTAGTCGCATTCACTGTCATTGACAAAAAGGACTCTAGTCGACGAGGAACTTCTGCTTCATCCCGCGCGCATGAAGTTATGTCTGAAGGAATGATGGCTCCATAAGCCAGAACTTTCTCTGGTAATTTTTTAAGTCGAACCAAAAAATCATAAAGATTTTGGGAGTTTTCCTCACTGTGATCCTCGGCATCTGTAATAATAATCACAGCAAGATGAGCGTCGGGTCTTAAAAATCCCTGATTTTGATTTGATAATCTTGGCTCGGACAAAGCTGCCTTAATAGGATCGAACACTTTTTCAGTTCCTGATCCTTTGACTCCGACCAGAAGATTTCGATACAACACAAACCTACCATCGGGCGTGGACCTATCAGTAAACTTAGTTCTTCCAACTAAATTACCGCAACAATGAGTATTCTCGGCACTGTTTGAGTCCATATCTGTCGTTAAAACACCAATGTGATAATCAACTTGAACCCGGTCCACAAAAGCTGCAAGAAATAAGTCGATGTTATCTGCTAAATTTTCTTGATGTACTCCCATGCTGCCCGAATTATCGATCACAAATAAAATATCTACTTTGGGATCAATAAAAAATGCATCATTTGCCACTTTTTGATTATGCAAAGCAGGACTTGGAACGAGCAAAGAAGGTTGGGGGGAACAAGAAATCGTCGCAACAAGTAAAATCATCAATGAAAATAAAATCTTCATTCTGTTCTCCTTGCTTGGCAGCCCTTTTTAAAATCCACACGATAGTTTGCCAACTCATCAAACCAGAACTCTTTTTCCATAGGAAATTTTAATGTATCTTTGGCCACTGACCCTGTTGTACCCACTTTTGCTTTCAAATCATCTTTCAATTGGGCTTTGAAACGATCAGTCTTTTGCACTTGTTGAATAACTTCCGCCTCGACAATGTGTAGCTTATTTAAAGTTTTTTTAATCTCGGCTAACTCAACTCTTGCAAGCTCTTGAACTCGTGCGTACGAGTTGGATTTAGCTTGTTGATAACGCTGACCCGCTTGATTTTTTAATCTGTCAAAGGCGGCCTGCAGGCCAGTCAGCTGTAATGATTTTGTATAGAGTTCATCAGATACTTTAACTTCTTGTTGAAAAAGAGTTTCCGCCTGTAAAAGTTGACGAAACTTTTCGTCAACCAAAACAGCTTTTGGCATAAGACGATTTTTTATTGAAAACTCAGCAGGTGTAGCCGTAACTGCTTTTTCGCTCAGTTTTTCTAAATAAATAGATTTCTCTTTGAATTCTTTAGGAAAGAACTTCAAGGTTTCTAAAACAGCTGAATAATCGCAGACTTTTAATTGAGCAAGGCTTCGAATTAAAAAAGACTCGGGCCCCACTTGTCCATGGAAAGTTGGGTTTACTAATGTCTGAGTTACAGCAGCCGCATTCTGAGGTTCACCCTTACGCAGAAAAGCCCAAGCTTTTTCTTCTTGGGCCATTAAATAATAAGCCGAGCTTTTGGGTATTTTGTCATTATATCGAATGGCCGCCTCAAAATATCCATTTTGATAAAGCAAGCGCGCCGCGGTTAGATTCAACAGTTCTACAGGTACCGGATTATGAGTCGCTTTTAAAAGCGAAGCCATGATTTTTGCGGCCTTGTCCGCTTGATCATTTATGGCGTAAGCAATCACTAAGTGCCAATCAATCAGCGCTCGTTCTTTGCTATTAACCGGCGCCTTCATTGCCAACTCATTTAATTCGCTCAATGCATTCTTAACAAAAACTTCCGATGACAAGACCCTGACTTCAATGACACGTCCAAAAATTTCCGTCCACGTCGGTCCCCATTTCAATCGGGCTGTATTCCATGCCGGATGGTCTTCTTTGGCCGATTCTTTCCACTCAGTCACCAATTGAAAATGAATTTTCTTTGCATCCTTGATGGCAAGAAGTTCTTCGATCCCCGTAACTGTCAGGCCAACACGAAAATAGAGCAACGCATGAAGAGCTTGGAAATTTTCTGTTGTCTCAAACGTCGTTCCCTTAAATGCCGGAGTGAATTGGATAAGCGCTTCATTCCAAAGTCCACCTTCAATTGAACGTAAAAAAGCATTTTGTTCAGGAGTTGTCTTTTCTAAGAAACTTCGAATCGTATTTGATAAATAGTCTTGATTTCGTTTCACTTGTGTTTCTTGACGACCTTCAAGCAAACTTTCCATATCCTGGGCTTGAGTGACCGCCGTTGACAAGAGTACGGCAAATAGGAAAGCAATTAGTTTCACAACAACCACCCCATCTGCAGGGAAGCAATCGCCAAATCCAAATTTTTACTTTCATTAAAATATTGCGCTTTATACCTTTGATATCGCATCTCGAGTCGAGTGGAAAAATTTTGTGAGATCCAAAAACCAAAACCGCCACCCAAAGTGTAGGTTCCGGTTGTCCCTGATCGCAACTGCACTTGACCAGCACCAAGAAGTGCATAGACATCGAAATGAGCAATTCCACGATCCAACAAGTTCATTTTTCCATAGATGGGATACCAGTTCACAAGGGCCAGGGATTCATTTTTTTGATAATCCATGTCCGGAACTGGTGAGGATGAATCTTTTGGATTTTTTAAAAAATCATCATATGCTCTATCAACCATAGCCTCTCCGGCTGCAGTCAATTTATTGAAACTGTAATTCGACTTCGCCCCGACGGACCAATGAGGATTAATGTGATATTGAACATTAAAACCCAAGCTTTGTGTTTTTGAGTAAGTATCCCCACCAAAACTTCCCGAGAATTCAGGTGCAACTTCCCAACGGTGATTCCGATTCACTAATCTGTCCTGGACAATTTCAACTTTAGTTTCCGGATTCAGCTCCTGAGCTTTTTGCAAAAGAATCTGATTGCCGCCAAGGTCAGCGAACTCCTCTTCAACGCCAGCCCAACAAACCGCACTTATCATACAGAGAAGAAATATACTTTGTTTCACGGTTTATCTCCCGCGCCAGATGGTTTTGTGACTTCCACATCAAAACTAAAATCACTCGTTACGATCTCGACATCAGGCGCGTCTCGCTTAAAAGCCCTAACCGAAAAATCCATACTATAAGTTTCTCCGGCTTGGGCGGCGGTGGGAGTCCATGTAAAAACACAGACCATAATTCCCGTTTCTTTCGGATTACAATCGAGCTCGGATCCAAAGGTAATACGAGGACTGCCGTCAATATCTAAATCAGCCTCTTTGCGAGGATCATATACCCAAAAAGTGTAGCTAGTTTTAACTCCACTACTAATCCTGAGCTTCTTTACCAATTGTGCTGCATTCGGAGAACCTAATTTTGTGAGTAACTTAGTAGTTATCTGAGCTGGATCACTCCAATTGTTGTACTGGCTACTCACGCGCAGAAAAGCTGAAGCGTTGACTATACCAGAGGTCAACTCAACACCCTCTAAATTCAAGGAGAGATTAAAAACGAATGTGTTTTTGAGCAGATCGGGTCTTACATTTTCAACTCTAATAAATGGAACCAATGAAATCGTATCCGCGTCCATCGTAGAATCACTTGGAGTTAAAGAAAGATAAGGGAAGCTCGCTGGCAAAGCACCAGCATCCACATCCTTAACAGTGATTGAAAAAGTATACTTCTTTTCTTCGATAATAAAACGAGGAAGGCCATCTATTTTTACAATTTCAGGAGCGCTGAAAACTTTTCCAACTTGAAAACGAATAATCTTTTCTTTAGTTAAAATTGCAGCTTCAGCATCGCCTTTTTTACGGGCAAAGGCTCGCACTTTGACCTCGTAATCTTTATAAAGACTTGTCGTCACTGTCCCTTTTTGGGGCTGCCAACTAAAGACTCCCTTGACAGCGTCAAAAGTGGCTCCAGGTAAATCTTCTAAATGATCAATCAAAATCTCTGTTTCATAATCAGAATCAAGAACTCGAACGGCAATATCGAAACTATCCGAGCGTTCCTCTTTGAAAGAAAAAAAATCAACACTATCAATGCGTACCAAATCGGAAGGTACCACTGGTATTGGATCGACTTTTCCTGCCGGTGGTTTTGCATCTTGAATAGCAGTAGGCTTATCCGCTAATGGGTCTTGTTTAAATCCACAATAACTTTGGGACAATCCCAAAAAAATAATAAGTGTATATAAAGACAAATTTTTCATTTTCTATCCTTGTCCTGCTCGTCTTAAGACGAACGGATATTCTACCTTCACATCAACTCCACCATCTGGAAGCGGAAACTTCCATGTTTTTAATCTCATCAGAATGCAGTCTTCAATTCCTTTTGCATTCAAGGTCGTGTTTGAAACAGCAGCTGATTTAATAAAACCATTTCCGCCAATAACAAAATCAACAGCGACGCGGCCATTAAGCTGGGGATCGCTTTGCAATCCTTGCTCGTAACAAAATCGTACCTGTCCTGAGTTTTTTTGAATCACTGCTGCAATCTGATCCCGATCCAAACCTTTTGTAGCCACAGCATCTTGGCCAAGAGGAAGCATTGTCGCACCGGTAGCTCCTGTTAAGGATAATTTTCCATAACCTGCTTGGCCGCCACCTTTACCTTTAGTTCCGTAACCCCCAGCACCTTGAATATTTCCCCCAGCTCCCAAGGGTGCGCTCGTCAGCCCCTTCGCGTACAAAGAAGTCTGAACACCACCACTGCCTTCAGTGCCACCTAGTCCTGGTCCAGCCGTTGTGTTCGCGGCATTTAAGTTCAAGCCTCCCCGTTGTTTGGAGCTATTTAAACTGCCTAAAACCGAAAGCGCGCCCATCCTTTTTAAAGAAACACTTTTATTCACGATATTTTTTTTAACAGATTCCGTATCTATCTTGCTGTGTTGAATAACTTTCGGTGTTACGACCCGAACTCGGTTCATGATTTTTACAACTTGCTGACGAAGCTCTTCTTCCATACGAGGTGACATTTGCGAAGTGGAGTTTGCAATAAACAAAACACTGGCAACAAGAATCGCTCCTAACAGCAAAGTCAGTTGCCATGATTTTCGATTCTCTTTTGCCAAGGCAACATCAATCTCAACGGGACCAACGGAATCGACCAAACGCAAATGTCCCATTTGTCCCACAAAAAACGGCCCATTCGATAAGTCCGAGGTGGAAATCGTTCCTAAATTTTCAAACTTTATTTTTTTCTTTTTTAAATGCTCTAAAGAAGACACCAGCTCAAGACGTTTTGAATCTCCGCGGCGGATCACTTGCACAGGTTTTTTATCCCAGTGAAAAGTTCTGAGGACCTGTCCATTTAAATCTTCAAGTATAAGATGCTTCTCCAACGTCACTCCTACTAATAATTTCCGACAGATTGTTCAATGCGATCCTTAAAGTCAGTGCGAAGGCCCAATAATGAGTCTAATACTTTATCTTCTTCAACTGTAGTTACAGCTTCATCAGAGAAGTGATATTTCCCCTGCACCAGTAAATCTTCAAAGCTATGTTCCGTTTTTGAGGATGTTTCCTTTTCGCTTACAGCAGTTTTTTTGTCTTCCCCTGCGCTGGACGATAAAACCATCGCGATTATTCCTAGAAAAGTAACAAGCCGGATTGTTTTCATTGCTGAGTCTCTTTCTTTTCGAGGTTCTTCATTCTTCCCTCTAAATACTGAACCATCGCGAAGTTCTTATTTTGTTTTTCAATGCCAAGTAATTTATTCATTAAATCTTTATTTAAAGGATCTGCGCGAAGTTCATTCCTCGCCTCTTCAGTCTCTCTCAACGATAACTTGGCCAAGATTTTTTTAGGACCAAGGATCGATTTTAACTCTGTTGCATCTGCACTGGAAGCCACTTCAGCCAGTGTTTGAACTTCCTTTTCAACTAATACCATCAGCTCAGGAATTTCATTTGCACTGGTTTTCAAGTATTCTTTCCATTTTGAATTTTTCCAAAACTCATCGACTTTGGCCAGGGCTTGTTCCGCTTTAGTTTTATAAGGCGTCGCTTGCTGACTTAAAAGATTCATATACTGACCTTGCTCTTCATCATTAAGGCCATCTGGCATTGGCAGACTTAATAGCTCTTCATAAAAGCGCTTGGATTCGGCGGCGACTAAGTGAAGAGTCAAAACTTGTGAGGTCCAATCTCCATTTTCAATCGAAGACTGCGCTAAAACTTCAGCTTTGCTTAACTCTTTTGCTCTTACACGGATGGATGAGGCCATAAGCTTTTGATTTTTTGATTCCAACTTGTGAGTCGCCAATTTTTCTTTTTGCAATTGATAAAGTTGAATTGTATTGGCTCTAAACAAAGTTTTCCCGGCAGCGGATTTAAGCACTTTTTCATCTTTCAAAGCCGCCCTCAAAAACTTTTCGTCAGCTGTTTTTCCATAAATCTCTAAATGCAAGCGTCCCCAAAGCTCAACATTCGTTCGTAAATGTTTTGCCTGCAATTGAAGCTCTTTGGCCGGCTGATTGCTTTTTCGGACTAAGTCTGAGGCTATTAATCCATTGATGTCCGCATCTTTTGATCGAGATAAATACTGCTGATAATAAGCCTCACTTTTCTGTCCAGAAAGATCAGCAAAGAGGGCCATTTTCAACAGGACTTGTTGAGGATCTGCACTTGAACGCAATTTTTCAGTTGCCTTCAAGGCCGTAGCAAAATCTAGCCTTAGTTCCGAAAAGTAAGCTTGGCGTCCCAAAGCAAATTCTTTATCTTCGACTGAAAGATTCTTTTGCACTAGAAGTTCATCGACCGCCGCATTGGCATCTGGAAAATGATTTGTTTTTTCAGCTAAAAGAATTTTATTTTTTAAATAGATAATCCGATCTTTTTCAGAAGCTTGACTAAAATCAAAACGTTTTAAAATTGCCCAAGACTCTTGAGGGTTTTTTTCAGCTGTGGCTGCCACTTGAGTCAAAATGGATTTTTGTTTCATAAAGGCAAACTCGAGCCCCTGTGAACCCTTAAAATGTTTTGCAAACTCTTCAGACCAAACTTCAATCTGACTTTCATTCTTCATTAGCACAAGGGCATCCAAGGCTAAATCCGCAGCTTGTTTTTGCAATTGAATAGGAGCTTTTGTGTCAATCGCAATTTCATGAAGCTTATCAGCAGCAACTTGATATTGCCCCTGATCGTAAATATCATGAGCCTGTTGATAACGAACCTCTTGCCATTTCTTTTTCTTTAGCGAACGCTGCAAATAAAGATTCTGTGCTTCCTGTAAAAGTTCTGATTTTTTAGAATCTTCCGCAACTTCGATTAAGCTCAGCAGATTCATTTCCAATTTTTCGCTATCCGTGGAAACACCACTATGAAGATCAACTGCTTTTCGATAAAATAAAAAGGACAATGGAAAATTCTTAGCTTGTCGTGCGGCTTGGGCCGCCCATGTTCTTATTTCATTATCTTCCGGAAAATTATCTACGTAAAGTTGATAGGTCTTTAGCAAATTTTCTGACGGTTCTTTCTTTTCAGCCTGATTCCACGTCACCAGAAATTGTCGCAAAACTTTTTGCGTTTCCTGACAATCTTTTTTTCCACAGCCATTCAGCTCTTTCCAAATTCCAATCGCTTCTTGAAAATTTTTGTGAGCTTCCTGAGGTTGCCCTTCGGACCAATACAGAGCTGCCATATGAGCATGGATCTCGAGCCGGGCTTCAGGCTGACTCTGTTTTTGAAAAACAAAATTCCATACCATTAAAGAATCTTTTTGATGTCCTAGTCTTTCTGTTTCAAAAGCTAAAGTCGTCAAATTGACCAATTTGCTTTTTTCAGGAGTTAATTCATAAAGTTCTTTCACAGCCTCAGGTGTAATTGAACTGCGGGTCAAGAAGGTTACAAAATCCTTTGAAACTTCTTCTAAAAACTGAAGGTCAGCTTGCCCTCCAGCACTGCCATTTCGTGATTGCAATGCGGGAACACTTAATACTTTTTTGATCTGAGTAAGTGCAGTGGCGATTTGGCCTTGACTAAACTCACACCAGGCAACGCGATAAGCAGCTAAACCTCGCGAGCTTGCCGTCGGGATCAACAAGACTTTTTCGTAATAAGCTTGAGCCTGGTGAAATTGACGATTTTTAAAGTAAATCTCGCCTAATGACAAATTTCCTTCCGCTAAGGAATTCTGGTCACTTTGTTGAGTTGTCACTTTTTCGTAAGCCTTAAGCGCATCAGATTCAAATCCTGAAAGCTCGTTAAGATGTCCAATCTGAATCCAAATTTTATACTTCTCGGACTCGCTGGCCTTTTCCACACCTTGACGATACAATCGAAGGGCTTTCTCTCGATCTAATTTCCCGGCAACACAAGCCGTGCAACCCGAGTTGAGATCCTTCATTGCATCTAGGCGCGCGCGTTCAGCATAAAGATCAGCTAATCGAAGGCTAATGGCTTGCCTAGAAGAATCATCAGGCGAAAGGTTCAAATAAACTTTTTGTAATTTATCAATCAAAAGGCTTCTTGTATCCGAGTTTTCGGCAAGGGAACCAGTTTGGCCCAAGGCTATTCCTGTTCCTAGTATGACTGTCGCAACTAATCCCAGCATAAACATGAAAATCCTTACTACTTCATTGTAACTGCAAACCTCAAGTCACTAAATCCGGCATGTGCACAAGCTAAAATAATTTGATTCAGAAATTCGTATTTGATTCGGCGATCGGCTTGCACAGTAACGATCCCGCGAAATTCTTCTCCAGGTCGATCGATCGAAAACTTCTTTCGAATATCAAGAAGCTCGCTAATCAATGTTTCCGCTGTCAGCAGTTTGTCTTCAAGATAAATTTTTCCTTCGTCTATTTTGACAACGGGGTTGCGGTCCAAGACTTCCGCTCTTGAAGCTTTGGGAAGTTCCATTCCCTTATTGATAAAAAGAATCTCACCAGTACTTGAAAAACTCATTAAAAGAAAAATGACCAAAATTGAAAAAGCGTCAATCAATGCCGTTAAAAGCAAATCTGCAGCTAAACCTTTTTTCCAAACATTTTGTTTTGGCTTCAATGCTGAAGCCGCCAAGAGCGGACTTTGTAAAGATGTCATTTTAAGCACACTCTGGTTCAGCACTACGTACTCCTCATAGGGGAACTACACCCAAATCAGCCATTCCTGCCGTCTTAAAACTGTCCATTAAATTAATGATCTCTTCATAAGAAGTTTGCGGTTTCGGTTGAATCAAAGCTGTTCTGAGTTCTGGCTCCGCCCTCTTCATTTCTTGCAATTGCACCAGCAGCTGTTTCAGATCAGTTTTTCCCTCTTGGCCTTTCAGACTGTATTTTTGCAATGAGGCTGGCATGCGCGAGCTATCTCGAGTTTCCAAAGTCAGTCCACCATCATCAGCTAAAAAAACCCACAAAGTCGGTTTTTTTTCTGTCTCTGCAGCCGATTGACCGCCAATAGCCTGCTTCACATTGACTGAACCAACATTCATCCAGACGGCCGTTATCAACAAAAAACAGATACAAACTGAAAGCAAATCAATGAAGGGAATCAGATTTAATTCAAAATCAAGATGCTTTTTTTCTTTTTTCACAGAACCTCCGCTTAGACGTTTACCTCACGAGAACTTTCTCGGATATCACTGCCACGCATAGGTTTAAAGCCAATAGTTTCATAGCTGAAGCTTAACCAGTTAAAACTTTTTAAAGCTGCACGATTTAAATCTTCATTCATCTGGTTCGCACGATTCTGTAGAATTGCATACATCACTAAAGCTGGAATGGCGGCAATCAAGCCGTAAGCTGTCGCATTCATCGCTTCTGAAATACCGGCCGCCAAGAGGGCTGCTTTTTCGGCTGGATTCGCAAAGGCGACAGCGGCAAAAGACTTAATCATCCCTGTGATCGTTCCAAGTAATCCTGTCAAAGTTGCAACGTTACCAAGCATCGATAAAAAACCAATTCGACGTTCAATCAAAGCATTTTCGTGAATCAGAACTTCGTCCATTTTTCCTTGGATTTCATCTTTTCCGCCCATAATTTTTGCGGCTTTAGCGCCCGCCAAAACAGCTCTTGCAATAGGCTGAGTATTTTGCAGTTCCTTTGCTTTTTCTATAACAGCATCAATATTGCCGCGACGGATAAGCTCTTCGTAACCTTGAGCCAATTCTGTTTGATTGATTTTGCGTTTAAAAAAAAGGGAGTAAGTTCTTTCGATGATAATCGCAAGCGCTGACATCTGAACCAACATAATTGGGTACATCCAAAATCCACCATGCTGAAATGCTTGCGCAATCTTTGCAAAGAAATCCAAAGTGCCTCCTGTGTTAAGTCTTCCTATTCTTAATTGGCCACAAGTCCTGCTTTGTCGTCACTTTTTTTTTAACAAAATAACTGTGCGCAGCAAGCGCAGGTTTAAACGCAGTAGCCCTGATGAAAGCTCCACGATTCAGCAGCTTTTAAATTATCATCAGAACGAGTTTGATCTGCATATTCGAACATCAAGCTGGAAATATAAAGCCGCGAAAAAATAAATGCAAATTCTCGTGCTCTTTCAGTTATCGCAAGCTCTCCGGCACCAAGTGTTTTCTGAAAGTCATTACTCACTTCCTCAACGCGCTTCGTAAGTTTTAACTTTGCGTTTTCATTTTTAAGACTCGAGATACGATTTTTTAAATCTTCAGAAAATGCTTGCAAACCCTTTTCCTTCTGAATGGCCCTGATCATGTCAAGACTTAAGACATTTGTTGTGCCTTCCCAAATCGCCATCACTTGTCCGTCTCGAAGAAATCGAGGCAACCCAGTATCTTCGATATAACCCGCACCGCCAAAACTTTCTAGAACTTCACTCGCCACCATCACAACTGCTTTTGCCGTGAAAAGCTTAACCATGGGCGTAAGCATTCGGAGCAGGGCTTTTTCTTGCTCATTGGTTTTCCCACATTCATCTTTTCCTAAAAGTTCAACGACTTTGAAAGTAAAGTGAAAGGAACCCTTCCACTCGAGTTCAAGACTTTTTAATGTTTTCATATGCAACGGATGATCAATAAGTTTTTTACCAAAAGCTTCCCGCTTCGAAGCATAGTCAAAAGCCATGGCCAAACCTCTTCGCATATGCCCCACAGCGCATACCGAGTTATAAACCCGAGTAATGTTGAACAGCGATGCGATTTTCTTGATGCCATGTCCTTCGTCACCAACAAGACGTGCTTTTGTTCCGTGAAGATTTAATTCTGCCGTTGGAAGCGCTCTTGTCCCCAGCTTGTCTTTAAGGCGTATGATTTCGATGCCATTGCGTTTTTCTTGAGCGATATTGGTTTCCAGATAAAAAAGACTTAAACCTTTTCCGCCTTCAGGCGCTCCTTCGATCCGCGCCAGTGTCATTGCCATTTGCGATGTTGTCGCTGAGGTAAACCACTTGGCACCGAAGAGCTCATAGTTATCATTGGTTTTTTTAGCAATGGTCTCGGTTTTTCCAACGTCTGAACCACCCGTCTTTTCTGTCATCCATTGCCCTGAAGTCCAAAACTGATTTGGATCACGACTGGTCAGATGCTTAAAGGCTCGCTTCTTCATATCTTCATCGCCATAGAGCTCAATAGCTCTTGCCGCCCCGTCCGTCATCGCCAAAGGACAACTGGCAATTGCACTGGAAGGATGAAACAAATAAAGTAAGGTCATCTGATAAATTCTTGAAAATTCAGAATATTTTCTTTCATAAGCCGAAGCAACAATGCCATGGATCGCCGAAAAGGCATTCAAATCTTGCCAAGCCCGTGTGACCTCGATTTTATCTATGCGTTTTCCCCAAGCATCATATTGAATGAGTTTTGGCGGATTTGCTTCCGCCTCTTTAGCCCACTCCATCAATTCAGTACTTACCTTTTCACCAACTTCCCTCAGATGAGGGAAGACCTCTTCGGCAACCTTTGGTGGCAGCCGTAAGCTTAAATACTCTTGTAAAAGTTGATCGTCAGTGAATTGATTTTTTAGGCCTGGGCCCTCTTGAAAAAATGTCATGTTGAAAAGTCTAATGGATTCCAAGAACAGCTGCAAAATAATTAAAACCGAGCTTGGGGCACTGTCCTAATGCCCCTACTTTATCGAAAACTTCCCTGACTGCGATCAAGCTCAATCGGTGAAATTCTGGTTTTTGTTGCATAGTAATTGAATAAACCATTGGCATACTCAATATTTTCGGTTGGGTCCCCTAAAGTGTTCGAGAAAAATTCCAGGTCACCATCTTCATCACCCGTTCTAAACCCGTTGATCCGTACCAAGAAAATATAATTTTCTTCGCCAAGAAATTTTAAGAAAAGCGGCAGTGGCATGTATTTATCAATAACAGCTAATAACTTTGTCATCCAACGTGCCTGAGCTTTTTTGTCAGTTTTTGGATAGCTGTGGGCGGCCTCGATCAACTCGGATACAAACCGATCGACACAGAAATAGAAACTTCCTCTTTTCCATGTTCCCGTGTAAGTTGCATTGTTGAATCCTTTACGGTTGAGTTCTTCGTGAGTCTTTTTAAACTCAATTTCACATTTCTTTTTATATTCGGCCTGGCCTTTATTAAAATCACCGTCTCCTAACAAGGTCAGGTACTCTTTAAACATCGCCGGATCATTTGGGCGACCAGGGCCCGTGAAATCCAAGCTTAAGAAGCGTCCTATTTTGTCTCCCAAAGATAAATTCCTTGTCGTCGATGCTTTGCCATTCAGTTGAGGCTGAAGAATGAATTTTTTTAATTTTTCAAGTCCACCAGGAAGAACCGACAGATTCGCAGTAACACGATAAAAGTCGATTGATTTCATATTTAAAAACTCTGACCTTTCCACCAAGGGAATAGCATCAATCCCAACGTTTTTAAATTTACCCCCAATGCTGTCAATGATCTCGAAAAACTCATTTCGGTTCAAGCCCCACCCACCCCAAACATGTTGGATAATGGAAATGTCAGATAAAGCTTTCCCTTTAACTGTTAAATCCGTTTCCGAGTTGACGATTCGCCAGTAGGCTTTACCAAATGGCATGTTGGCTGGATTCGGATTATTCGGAGCATTTAAATCAAACTGAAATTTCGGCGTAAAATAATTTAAAACTCCCTCGATAGAGTCTAAGGCCAATCCTAAAAAATCTCGTCCTTCAAGTTGCCCTTCTTTATTTGAAAACAATACGACTTCTTCATCGGCTGGTTTTAATTCTGGCACTTCGGGATCTCGTGGATACTGTATTTTTACGGTGTGATCTTCAGTAAATTCATTGGATCTATTCCAAAGGACTCGCAGTTTTGTTTCTTTAGTTTTGAAAGTGTGTTTTAAATCAAACCTTTTATGATCAAAGCGACTGTATAAAAATTCAGTCTCATTCGAAGCAAACAAGGCCAACAAAGCCGCTTTTAAATTATCCCGAGTGTAAACAAAATCTTTGACAAATTTTTGTTGCGATTGCCCAGAATCAATCATGTCGGCATATTCTGGATTGTAATCAATAATAAAAGCATCGGTATGCAAATCAGTGTATTGCAACTGAGCACGATATTTTAATAAATTTATGAAAAGATTCACATCGAAAGTGGCGCCAAATAATTGTCCAGATTGATCGCGTACATAAATTTGCAATCCTTCTTTCGTTCGCGTGATGCTCGTTTGACGCAAAATAACTCGCGTCGCATCGGCACCCAAAGCTAAAGAATTCACAAAGCTCAAAGGCTTAATGCCAATCATCACATCGAAGGAGGCGCTGATTTGTGCGTAGGTGGACAAGGCCACACTGTCTGTAATTGTGAAGACTTCACCATCTCGAAGATCTGACAAAAATGCATCTAAAGGTTGTTTTTTAGGATCATCTGGATTTGCGCCGCTCACCATTTCTGAACTTTTAAGTACATTACCTAAATTTTTCATAAATAGTGGGATAACTAAATTTTTCCATTCGACTTTTGTTCCCTCTTCAATCGATAGCAAAGGCCGTACATGAGTGTAATCACGCATGACATTGACATTCGCTCCGCCCCCGGGCCTGATCACAGGCAATCCATCGACCGCAAAGAAATACCCTAAACTTCCCGACACACTTAAATTATCGACAAGTTGTATCGCCGCGGCACTTTCGTTGTATGTACCTGTCGATACATGTCTTGCCGCATAGACATTTAATCCCGCCAGAGGACCACCCCAGGCTTCGACTTTTTGATAAAGAGGTTCAAATGGATTTGTTTTAATATGATCAATAATTCGATTTTTTATCGTTTCGCCACGCTTCTGTACAGCCTGATCCGTTTTTAAGAACTGCAGCTTTTTGCTAAACTCATTTAGCAAAGATGAAATGGCCGAAGTTTTACCTTGAATTCCAAGGTAGCGCTGAAGGTCTCCATCTTTAATTGGCGATTCCCGATCGCCATGAGAAAACCGCTGGGGATAGCCTGGAACGAATTCTTTTGTCACCTTGCCACTTTTAACCAATCCCGATGGCGTCGTTATATTTAACTCGGGCAATTGAAATGGTTGAGCTGTCTTTAATTTGAAGGCTCGAAACATATCGCGTACGCGATACATCATTTTAGCATAGACTATGCTTTGCAGCTCAGTCGGATAAGAACTTGCTTGAACAATCTCGAGATAGTCCTCTTTTGTCCAGCTCACCATTCGTCGCACCAGCCAACGAGCGTCCTCGAAGCTAACGGATGAAAACGAATCTGCTGACGGATGAGTTAAAATTATATGACCCGAAAGAACTGAAGCAAACTTTGGCGAATATCTATTAATACTTTCAGGAACATCCACCAAGGAATAAGGAATAATCAAGGCACGATAAGCCCGATTGCGCGATAAAAGTTGAACAAAGCCCAGCTGACTCGGATTTGCTGGGTTAGGTGCAAACCCCCACTGCAAATCAAAATAGTCGGTCTTACCTTGCTCTAGAACAGACAAGGTGGGCTCGAGAACTGAATCAGCTAAAACGATAGAATGGTCGTTTTTATTATTTTCAACCAGCCATTTGCGAGATTCAAAATCATTCAGCACAGGTGGCAATTGAGCAGCTTCAAGAAACTTTTCTTTTTCTTGTTCATCTTTAAAAAAAACGCGTAAATTTCGATAGGCCTTCGGCGATGGCAAATAGTATCCCAATTTGCGCAGCAATGCAGCTCGCATTAAAGCCGAGTGGCTGAAACGAGAAAGCGACATTCTAAAAAACACATTCGGGTTTTGCCGTGATTGCACGCGACCCATGTAGGTACCCAAAGCTGCAACCTCATCGGAAAGATATTGCACGCCTTGATTGGCTTCCGGGTAATTTAATTTTTGAGTGTCAACTGCTGGATACTTTTGATCTTGCCAAAGTTTATTGGGCTGCGGATTTAAAAGACTTAGGTCTTCCCCTCTTTGTGCCATGGCTGCAGCTTCACCGACCTCAAGATTTTTTCCTGCACGGCTGACCAAGTCCACCGTCGGTTTTTTAATTGTTTTTAGGGGAATCGATAAGCTTTGCGCCTTCGCCACAGTTACAGCCATCAGCAATGCAATAATAACTATACCTTTTAATGGCACAAAGTCCTCGTTTCCATTTTTACAGTAAGCAAACATAGCAAGCCAAAGGCCAAAAACCTAAGTCTACCGGCGCGAATACCATCGAACTGACTAAACATTCAGCCCGAATTTTGAAGATGTTCTTCTTTAAAATTGAAAAAATAACAAGCTTGTCTAACATCGGTGCACTTTTGTCTCTGAAAATGTGGACACGTCTAGCGAAAAACCCAGCAGAATGAAATTCCCGAAACTAAATTATTTACTTGAATTACTGGCACCTCAAAACCTTGGCTGGAAGAAAGAGCTTCCTTCCAAACAACAGTGTCTTCGAAAACATCTTTAAAAAAAACTTTAAGAGCCCAGTTTTTCAAGAAACGGCGATAGTATCCTATGGTTATAGCTAGATTGAGGTTGGATTTAGCCATCGAGCCACCACTGATTGGTGATGACCAAGAAACCCAGCTGTAAGCAACACCGGGACTCAGATTGCTATAAAAAGCCCCCCAGTCACTGTTATAAGTTAATTCGGGACCATAGCCGATACTTGTGCGGAAAATTTGGAAACGTGTTTGTTCCAGATAAATTGCCGGAGAATCAAAAACAAGGTTATGGAAAGCAAAAGTAAAAATAGGCACAGCCTCAAATTGAAATGAGCCCTTTTCTTTCGAGTTTTCCGGTATCTTCGAAAAACTAATACTATTTATAAATCGAGAAAGATCACCGGCCGAGTTATCAACCGGTCTATTTTTTGTTGTCAGACTGTCTCTGTCCTGCAATTTCACCTGAGTGCGACTGTCCGAGATATCCAATGAAACGGAATTAAATAATATCGAACCCCAAAACGGCTTTTCCTTGACCAGTGACTCCTTGGCCAATGAATTTTGCGAAAAAATAAAAAGAAGGACGCATATCCATTTCATGGTGTAGGCGATTTATTTTTTTCGCTATTTTTCCCACGAGAATTTAAAGTATTTTTAGCTTGCTCGCCGTATCTCCAGTACAACCCGCTCAAACGGCGCGAACTGTCTTCCTCTGCAAAGGCATCAAAAGCATTTCCAAATTCCCAATTTTTATTTCGCTGACAAAGAATTTTTATTCTTAAAAGATCTACACCAATGACTTCGCTCATATCAACAATACTGACTAACTGATCCTGAGTGAGTTTTTTCATCGGCACAAGCGACGCTGCGCTGTCGTCAATTGGCAAATTCAAATCTTTTAACGTTTTTAGGAAAAAACTAAGACGAGCGAATCGATACGAAAATTCGGAGTAGTCTAATTTTTTATTACGAATGGCGGGGGTTATTCGGCTCTCGTCAGTTTTAGCATAAAGATGACCTAACAGGATTATAGCATTATTTAAACTTTGTTGAATGCGGTCTTTTTCAGGAAAAAGAACGACTTTTGTGTCCGCAGCCTCTAATAATTTTTGACTGGTGATGATGTATTGTTCCAATAAAAGTTGAATTTTATTTTCATCCTGGGTTACCGCTAAAGTAAAATTTAATTTTTTTATTTCTGAAGGCTTAAGAGGACTTTCTTTTAAAAAAACTTTCTGATCGGCAAGTTCTTTTTCGATAAGATCACATTTTTCAAGCACATCTGCATAAGCCTGACTTGCTCCATCCTCTTTTTTTCCTTGCTGACAACCCAGAGACATCAACAAGTTCAGACCTAAGCAAAAAATAACTATCGTTGTGAATTTTTTAGAATTAAAAAATTGCGCCATAGTCGTTGAATATAGTTGATTCAATGGATTAGGGAAAGGCCCTGGATTTTTCTTCCAGAAAATACAAAAACTGTCTAAAAGTTTAACATGGCGAGCTTTCTGGTGACAAAAATAGACCTGATCGTTCGCAATCTCATTTTAGAACACCTCATCTGGATTTTAACCTAGATTTAATGGCTTAGGGCTTGCACTCAAAAATATCAAACCGGAGACCACACTTTTGAAATATCAACTTAGTCTTTTTATTTTAATCTTATTCATTGGACTTAATCTACCAGCCAGCGAGTCCTGTCTTCAGCTTTTTACACCCACATCGCAGAAAACGAGTGAATCAAGAGCACAAATACTTGATGCACTTGAATCACGTTATGGTGTGAACAAAAGTGACATTTTATTTACGCCTCGTCTTAACATTCCAGTGATTTTAAAAATGAACACTTCAGAAACGCTTCGACCAACACTGACTAAAGCGCCTCCGGTTCGAGAGAGTAAAAAATATGATGTCGTCATTGCCGGAGGAGGCCCTGCCGGCTTAACTGCCGCATTGTATTTAGCTGAAGCTGGAAAGTCGGTATTGATTCTTGAAAGAAATCCCGAAGTCGGTGGACTAGCTATGGGAAGTGATCTCAAAGGTATAAAAGTCGGTGGTGGAGCCGCTTATTCTACAGGACCAGAGGGCTTTTTGGAATACAGCATATTTAAGAAAATCGGTCTTAGTCATTATAAGAAAAAACTAACCATTAAAGAACCTACCGACAGTTATTTATGGGAGGGCGTACTTTATGAAGGCGTCTGGGAAGAGCATACTTTACAAAAACTTCCCCCTCCTTTTCGACTTTTTAAACATGCTCTTTTGAAATTATCAAGAATGGGTGCTGGTAAAGAAGAAGGTATTTATGCCGAGTGGGCCGATAGTATGGATATGGCCACTTTAGTTCGGCGCATGCCCGAACTTGTAAAAAATTGGAAGGATAAGTCCTCTCAAGAAATTTACAAACAATTCATGAATGATTCGCGCGTTTCTAAAGTTGACCCAATGAAAGATGTTCTCGATCTTTTAGATTTATATGGTCCATCAGCACTTGGCGCCGTTTCAAATCGGATTTCGGCGAGGCAATTTATTGATTTTTACACTGCAGAAATTTTTACTCGTTTCACTGGGACCTTGGGCACAGGAACAATCGTTGCTGCTTTAAAAAAGAAATTAGATCTTTATAAAAATTTAATTGATATTCGAACGTCCTCCCCGGTTGCCGAATTGGAAAATACAGCGGACGGCGTACGAGCCACTTTTATTGAAAATGGAGTAAATAAAGAAGCCATCGCCAGCAAAAGTTTATTTGCTGCTGCAGTTACATTGGCGCCAAGACTAATTAAAAATTTAGCTGAACTCGATCCTGAAAAGGCAAAAGTAATCTCGGAGATTGAAATGTCCGATTACGCGACTCATGCTGCGAGAATAAAAGGACATCCTTTTAGACGTACTTTTGATACTTGGGTGCACAACAAAACTGGTAATCCCTTAATGCCTACGGATTTAATCAACGGTCGCTGGCAGGATTCTAAAATTGATGCTTATGAAGGAATGCGTAATTTTGAAAAAAATCCTAAAGACGATTATGGCATTATTGTAAGCTATAATCCTCTTGGGAAGGCAGATCCAAATCATTATTCAAATGACAAATATTTGCGGACGATCGAAGATTCTGTCGAATTTATGCAAAATAACCTAGCGCCATTCTCTCCTGATAAAAAAATTGACGTTGAACTTGTTGAGTCCTTCCGCTGGCCTGAATCCATACATGTTGTGTCGCCTGGTTATTTAAAAAAGATGCCGATACTGGCAAGAAGTTTTGGGAATATACACTTTGCAAATAACACCGTTGGATCACCTGAGCTTGAGACCTCGATGGGTCGTGCCGCTCGAGAGGCCATGACATTAATCAAAATTTTGAAGGGGCAAAAATAACGATCATCATCAACCTTTAGGTTTTTGTAGATCGTAGCTGTTAAACGCCTTAATGATTTCAAAAAGCTGAGTTTTTACTAATTCAATGTTCACCTTAAACGGCACGGGAATTAACAATTTTTTTGTTTCCACATAATTCTTAAAAAAGTCTTGAAATTTTTTGTCCCTTTCTCGGATTTTTAAAACAAAAACAATTTGTTTTAAAAATGATTGCCGATAACTCTCGCCATTCTTAAAATCTTTTTCCTCGGCAAAATTAGATGTGCGGCGATTAATAATCAAACGATATCCGCCCTCAATTGGAATCAGCAACAGAATGATCTCGCCCGAATCCACCGCATTTTTTAAAATCGTTGTCGCGCGAAAAATTTTGCCATTCTCTATATCCCACCAATCTGTTTTTTCTTTGCTTCGGTTTAAAACGTAAATTTTATATTGATCGTATATTAAAGTTCCCTCGGTCAGTGCCGATTCTTTGCAATTGATTCGTACATGAGCCATCTCCATATTCGCAAAAGGAGAGCCTCCTGGAAGACGCTGACCCCAACGCCAAACAGCGGGTGGTATCTCCACAGGACAGGAAGGTTCATCTTTTACAGCGAAGGGCGTTACCGAGTTGTTTTGATTGGCGCTCGCTACTAATCCAATAAAAATAAGGGTGAAAATAACAGAGTAAAAAAATTCTTCGTAGGATCTTCTCATTCCTCATCTTAATTCAAAAGGCTCTGAATGAAAAGAAAAGACCTCTCGCTGGGCTAAAGTTGAGTCTTGCCTTTTCACTCAAAGAAGTTAAGTATAGAAAAATGTCTGAAGACGCTTCCGCAAAAAAAGATGAAATTAATTTCAACGCAAGTAAAAATGAGCAAGGAAATCCCTTTCTCAATATGCTATTTAATATTTTTTTACCAATTTTAATTTTGAATAAGGGAACCCAAGTGTTTGGAGCCGTCAATGCATTGATTTTGGCTTTGGCTTTCCCACTAGGTTTTGGTGCCGTTGATTGGTGGAATCGAAAAAAAACGAATTTTTTTTCCCTGTTGGGACTTATTAATATTGCCTTAACTGGTGGATTCGCTCTTTCTGGATTGACCGGATTTTGGTTTGCCGTCAAGGAAGCCGCTTTTCCCGCACTTATTGGTATTTTTGTGTTGGCCTCGGCCTATACTTCGAAGCCTTTTATTCAAAGCCTTTTTTTAAACCCTCAAATCATTAATGTTAATCTTTTAAAAAACCGTGTCGATGCAGCCCATCGGCAAAAAGATTTTTATAACTTATTAAAAGCAAGTACCATTCTACTTTCTTTATCCTTTGTGTTGAGCGCCTTACTTAATTTTTTGCTCGCTTCCCGAATTTTCCAACCTCTTGATCCCCAACTTGAAGAAAGCCTAAAATCGGGAATGTTAAATGAACAAATTGCAGAAATGACGAAATGGTCTTTCTTGGTTATTTTATTGCCATCAATGGCTGTTCTCATTCTTGTGTTTGCCTATCTCATCCGAGGCTTACGCAAAATCACCGGACTAACCCTCGAAGAAATCATCCCCAAATAGACGGCTGTTTAAAAAGCAAACTAACAAGCTAGAAGCGGTCTCATAAATAGTCAGCCGAGGCGACGAGGAGGATTCGACTGAGGCGTACTTCCTGTACGTCGCAGGGAGAATCCGACGAAGGCAACGAAGGATCACTATTTATGAGGCCGCTTCTAGAATTCGCCGAAGTCTGGGGGAGGTGGGGGCGGTGGCGGTGGAAAATCTCCGTCACTAAAATCGGGCGCTGGCGGAGGAAAAGAAAAATCACTGTTTGGTTCAAATGGATCTGGCATGGGTGGTGGCGGAATAAAGCCGGTATCGGAAAAATCCTCATTTGGCGCTGAAGGAAAATTAGGCATCGATGGGCGAGAGGATGTCCCACCGCCTGATTCAGAAGATGAACCCATCCCTTTTCGCATCGCTTTGAAATTCGGTGTGGCTCCATACATAGTTCTTTTTTTGTAATCGATACGTTCACTTTTTACATTCAGCCCCAACTCTTCTTCTTCTGAAAGAGTTCTTTTTGCGAGCTGAGAACGGATGAGGTGCGTTTTTCTGGCGTATTCTTTCTCGATCTCCTCATCCTCTATAAATTGCTGTTTTTTTTCTTTCACGTGCTCACGATATTCTTCCATTTGCTCTGGGATAATTTCTTTTTTTTTATTTTTACGGTACTCTTCTAAATCTTTTTTAGCTTGAGTCGCTTCTTGTTCAAGTTCCTCGTCATAAGCGACCCGACCCCGCTCGCGCTCTTGGTCAAAGGTTTTTTCATCATCTTTGTGTTCCCGAAAGCCCTTAAAACGTGATATTTCCGAGCCAACTGAATCTGCGATGTCCTCGTCTCGATTCTTGGCTAAGGCAGGATTCGAAATGACAAGGATTAGCCACCCCATCAAAATAAGCCTTATCGCTAAATTGAGTTTTTCAGACCTTTTCATACATCAAGATTAGCAACATTTTTGACTCCTGGCTGCTGTAAAATAAAAGCATTTATAGTCATTTGACTTTCTCACGACAAAGATCCAGATTCATTCCTTTATCATGAGGAAAACATTATGGAATTTTGGTCAGAACTTGGACTTTTTGCAGCAAAAACAGGATTGATTGTTTTTGCATTCGCCACCTTAATTATTCTTGGCGCCCTGTTAGCAGCAAAAGCGAAACAGAAACCTGAACTCGAGGTAGATCATCTTAATGAAAAATATAAACACACTCAAATTTTACTCAAAGGCATGACGTCGACAAAAGAAGCCTTAAAATCTGAGAAAAAACAGAAAAAGAAAAAAAAAGAAAATGTACTCAGTCGTCCCAAACTTTTTGTCTTGGATTTCAAAGGTGACATGAAAGCTTCGGCTGTAGATCAGTTTCGCGATGAAATCACATCACTTCTTTTGATCGCCACGCCTCAAGACCGTGTTGCTGTGCGCGTAGAAAGTCCCGGTGGCGTTGTTCACGGTTATGGTCTTGCCGCTTCACAAATGTTAAGAGTCCGCGAAAGAGGGATCCCCCTCACCGCCTGCGTCGACAAAGTGGCTGCCAGCGGGGGCTATCTTATGGCTTGCACTGCAAACCAGATTCTGAGCGCACCATTTGGTATCATCGGCTCCATTGGCGTTATTGCTCAAGTGCCAAATTTTAATCGCATACTCAAAAAAAATGATGTCGATTATAAAGAATATACAGCTGGGGAATTCAAAAGAACTGTTAGCATTTTTGGCCCGATCACTGAAAAGGGCGAAGAAAAATTTCTTGAGCAACTCGAGCAAACCCACACTCTTTTCAAAAAGTTTGTAGGACAAAACCGTCCTCAGTTGCAATTAGAAACTGTGGCTACCGGGGAATACTGGTTCGGAACTGACGCTCAGGCTCTTGGCTTGGTCGACGAAATAAGAACAAGTGATGATTTTATTTTATCCCATCTTGATAGCCATCAGATCCTTCATCTGAAGATAATTAAGAAGCAGCCTTTGCGCGAAAAACTCTCAGGAATTCTTGGACAAGCTTTACAAAATGGCCTGCAAAAAGTATGGCAAGAATTGGATTCACGCCGCTTAATTTGATGCGACCCGATACATGAAAAGCTCAATCTCTCTTTGCATTTAACCAATGACTGAGGTAATCATTTTGGAGCTTTGAGTGGGGTAAAAGTGATCGATTCTGATTCAGTCGTTAGAGTTGAAAATCTTCAAACAACTTTTTTTATGAAGACCGGCCCTTTCCACGCCGTCAATAATGTTTCTTATGACATAAAAAAAGGCGAAACACTGGGTATCGTTGGCGAAAGCGGTTGTGGAAAATCCGTAACCTCATTTTCCTTGATGGGACTTATTGAAAAGCCGGGGAAAATCACAAACGGTAAGGCCTTCTTAAATGGCCGTGATCTTTTGGCCCTCCCCGAATCACAAATGCAAGAGGTTCGTGGCGCTGAGATGGCAATGATCTTTCAAGAGCCCATGACCGCCCTGAACCCAGTTTTAACTATTGGCTATCAAATTGACGAACAGATCCTACGTCATAAAAAATGTTCGGCCAAAGAAGCCAGAGACCGCTCGGTTGAAATGCTCAAACTCGTCGGCATCCCGGCTCCGATTGAAAGATATTCGAACTATCCTCATCAATTATCGGGTGGCATGCGTCAGCGAGCTATGATTGCCATGGCCCTTTCCTGTGATCCCATTTTCCTTATTGCAGATGAACCAACAACCGCCTTAGACGTAACAATTCAAGCCCAAATTCTTGAGCTCTTTCAAAATCTTCAAGAAAAATTTAAAATGTCAGTTCAGTTTATTACCCACGACTTGGGTGTTATTTCGGAAGTCTCGGACAAAGTTATCGTGATGTATGCCGGACAAACTTGTGAAAAAGCAGACACGCTCACCTTATTTCGTAGTCCAAGACATCCCTACACTGCGGCCCTTGTTGAATCGCGTCCACGCGTTGGTCATCGCCCTCATCGTTTGAAGACCATCGAGGGAACTGTTCCGGCTCCTCACGAACTTCCAGCCGGCTGTCCTTTTTTCAATCGCTGCCCTCGGGCAGTAGCTGAGTGTCCAATTCAAAAGCCACCCCTCGTACAACTGGAACCAGGTCATGAAGTGGCCTGTTTCAACCCCCTTTGAGGTTTTCATGAACCAGATCATTCTTGAAGCAAAGAATATCAAAAAGTACTTCCCCATAAAAAAGGGATTACTTCTTCGTCATGTCGCTGATTGCAAAGCCGTTGACGATGTCACTCTTTCCGTCAAAAAAGGCGAAACCTTGGGCATCGTCGGCGAAAGTGGCTGCGGAAAGTCCACCTTAGGTCGCACCTTGATTCGTCTCTATGAACCTACTGGTGGCCAAATCAATTTTGGTGGTAAAGATTTCATTGCACTTAAAGGCGAAAGTCTTCGTCAAAAGCGCAAGGAAATGCAAATGATCTTTCAAGATCCCTATGCTTCATTAGATCCTCGCATGACAATTGGTCAAATTTTAAAGCAACCTTTCGAGATTCACGGAATCTTAAAAGGAAATGAAAGAGATGAAAAAGTCAAATGGTTGCTTGAAATGGTTGGACTCAAGGCTTCTCAGGTCAATCGCTACCCTCACGAGTTTTCTGGTGGTCAGCGACAAAGGATTTGCATCGCTCGCGCCATTGCGCTCGAGCCCGAACTCATTATTTGCGATGAACCTGTATCAGCCTTAGATGTTTCCATTCAAGCGCAAATTCTAAATCTGCTTAAGGATCTGCAGGAAAGACTCAACCTCACTTATATTTTTATTTCCCATGATTTGTCGGTCGTGCAGTATTTCTGTGATCGAATTGCTGTTATGTATCTTGGCAAAATTGTTGAAATTGGGACTCGTGAAGAAATCTTCAGTCACCCAAAACACCCTTACACTCAAGCTTTGCTCGGTTCGATCCCGCGAGTAGGTGAAGGTAAAAAGAAAATGAAACAAACTTTAACTGGTGAAGTTCCCAGCCCTATTAGTCCACCATCTGGTTGTTCATTCCATCCTCGCTGCCCAAAGAAAATGGATATCTGTCCAAAACAAATTCCAATATTAGAAGGTACTGCCGATCAAATGACGGCCTGCTGGCTCTATGACAAAAAAGGAGATCTTCTGCATGAAAAATCTTTGTAAAGCTTCAATTCTCGTCATTTTGACGCTGATGTATTTTGTCTCTTGCACAGGTAAGAAAAACTCATCGAGCTCGGTAAAAAACACGGAACTCAAAATTGGAACATCTCAAGAGTTTGAAACTCTTAATCCGCTGATTATGACAATGTCGCAAACAACTTATATGTATCATATGACCGGGCGCAAACTTGTTCACATGGATCCGGACACTAAATGGTATCCTCAACTTGCTAAAGAAATACCGACAATTGAAAATGGCAAAGCCAAGTTTATTACCGTCGGTGGAAAAAAGAAAATTATTGCAGAATGGGAAATCCTTGAGAATGCAAAATGGGGCGACGGAGTCCCTGTCACCTGTCATGATTTTGCTATGGCCCGAACAATTGCTCTAAGCCCTAACGTTTCAATTGCTGACAAAGAATCCTATGATATGATTGAAAAAATTGATATCGATTCTAAGAATCCAAAAAAATGTTCTTTCACTTATAAAAAAGCACGTTGGGATTTTAATAGGCATGGCACCTTCTACCCTGTACCTAAACATTTAGAAGACGAACCCTTCAAAAAATTCAATGCTCAAAAAGAAGGTTATGAGAAAAATTCGACCTACAGCAAAGCGCCAACGAATCCTGGTCTTTACAATGGCCCTTATCTTATTTCAGAAATAAAATTAAGCGATCATGTGACCTTTATTCCGAATCCTCATTTTTATGGTGAAAAACCGAAAATCCAAAAAGTGATTATCAAGTTAATTCCAAACACTGCGGCCCTTGAAGCTAATTTGCGTTCTGGAACTGTGGATATGATTTCCACCCTGGGATTAAGTTTTGATCAAGCCGTTGAGTTTGATAAAAAAATTAATGCTGAAAAGCTACCCTACCTCGTGACATTCACAAAAGGCATTACCTATGAACATATCGACTTTAACCTCGATCATCCTTTCTTTAAAGATGGGCGTGTTCGTCGCGCAATGATTCAAGCTCTGGACAGAGAAAGTTTAACTAAATCTCTTTTTGAAGGAAAACAAGAATCGGCTATTCATTTTGTTTCACCTAAAGATCCTTGGTTCACTCGAGATGAAAAATATGTTATCGGCGCAAAATTTTCCAAAAGAGACGCTGAAAAATTACTAGCCGAAGCCGGATGGAAAAAAGGCGAAGATGGTTACCTTTACAAAGACAATAAGAAATTCTCGGTCAACTTCGGCACCACAGCCGGAAATAAAATTCGCGAATTAGTGCAAGTGTATTTGCAAGATCAATGGAAACAAGTTGGTATTGAAGTGAATATTAAAAACGAACCAGCGCGTGTTTTCTTTGGTGAAACGACTAAAAAAAGAAAATTTGATCTCGCGATGTATGCTTGGGTTTCATCTCCGGAAAACATTCCACGCTCAACTTTTCACAGCACTTCGATTCCTTCAACAAAAAATGGCTATTCAGGACAAAATCAACCCGGCTGGAATAATCCAAAGGTCGACAAACTCATTGAAGATCTTGAAATTGAATTTGATTCTAAAAAACGCACGGATCTAGCGTGGGAGTTACAAAAAGTATACACCGAAGAGGCTCCAGTGATTCCATTGTATTATCGCTCGGACGTTTCTGCAGTCCCTCCCAATTTAAAAAACTACCGACCTTCTGGCCATCAATTTCACGAAACTGGTAAAATTGAAGAGTGGACACTCGAATGAGCACTTATATCCTTCGACGTCTTATCCAAACAGTTCTTGTCATAATCATATTATCTTATGTTTGTTTTTATATTATGACCCTTATGCCTGGCGATCCCGTCGAATTAATGATTCAAAGTAATCCCAAAATCACTTCTGCCGATGTCGAGCGATTGCGTGCGCTCTATGGCTTGGATCAACCGGCATACAAAAGATATGGAACTTGGGTCAATACCATTCTGGGAGGTGATCTTGGCTACAGCAGAACTTACCGTGTTCCAGTTGAAGAACTGATGATTCCCCGTCTAAAAAATACTTTTATTCTTTCTTTGCTGTCCTTGCTGCTAAGTTTAGCAATTGCTTTGCCTCTGGGAATTTATTCTGCCCTGAACCCCGGTGGAAGGTTTGATTCAATCGTGAACTTTTTTGCATTTTCGGGAATTTCCATTCCTTCCTTTTGGATGGCCTTAATGTTGATCATTGTCTTCGCCGTGCAATTGGGCGTACTTCCTGCTGGAGGTACTGAAACCGTTGGTCTTAATTCTGAAAACTTTTTTAATTTTGTTAAAGATCGTGGAACATATTTAATTCTTCCTATTTTAAGTTTAAGTGTTCAACAGATCGGAAGTTTTATTCGTTATGCCCGCTCGGCAATGATGGAAACTTTAAGAAATGATTATATTCGCACGGCAAAAGCAAAAGGACTCGAGCGCAAAGTCATTATTTGGAGACACGCCTTCCGAAACGCACTGATTCCTTTAATTACAATTTTAGCACTTAGTTTCTCTGGACTTTTTTCTGGTGCGCTTTTGACCGAAACTGTTTTTGCTTATCAAGGAGTTGGTAAACTCGTTTATGACTCCATTATTGCAAATGATTACAACGTTGCGATGATCTCTTTTATTATTTCTGTGAGCATGGTGCTCCTGATGAACTTATTGGCGGATATTCTTTATGGATTTGCAGACCCAAGAATCACTTTCAGTTAAAATGGCTGGCAATCAAGGCTCGCTAACTGACGCACAAAAAAAGGACCTCGAGACGGCGCTTCCGCTTTGGAAGATTGTCATGAGACAGTTTCTGGAACACAAAATGGCAGTGGTCAGCCTTGGTGTTATTTTATTTTTTGTTCTCGTCGCTTTTAGCGCAGATCTGATTGCAAAAGGGCTTGGCCTTGATTCCAATCGTCAAAATGTTTCGGCCCGTTATCTTTTGCCCTTTTCACGCACCGAAATTCCCAATGATGCCAAGGAAAGTTCTATTGAAACTTGGATCAGTGAAAACCCGGAAAAATCACAAGCTTTAAGCAAAGCCCTTATCGATAAACAAATATTGATGAGTCAACGCCCCGCTGATGAAATTCTTTTTGAGTTGGGAACAAAACCGCAAACAGAGGCTTTACAATTATTCGAGAAAATTTCTCAACCTGAATTTGTCAGTTTTAAAAAAATGCTGGAAAACTTTGGTTCTTTTCATCTCTTTGGAACAGACGAAGTCGGCCGCGATGTTTTTATAAGATTAATTTATGGAACGCGGGTTTCCATGGGTGTCGGAGTTATGGTTGCCGTAGCTTCGGCCTTGGTTGGATTATTTATTGGGAGCTTGGCAGGATTTTATGGTGGCATTATTGATACTCTATTAATGCGAGTGACAGATTCATTACTATCCTTACCCTTGGTTCCCGTTCTGATTGTGGTTGCAGCCATTGATTTGCAAAAACTACCTGCACTTAAATCCCTTATGAATCCCGAGAATGAAAGCATTGTGAAAATGTTCCTAATTCTTTGTTTATTTTCGTGGATGACAGTAGCCCGCCTTGTTCGTGGTAGCATTCTTTCACTTCGCGAAAGAGAGTTTGTCCTTGCTGCTCGCACTCTTGGAGCCCGTGACCGCACCATTATTTTTAGTCATATGTTCCCCAATGTCATAGCGCCCATGCTGGTCGCAATCACATTAGGCGTGGGTCAGTCGATTTTATTTGAAGCGGCTCTTAGTTTTCTAGGGTTAGGTATAATGCCACCCACTCCAAGTTGGGGAAATATGCTAAACAATGCTCAAGAAGTTATTTATAAAAATGTTTGGTTGACGATATTACCAGGAATAATGATCTGGCTAACAACGATCAGCTTCAATTTTGTCGGCGACGGTTTACAGGATGCCGTGGATCCTAAATCAATAAGAAGATAAGCAATAACCTTAGAAACAGCCTCATAAATAATGACGTTAACTTAAGCTCTCTTTTGCTATTCCTTACTCATTATTAAATTTTACTGCTCATCGGTTCAAAGCATGTGCTTCATCAACAATAAGACTTCCATTCGAGGATCGTCCCTTCTCCACCTAGCTATTCGCTTTGATTCAACCGATCCTGCCGATGTTTTTGCTGTCTTTGTGCCTTTTTGGGGGGTATGGGGCACATGCAAAAACAACAAAAATTCGATTTTGCAAAAATTCATTGGAAATATCGAT
>ERZ1292625.315-Hain-H41-01um-R1-315-length-78396-cov-6_pt1 | contig 78396 bp, 76 predicted proteins | sample MGYA00564400_ERZ1292625 | MGnify/ENA primary metagenome ERZ1292625 (study PRJEB36523, sample SAMEA6512639) | groundwater metagenome | collected 2019-01-08 | study: AquaDiva: Metagenomics assemblies of 32 groundwater samples | reverse complement strand
GACTGCGATCAGCCAGCGCAGCACGCGTTACGTTGACGAGGCTAAGAGTCCGTGGGTCCAACACCCTGTGGAAACTGCGTGGTGGAAGTGGTTGAGACCGATCGCACCTCGTAACTTTCCGTCTTGGTATCGGGCTCTGGATACTTCGATCGGCACAAGCACTGACGGGCAAGGTAATCCGTCTTACAACGTTCTTGAGGCTGTCGAGGCGTATGCCGCTCGTGTGGACGTGTTGGAGCCTTTTTTGGCCAACGTTGCACATGTCGACAAGCTCACGGCGCGCAAGCAAGCGCGTGGCGCTGCACGCGGCTTCCTCGGGAACGCGCTCTACACCGAGTTGATCTTTTCGGCTTCGGTCACGCAGTGGCGTCACATGCTGCGGATGCGTTGCTCGGATCATGCCGACGCTGAGATCCGCGTGCTCTTCGCTCGCGCGCTCGGAGAGTTGAAGCGCTCGCGCTACGGAACCTCGTTCCAGGACATGACGCTTCGTCCGGCGACCGACGGGATCGGTGAGGTGCTCGCGTGAACTTCTACCGAGAGGTCAGGTCTTACGACATCGCACAGTTGATCGAATCGCGCGTGCGTATGCCTAGCGGCGCTCGGTTGTTGAGCGTGAATGTTCGAGCTGACGACATGGGCATTGAACTGCATGCGTTGGTAGACCGCGACGCGCTCGTTGTCGAACGCCGCATCGGCGTTGTGCATCAGTTCGGCGGAAGTTCGATCGACGTGCAGGTGTGGACTCACGTCGCATCGGTGTACTGGCCGTCAATCTCATCCACGTTGCACGTGTTCGATGGAGGTGAAGAGTGATCGTTGCACTCGTGTTCCTCGTGCTCGCGTTCGTTGCGTCGCTGTGCGCTGCGGTGCTCGTAGAGCGTGGTCCTAGACGTCTTGTCCTCAAGATGCACAAGGGCTTCATTTACGCCCCGTACGTACCGCGCTACTCCGAAGAAATCATCGACGGCAACGCTGCTGCCGAGCGCCGTGCGCGGCCCGATTACGAACTTCGTACCTACCCCGTCGAGAGGGACGGCGCTCGCGTCGCCAACGGTCACCTACGCGTCAATGTGTTGCGGGACGCAGGTGTGCAGGAGATCCCGACACTCGACGTGCACGTCGCGCGAGCGCTCCGGGACACCGGGATGACGCTCGCAGAGTTCGAGGCGTTGCCGGAGGACCAGCGGCGCGGTCTGCGCGCCGCTGCGAAGGTGCGCAACTTCGGCGAAGCGTTCGGCGCGGCCGGACCGTGGCGCCATCCTGACGAGCCGCAGGTCTCTCTCAAGGTACACGACTCGATGACGCACGGCGCGGCCCAGCGGCTACGTGCGAGTCCTCGTGACCAGGCCGGGCCGAGTGTCGCTGACTACGCGGTGCATCGAATGATCGAGGAGGACATCGTTTCGAAGTCGCTTGGCGTGAGGCCGAGCCGGGTCACATACCCACCGGGGCACTGGGTCCCGGACGGCTCTTACGAGCTGGACCGCTTCGGCGTGTGGGTTCGCGTCGGTGCGCACGATGACTTCGTGCCGCTGCATATCAAGCCCGTCGATCCAGGAGCGTCGTCGTGACCTTCTCTCCTGAACCGCTGCCGTCGGTATTGCGCAACTGCGTGTGCTTGATGTGCGCGTTGCGCATCGATCACGGTCCGGTCCTTGTCGTTGAACATGCGAAGTCGATTGCAGGGCATGAACCTGTACTGGTCTCGATCGAAGCAATGGTTGAGCTGCTCAACGATTTCGGCAAAGCACCGCCGTACAGCTTCGCTGACGAGCGGTGGGACAAGTACCGCGAGGTGTGGTGGCGTCAGTTGTGGAAGCCACTACCAGAGTTCAAGAACTTCGTGATGCCGACAGTCACTGCTCGGTATCCGCAGCACCGACCGTTGCCGATACAAGAGTTCGGCAGACCTTGGAAGCATTCACGCGCCGACGATGCGCAGAACAACTGATGTCACTACGAACGAACAGACGACAGCGTCAAGCGGCGCGACCGGTCACACAAATGGATTTCCTCGCGATCGAGAGGAAGCTCCTGCGAGAAGCAGAGCGTCGCGTGCAGCGCTCGCTCGCTCCAGGACGCACTGACGGTGACGATCGCCGTGCGATGCGCGCTGCTAGCGGCAAGGCCAAGACGAACCTCGGCACGCTGCTCAACGAGGCGTTGCGTACCACGGGCCGAATCGAAGAGGCGAAGTGAAGCCTGTGTTCACTGTCGAGTGCACGTTCAACAACGTGACACGCTTCTTGGCTCACGGAACGATGGGGCGTCAGTTGAACTACCTCGACGCTCGTAACTTCGAACGGCTGACGTCAGAAGATTCGCCGTACTTGTGGAAGCGGTTGTCGGCCGCTCAAAAGGCAGCGAAGCGCGCGAACCGATCGATGAAGACGTCCATGTGGCATGTCTCTCCGTTTCTACTCGTCCGACCACCGAAGATCACGGAAGACATGCTGTGATTCAGCGTGACCATCAGTACGTGGTCGATCACCGCACACGCAACACGCCCCGCAGTTACACGGACAACACCTACATGAGTGATTCAACCAAAGTCGTCCTGGCCATCTTCGCTGCCATCTTTCTGATCGGTGCGACTGCCGCAATCCTGCCGCAGTACCGCGTCTACTCTGCGCGCGCAGACGGTGAAGCGATGTTGCAACGCTCGGAGTCGACGAAGCGCATCCTGGTCGAGCAGGCGCAAGCTGAGCTGGACGCATCGAGGCTGCGCAAGGAAGCCATCGAGATCATGGGCGCCGCCGCGCAGCAGTACCCTGAGTACCGCTTGCAGGAGTTCATGGGTGCGTTCGCCGACGCGATGCAGAACGGGTCGGTGCAGAAGATCATCTACGTGCCGACCGAAGCGAACATCCCGATCATCGAAGCACGTCCGTCGCATTGACGTGCGGCACTGGTTACTCACGTGCCCGCAATGCGCAACGACACACACGGTCGAGTTCCGAGCATCGTGGTCGTGTCCGAAGGATCCGACACACGGCCCGATCAGAGTGAAGGCGGCGCCTCGGAGCGCATCGTCTTCCACGACTGCCACGAATGCCCGCGTGCAGGCTTCTTCCACGGAAGCGCCTGTTGGGCGTTGCAGCTACTAGAAGACGCCACCGAGAACCAAACATGACGACAACCCGTCCAGGCGCTGATGGTCCGCCGAACGAAGACGCGTCCGAGGGTTTCGGCTCCGTACGTGTTACATCCTCCAGCGCGAGCAGACGCCGTGGGTGGCGCCGCTTCGTGCCTCCGATTACGCGCGGTTCATGGGTGCGCCTTTTAGCGCGTCTATTCCTCTGGCTACAGGTCGTCGTGATCGTCTCGGCTTATCAGGTCGGGCTCGAATACGCCTGGTATGTGCCGGTGTCGGTGGAGCTGTACGCAATACTTTTCTTCCTCTGCATCGGACTCGCGTGTGCGATCCAGTTCGGCAAGTACAGCTCTGAGTTGCGAGAGCGTTCGTATGACCTCGATTCGCAGCCTCGACGCCTGGACTTCGGATTCATCTCGTACGTGCCTTTGCGAAGTGCAACAGGCGAGTTCTCTGTACGTGTGTACGTCAACGACAGTTTGGAGTCCGAGTGCTACTCGCCGTCGGCAGGCGTTTGGAAAGACTCAATCACGAACATCGATTGCACGCCGGACGAAGTCAAGGTCTTCGAGCAAGTGCTCACTCCAGAAATGCGCGAAGCACCCGTCCAACGCTATCCCTCGTGAAGAAGAAGCTCACACTCTCACCTTCGTTGTCGATGCCGGTCAACGCGGCTACGGAATCGTTCGCGGTTCTCGGTCGTCGCGGGTCAGGCAAGACGCACACGGCTGTCGTCCTCGTCGAGGAGATGCACGCGGCCGGTGTGCAGGTCGTCATCATCGACCCGATCGACGTGTGGTGGGGGTTGCGCGTCTCTCGTGATGGCAAGAGCGCTGGTATCCCGATCTACGTCTTCGGCGGCTCGCATGCAGACGTGCCGCTCACTGCCGACTCGGGCTCGATGCTGGCGGACGTCGTTGTCTCGTACGGCATCAGCGTCGTGCTCAGCTTGCGCCACTTGTCGAAGGCGAATCAGCGCCGCTTCGTCGAGGAGTTCTGCGACAGGCTCTATGACGCAAAGAACGACCCGTCGAAGCGCACCGCACTACACCTCGTGATCGACGAGGCGGACGTGTTCGTTCCGCAGCGCCTCACGCCCGGCACGGAGCGCTGCTTCGGAGCCGTCGACACGATCATCAGACGAGGCCGTTCCAGCGGCCTTGCCCCGACGTTGATCTCGCAGCGTCCGCAGGTGATCCACAAGGACGTTCTCAGTCAGACCGAAGTGCTCGTGTGTCACCAGCTCTCCGGTCCGCAGGATCGCAAAGCGCTTGAGGCTTGGATCGAGGCGAACGACACCGAAGACAAGAGCGCGGAGTTCATGGAGTCACTCGCGTCACTACCGCGAGGACGCGCATGGTTCTGGAGCCCTGGCATGCTCCACATCTTCAAGGCTGTTGACGTTCGAGACCGGCACACGTTCGACAGCAGCTCGACACCGAAGCCCGGCGTGCGTGTGGTGAAGCCGCGCAAGTTCGCGCAAGTCGACATCGAACGGTTGTCGGCCAGGATCACTGAGACGATCGAGCGCGCGAAGGCAGACGATCCGAAAGCACTACGCCGCAAGATCGCCGAACTTGAAGCTCAGCTCAAGCAAGCGAAGGCAACACCCGCGCCAGTGTCACAACAGGTCGTGCCCAACAAGCTGCGGACGATGCTGGAGGATGCCGAAGCAAGCATCGCTGCATTGCAAGCGTCGTTGCCCAAGCACGTCGCGTCTGTGATCAGTCGCGAGGCGGTGAAGATCGCAGGCATGTTGGACTTCGCGATGAAGAGCATCGGTGCGGTGGCGCCGACCGCGAAGCAGATCGTTGCTGCTGTGAAGGCACCGCAACGTATCGAGATCAAGAAGACCGACTCCAAGCGTGAGGTACGTCCGGTTGCGCTCACTGCACTTCCGAAAGGTCTGCTCAAGTGCTTGACCGTTGTCGCGCAGTACCCGCAAGGAGCTTCACGCGCGCAGCTCGCGCTGCTGACCGGCTACACGTCTGCTAGCTGTACAACGTACGTCGGTCGTCTGACTGCGCGCGGGCTCGTGGAAGTCGGATCGGATCGTCTGTTGCGTCCGACGCCGCTCGGTGTGGAAGCGCTCGGAGATTCGTTCGAGCCGTTGCCGACTGGCTCAGCTCTGCGCGACTACTGGCTCAACGAACTTCCGACCGGCGAAGCAGCCGTGTTGCGCGTGCTGTTGGAAGGCTATCCGGGCGGTGTGTTCCTTGCCGAAATCGCAGGAGCGACGCACTACACGCCCGCGAGCTGCACCACGTACCTCGGTCGTCTCACTCGACGTTTGCTTGTCGAGCGCAGCGGCACTGCATATCGCGCGTCGGATGTCCTGTTCGACGCGTGACGTCTCTCACTCCTCACTCACACAAGACCATGTCCGAAACACCCGAAGCAAAAGTCACCATTTCGCAGACCAACGGCACTCCGTCCTATGACTCGATGGCGGTCGCCCGTCGAGCCTTGTTCCTCGCTTGGCGCGAAGGAAAGCCGTTCGGCATGGGGCGGCTGCGAGCGAATCCGACCGCGAGCGAACGGGATGTTTGGGCGGCTGCATACAACGCTGACGACTACAGCAGGTCGCCACACAAGAAGGCGACCGTTGAGGACGAAAAGACCCTTGTGCGGGCGGACTACGTGTTCGGACACATGATCAAGCTGCACTTCACGATCGACGCTGACAGCGTGACTCTGCGTCCTGCCGCAGCTCTGCTCGACAATGGAGAGTTCAATCCCGAGTACCACTGCTTCGCGGCCAAGTACAAGACGCCGCAAGCGCTACTCGACGCGGCGCTCGCATCGTGTGTCGGGACTGCCGCTGACGAGCAAGAAGCCAACGAGAAGTCGACCGGGTCGCCTGACGCGCATGGAGCCTCGTACCTGTGAGCGAGCCCAAGATCGGACTGGACTGGACGTACTCGACAGAAGCTACGCCGCCCAACGCAGACCTCCACGTGCTGTTGACAGGTTCGACAGGCTTTCCAGTACAAGCGCGCGCGTCGCGCTCGGCGGATGGTCAAGTCGTGTTGAACGTGTATGGGTTCGGACTGGTCCCATTCAACGCGGATCGCGTGGTTGCGTGGTGTTTGGTGAACGCCCCGGTTGTGCCTCCGCACATGAGACTCGAAGTGGGTCGAGACCCGCGCTCTGAGGCTTGGGTCCTGACTGACGCGCGACTGCCGAAGCCCGGAAAGCACGTGTTCGTCATGTACCTTCAAGGTGCGCACGGTGTTCCACCGGATGTCGGCTACGTGCTCGGTGAGGTGTACACGCGCGAGCAAACACTCATGTTCGCGCCGGTACAGCGCACGGAAAACGGACCCGTCCGGTTCGACGCTGCGCACATCGTGTGTTGGAGCGAAGCAACGCCTCGTCCACTACCGCACGAGTTTGTCGGCTTGCTGAACGTCGCGCACAACGTGTCGATCAGCGCACAAAGCGAGCCCGCTTCGCCGCCGCAGGAACTGAGCGAGAGCGCGCGGACACCATTCACTCCTGTGTCGGAAGCATGTTGCGATCTACGCTGGATCAATAGCCTGATCGCAGTCGCACGCGTCCTCGGCTTCACTGCCGAAGTCGAGAAGTGGGAGCAGGGCAACACGCACGCGCTCGACATCGAGACGATCCTCTGCGAACGCATCCGCAAACGAATGCACGCATCGAGCAACGTGCAGAGCGGCGTAGGGATCGTGCCGAAGGAGTACGTGACGCCCGCCGAAAAGCACCGGTATTGGCACTCGCTCAAAGACCGTCCAGTGCCTGAGCCGGTTACATCCGACGGAACGATCTACGTGCTGTTGCGTACCAGTGCACAGAGGTACGCAGCAAAGGTGACGGCCAATGGCGACGGAACGTACGCGTTCCAGATCCAGATACCGGGCGCTCGTTGGATGCCGTTCAACTACGGCGAAGTGGTCGCGTGGAGTGTGTACAAGCATCACACGATCCCATACGACTTGATCGAGGAAGCTCATCAGCCGTTCAAGCCTGAGTATCCGACGTGCGGCGGTCGTTGGTTCTCGATCGAAGAGCGTCCTCACCTGCCGCTCGAAGTCTTCGTGCGAGGCGGTGTTTTCGTCTTGCAGCGCGGGTATCAGCGTGTCGAGTACGTGCACCTGTTCGCCGGTCCAGACGAGACGTTCATGTACCGGAATCAACGTACGCATCGACCGATGCCATTCGACTCGAAGTCCATCGTCGCGTGGTGTTCGATCGTGCCAGAACGTCCGAGTGAAGCACTACTGGCCGAGGCGATGCGCACGTTGACGTGCCCGTCTGTTGCAGAGGAAGAGAAGAGCGACGCGGAGTGGCGCTCTGCCGATCCGCTACAGCGACCGGTCTTCCCCGAGGGCGGGCTTCACGCGGTGTGGATCCTTCGTCGAGGAGCCAACCCGCCGATCCCGGTGCAGGTGTTCGTCCGTGCCGAGTTCAAGGTGTTGCATCACGGCACGCCCGGCTTGTACTTCCAAGTGCCGACCGGATGGTTGCCGTTCACACCTGAGCACGTCGTGTGTTGGTGTCTCGCATACGTCAACGAACCGCCGCAGCAGTTCATTGACGAGGCATTCCTCCGCGACTTCGAGCCGACGGCACAAGAGCAGGACACCGCAGCAAAGGCGCCGGAGCCTACCACTCTACGTTGGCATGGCATGCTCGGGTCGGACGTGCCGGTCGACGCTGCCGTGTTGGGCCGTACGTTGACCGAGCCGCTGCCCTTGTACGTCTTGATTCGAGGGCATGTCGTCGCGAGGCAGGTCGCGTTGTTGCCTGCTACTGGAGAAGAGCAGCAGCGATTCTTTCGATCGGCAGGCACGAGCACCCCAATCCCCTTCACGCCCGAGCATGTCATCTGCTGGAGCTACCTGCCCGACCAACAACCTCCGCAGCACTTCCTCGACGAAGCACAGAATCCCTGGCAACCATGAAACGCACGACGTGGCGGGACATCCGCGAGCAACAGCCGCGCAGCACTGACCGGCAAGGGCCTCGATTCATCGCCATCCTCCAGCGTGGGGACGACAAGCCGGAGACGGTGCGCTTGATCGAGGCGGAGCCGCCGCTCGACTACTACTTCTCACCGATCGGCAAAGGACAGCAGTTCCCGTTCACGTTCGCGCACGTCGTGTGTTGGTGCGAGATCGTCACGGAAGACATCCCTGAACACTTCCTCGCCGAAGCACGGATCCCATTCTGATGATCGACTATCTCGACATCGTGGCCATGCTCGTCATCTTCGCCTTCCTTGAATGGAGGTCTCGACGCGATCGGAGTCGCGTGAAGGATGCAGTGGTGTCGGTCGTGTCGCGGACGACTCTGTTCTACCTCGCGCGTCTGGTACGAGCCGAGTCAGCAGAGCCGATGACGTGGCACGAGTCGGTCATCCGTGCGAGCAAGCGCTTCACTGAGGTCAGTGGTTGGTTGCCCGCTTCCGATGAGCCGCCGCTCAAAGCGTTCCTGGACGAGACTCCGCCCTGACCGCACTACCACGTTCGAACATCCATGAAGCCCAACGCGAACACAGGTATCTCAGTCCTCCAACGTATCGCCAACACGGTTACGAACCCGGACGAGCGTGGCTTGCTCCTCGATGCACTCGACGAGTTGAGCACGAGACGCGCGATCGACGACAAGGGCATCTACAGCGTCTGTCGCGCAGGCAAACACCCGATCCAGCTCGGCATCGGCAAGCGCGAGTTCTGCGCCGCGTGTGAGCTTGAGCACGTGTCAGTCGCACGGACCAGACTCGTGAACGACCTCGAAGAGGTGCGACAGAATCTCGCCGCAGTACGCGACCCCAATCAGCAAGACGTGTACAGGCACGTGATCGAGTTGATCAGCACCACGTTGCTGCGCGACTACAAGTCCCTTCGAGTGCCACAGTCGCAGCTCAGGCACGCGGCACTCATGGCGCGCAAGACGCTGCTCAAGTACACGAGCCCCGAGTACTGGAGACGTGTGCGCGCGGATCCTGACTACGACAAGCAGCGAGGATTCGAGCACGACACGCGAGGTGAGTTGGCGCACAGCACGGTCACGATGATCGACGCGGTGTTGGGTGAGTGAGCATCCGTACGCGCACTTGTTGAGCAAGCGAGTCAGGCTCGTCAACGACATCATCCCGCACGGGTTCACCAAGCCAGCGATGAAGAAGGGCGCGAGCGTGCTCGTTGTCGGCCTGGCTCAGGACGGCAGTGACATCGTCGTGTGGGAGAACGTGTACAAGCGCAGCGAGTTCGCACGGATCACGGACATCGAAGAAGAGCACACCAATGACTGACGAGAACGGCCTGGCTGGAAAGACGATGCGAGCGAAGCAGCCACTCCTCACTACGTCCCACGAGACGATCGCAGCAGGCACGCTCGTGGTGATCCTTGAGTCGCGATCGTTCTTCATGCCTGAGATCGAAGTACGCGTCGCGACCGAAGATCGAACACGCGAGGCGTACGCGATGTTGTCCATGCTCGAAGAGACGTGAGCGCAGGCGACGAGGGGGGAAGAAAAAAAGAAGAACCCACATGAACCAAGAACAACCGAAGCGCTACATCGCGTTCGACCTGGAGACACAAGGACAGGACTCGTACACAGTGCTGGCGATCATCACCAAGGAAGGCGTGACAGTCATCCGCCGTCCAGAGCGTGGCTGGCCAGCAGACATGTTCAGAGCAGAGAAGCCCACATGAAAGACGTCAGCCCGGTCGGAAAGATCCTGCGTGTGAAGATCGCGTTGTTCACTCACGGAGATCAGAACATCGAGGTGGGCGAGCACGTGAAGGTCATACACAAGAGCAGGCATTCGAACGAGTGCCTCGTGCAGACAGTCGTTGGCAAGCGTGCAGCAATCACGCGTGTGGAGAACCTCGAAGAGATCACAGAGCCGACATGAACAGAGAAGCAGTGGTGGAAGGGAAGATCGTCCGTGTACGTAACACGTGTGCTTCTCTGAATGGAGGGCTCATGCTTTTCGGTGAGAAGGTACGCGTGATCATCGTGCACAAGGATGTTGCGACGGTGATGGTCGAGTCACTCGATGGCAGTGAGCGCGCACGTGTACTACCGAGCGCTCTGGAAGAGATCGATGAGCGAGCCGTGTCCACGGAGGAGTGTGTCCCCGCGCACGGAGAACCTGTACCTGAACCGGGTGCTTGTAGGAACGCACAATCCAACGAGCGTTTGCCCAACGAAAAGGAAGCCGTGGAAACTACGCCGACGTCGCATCCGTACGTCGTCGAGTACTCGGGCGTGAAGGTGCACTGCGCAACAGTCGAAGCAGCGCACGAGATGATCAAGAAGCTCTGCCGACGCACGTCGCTCGCGCAGCGTCTCAACGAGTCGTCGCTCACGATGCGCGTACTACGTCTGCTCGCCAGCGACACATCACGTGCATTCACGTCTGCCTTCATTCAACGTGCGCTCGCACTCACGAGTTCGACTTCACTCGGCGGCGTGCCAGGTACGTTGCGCAAACGTCTCGGCGTGTTCGGCATGACCATCGACGACGTGCTCGTCTACTCACGCGAGAGTGGCGTGGTGCGCACACGTTCGTGGAAAGCCGGGCCGCGCATCGAGGAAGCTCTCCAGCATCTGCAAGACGACAAGGTCAAGGAGTCTCGCGTCTCGTGAAGAAGCTCAAGCGACTGTGCTACTACCTGCTCGCGCTCGTGTCACGCGACACTGATCGTCGGCGTGTGTACTTGCTCGTGCATCGTGCGCCTCTGATCGACGCGCAGCCTGGCTTGCGTCCGTGGCTGGAGCAGTTGTGGCAGCAGTGCTGTGCTGACTGGGTAACAAACCAGTGGATCACCGAGCAGGAACGTACAATCGTGCGCACTGTGCACCGCCTGTACTACCGTGCTGAGGGTGTGAAGCAACACCGCGCCAGAGGTCGACTCGGGTGAGCAAGCCGCTGCGTGTGTACGGCTTTCGACGGTTGGATCACCCACACACCTTCCCAACGTGGGTCGCCCGTACAGTCGGCGGTCAAGCGGTGCTGATCGAGCTTGCCAGAGGCTCGCTACGTATCGGTGTCGGCAAGACGCTGCTGTACGCGATGTACAACGCGAACACCAACCCGACGTTGTGCAAGTGGCTTCCGTGCACGACCGGTGACATGCTCACACTGACTGACGTCGCTGAGCTGGCCAACCTGGAGATCGTTGCGCAGTGACTACCACGGAAGAGTGGCGTGACGTCCCCGGCTTCGAAGGCATGTACGAAGTCTCGTCACACGGACGCGTGCGCTCGAAGCGGCGACTACTGACACGACGCAACGGCAGCCCGTACATCGCGAAGTCGAAGATCAAGGTGCCGTACGTCTTCCGTGGATACTTGCGGGTCGCACTGTGGCGTGACGGCAAGAACAAAGCACTGTTCGTGCACCGGCTCGTGCTGCTCGCGTTCGCTGGTCCGCCGCCGCACGAGGACATGCAGGCGCATCACTTCCCGGATCCCGACCCGAGCAACAATCACGTCGACAACTTGAGCTGGGTCACACGCGCGGTCAATCACGAGGAGATGGTGATGCGCAATCACTACCCGCTCTCGTACCTGATCGAGTTCAGCCGCGAGCCAGGATCGGATGATGGGCCGGTCGTGTGGGGCGACGGCTTCGAACAGCTCGATCGCACGGTTCCTTTCTGAGCGCCGGGCACGTGTCTGTAGGGGCTTGTGAGTAGACCGCACCGGCAGACCCGAGTACCCTAAGCGCAGTTCGGACCACTCCCCGCTCGCTACCAGGGACACGGTGTCTCTGGTAAGAGCGCGGGTCCTGCGAGACGCGAGATGATCACAGCATTCGGACGCTCCATCACGGCCACTTGGGAACTGAGCGAACTGACCGAAGGGGAGATGCCGACGAAGGCGCTCCAGTCAGTCCTCTCCCGCGCCAGTCACCTCGGAGAAGCGTTGCGAGTGCATGAGGTCGACGACGGGTACGTGGTCGAGACGGCCGACTACCGTGCCGTGCTGCTCACGAAGGCAGGTGCGTTGCGCATCCTCAGCATCGAGGAGGCCGAGCAGGTCACCGAGACGATCGCGACCGCGCACTACATGCACGATGGTGTGGCCGTCACCGCCGACAACGGCGACCGACTGGCGTTCGTCCCGTGTGACGTCACCGATCCGATCGCCAGCGCACGTGCGTTGACCTCGCTGTTCGAGCAGATGCTCGCGCAGGACTACCTCGTCGAGGAAGACGGCGAGGACTGCGACGACGAAGACGACCCGAAGGGTGAGTACGACGACGAAGACCCGACCGAGGAAGACGAGCGGCTCGATCAAGAGCTGGACATCATCGAGGACATCAAAGCGTGCCTCGCGCTCGTGGTCGACGAACACCAAGACGCCGAGCTGGTCAGGATCGTGAGCACGATCGACGAGGCCATCAGCAACGGTGACTACGAGCTTGCCGAAGACCTCGCGCTGCCGGTGCTCGAAGCGTACAAGCGCATGTCGATGGGCGCGCGTCGCGCTCGCATCCGTTCGTTGCGTCACGGCACGTCGAAGAGCGTGCGCAGCGGCAAGGTCACGCGCAGCAAGTACCGCACGATGCTGCGTCAGCGCCGCGTGAAGCGGCGCCAGTCGGCAGGCATCCGCTCGCGCGAGCGCATGTACCGTCGTCGCACCGCGAGCTACCGCCGTCGTCTGCGCCCGATCTCGTCGAGCATGGAGCGCGATGGTGCGAACCTCCAAGAGTCGTCGAGCGTCGTCCAGCAGAAGCACAAGGCGATGATGGCGGGCAAGACCGTCGTCGTCACCGAAGACCAGCTCGCAGAGCTGGAGGCGATGCCGAACTGGAAGTACCTCGCATCGCTGCCCAACCCCAAGCGGCACGGCACGAAGGACATCTACATCGCTTGGTACAAGAACAAGCGCACCGACACGCCCACGAAGGCGGACGAGAGCAAGAGCGGCGACGTCGGCGCGAAGATCGAGAAGCGCGCTGCGGACTTGATGCGTCGTGCGAAGGCGGGCGAGTTCACAGGCGCCAAGTCGCAGACGAAGTACGGACCGAACGACTACGTCGCGTACATCGATCGCCAAGCCATCGCAGCGGCGTCGTCGAAGGATGAGCTTGCAGCGAAGCTCAAGAAGGGAGGCTTCAAGCCGGAAGACTTCCGTCAGATCGGTGTGTACGAAGGCGAAGACACGAACGTCTCGCTCGACGAACGCAAGACCAAGTACGAGGGCTACACGATCGAGCCCGACTCGGACAAAGGCTACTACTGGATCCGCATGCCGAACGGAGATCGCATGAGCGATCCGGCAGGCGACCGTGAGACGGCGAAGAAGTGGATCGAGCAGCACATCATCGAGGTGCGTGAACGCAAGGCGCGCTACGGCAAGAACGAGTCGCTCGACGAAGCTGGCAAACCCGTCCGCGTCCAGGTCGATGCTGGCGCCAATCAGCGCAAGGCGTTCGACGCGGCGCGCAATGGCGGTTCCGTTTCGACTACGGAGTCGGATGGAACGGTGATCGCGGCATTCAGCAACCCGGTCGAGTACGCGGCCTTCATCACGTTGGTGAAGAAGAACGGTTGGAAGTATCGCCGTCTCGGTGGCGGTGCGCCGTCGGCCTACTCGGAGTCGCTCGACGAATCGAGCGTGCCGAAGATCACCGACGATGTGTACACGCGCAAAGAGAAGCCGCCGCGCTACAACACGCCGATCAACCCGCTGTCGTCAGGCGACGCGAGCGTGCGCGGCAAGATGCTTCGCCAGCGCTTGCCCGGTTGGACGAAGGCACAACACCTTGCCGCCGCGAAGCATCACACCGCTCAAGCCGCACGGTTGGAGAAGGAGTGGACCGTGACCGCCAACGCAGCCGCACAGGAGACGTGGGGCCGTGCGTGGCAGGTGACCGACTACCGCATCTCCGGCATCGGCAGCGATGAGTTCAGCGCCAAGCACAAAGACACGTTGCGCTTCGCTGCACACACGACCGGCGATCACAAGGCAGCAGCCACCGCGCACGAGGCGGCGGCACGTGGTCGACTACTGCCCGAGGGTGAAGATGATGGCCTCGATGAAGCACGCAAGCCGCCGTACGGCTCGCCGGGCTACAGGAATCACGAGTACCTCTGCGGTGAGGTCAACCCGTCGAACGGTTGCGCATTGCCCGCTGGTCACACCGGTCCGCACAAGGGCGACAAGAAGATCAAAGCCGCACAAGACGTGCAGGGTCTCGTGCGTTGGATCTACAACAGCGCGTTCCAAGCTGCGGAGTACCGTCGCGAAGGTGACATTCGAAACGCGACCACGTACGAACGTGAAGTCGATCGCGCATACACGCAGCTCAAGGGGTTCGGTCCGAAGGCTGTCGACTACGGTGAAGCGGCCGAGCACGAAGCGCAGGCGCAGACCAGCGGCAAGCAACGCCCGTTCAGTGCGGTGTGGGCGGAGATCACGAAGGACGACGAGTCCGTCGAGGAAGCACTCCCGCGTGCGCGCATGGACTCGTCAGATCCTGACGAAGTCCCGATGACGTACTTCGCGCACTACGCTCGTGAAGGCGATGGGTGGAAGCTCGTCGGCAAGAACGGTGACGAGATGATCGCGAAGCGTGCGGCCGACCGCTTGGCTTCCGAGCACGATGGTCGTGTCGTCACGGTCAAGCTCACCGGCACGCCGCCGACGAAGACTTCGAGCCCGAAGAGCTTGGGCAAGGTCGTGTGGGGCGCGAAGGTTGGCACGAGTCGCTCGCCGAAGCGCGAGGAGTCCATCGACGAAGACTCCAACACTCCTACGCTCGCCGCGTTTCGCGCCAAGTACATCGCGCTGCTCGACACTGCACGGGCGGCTGGTCAGACGCGTTGGCCTGCCGGTGCTACGGCCGAGACGATGTCCGACAAGATGATTGCGGCGATCAAGAGCGGTGGCAACTTCGACTGGTATCGAGACAATCCGAACGTCAAGGCCGCAGGTCGAGCGTTGGGGTTGAAGACGGCCAAGGACTTCCGCGAGTGGTTGAAGGCCGTCGATGAAGACACGCTCGATGGGTCGCTCGACGAAGCCGAGACGATCGGTGGCGACGACTACGGCAGCATCGCAGGTGAGATCGCGACGTACCTGATCAACCGACCGCGTTGCGATGCGGAGCAGCTCCGTCGTCACTTCCGCGTGTCGCAGAGCACCGCCGCCGCGATTATGTCGGCCGCAGTCGACTACCTGACCGCTGGCGAAGCGGCGAAGGACGGGTACGAAGGTTTCGTGCTCCAGATCGGCGCAGCAGTCATGGCCGAGGATGCGTTCGACGAATCGCTCGATGAAGTGTCGGCCAACGCCGCGCCAGGTGATCCGTTCGTTTTGATCTTCAAGGAAGCGCACCCTGTCGTGTGGGTGATCGCTGCGCGTCGCAGTGGTATGGACTACTACTGGACGGGTTCGAAGTTCGCTGAGTGGCGCAAGTTCACCAACGAAGGACAACCGCCGAAAGGCGCGCAGGCGTACACGACACGCAACCAGGCGAACACTGCCTTGTCGAGCGCACGCAAGGAGTGGGGCGTCAAGGACGAGTCACTCGATGAAGGCGTCCTGCGCATCAAGTCAGCCGTGCGCATCGACACCATCAAGGGAGCCACGGTCGGCATGACCGCGTCAGGCGACGTGCTCGTGTTCCGCTCAGCGGACTACGACAACCAAGGCAACGTGAGCGGCCCGGTGAAGAAGATCGGAACGGGAGACGAAACGTTCACGGCTCTATCGACTGCGCACAATCGCGGCTTCACCATGAGCGCGAAGGAGCACGCACAGCTCCGCCAGCGCGCGGCCAAGCTCTTCGCTGCACTACCGACGAGTGAAGACATCGACGAAGGCATCCCGCGCATCAACTTGTTGCGCGCCGGAGCGGGTGTCGGCACGTCCGTGTCAATCAAGGACGGCGAGGGCGAGATCACGCGCGTCAATGGCGACGACGTGTGGGTGCAGATGAACGCGCCGGGTGGTGGACCGTCAACGGACAAGGTCGTGAAGGTCAAGCGCAAGGACATCGTGCGCGTCTATGAAGACGAGGATGACGAAGACCTCGACGAGGCTGGTAGTGCAGAGCCGCGCTTCACGGCGGGTGTCGACTCGGATGCGTTCATCGCTGCGTTGCGCACAGGCATCAATGCGCCTGAGATCAGCGTCGGCATGAGCACGCTCGGCGGCAAGGACCGCGCAACCGTGCAGATCCGTCTCTCGCTCGATCCCAAGAGCGCGTGGGCGAACGCCATCTACCACAACTCGCGTTGGGCGATGTTCAGCCTCGAACGCGATGGTCGTCTGGAGAACTTCGCAGGCGAGCGCCTCGCGCCCACGTTCCGCAAGACGAAGTACAAGGACGTGCAGGACGCGATCAAGCGCATCAACGACTGGATCGCGAAGGTCGGTGACTCGAAGCCGATCCGGTTGAGCAACGAAGGCGTCGATGAGGCAGACGCATCGTCGGTCTTCGTGTCGTGGTCCGACGAAGAGCCCGGCTACACGCGCAAAGCTCCGCTCCAGCACTACGCCGCGCTGTGGAAGAAGAACGCAACCGACGCGGACGTCGCCAAGGCGCGTAAGCATGCCGAGACGTTGCATGCTGGACGCGTGCATGTTGTGGACGCGAATACCTCGCTTGCGGACGTGCGTGCAGCGCAGGCAAAGGGCAAGACGTTGGGCGAGTCCGAGGGCATCGACGAAGAGGAGACGCCGTACGACCGTCTCCAGCGTCGTACAGGCGAGGCACGCACTCGTGACCTCAAGTACTACCGGGACGGTGAGGACAAGATCCACGCGAACTTCACCGCGAGTGGCAAGCCGTATCACGCGACGTTCACGATGGCAGGTGTGCAGGACTTCTCGTCACGCACCGAAGTACGCAAGGGTCACGCGAAGGGTCGACTCATCAGCCCGTTCTCAGCAGTGCCCGACGCGGTTCAAGCGGAGATGGCAAAGATCCTGCCCGGCTTCGTGAAGAACCTCGCCGCAGGACGCTACCCGTCGATGGAGTCGGCGGACGAGGCGCTCGACGAGTCACTCTCTCGCAAAGAGATGACCTCGGTCGCGTTCGCGAAGAAGCTCGTCAAGCAGGACAACGACACGGTGCATCGCATCCTCGTGCGCGGTGTCCAGCTTGAGCAACCGGATCGTGAGAAGGGCGCAGGCGCCGACAAGGTGCGTGTGTTGACCAAGGACGGTGCTGACGCGTTGCGGTCACACGTCGCGAACTACATCGCGAAGGACGAGGGTGGCAACTTGGCAGGTCAAGCGGTGCGCACGTTGACGCCGCACGACCTCCTCAAGCTCGCGCAGAATCTCTCGACGGTGTTGCGCCTTCCTTCGATCCACAGTGCGGCGCGCGACTGGATGCCGGAGTCGATCGATGAAGCACGTATCACCGTCAAGATCACGGCCGACGACGGTGACACGTGGACGACGGGCTTCAACGGCTCGCTCGCGGACGCGAAGAAGTACTACGTCGGCAAGAAGTTCAACCTCGGCCGCGACGAAGACAGGATGGTCAAGGCGGTCAAGGTCGAGCTGGTCGAGGCCGCTCTCTTCGAAGCGAAGCTCGGGCGCATGCTCATCGAGCTGATCGGTGACGAAGGCGAAGACGCCGTGAAGCGCATCAAGACGCAAGGCGCGCAGCGTTGGCTCCAATCGAATGCGGCGCTCCTCAAGAAGCCGCTCGACAAGGACCAAGGGCACGTCGAGCCCGACGACGCAACGAAGCACGAGGTCAAGGTCGGCGGCAAGACGTACTGCGTGTACGTCGGTGACGACTACGTGACCGTGTACGCCACGCGTGCAGGTTCGAACGAGTCGCTCGACGAAGCGAAGCAAGACTTCGTCCAGTGGGTCGACGAGCAGCAAGGCGGTAAGCGCACCGTCGCAGTGCTCCGCATCCCGAGCGGTGTGAAGCACGGATCCAAGAACGTCGGTGGCAAGTACGTCGCTGTCGCGTTCGATGTCGGACACAGCTACGAGGGGAACTCGGGCACGTGTGACACGTTCGAAGAAGCGCTCGCCGAAGCGAACAAACTCGCAGAGAAGTACCGGTATCGCGTCAGTTCCGACGCGGCCTGATCGACTACCCCCGACTCAATCAGGAGCCCACCCATGACGCCCGCCGAATCTTCCGACGAAGGTGTGAACGCAACTCAGGTTCCCGGCGTCCTCTCGCGTCTCGTGAAGGTGGTCGAGCGCATGGAGAAGGACATCTACTCCACGGACCCGAACAGTCCGGGGCTTGCGTTGCGCTTCGACCGGATCGAGCAGCAAGGCAAGACGATCAAGTGGTTGCTTTCAGGGGGCGTAGTAACGCTCGGCGCATCGACATACTTCTTGTGGAAGATCATGTCGCTCATGGGTTCGACAGCCTTGCCAGGCGGAGGATGAAGTGTCTCGCAGCGACCGGCTCAAGTATTCATTCGCAGTCGCAGCTTGCTACGCTTCTGCGGCTTGGGCGTGTATGGCTGTGAACGCATCATGGCCGGACGAGACAGAAGTTCGCGCGACCGCGTTGTTGTTGGTCGTCATCTGGATCGTCGAGTACTTCCGCGCCTGTGGCAACGAGGGGTGACTTGCAGTGGGTGATCGATTCAATACTCCGACCGTTGCTGTAGTCATCCTCCTCTCCATCTGTGCGATCCTGCTGACCGCCGTCTTCCTGCGACTCGAAATGGTCCACGATCAAGTGAGCGCTCCGCATGATCGCCGCCTGTGCGGCCAAGTGGTGACTTCGTACGGCGTGGCCACCGAGCGCTACTACGGCGAGTCGATCACGGTGTGGGAGCAACGTCACATGGAGGCCGTGCGCACGTTCAAGACGACGCAGGAAGGTGGCCGGTGACGCACGCGCCGCCGCTCGTCACGACGTGGCTCTCTGGAGGCGTCGAGTGGGAAGTGTCGACCGCGCACCTGCCGGAGGAGTCCGAGCAGGAATGGCGGCTGCGACACGCGGAAGCAGTGCGCGTGATGAAGGCGCTGCATCCGCCCGACTGAGCCCGTAGACTGTCGGTTCACCCGAGCGCCATTCGCCATGTCCAAGCTCTCGTCTGCTAGCTTCGTCCCGGTTTCCGACGGCCTGTACTACCACCCGGACTTCGGGCGTGTCGACGAAGCGCGCATGGATGCGCTCATCGCTGGCGCGCTCAACGAGGAGGTGCGCGCAATCAGCGTCACGCCGATCCGGCCGCTCATCGAGATGCTCGCGCAGGCGAGCCCGGTGCTCGCCAAGAAACTACGGGCGATGGACGTGCCGTCGCTCGCGCAATGGGCGAAGTCGATCGTGGCCGAGAGAGACCGCACACCCGCCGCCATCGCACTGCGCAACTTCGCCAGCGACCTCAAGGAGTACATCGCTCGCGCGAGTGACGGGGACAACGAAGCGGCCGAGCGTGCGATGTCGGGCGCCAAGGCTTTCGCCAAGCGCTACGTGAGCTTCGCGGAGTCGCTCGATGAAGCATCCGACCCTCTCAAGCCGGACCTGTCGCTCAGCGCGGCGCGCTTCCACACGCGCGGGCTCGGCCAGCTTCAACGCCGCCTCGAACTGATCGAGCTGCGTCCGGTCGGCAAGACGGAGGCCGCGCCGGACATCCTCGACCCGAAGAACCCGCGCACTCGTGGTCAGCTCGGTGATCGGTACGTTGCGTACTACCGCAAGCGCAAGCTCGGCACGATTCGATTCAAGGACCGCGCGTGGCAGACGTTCGACGTGCAGCGCGAGCCGGTGTCGAGCGATCGATGGTCACTGCGCAACGCGGTGAGTCAGCTTGCCACGAGTGTGCTCGGTGACGCGTGGATCACGAGTGACGATGCGGACGAGGCTGTCGATGAAGGTGACAAGGTGACGTGGGGCAAGCCGTACGGCACGACCAAGTATCGGACGCCCGAAGGCGCGCTCGTCGCGATGTATCGCAAGGGTCAACGCGTTCGCTTCTACGACGAAGACGGTCAGCAAGTCGGGCCGGAACAATCGAATGTTGCGCCTGCTGTCTTTGCTGCGGACGCTGCTGGATGGAAGATCGCTAGCGGCCCGTGGGCTGATCGAGACGAGTCACTCGACGAAGGCAAGGCGAAGGTGCCTGAGCTTGCTGCAACGTTCGACATCATCGCGCAGGCCAACAGTGCGCTTGCGGACTTACTGCGCGAGAAGGATGTTGAGGAACTCCAGCGATGGGCGATGTCGAAGAGCATTCCACGTGGCCGACATAGCCCTGGTAGTGCTCAGCTCGATGACTGTGCGGAAGAGATCAAGCACTTCGCCATTCGCACACGTAAGGGCGATGTGGAAGGTGCGCAACTTGCAGTGCAACGAGCAGAGGTGTTCGCTCGTGCATTCGTGCGCAAGTCCATCAAGGAGTCGCTCGACGAAGCGGGCACGCGTCAAGTCGAGATCGAAGTCAACTCGGGCTACGTCGTGAAGATCGGCTTCGATCGGACGTACAACAGCTTCTGGTATCAAACCGACAAGGGCTTGAAGAACAGTCCTGCCGTTCCGCCTGCGAAGCGCAAGGACCGTAGTTACGGCGAGACGAAGTTCCGGTACATGTTGCGCAACGAAGCGAACGTGTCGAACGCGAACAAGCTCGTCGACCAGCTCATCGCGAAGATCGATGCGAACGAATCGTTCGACGAAGCCGAAGACCTCGACGGCAAGAAGGTGCGCGCTCGCGGTCACTTCGCCAAAGGTCTGAGCGACGGCACGGTGTACACGTTGAAGAAGGCTGCGCCGTTCGGCGGACAGACCACCTACAACTTCGTCACCGCACGCGGCAAGTCGGCCGCGCGATTCACGGAGGGCGACATTCGCGGCTTCTTGCGCACGGGTCAGGCCGGTGACTCGAACGGGCTCGTGTTCGAGTCGATCGAGGAAGCGGATCAGCCGCTCAAGCGCACACTCATCGCGAAGTGGGTCGGCAAGCGCACGGACCGCAAGACGATGGAGCTGTACCACTCCACGCATTCCGGTTACGTCTACAAGGGCGACGGCTCCAGTGGAGCCTTGAAGGCCAAGATCGAAACAGAAGCAATCAAAGAGATCGAAGCCATGCTTGCAGAACGCGGTCGAGGTGGATGGAAGCGTGCAGACGAGTCGCTCGAAGAAGCCACGCTGCCGACCAACGGCACGATCACGAAGACGCTCAGCTACCCGAAGGCAGGCCAGGATCCCGAGCAGACATACCCGGCGTTCAAGCTCGACAAGGCGACGCTGTTCCTGACTGGCGAGATGTTCGGTTCGTGGAACAAGTACGAGGTGAACGACCTCACGATGTACTACGCGCCGTACGCGCAGCACGAACGTGCACTGTGGGTGACGTTCCGCCTCAAAGGCAAGCGCAAGTACTCGCAGCGAGTGTTGTCGACGTACCCGCGTATCGCGGTGTTCAAGGGTTGGAACATCGACCTCGAACCGGAGAGCATGTTCGGCGATCCGGTGCAGGACGGGCCGGTGATCGTGAAGAAGAGCCGACGCATGGGCTTCGACAAGGGTTGGGACGACGAGATGGAGAAGCGGCTCGCCGACTACAAGACGAAGCCGGTCTTCAAGCTCATCGAGTCGGATACCACGGACACGGTGTCTCTGGTCGAGTCCGCCTCGTCTGCATGGGCACGTGCCTCGGAACCGCTCTTGCTCGCGCGCCAGCTCACACGCCAGCTTTCCGAAGGCTCCGAGATCGTCGACATGATCGTGGAGTGTGTCGGAGAAGCGTACGAAGCCGGTGCGACCAAGGCCGACGTGCTCAACATCGCGGGCGCGGATGCTTGGGCGGTCTTCGACAAGGCCGTGCAACTTCGAGGCTGATCGTGTTCCACCGCGTAGTCAGCGTGCAGGTGATCCGCGTCAGTCCGGTTGCGGTATGCTCCGTCACACTTGAGCCGACGTGGATCGGTTGGCTCTTCAACTTCGGTGCGCTCAAGCTCGAAGCTCGCCGTGCAGGCAATGGTCGTTGGTACGAACACACGGCGTGGGGCGAGCCGGTGAGCCGTAGTGTCTGCAAGCAGCTCGACGCCGCTGTCGCTGCCCACATCGAGTGATCCATGAGTAATCGAAACGAAGAGACTCTCGACGAAGCGCCGCAGTCCGAGAACATGCGCCGATTCAAGCTCCACTTGAAGAAGTGGAAGCAGGCGTTCAAGAGCGCACACTCGTCGAAGCGCCACTACACGTTGAACGACGCGGTCGACGCATTGAAGTTCATCGTGCGTGACATGATGGAGGCGGGTGAGTGGAACAGTGACACGCGCGCGCTGATGGACACGACCGGCCTCGACGTCGACTACTTCGAGCAAGCCGCGCGCCAGCACCTCAAAGAAGAAACCGATCGTGCTCCGCTGCCGCCGATGGTTCGCGTCGACTCGCTCGACGACTTGTGGACGATGACGAAAGGACTACCGCGCAAGCCGCTGCCCGGACCCGGTACGGCGTTTCACGCGATGTACCTTGGCGAGATCCGACCTACCCTCTTCGATGAAGCCTTCGATCCTGACGACGAAGGCTTCTCCGTCCAGCCTCTCGGGGACAAGTACGCCATCGTGCACCAACTGAACGGTGATCGCGCGTACGTGTTCGGTGGCGTCAACAAAGCGAAGCGCGGAACAGACGGTGTGCTGCGCGCGCCAACGATCCCGAACGGTCGTCGTCCGAACTTGCGCGGCGGGCTGTACGTGAAGGATCCCGACTACGCACTGACGTACAAGACAGCGCGTCTAGCGCGCGAAGCGCTCGACCGCCTCATCGACGAATCAATGATGGACAACCTCGACGAAGACGTGCTGCTCGCGATCGGCGCCCTCGGCAGCATCGCGGTCGGTAGCGGTGTTGGCATGGCCGTCGTGCGCGCCGTGCGCGAGATTCAGAAGTTCCTCAAGCTCGGGCAGAAGACGGCAGCCGAACATGCCTTCGACAAGCTCAGCAAGAACGACAAGCGCACCCTCGCGGTGCTCGTGAAGAAGAAAGCCGTGAGAGAGAACACCATGACGATTCAAGACCGCCCCGTCTTCGAGTGGGACATCAGCGAAGGCGTGCTCACGATCGAGCGCGACGCGACGTGGCTCGTGCGCAACTGGATGATGGTCGAGTCGTTCGACTACGAGCTTGCGACGTCGACACTCACGGCGACTCTCGGCAACGGTGACGCTGTCGAACTGCTCCTCGACGAAGAGGACGCACACGTGTTCGTAGACCGTCCGGTGTTCGAGCACACGACGGGCAGCATGCGTGAGGTGCTCGATGAGTCACTCGACGAAGCGCGTGCGCTTCAACCGTTGGAACCGGCGACGGTGCAAGGCGGACCGGGTGAGTTCACGATCACGATGCGTGAAGGCGCGAGCCTTGCATCGAAGCGCTGGTATTGGAACGGGTCGAAGTGGACCGCTTCGCGCGCGGACGCAAAGAACTACCCGAGCCGGAAGGACGCGTCGCCCGACTTGCGCGCAGCCAAGGCAGCGGTGAGTCAGGTCAAGAACGTCGATGAAGCTGCGGGCGCCATCGCACAAGAGATCCTCCGCCAGCTCGGAGGCGGTCGCTTCACGGCGATGACCGGTGCGAAGAACTACCTCGGCAGTGAGAACAGCCTCAGCTTCAAGATCGGGCGCAACGATAGCGGCATCACGCACGTGCGCATCACGCTCGATCCGTCGGACACGTACACCGTGACGTTCAGCAAGGTGCGTGGCACCAATGCCAAGGTCGTCAAGGAACTGGACGGCGTGCACGCCGATGCGTTGCGCACCGTGTTCACGATGGCGACCGGCATGGCGACGAGTCTCGGCATGTCGATCGGGCGCAAGGCTCCGCCTGCCGACTACCGAGATGGGCAGCTTGAGTCCATCGACGAGAGCGGTGCGTCGTTGACGGCAGCGCAGATGAAGGCGGCGAAGTCCAAGGTCCGAGCGCACTACGGCCTGTCTCGTCTGCCCACGGACGCGGAAGTGTCGGCGGAGATCGCGAACCTGCGCCGTCGTGGGCGCGGCAACCTCGACACGAAGCAAGGACACCTCGCCGCCAGTCTCCAGACCGGAGCGCAGCCGATCGAGTTGTGGGTGGACGAGTCGCTCGACGAAGCCGAGGACATTGTTGTCTCGCGGAAGCAGTACGACGCAACCGTGCCGTGGGGCGAAGAGACGATGGCGCGCATGCAGCGCATCCCGAAGACGCATCATCTCGGGGGGCGCATCTACCGACCGAAGAACGCAGACGATGCGGAGTTCATCCGTGAACTGTTCGGCCTCGAAGAAGACACGCTGTACGAAGGCAGCAGCTCGACGCCGCCGTACGTCTACGAACTGTTCAACGCCGCTGGCGGCTCGGTGATGTCGCACCCGGCTGGATGGCGCGTCGCCAGTCGCGGCAAGAACAACCCCGGCTACGGCAAGCCGACGGACTCGAATCTCGCGAAGCTCATCGCCGCGTACAACACGAGTCTCGACGACGGCGGTGCGAACGATCAGCTCTCGGGCACGTTCGGTCGTGACCGCATGCTCGCGGTCGGTGGCATCGTGCGCCGGAACGGGCATCGCGGTGAGATCGTCGCGCGTCACGGGCTCGTGCCCTCGCGCGTCGATGACTCGATCGACGAATCGAAGGAGAAGCGCATCGAGATCGCGCCGGGCTTGACGTGGATCGAGACCGAGACGGGACGTATCGGTGGCAGGCCGATGCGCAAGGAAGTTCGGCTCAGCATGGGCGACGACAAGCCGCTCTTGTTCACGACGATCACGCGCAAACCGCCGTTGACCGGCGATCTTCGCGAACTGCGCAAGGCGATCACCGCCGTCGTTCAAGGTGTCGACTGGACGCGCCCGTCCATTGAACTACAGGCCGACCCCGCAAGTCGGAAGGCGTACGACCAAGTCAAAGCGCTCTTCGCTCGCCACAATCCGAACGAGTCCATCGACGAAGCCGGTGTTGGTCGCGCAGCACTGATCCACACACAGGTCGCGAAGATGCTCGACGGCTCGTTGTCGGACGGTGACCGCGTGCGTCAGATCGCGAGCGTCAACAAGCTCAGCACGCAGCAAGCGAAGGCCGCACTCGCGATCGTGCGCAAGCACCTCGATCCGATGTCGCGTACAGGCGCGAAGCAGTCGGAGAAAGAGATCGCAGAACTACTCGCCGCAGATGAGTCACTCGACGAAGCGCGCGAGAAGAAGATCAGCACGAAGGATCCGGCGACCATGACTGGTACGCAGATCAACAAGGAACTGGACGCGATCGACGCTGAGACAGAGCCGATGTCCAGCGTCTTCATCGAGGCCGGGCTCGGGCACGTGCGTTACAGCGACATGCCGAAGGCAGCCGAAGAGCGCGGTGGAGACGTGCTCAAGTTGTGGCAGCGTCAGTCTGCGCTGGAACAGCGTCGCCGCGCGTTGAGCATCGAGATCGAACTGCGCTACGGACCTGGCGCACCGCGACGTTTGCCGAGCAACAAGCGTTGGGGTCCGCGCACGAAGGCGGATGAAGCGCTCGACGAAGAACAGCGCACGACCTTCGGTGAGTTGAGTGTCGGCGACCGTTACGCGATCCCCGGCATGGACCTCGTCTTCGAGAAGGTGTCGCCGACGGCGTATCGCCGCACGAGCATGAGCGGCGGACTCACAGGCACCAAGTCGAAGGAGAACCCGTCGAAGATTGTGGTGCGCATGGGGCCGCAGGCGTTCAACTACTCGCCGGGCAGCTTGCATCCGAAGCCGGAGAACGTGATCCCGGAAGGGCTCGACGAATCGAGCGTGCTCGATCAGGTGCGCGAGTTCCTCGCCACGCGCGAAGGTGAGTCGTTCCGTGCGCCGGACGTCGCAGCCACTGTCCAGGCGGATCAGATGGCGGTGCGCAAGGCGTTGTCGACGCTCGTCATCAACGGTGACGCGTCACTCAAGAAGGGTGAGGGATACAGCTACATCGCACGAGGAAGTGCGATGCGCGTCACGGACCAAGACCGGCGCCAGGCAGACCGCGCACGTGTCAGTAACCGCCGCACGATCGACTACAGCTCGCAGGACGCTGCGAAGCGTGCACGTCGTGTGGCCGAGACGACGCGCTCGGGTGCAGTGAGTGGCTTCTCGGCCGACGGTTTCGCGCCGGACGATGAAGAAGAGGAAGACGAGTCACTCGCAGAGGAGACGAACTACCAGGGCGGGTACTCCGCGAAGCGTCTGAACGCACGCGGAGGTAACAGGCTCGTGCTCGCGCGTGGAGACGAGGCGATCAAGCCGGTCAACCTCAAGCAGGCGCGCGCCATCCTCGCCAAGTTCCTCGCGGCAAACCCGACGGTGAACGCGACCGTGTACGACGTCGAACGTCCGTTCTACATCGTGCTTGGCGAGGACGAAGTCGACGAAGCCGTGCAACGTATGCGCTACGGTGAGTTCGTCGAAGAGCTGGCGAACGGAGTCGAGGCTGCGGACGGAGATGAAGGCGCTTATGACGTCGTGCTGCGTTCCAACGGGGATTTGGCTGTCGCGTTGAAGCCGAAGCGCGCTCCGGTGCGACGTGGCGACAAGAGTCTTGGTACTTTCAAGTTCAACGGTGACCTTCGACGGTTGCGTGACGACGACAACCACGCCGAAGCACGTCGTTTGTACAGCACGTACTCGGACGCCGAGCTTGGAAGCAAGGATGAGTCGCTCGACGAAGAGACGCCCGGTGAATCGCTCGCGCGAGCAGGTAAAGCACAAGCTGCACACTTGAAGAAGTGGCGGGACCTTGCGAGTCAACTACCTGACGGTACGGACCTCAAAGGGTGGGTGAAGCACACGCTTTCTGGTCGTGACGTCTTCTGGATCAAGGGACGCAAGCAGACCGTCGACATCATCACGGAACTTGGACGTACACGTCTCGTTGCAGCGTTGAATGCTGCTGGCATCGCAGCCAAAGACGAGTCGCTCGACGAAAGCATGGGCGTCGGTGACACGTCGATCGAGGTCGTGAAGATCGGCGCGAAGTTCATCGTCGTCCTGCCGGACGGTCAAGGTGTGTTCGAACACACGAGCTTGTCCGATGCGATCGAGAACGCACGCACGCACGCGCGTCGAGAACACTACGCCGTCGTCGTGACTGTGTCCGAGGCGCTGTACACCGAGGGCCTCGACGAGAAGCTCACCGACTTCCAAGTCGACATCGAGTGGGAGGATGGACGTGGCAAGTACGTCGTTCACTTCCCGGACTTGACGGGTCCTGTCGGCTCCGGGCACCAAGACGAGTACGTGTTCGACGACTACATCGAAGCTCGCCAGTTCGCACAGGTCGAGGCAAGCCGACTCGGGTTCATCATCGTCGTGTGGAACGTCAAACCCGGCGACGAGCACCACATGATCGAGAGTCTCGACGAAGAGGGTCCGAGCGAGGAAGCGTTGCGCAAGGCGGTCGTGCCGAACAAGTCGGTGTTGATCGACAACGCGTGGTGGACCGTCAAGGACCGCGACCTCGATGCGGGCTCGGTAGTGCTCACGCAATCGAGCTGGGCCAAGAACGACGGAGAGGAGAAGAAGAAGGACCGCAAGATGTCGTGGCGTGCGCTGGTCGACGGCATTCAAGCCGGTCGCATCGGCGTCACGATCGACGGCACGTCACACGGCCCGAAGCAGGACCGCAAAGAGCGTGCGGACACACGCGAGAAGGCAGGGAAGCCTCAGACGAGCGGCACCTCGGAGTCGGAGCTGACCACCCTCCAGTTCGACGAAGCCGCAGTACAGGCACTCGTGCTGGCCGGACGGTCAATCGGCCTGGACCCGTCGCGAGCGGTCGACTACCGTGACGGGCAGCTCTTCTTGACCGTCACGTCGTCCGAAGCCGCACAGATCCGCTCCCTGCTGCCTGCCTGACCAGTCCCCTACCACGGACACGGTGTCCGTGGACGGTAGACAGCCGAAGAACGCACCCGTATCATCCGCGCTGCAAGGCCATCATTCGAGGAGCCAAACACCATGCCCGTCACCGTTCTCTCCGCCCAAACTGCCGACGAAGGCGTCAACGACAAGTCCTTCAACGTCTTCGACGAGCAAGGTGGACTCACGCTGCTGGGCAGCGTCGTGGTCGAGTTCCTGGAGCGCGCCGACTTCTCGGCCCTCTTCGAGCACCCCGAAGCCGCTGCGTTCATCTACCCCGCGATCGACGAAGACGGCAACGAGGCCGAGTGCATGCCGTCGTCCGTCGCGGCCGATCTGGTCGACGAAGACGACTTCGCCGAGACCTTCGGGCTCTACGTGGAGCGCTTCGTCGAGAACGTCGATGAGACGTCGCCGCTGGAGATGCGCGCGCAAGCCGCGAGTCTCAAGCCCGTGCTCGAAGCCTACAAGCGCGGTTCGTTCCGTCGCATGCGCAAGGCCGAGGGCGGCGCGCAAGGCCGTGACTCGACGGTCAACATGATGCTCGGCGCCATGAAGGCGAAGGGCGAGATCAAGCGCGTCAAGCCGGGCACCGGGTACAAGGGCGGCGACTACGCCAAGGCCGGACGTTACGGCAAGGGTCCGACCAAGGCCGCGAAGACGAAGGGCAAGCAGGTCGCGAAGCGCAACATGGCGAAGAACAAGCGCGCCAAGGCTTCGACGAGCCGCCGCGCTGCGAGCCGTGTCGGTCGTCAGCTCGCTGCGTCGATCGGCATGGAGGAAGGACTCCTCTTCGGGCAGGCCGTGCCGTACGGCGGCATGATGTTCTCGATCGCGCCGGACTACGACCGCACGGTCACGATGACGGACGAGGCGCTCGACGACGTGATCAAGTCGTACGGCGAGTTCTACGAGGACGAGCAGCTCGACGAGATGCGCAAGCGCAAGGGCAAGGGCGCCAAGGGTCGCTTCGGCAAGGCGAAGCCCGCTGCCGACGACGAGGAAGGCGACGACATGGAAGAGTCGGATCAGTCGGACCTCACCGGCATCGGCTCGCACCTGGAGCACGTCACCGGCCCGCGTGAAGTGTCGGAAGGCGCCGGGATGGCGGCTCGTGCGCTCGGTCGCATGGGCGCGCTCGGGAAGCCGCTCAACGGCTGATCGGCCAAGACAACACGACGTCCTCGATTGAGAACCGGCGCCCTCGGATACCATCCGGGGGCGCTTCCATTTGGAGACCGTCTATGACCGGACCTTCGAAGGTACTACCGCCTGTTACGTCAACGCAGTACTCGACTGCCGATGCAGCTCGCGCGCTCGCGCGTCCGCAGAAGCAACCAGCTCGCCAGCCGGTCGTCGAAGACTTGGCCGCAGCAGCGCGCGCTAAAGCAGCGCACGCGGCAGCAGAGAACTACGGCGGTCAACAGTTGCCGACCGCACGCACGACAGGTGTTCGAACGTTCGGTGAGCTTTGCGAGCACGTCGATCGATACCAAGATCGCCTCAAGCGTTCGGTCGCAGGCGAAGACCCGGACGGACCGGAACCGCAAACACTCGAAGCCATCGACCTCTCGACGCTCGGCACGTGAGAGTTCACGTACGCATCGAGGGTGATCCGTTCGAACGCGCTCGCCGTCCAGTCGTCGTGCTCGACACTGAACTGTTCGATGAGGCGGCGGCTGTCGCTCCTGCGTTCGAGTTGGCAGGTTCTCTCGGCATTCCGCGCGAGAAGATGCCGCAGATCGCTGGCGACGACTTCGATGACTTCATCGACTACTTGCGCACGGACGCTGAACTGTCAGTGCGCAAAGGGACGCGCGCTGTTGGCAACGTCAAGCCGACGCAAGATCGCATCGATCCCGAGAAGGTCGGCAAGATGCGCAACAAGCCGATCAGCGAACTACGTCAACCGATCGTGATTTCGTCAGACGGTTACTTGCTCGACGGACACCACCGTTGGGCTGCGCTCGTGCAGCGCGATCCGTCGATCAAGTTGAACGTGTGGCAGGTCGACTGTTCGATGATCGAGCTGCTCAAGATCGCCAAGCGATTCGAAGGGAGCTTCACGCGGAAGTACGGCGAGAGCATCGAAGGTTGAACCATGCCGGTTGAAGAGGCACCGGAGTGTTTGGCATGCGCTGCCTGCTGTCGCAACTGGCGCATACCGGTCGTCGAATCGGACTTCGAGCAGCACGGCACACCGCGAGACCTCGTCAAGCCGGACCCACTACATCCGCGCGAGTACCTCATGCGTATGCGTCCGGGCTTCGCGATCGTCTGCGCAGCGCTCGACGTGCAGACCAACAAGTGCACGATCTACGCGAACCGACCCACCGTGTGTCGCCAGTTCGAGAGAGCTAGTCGTTCCTGCTTCGACAAGCTCAAGTGGGAAGGCAGACTTGGGTCCTCTGAGGAGTCGACCACATGAGGTGCTACCTGTGCAGTGAGCGGATCGAGGGCGGCATCTCGCTCAAGATCACGGTCGCGCGCCCTGACGGCACGAGCGGTCCAGCACGAGCGCATGTCAGTTGTGTGCGCAAGGCAGGCACGAGACCGAAGACCATCCAGCCGGAACAACGTCCGGCCAAGTGACATGCCTGCCAAGAAGCGAGCAACGAAGAAAGCGACGGCTGCAAAGAAACGCACACTGCGCGTGACGCGTCAACGCTTCAAACTCTCCGACCTCGCGCCCGCGAAGTACAACCCGCGCCTGATCAGTGACGCGGCGTTCGCAGGGCTTGCCAAGAGCCTCGAACATTTCGGGCTCGTCGAGCACGTGGTAGTCAACGCACGCGGCAACCGCGTCATCAGCGGACATCAACGCGTCAGAGCACTACAAGAAGCCGGTGCTGCCGAAGTCGACGCCATCGTCGTTCGCTTCGACGACGAGAAAGAGCGGCTCGCGAACTTCGCGATGAACAACCCGCACATTCGCGGCGAACTCATTGGCTATCAAGTGAAGGAGATCGTTGCCGAGATCCGCAAGAACATCGGTGAAGACGCCGAAGCGATGCTCAAGGGTCTTCGGTTCGACGTGATGCTGCGCAACCTCTCGCGCGAGCAGCGTCTGAAACCGGCCGCTGTCGAATCGAGGCGGGTGACGACAGGCAAGGTCGCCGACGAAGCGATGCCGTCGATCGTGAAGTCGCGTGTGGAATCGAAGAGCGGACGCTGCTACCGCCTCGGCAACCACGTGCTCTTTTGCGGCAAGCTGCACGCGCCAGGAACACTTCACGACGTTGGGCTCGACACAGCGGCCGACTTGTGCGTGACGCGCTTCTCGCAGTCGACGACGTATCGAGACGACTACCTCGACGTGTACTTGAAGCACGCGCTCGAAAACACCGAAGGCGCGGTGTACGTCGTCAGCGACTTCAACCAGCTTCCCGGCGTGCAAGATCGGTTCATCGCGCTTGGAGGCCACTGGTCGACGACGATCATCGGTTGGACAAAGGCACTCAAACCGTCGGCGAGCGAGATGTTCCGCGACGTGACAGTGCCGGTGCTGTACGGCTGGCGCGATGAAGGTCCGCACACCTTCTACGGTGGTCGTGACAAGGCCAACGTGATGCAACTGCCGGAGCCGCCGCCCAAGAACGACATGCCAGTCGAGATGGCCGTCCAGTTCATGCTGAACAGCTCGACAGTCGATGCCACGGTGCTCGATGTACACGTGGGCAGCGGCGCCACGTTGATCGCAGCCGAGAAGACAGGACGACGACTACACGGCTATGTGCGCTCTCCACGCGACTTGGATCGAGTGCGCGCGAGGTGGACGTCGTTCGTGCACGGTGAGAAGGCAGATTGGAGGAAGAAGACGTCGGAGGTCGCGTTCGGATGAAGGACGTCGTCAGCTCAGCGCCTGCTCTTCGAAAGCTGCTCGAAGAAGCGCGAGCTGAGACGCTCGGCATGCGCGTCGAACGCGACGCCTTGCGGATCCACATTCAGACACTACGTGCGCTGTGTGATCGCGAGATGGAGCGCGGATTGCGTTGTCGGCTGTGCGGTCAGAAGGTAGTGCACTCGGACACGTGCATGACGCGCGCATCGACCGGGTACGATCTGCTGCAAGAGCACGAAGACACCGTGCACGAGAACGACGAACTGCGCGCCATGCTTGCGAAGCACATGCCTCGTGGACAAGAGATCCTCGCGGGCGCGAAGCCTTCCAGTGCGCGCGCTCGATTGTCGTCGTGGTACGAACTCAAGACGGCCTCCAATGGAACAAGTCACGGACCCGAAGCAGGCGGACAGTCCGCTTCCTGAACTGAGTGTCGACATGCAACGCGTCGCGCGCCTTGCGCTCGAACAAGCCACGCATCGCGATGGCTGTCCTGCGAAGCTCGCGGCTGTGAGCCCCTGCACTTGTTCAGCCGGAGCTTGGCTCAAGCGTCTCGCGCACTGATCTGCACTACTACCGGCACGCAACACATGGCACGTCAGAAGATCGAGACCGGCATCGAAGTTCGTGTGTTCCCAATCTCCGCGCTCAAAGCAGCGAAGTACAACCCGAAGGAGATGATGTCGGACGCGCGTGCCGGGTTCGTCGAGTCCATCGACGAGTACGGTGTGTTGCGCTTGCCCGTAGTCAACGTGCGTGATGAACGGAACGTGCTCGTCAGCGGTCATCGACTCGTCGAGACGTTGCGTGCGAAGCGTGTGTCGCACGTCGAGTGTGTTGTCGTGCGTCTCGACGATGTTGCCGAGCGCGCGCTCAACCTCGCTCTGAGCAACCCGGCGATCCAAGGAACGTTCGACCACACACGACTGCCGGACCTGGAGAAGCTGCGAGACAGGCTCGTGCGACCCGACTTCGCGCGGTATGCCACTGCGCTCGAACGTCTTGCCGCTACGGCGGCACGCGTCAAGGAAAGCCGCGCCACCTCGATCAGTGACGGTGAAGAGACTGACGAGGAGGAGTCGATCGACAGCACGGTTGGCACGACGTACGCGCTCGGCAGGCACTTGCTGTATTGCGGCGACGCGTTCGAAGGCGTGCCGGTACTACTCGGTGACGAGCATGCGCATGTCTGTGTGACCGACCCGCCGTACAACGTCGCGTACACGAGCGGCAAGAGGTTCAGGAAAGACGAACTGCGCGAGGCGATCGAAGGGGACGAGCAGACCGATGCCGAGTGGGCGACGTTCGTCAACGCGCTCGCGCGCATGCTCCTGACGTGTGTCGATGGCGCATCCTTCGTGTTCATGTCCGCTCAAGAGCTGCACACGCTCGCCAGCGCGTGGACGAGCAACGGTGGAGTCATCGAACGGTGGATCGCGATGGTCAAGTCCGCGCATCCGTTGTCGCCCGCTGACTACCACCCGCAGTACGAGCTGTGCCTCTTCGGGCGGCACGCGGCGTCGGAGGTCGTGGTCAACTCGAAACTGACGAACGTCATCGAGGTCCAACGGCCGTCGAAAAACCCACTACACCCCACACAGAAACCCGCCGACGTGATCAAGACTTTGCTAGCGTCGACAACGGAGCCGAGAGAGCTTGTACTCGACCCGTTTGCTGGAAGTGGGACGACGATCTGTGTTGCAGAGGAGATCGGTCGCACCGCTCGCGCGTGCGAGATCGAGCCTGCCCTGTGTGATACGATCCGACGCCGTTGGGCTGGCCAGGTCGACAAGAGTGCCGATTGGCGAGCACTCACGCCGCCAGCCTGAGCGACACCCTCAGCGAGGAACCCTCCTGTGAGCGACGTAGTGAGCTTGGTCGATCGAGTGTCCCTGTTCGAACAGTCCTTCAACGCGCAACGGATGGCGGGACGTTTGTCATCGGAACAGCAAGACAAGTTCTGGAACGACTACGCGGCGCTCACGATCGAAACAGCGGTGTATCCGGGACGCTCGGAGGTGCTCGGACGAACGTACGTCTCGCTCAAACTGCTCGGTGAGACGGGCGAGGTGTTCGAGCACATCGGCAAGGCGCTGCGTGACGACGCTGGCGTCATCACGGACGAGCGCAAAGAGAAGCTCATCAAGGAGCTTGGTGACGTGCTGTGGTACTGCGCCGCAGGTGCGAACGAGTTGAAGATCGCGTTCGAAGTCTGCGTGGCCGAATGGGAGATCGATGAAGCGATCAACCTCGACTACCTCTTCAACGCCGCGCACGAACTGCACAAAGGTGCAACGGCCTTCCTCGATGAAGTGGCGTACGAACGTCGCTGGCGGGAGGGGTCGTGCGAAGTGGGCGAACCGGACGAGTCCACGACCAGCGGCTTCTACGAGAACGCTTCCGACCACTTCATCGAAGTGATCAGCGGGATCTCGTACATCGCACACGCGTGCGGCGCATCCCTCTTCGACGTCGCGATCGAGAACCTCAAGAAGCTCGCGAGTCGCAAGGCGCGCGGTGTGCTCAGCGGTAGTGGCAGCGATCGATGAAGACTGACTTCGTCGTACCGAAAGCACTCCAGACGCTCGCGGCTGATGCTCTCGGTACGGCACGACGCTCGACGTTGCCGGGTGTGAGCGGTGTGTCTGTCGCGCAAGCGCTTGTGACAGGCCGCGTCACACTCGACATCGTCAGACGCATGCGCCGGTTCTTCACGGTCAACGAGCGTGACTACGGGTTGGCGGTGCGCGGCATGATGACCGTCGCGAACTCTGCCATCATGCTCTCGTGGAACTTGTACGGCGGCGAGTCCGGCCGTGCATGGAGCGAACTCGTACATGCCGAAGCGCAGCATCGTGGAGAGGTCGATCCCGACCCTTGGCTCGAACTACTGACGGCCTCGTCCGATGAAGTCACTGCACGGCTGAACCTCGGTGCGTGGCGTTGGGAGTACGGCATGACTCCCGAGCGCGCCGCGCGCTTCTATGAGGAGTACCACCGCACGAACAGTGTTGTGCTCGACTTGCGCCGCGTGTTCGGTGACGGCGCGTCTGCCGTGATTCAGGCAGTGCATCGGAGAGGTCTCAAGCCCAATCGATTCGCGAAGGCCGCGAAGTTGCTGGCTTCGAAGACGTACGCACAAGCAGCGAAGAAGGATCTGCTGTACTTGAAGGCGGCGATCGGCAACCCTCCTGGACTGCCGCTCGAAGAGATGATCGCCATGTTCGTTGTCGCGAACAGAGCGCGCGGCGCGTTGTACGAGTCCGTCGAGACTCCGACGATCCCCAAGTACGGAGGCCCGGCTGCGTCAGCCCTTTCGTACTGCGACCCGATCTCGTACTACGTCGCGTACATGCACCCGAGCGGGCTGCTCACGGAACGTGCCGGTTTGGGCTCGCCGTTGAGCGTGCGCATGGCTCGCCAGCTTCAAGACGCTGAGCGTGGCGCTGTCGACACAGCGACCGCGCAGAGCTTGCTGGAGGAGATCGCAACCGTCTTGGGCCGAGCAGGCCACCTTGGAGGGTTTGGGCACGTGCTCATCGAGGCGTGGCGTCGCCGGGATTGGGAAGTGATCGCGTCCGAACTACCACTCGACGCGCCTTTCCGGTCACCCTTCTTGCAGGTGACCTCAGCGAGTTGAGCGGGTGTAGACCGGCGCGCGAGGCCCCTATACACTGCCGGTCCAGGGCAGCCACCCGGCTTCTGCTTCGATCACTGGAGACCTCAACATGCCTTCTTCCAACACGGGCCGTAACGCCCTGTACGACTTCGAGGCCCCCGCCATCGAGACGGCGGTCCTCGGCTTCCGACTGCGCGACAATCGCGGCGGCAAGTTCCTCCTGCGCTTCCTCAACCCGATCACCGACACCGGTCAGAACCCGACCTTCGGTGACAACGTTTCGCAGGCGCGCAACCTGACGGTCAGCTTGCAGCGCGCGCCCGCGTCGAGCGGTGTGCCGGGAACGTTCACCGACTCGTCCGCCGCCCTCAACGGCGAAGCGATCGTCGATGTCGTGATCGGTCCGGGTCAGAGCCGCGACTACACGGTCATCCTGCGCCCCGAGGTCGACAAGTTCGTCCTCATCGCGGCGAGCGGCGCGACGCGCGGTCAGATGATCGTGGTCGACGGTGACTCGGAGTGGGATCGCTGGCGCGCGCCGGAAGGCAGCCCGGTCGACGGCTCGGGTCGCTTCGACGGTGTTGGCGGCATGACGAAGGCGTGAGCCTCGCCGCCTGATCCGTGTCACACGGCCCCGGAGCCATCGCGCTTCGGGGCCACAAGCATCTCGACCACGGACACGGTGTCTCTGGTAACCGACCGCACGCAACAGACCGATGGCGCCCTCACCCAACCTCGCTGTCTCCACGCTGCCGCACTACCGCACGTTCCCGATCGGAGCGCGGCACGACGACAACGTCTTCACGCCGCTCGTTGGGATCCTCAAGCGGATGGGGGACACGGAAGGCCACGCGGGCTCGGCCTTCGCACTGAACAGTCCCGGCACTCTGCCGAGCGCGCTGATGTGCTGCGTGCGCAACTACGGCGACACGAGCTTCACGCTCGCGGTCACGCAGTCGGCGAACAACAACCTCGCCAGCGTTCCCGGACAACCGTCCAGCGCGGACGCGTACGCGGCACACGCCATTCGAATCCCTGTGCTCGCGTCGCCAGCGGTCGCGGGCGGTACGGTCACGGTCGTGCCAGGAGGCATGGCGGTGTTCATCGTCGAGTGGGCATCGACCGATGACGACTACCTCAAGTTCGAGGTCGGCGCGACGGAGAACGGCGCCTTCGGCGAACTGTGCATCACCCACTTCGGCGGCGCGCTGAGCCCGCGCGAGCGCGAATCGGTGCCCTGACCATGACGTTCACGTCTGGACTGTTGCGCGCAATGGCGCGCGCCGGAGCGGACCGGAAGCCGTGCGTGAAGTGCGGCTTCATCCTCCCCAAGTACCCCGGCCGCTACCCGAGCAAGTGCCCGAGTTGCGACTCGCCGTTCGACTTCTCTCGCGCAGAGCTGGACCTCGACGGCGAAGAAGACGAGGACGAGGACGACGCGTGAGGATCTTCGACCCGCAACCGATCGGGCACGTGCCGCTGCCCGACACGTTCGCGGGCCAGTTCTTCTTGCTGGAGTACGATCCGGTCGGGCGTGACTACACGCTCACTGTCGACGACGAAGATCGCAGCACGTTCAATCTTGGGGACAAGGTCCCGGATGTTGTGCAGGTGTTCGTCAACCGAGGGTATGCTCGCCGCGAGATCGAACGGCTCGTCGACATCACGCGCGAGTTCCGTGCGGCGCAGTTCATTCCCCCTGCGGCAAGTCTGTTAGAGGCGCGCATCTTGCCGATCTTTGACCGTAGTTCGCCCTCACGCACGTCACCCATCGACGAGCCTTCCAATGGCCTCCTCCACTTCAAGTAAGCGTCGCCACCTGTGCGAAGGTTGGGCGGAGGGAGATGTCGACACGGCGACAGGTCTCCTGCTCACCGAAGGAAAGCATGACGCTGCGCACCAAGGTGAAGTGTGCCCGATCGAGTTCGGGTACATCGTTCAAGGTGACAAGGCCGTCGTGTTGCTCGGTGAGTCTTCGCAACGTGCGGACAGCTTGCGCGGATTGCAGGTAGTCGAATCGCTCGATGCTCTCGACGATCTGGTCGAGTACGAGCGCGCCGACGGTTCGCGTTTGCGAGTGCCGCGCGACGGTCGTTTCATCGTCGAAGGTCCTTCGCAGCGCGCTGACGTCAAGAACGCGAACCAACGCATCTACCCTCGCAAGCTGTGGGAGAAGCTCATCGCGGATCCGAACAGCTCCGTCCAGACGCTGATTCGTGAAGGTGGCATGTTCGGCCACCTCGAACACCCGAAAGACGGGCGTTCGGATCTCGACAAAGCAGCGATCCTCACGATCAGCTCCGAACTGCGCGAAGACGGCACGGTCTGGAACAAGTTTCAACTGCTCAGCACGCCGGGCGGACTACTGCTGCAAGCCCTCACGCGCGATGGCGTTCGTTGGGGCGTCAGCTCGCGCGGAACCGGCTCGATCGCCGAAAACGGCATCGTCAACGAAAGCGACTTCTCACTCAAGACGTGGGACGCCGTCGCCGCGCCGTCGACTCCGGGTGCCTTCGTCAAAGAGCGCACCATCACTCGTTCGCGCGTGACCAGTGAGTCGCGCAACGAATCTCAGAACACCGACAACGTCTCTTCGTTGTCGGAGTCGACCCTTCAAGTGGTCGGGACTCTCAGTGAACTTGCCGAAACCGATATCGGCGGCCTCGATCAAGCGGAGCGCTTGTCGTTGCGGTTCCAGTTGCTGCGCACGCTCAACGCCACACTCGGGAGCGATCAAGTCTCTCGCGTGATGGTGGACGAAGCGTCTGCCGCCACTGTGCACAGCAGCTTCACGTTGCTTCGCCAACTACTCGAAGAAGACTCTGTCGACTTCGAGCGTGCGATCGACGAGGCCCTCGCAGACGGTGGTGAGGAGAGCGACGATTCACGTTGGACGGAAGTAGTCGAGGCGCTCGAAGAACGAGTAACGCTGCACGTGCAAGAGCAGCGCACTCTTCAAGAGCGCGTGGAAGCCGCTGAGGCTGACGCAGAGTCGTGGCGTTCGCGTCACGATGCTGCGTTGGAACAGCTTTCGGAGGTGCGAGTGGAGCTGGCGCGCAAGAGCGCCGAGTGTGAACTCGCCAACGAGCTTCTTTCGGAGGCGGTCCTCGAAGCGAAAGCGACGAGCGATCGTGTGAGCCAAGAGGTGGTTGAAGGTCTGCTCGCGGAAGACGAGCGGCTCGAACAGTTCCGTCCGCTCATCGAGCGCGAACTGACCGAGTCCGCTGCACGTACGACCGCACGCGGCTTGCTCGACCTTCTCGGCGCTCGCTCGGAAGCGTCACGTCATGTGCCTGCGCAGGCGCAACGTTCGACGCTTCCTGTCGGAGCAGTCTCGTCTGTCGACTACGTGACCGAAAGCGAAGGGAGTCCCTCCCCGAGCAAAGGCGCGCAACTCGCCAGTCAAGCGCTCCGTCCCGCCAAGAACTGATCTCGTACGCGCCTGTCACAAGGCGACCTCAAACTGTGGTTTCGATTTCCAACGTCCCGAGCGCTTACGGCGGCATCTACGCCATCGGCGAAGCACTCACGAAGATCCCGGAGTCCCAAGGCGGCTGGCGCGAGTACTTCGACGAAGGCGCAGGTCTCGCCATCAACGACCCGCTCCTGCGCGCCTCCACGGCGATCATGCTGGAGAACACGAAGCGTGAGCTGGCGCAGACGCGTCGGCACCGCAAGTTCAACTCCGGTCTGATCAGCCTCGAAGAGACGACCCGCTCGGGCCTCGTCAGCGGCTTCTCCGACTACCTGCTCCCCGTGATCCGTGCGGGCTTCCCGACGAACGCGATCATGGACCTCGTCGCCGTCCAGCCGACGAACAAGCGTTTCGCGACGCTGTTCTACCTCGACTGGATCGTCGGCACGACCAAGGGTCAGTTCAAGAAGGGCATGGTTCTGTTCGGTGCCAACACCGGCAAGCAGACCCGTGACATCAACTTCTCGAACTCGACGGTCGAGCGCGAGGAGATCACCGCTCTCGGCGGCGCGGGTGCGACCCTCACGGGCACGCTCGCGTTCCACGATGGCGGCGGTGTCATCCCGGCGACGGTCGTCATCACGGCGACCATCACCGGTCCGACCGTCATCACGTTCGCCGACACGGGCAACGGTGCCTTCATGGCGGCGGGTGTGACCATCTCCGCCAGCTCGATCAACTACCAGACCGGTGCTTGGTCGATCACGCTCGGTGGTCTCGACACGTTCACGACGGCCGCGACCAACTTGGTCACGTACCGTTGGGACAGTGAAGGTTCGCAGTCGACGCCGCAGGTCGACATCCGCATCTCGTCGACCACGATGGCGACCGAGCGGCGAGCCATGAAGATCAACTACTCGCAAGAGGCCGTCCAGGACGCCTCGGCGGAGTTGGGTCTCCAGCTCGAACCGACGATCGTGCAGGGTCTGTCGGAGCAGATGAACTACGAGATCGCTCAGCAGATCCTGAGCGAAATCTGGGCCGTCGCTCCGGTGGCAGCCTCGTTCGCGATGACGGTGCCGTCCGGCATCTCGCAGCAGGAGCACTTCCGCGACCTCATCTACACGCTCAACGTTGCCTCCAACAACATCTGGGCGCGTACGCAGAAGGGTTACGGCAACTGGATCGTCGTCGACGAACTGGCGTCGAACCTGATCCAATCGCTTCCGGCTTCGATGTTCGTCGCAGCTCCGCCGCCGCGCTCGGTGCACGGTCTGCACTTCATCGGCACGCTGATGGGGACGTTCCGCGTCTACAAGCACCTGCACCTCGACAAGGAGCCGGGTGCGGCGGCGCTCGGCAACATCCTCATGGGCTACAAGGGCTCGGAGTTTGCCGAGGCCGGTTACGTGTGGGCGCCGTACCAGATGCTCTACACGACCGAGCCGACGCAAACGGCCGACTTCATCACGCAGCGCGGCTTCGCGTCGCGCTACGCCGGGAAGCTCGCGAACGCCAACATGTACGCGCGCATCAACCTGGTGTCGTGATCCTGACGACGTGATACGCTGAGCCCACTGGCGCGCGTTGGGGCGCTAAGTGAGCTGAGTGAAGGAACCGGCAGCCGTTGTCCCTTGACCAGGGGGCAGCGGCTGCCTTCGTAGACCGACGGCTTGGGTGCTCGTACACTGTCGCAACACGGCGTGACATCGCACGCCCGACAAGGACCAAGCCATGAGCACACCTACGCAACCGGCACGCTTCGTCAACCTCACACACGGCCGCGTGCACATCCAAGACCAGGCAGGCAGGACGATCGTCGTCCAGCCGTTCCGCGAGAGCCTCAACGAGTTCTCCAGACGCGCAGATGGTTTGTACGTCTTGGAGGGCGAATGGTGGAGCAGATACGTGAGCGCGGCCGGTCCGCTGTCGTCGATGCCGGAGCCTGCGCAGTTCGCGCTCGATGCGTTTCCTGCGTACAGCGGCGCGCAAGTCGATCGCCGTGTCGTGGCCGGTCCTGCGCCTGCCGTGGCGCCTGGCGCGGTGGCTGCTCAAGCACTGCCTGGAGTGTTTCGAGGCGCGGGGGACGTGATCACGGCCGAAGGAAAGATCAAGCGGTGGAATCCGGTAACCCAGCGCGACGAACTACTCGATGACATCCCGGAAAACCGCAACATGCACCACCCGTTGCATGATCCGAAGGCTGTCGTCGACCCGGATCGCGACCGCATTCGCGAGGGCATCATCGCCTGGCTCGAAGAAGAAGGCATCGAGACGATCGAGCAGTTCGATGCTCGAACCGACGCGGACCTCATGCGCATTCCGGGAGTGGGAGCGCACAACATCGCCAAGTTGCGTACGGGCATTCGAAAGTTGCTCGTCAACGCTTCGCGAGAAGTGACGATGGAGCAGACGCAACAAGAAGCTCCTCCGGTGCGTGCCTCCTCGATGCGCGAGCGCAAGAAGAAGCGACGTGCGACCAAGCGCAGCGACAAGAAGCGCGTCAACTGAGGCACTGAACGATGCCCAACACTTCACTGACGCGCGCTCGGATCAAGCAACGCATTCAGCGTCGGCTTGGTAGTGGAGTCGTCGCTGTTGAGCTGCTTGACGAGCACTATGAAGAAGCGATCGAGACGACACTCGATTACTACAACCAGGTGCGCTCGCAGGTCATGCACACGATGCTCGCGACCACGTCGACACAGACGATGTACGACCTGTCGATGAGCGCGACATTCGCCGGGATCATCGGCGTCGTCCGTGTCGATTTCGTCGATCCAGCGTCAGGGTCGGAGTACGTCGATCCGTTCAACCCGTTCACGCAAGCGGTCAACAGCACGTGGATGGGGATGGGTGCGGTTTTGACGTTCGGCGACATCGCTTTGCAGCAGCAGTACTACGAGGAAGCGTCGAAGATCATCGACGCCGATTCGGACTACACCTTCTGGTGGAGCGGCGACAACAAGCCGCTGCTCTTCCTCAAGAAGTCGAGCCCGAACAAGCAAGTGTCCGTCGAATGGCGTCGCGGGTATCCGTACACCGACGTTGGCTTGTTGCGCATCCCGCAAGACGACGTCGAGTGGTTCCTCGACTACTCCACTGCGTTGTGCAAGCAGATGCTCGGGCGCATGCTGCGCAAGTTCCAAGGTGTGACGAACCCGGACGGCGGGCAGGACCCGATGGACGGCACCGAACTCATGCAAGAAGGTCTGGACGCCGTGACGCAGCTTCGAGAGGTGCTGGAATCGCGCCGACCGCCGCTGCCTCCGATCACAGGTTGAACACGTGGCGAAGCGACCCCGTACACGACCGCGAGCCTCGCACATTCCTTCGTTCTCTCGCGTCATGCGCGAGGTCGAGCAGGTTGCGACCAAGTCGTTGTTCAAAGCTGCGCGCGAGTACGCGGAACAGCAGAAAGACGGGTTCGTGCAGCGCATCGAGGACCAAGCCTTCGCCAGCTTCCAAGCGGTCTACTACCCGGAGTCTGGCACGAACCTGAGTCCGCGAACGTTGCGTGCGAAAGAGGCGGCTGGCGCTGACCTGCGCACAATGATCGCGACGCATTGGTACAAGGCTCACTTGCGCGTGTTCACGAAGCAGGCGCGCACCAAGGATGAGCGCACGGTCATTCGTATCGGGTTCCATCCCGACGTGAAGCCTCGTGACCTTGAAGGCAAGCCGGTCGACGTCGAGATCCGAGACCTCGGCTTGCGCGGATTGAACGCGGTCGCGATGGTGCACGAGCTGGGCTCGATCAAAGCAGGCATCCCGGCTCGTCCGCACTGGCAGCCGTACCTCGACACGATGCACAGGCACGCTCCGAAGACTCGCGCTCAGCTACGTGAGCGTGTCAAGCAAGCCATTGCGAAACAACTCGGTCGCCGAGTGGTGGTGCGCTGATGGCGTACCTGCCGAAGGCGTATCAGCACGACACGACCTTGCCGGAAGCGACGGGCTCGGACGTGCACTTGCAAAGCAACTTGATCGTCGAGCAGTACCGCTTGATGAATCCGGTCATCGAGTACTACTCGCTGCGCAACCTGACCGGCATCGCAGAGCCCGACACCGTCACAGGCGCCCCGGCGCCGACCGGCGTGCCGACCGGAACGGTCTTCGATCCGGTGTACGGTGAGATCGTCCCGGCGAAGATGCTCACTGACGGCAAGTGGTCGCAACCTCACCTGAATGCAGATCCCGAGCTGACGGCGAGCACACAGTCGACCGAGCGCTACGACGGGCCTTTCAAGATCCACGCACGCGTTCAGCGCGAGGCGAAAGAGTACGAGTTGAAGCTCTACGGCTTCGACGAGATGCGCGACTTGTTGATCCACGTACCGTCGGCGACCTTCGACGAGTACGGAATCACAGCCGCTCCAGGCGACAAGTTCGTTTGGGACGGTGACGTGTACGTTGTGTTGCAAGACAAAGGAACCGGCTACTGGAAGAACACGAACCTTCGCCTTTATCGGTCGCTGATGGCAGAGAGCAAGAAGGAGGGAGCGTGAGCAAGGTCGGGTGTTCGTACTTCCCTGGCATCGTGCAGCACGTGCTGACGCCGAACGCTGTCGAGATCATGCTCGACCTCGCGTTCTCGGTGCACACGTCGCGCCGGTTCACGTTGGAAGAAGTGCCGCTGCCTGATCGCAGCGACGAAACTACATGGGATCGCGCGCGTCACTGCTTGGTCGTCTTGCTCGGAGGCAAGAGGGTCGTAGTGCAGATGTCAGCGCGTGATTGCTCGAACGACAGCGCGCGCAACTTCATCCCTGCGCGCGTGTACTTGGACACGAGAATCGATCCGCAGACTGTCGGGTACACGCCGTCCGTACCTGGCTGGCATCGCCCGATGTTGGACGTCAACACGTTCTTCGCTTCGATCGCTGTTGGCGGCTACAGAGTCGCGACCGTGCGTGCAGCGTTGAACCATACGCGCGGAGCGAATCATGGCGAGTCCGTACAGTTATGAGGTGACGCAGCGCCGCCATTGCGACGCTGTGTACAACTGGTTCGGAGGCGTGCATTTCGACTACGGCGCGCACGTCGACTTGCACGGAGCCCTCACGATCAATCGGGACGACTTCCCTCTGTTGCGCGTGAACGCGACTCCGCAACGCGCAGCGGCTGAGGTCGTGACGTTGCTTGTGGAGACCGGATGGATCGCAGGATCCAACGCGACTGTGCAGGCAGAGAACGCAGAGCAGTTGCGCAAGCGCGCGGAAGCGAGCTTCTCGGTGCTTCCGCTTCCACTCCTGACGCTGCGCTTCGGCACGTTCGCTGACCGACCTGTGCAAGCAGGCGTGCCCAAGATGTTCAGAAAGCAGTGCTTCGACAAAGAGAGCGGCGAGTACCAGAGCCATCCTTGGCCTGCCATGTACGAGCTACAAGTCGATGCCACCTTCTGGTGCATCAAGCGCTATACGTACGATCACTTCCTCGAATGGCTCGCGTCGCAGTTCGGCCGTCCAGGAGTTGCACCGAAAGAGTGCCTCATCCCGGTTGTGCACGACTACCCGTGGGGCACGATTCAGCAGACGTTGACGTGGGATTCGACCAACGATGAGTCGATCCTGGAAGGCGACGACGAACGACAGCTCCGGTTCACGCACTCGTTCCGCTTGAACGTGTTGCACTTTCGAACGCCGACACCTACCGAAGGCAGCAGCTCTCCAGGCGCTGCGAGTGGGAAGGTCGGGTACATCCATGACTTGAACATTGTCGAGTGCCCGCTCGTGTCTGGAACAGGCGGAGGTGAGACATGGATGGGTCAGGATCTCGTGTCCGCCGCGCCAGCGCCGAAGCCGTTGTCGCTCAGCATGTTCTCCGTGTACTTGGAGGACGCACGCTTGCCGACGAAGTGGCCGAAGACCGGCGTGACGTCGGCTGTCCGACGCAACTACTTGATTCCGGTTGACAACGGCAAGCGCGCGGTTCGCAAAGGCGATCTCGACATCTCCGTTCAGGCAACGACAGACGAAGTGTTGTTGTCCAACAGACACTTGCCGCTCGACGTGAGCGGTCTGGCTGTTGTGATGTTCCACGCCGACTACCTCGCGCACGGAACGGTGGACATGTTGCTCGCTTCTCAGGATCCTGCGGTGGATCCTGTGGTGTGGGTGCCGAGCTTCCGCAAGCAACTCACCGACACGTACGGTCCGCCGTTGTTGGGTTGGCAGCACGTGTCGTGGTTCGCGCTGCTCACGTTCCCTGTGTTCTCGTTGACTGTCGTCGGGCGCAACACAGGGTCGCAAGCGAACATCAGATTCGCGAACACGCGATTCCATCACGTCAGGACGTTCAACAAGACTGCGCCGTCGTCAACCACTCCGGGAGGTGCCGCGACGACGTACGTGTTCAACACTCAAGCAGGCGCACACCTTGTAGTTGTCGTGCTCGCGGCTGGCGCTGTGGCGAGCACGGTCGTGATCGACGGTGACAACTACGCTGTCGACCCTGCGGCTGTACGCGGCTTGGTGGCGCTTGTCGCTTCGAACGGCTCGATCACTGTCGTCGTGCCGAACGGGTTGACTCACTCGCAGGTGTACGTGCAGCCGTACGGCGGCTACTGGATTCCGAGCGCCGTATGAGCAATCGCAAGCGGTGCATCTGTCGAGGCAAAGCGTTCCACCTTCTCACAGGGCCGTTCTTTGCTCGCATGTCGCTACGTGTCAAGGAAGACATGGCGCAAGGTGCCTCGGCAGACTTCACGCAAGTGAAGCTCACCCTCAAGCTCGTGCAGGCGCTCGCGGACGACAAAACTTGGCCGTTCGAGACCCGGTTCGACAAGTACGACCACCACCTGTCCGAATGCCCCTGCTCGCCACGATTCCAAGGTGAGACCGCCGCGACCCCGCCTGGTAGACAACCCCTGGACGGTTGACCTAGACTGAGCGCGTTCGAGGGAGCAGATGACAGGCCACGACCGCAGACAACGCCGGAACCGTTCGCAGCCGCTCGTGCCCGAGCGCGAGGCGGTCGTGCCTGACGACGCGCAGGCAGAGTCATCGACCACGGACACCGTGTCCGTGGTAGTTCCCGAAGAGCAAGCCCGTCCAGTCTCACCGCCTGTCGTTCTGCGCACCGTCAAGTTGCGCAACCGTTCCGGTCAGGACTTGAACTGCTCCGTTCTCAGCGAGGACGGCTCACTACGAACTGTGCGCATCCCTGCGCGCGGCGTATCCGAATCAATCATCGAGTCGAACCTCACTGAGCACGCGCTCGCAATGGTCGCCCGTGGCCACTTGTCGATCGTGCAGTGACGCCAACCAACGCGAGAAGTACAGATGGCCCAAGTCACTTCGCCCGGCATCGTCACCCGAGAGATCGTTCAGATCGACACGCAGATCGCGACCGGTCTGACCGTGCCGGTCATCGTTGGCGCCGCGTCGAAAGGCCCGGTCAACGTGCCGACCCGTGTCGCGACCGAGTCCGAACTGGTACGTACGTTCGGCCGTCCGCTGGCGAGTGATTACGGACTCCTGTCCGCGATCGAGTACCTCCGCCAAGGTGCGGCGCTGTACTACCTCCGCGTGGCGGACTCGGCAGTCGCGACCGCCGCGAGCAACATCCTCGGCCCCGAAGGAATCGCGGCGAACGGTTCGATCGCCCTGTCGGCCAACCCGGTCGACGGCGACTACGTCACGATCCAAGACGGCGCGCTGACGCGCCTCTTCGAGTTCGACATCGCGACCGCTGCTGCCGGAACGCTGACCTTCTCCAGCACTGGCCCGGTCGACGGCGACACGCTCGTCCTCAACGACGGCATCAACGCCGCTGTGACGTTCGAGTTCGACACCGCCGCGCGCGCAACCGGCACGCTCGTGCTCGGTGGCCAACCGGCCGACGGCGACCAGTTCCTCATCAACGACGGATCGGTTGCAGTCACGTTCGAGTTCGACAACAACACGTCTGTCGTCGAATCGCCGACGCTGCGCCGCGTCGTCATCGGAGCCACGCTCGGTGACACACTGACGAACCTCCAGAACGCGATCAACAACACGGGCTTCACGTTCGCGATCACGGCAGGTACTCCGACGGGCGGTGACACGGTCCCGCTCACGCACGACAACTACGGTGTGGTCGGCAACCAAGCGATCACCGAGCCGGTCAACGTCTCGACCAACCTGTCCGACACAGGCATGGCGAGTGGCGACGACATCACGGTTTCCGGCGCGAACATCGGTGTGGTGCTCGGTGGTACGGCGGAGGCTTCGCTCGACAACCTCGTCGCTGCAATCAACGCCATCGGTTCGACGTTGCGTATCGCCGCAACGAAGGCCAGCGCCACGCTCGTCAACCTCTTGAACGAAGTGGTCGGAACGGCTGGCAACCAGGCCATCACCGACAACCTCACCAACGTCGCTGTCGTCGGCATGACGGGCGGTGCCAACGCGGGCGTGACCGGCGGTCGCATCGCGGTCGCTGTCGGTAGTACGGCTGCGATCACCGCCAACAACCTCAAGAACGCGATCAACGCGGTCAGCGGCTTCACGATCGTTGCGACCGTGAGTGGCGCGACCGTGCTACTGCGCAACACGGTGCTCAAGGGCGCGACCGGCAACATCGCGATCACCGACACCGAAGCAGGCAGCGTGATCACCGTGCTCGGCATGGCCAACGGCGTGAACGCCGGTTCGACCATCGGGCTCTCGATCGCCGCCGCGACTCCTGGTTCGTGGGGCAATGCGTTGCAGGTCATCGTGTCGCCGACGACCGTGGCAGGTGCGCCGCTGGGCCGCTTCGATCTCGCGGTCTACGCGACGATCGGCACAGACAACACGCTCCAGCTCGTCGAACGCTTCACGAACCTGTCGGCCGACAGTGCGAACGCACGTTTCGCCGAGACGGTCGTCAACTCGGGCATCGTGAACGAAAGCGCGGCAAGCCGGTACATCGTCGTCGATGTGCTCGTGAACCAAGCTCCGATCGCAGGCACGTACACGCTCGGTGTCGTGACGGCCGGTGCCGACGGGGCCTCGGCGCTTGTTGCGGCCGACTACATCGGTTCGATCTCGGGCGCGAGCGCGACCGGTCTCCAAGCTCTGCGCAACTCGGAGACGCTCGCGTTCAACGTGCTCGCCGTGCCGGGTGTCACGCTTTCGACGGTCATCGCCGAAGCGCTCGCGATCGTCACGGCTCGCGGCGACGCGATCTACGTCGTCGATCCTCCGTTCGGCCTGAACGCGCAGGAAGCTGTGGACTGGCACAACGGCGTGTCGACGCTCGTGGCCAACGCGCCGACGTCGCCGCTCAACTCGTCCTTCGGTGACCTGTACTGGCCGTGGATCCGTACCACGAACCCGTACTTGCAGCAGTCGATCTGGCTGCCGCCGTCCGGCTTCGTTCTCGCGGCCTACGCCTTCACCGACAAGCAGGTCGGTCCGTGGGTCGCACCGGCTGGCTTCCAGCGTGGTTTGGTCGCAGGTATCGGTATCGAGCAAAGCCCCGACAAGGCCACGCGCGAGCTGCTGCTGCTGAACGGCAACGCGATCAACCCGATCATCGCGGACGCCAGCTCCGGCAGCTACGTGATCTTCGGCAACCGCACGTTGCTGCGTACGCCTGGACCGCTCGACGCGGTGCACGTTCGTCGCATGTTGATCTACCTCAAGGCGACCGCTGTCGCCGCGACGCGCAACATCAGCTTCGAGCGCAACGACCCGACGACGTGGCGCAACGTGGAACTCCTGATCCAACCGATCATCGACTTCCTCGTCTCCAATCGCGGCGTGAAGCCGATCAACGCCGACAACACGCGCCCGCGCGTGAAGTGCGACGCGGACACGAACCCGGCCGAACTGCAAGCGCAGAAGACGATCAACGCCAAGATTTTCGTCACGCACATCGACGCAGGCGAAACACTCACGCTCGACTTCACGTTGCTCGCGAGTGGCGTCGGAACCCTGTCGGTCGCTTGATCCGAGTCCCGTAGTTCAACAGGAACACAGTCATGCCCCTGGACACTCTCAACGCCGACCACATCGGTCAGGCCGGTGGCGGCTTCGAACCGCAGCGTCAAAACAACGGCCTGCTCTACATCACGGGTCTCGAAGGCGACGAGAACGGCATCACGACGCTGTCCTTCGTCACCGGCCCCGTGCCGAAGAGCGACATCAACGTCGTCGAGGTTCACCACCAGAACCAGCTCCGCAAGTTCGCGGGCAAGACGACGTATCAGGACATGACCGTCCAGTTCTACGACTACGTCGATCAGAACACGAAGCTCGTCCTGACGCGGTGGTACTACCAGTCGCACGATCCGAAGAGCGGCAAGACACGCTTCGCCAGCCGTTACAAGAAGAACGGTCGCCTCGTGCTCACGGGTCCTGACGGCTCGACCGATCGCGAGTGGGCGATCGAGGGCATGTGGATCCAAGGTTTCGATCCGGGCGACATCGACCACGAGTCCGACACGGCCAACCGCATCAGTTGCACCATCGCGATCGACAAGGCCATCTACGTGCCTGCGATCGGCTTCCTCGCCACTGCCTGAGCGCTGAGTGCGCTCTGTTTTCCTGAGCCCGAAGATCAATCCCTGGTCTTCGGGCTCGTCTTTCCCTCCTCCTGACATCGCAGGAGTCGCACTATGTCCGCAATCGGTAGCGCAGATTTCTTCCTTCCGTCGCGCGGCGTCCTGTACGGCGGCAAGGTCCCCGAAGGCAAGGTCGTCATTCGCGACATGACCGCGAAAGAGCACCTGCTGCTCGCGGAGGCTGGCGGCGGCATCTTGGGCAAGCTCTCCGCAGTGCTCAACGCATGCGTGCAGCTTCCCGAAGGGAGCGTGAAGCTCTCCAACTTGCTCGTGCCTGACCGCATGGCGCTGTTGCTCGCGCTGCGCACGCGCACCTTCGGACCGAAGTACACGATGTCGTGGAAGTGCCCGGAGTGCGAGGCACGCAACAAGTCCGAAATCGACATCGCGCGCGACCTGAACGAACGCACGCCGAAGGAAGGTTTGGTCGAGCCGTTCGAAGTGACACTACCGCACGGCAAGAACGTCGTCAGCTTGCGCTTCTTGCGCGGTGACGACGAAGAGACCGTGATGCGCAGCGCCAAGTCGATGCAAGCACAGTCGACGGACGGGCTCGACAAGTCGATGCTGATTCGCGTCGCCTTGCAGATCGTCGCGATCGACGGGGCCGAACAAGCCAACACACTCGTGAAGCTCTCGTTCGTCGAACGCCTGCATTCCGCAGACCTGTTCGCCATCCAGGATGCGATCGAGGCCGTCGAGCCCGGCATCGATACGTCCGTGCACCTCACCTGTCCGAAGTGCGAGGCGGATTCGAAGCTCCAGATGAGCTTCACGCCCGAGTTCTTTCGTCCACGGGTACGAAACTGACCCGAACACGGTCGAGAACAACCAGTTCGTGCTGGTCTACTACGGGCAGGGATACACGCAGGCAGATGTCGACACGATGACACTGCCTGTGCTCTACCGCCGCGCCAAGCGCATCGTGGACCAGAAGAAGTCAGAGCTTGAGGCGCACAAGAAGGCTGTCGCAGCCGCGCGACAACGTTCGGCGTCACGACGTCACTGAGTCACGCGCGTAGACCGCACAGGTGAGCGCTTCTACAATCAGCGTCAGCCTGGAGGGCGAATACGATGGCGGGAGAATGGCGACGTGCCCTGTTCCAATACGACCCGGTCGGATCCGGCCACACGTTCGACTACGTGCTCGACAAGATCGAGTCGGCGTTGACGCAGTCTGGCTGGGTTCGCCCGTCGTGGGACACCGGCTTGCTCACGCGCCCGTTGTCGAGCACCGGCAGCGTGTCCGAGGAGTCACGCTTCTTCATTCGAAGCGACCGCAACACGCAGGACCGCTGGCGCTATCGAGGCGACAACGTGCTCCAGCACGGCGGCATCATCGTCAGCTACGACTCGAACGCTTCGGGTGCTGGTGACGAGAGTGGCCCGCAGATTGTCATTCAGACATTCCTGGAGAACACGGCTGCGAGCGGTATTCAGGTGTCCACGCGCGACATCGTCAGCGGTTCCACGCCGAACTTCCGCACCGGCTCCATCCGCATCTCGCTCGACAACTTCTCGGTCAACACGTTCCTGATCTATGTCGGCGAGGATGGGCTCTACATCGAGTCCGGCGCGAACGGTCTGACGACCAACCTCGGGCACGGCGCGGTGATGACATTCGGCGCGATCCCGGAGCTGCACGGCACGCGCGAGGTCGCGGTGCAATGGACTGCTCAAGGTCTTGTGTGTGACTTCACGCGCAACTGCAAGTTCACCGCGAGCCGTGACGATCGCTTCGTCACCAACGACGGCTTGAACAAGAACTTCACAGCCTCGCTCCAACCGGAGACGCCGCGTGGCACTGCGAACATCGAGCAGCTCGCGGGCAACGTGTCTGACAACCGCGCGTACTACATCGGTTCGCGTGACACGTTCATGTCGATGGGCATTGGACGAGTGCTCGGTGACAACAGCGCCGCTGCAACGTCCTTCGACGGGAGCGTGCGATTCGCTGCCACGTTCGGCCTGTTCAGCACGCCGCGCGAAAACAGGTTCCGACTGTCGCAACTCTTGATGCTCCAGTCGATGCACCACTTCCTCGGAGGTGTGAACTCATCGTCCGGCAGTAACAACGTTGCCGGTGGCAGCAACGAACAAGCCTTCATCGACGTACGCAACTACCGACAAATCTTCCGCTTCGCCGCGGTGGACTACACGCTGTTGCCAGGCATCAACGTTGTCGACGCAATCACTGGAGCGTCGTACCGCGTCCAGCGCATCGAAGACAACGGGCGCTTCTCTCAAATCGGCATCGAAGTTCCTTCGATCACGTTGACGCTTCCGTGAGGTTCGCGCGATGACTGCCTTCCTCGAAGCACAGCTCCCGAAGATTTACCGACTGATCGCGAACGAGTCCTTTTCGAAGGTCGCGTTCGTGAGTCGCTTGTGCAAAGCACTCGTGACGGTCGGCATGATTCCGCTCGTGTCGACATGGCCGTTCGACGTGATCGCCGAGCCAGAACGCGTGACGGCTGACGGCGTCTACCTGTTCGCGTTCGACTACCCGGACAACGGAACGTTCCGTGTCGGGCAGACGCTGTACCGCCCGTGCATTGTCGTTGCTCTGTACATCGGCGAGACAAGCACGACGACGAACCCGACGCGTCTTGTGAACTACGTCGTGGTGGAAGAGGCGCTGCGTGCTGACGGCGCAGTGACGCTCGCGAACATTCGGAACAAGACGTACGACCGAGGTTCGACAGCCAACCAAGGTTTCGGCACCAGCCTTTCGCAAACTCACGCGGCTACCTTCCCTGACTCGGAAGGTGGCGAGATTCAGAAAGCGGACTGGTTGCCGTACGTCGGCTTCGGCGGTACGGACTTGTCGCCTATCAGCACGGGTCACTGGTTCGTGTACTTGGGACCTGGCGGGCTGTTCATCTACATCGGTACGGACACCACGCGTGCCGCGTTCGGTGACCGCATGTCCATCGGGTTCATGTCGCTCGGTGAGCGCATCGAAGGGCGCGCGTTGCCGGTGCTCGAAGACGGCAACCTGAACCGTCTCAACCCGATGGTGTACTTCCCGATGCGCGCAACCGGCTCGGGAAGCGACATCTGGAACACGCAAGGCGGTAACGAGTTCCTCGGGATCTTGCGCACCAAGGTCCACGGCATGCAGCACAACACAAAGACGTCGCTTGCGCCCGTCGATGCGTTCCTGCTCAACCTGGAGAATGTCGAGTACCCGCTTTTCCCGAGCTACGCGCCTGACACTCGACCGAGCCCGCGCGAAGTGGAGGCCGGTGTAGGTGCACACATCTTGGGCGTGCCAGTCCTCATCCCCGACGCGCTCGAATCGGACGCGAACAACCTCTTTGGCCCGCTCGTGCCTACGCTCGCGGCCGATGCTGTTCGACCGAAGTACTCCGAAGTGTTCACGGGGCGAGGCTTCCGCCTGTGCGACATCAGCGCGCCGCTCGGCCAGTTCGTCGACCCGTACACGAACCTCAACTGGTACTTGGTTCCGACGTACAACACGAACCAGCAAGTCGGTCTGTCCATCGAGCCGAGCACTCCGAGCACGATCACCGACGTGCTCGACTTCGGCGTGCTCAGTCTGAGCGACGTCGACATCTACAGCCTCACAGGCGCCGACGGCTGGACCAACGGCGTGTTTGCAACGCCCGTCACGATCACACCGAACGTCGGCCAGTCATGGTGGAACGACGACAGTGTGCTCGACAAGATGGAGTTCGTCGTTCCTGCCTCGGCATCGACGCAGACATCGGACGTCGAGTGGATTTTCAGCATCGACGCGGGCGACCCGCCCGACACGGTCTACCAGCTCCAGTTCAACGCGCTCAACCGCGACGACCCGCAAGCCGGAGCAGGTGACCCGGAAGGGTTCAACGCGCTCACGCTCGACGTGTTCAACAACGGCGCGTTCGTGACCGGTGTGACCATCGAGTGCGCGGGCAACAATCCGGCGTACGTCAACTCGGCTGGCAAGCTCAGCTACTCGTCGCAGACGTACACCGTGTTCGTGACCAAAGACACGAGCACGACGACACCGCGCTTGCGTGTGCGCTGGCGCCAGAACCGCAACGGTTCCAACCGCGCGTGTAACGGCGAGGTCAGCGCCATTCGCATCAACAAGTTCCGGTATCTGTGATCCGTGGTCGATTACACCCTTTCAGGGGCTGCACTGTTCGACGGCTCGAACCCGCTCGACATCGAAACATCGGTGTTGGGCGCGCTCGTATTCGCTGCGTCGATCACTGGAGTCATCGAGGGTGAAGTCGAGTTCGATGGCGGTGTGTTCACTACGATCGGCGCGAGCAATCCGCCCGGTGGAACCGAACACCTTGCTGAGGTCGAGTTCGAGTTCGATGGCTTCGCACGCGCGACTGTCGCACTCTTCCACACGCCCGCGCACCTGATCGAGCTTGGTACGTCGTTCGCAGGTTCTTTGGACGTCGTCGAAGTGGGTGGTGCGATCGATGCAGAGATCGGTGCGGCGCCGATCGTTTCCACCTGCACGGTGCTTGGAGCGCTTGTCGTCAATGCTTCCATCTCCGGCGTGATCGAGCTGGAAGGCGATGTCACAGGCGCGGTCAAGCACACCTCATTCATCGGGCTCGGCGATGTCGCCGGAAACGAGTTCGTGGACGTCGAGTTCGACGTCATTGGGGAGCCGACCGTCGCAATCCTCCAGTCTCCTCCGTACGCGTTCTTCGACGGTACGGACGACTACATTGCGCACGCTGGCACGAGCGATGTTGCGCTCAACGGCGGTGCTGAGTTCTCGGTGGCGTTCATCATCGATCCCGAGATTGCTGACACTGGCAACTCAGGAGTCATCTGCGGCAAGCATGATGGCGGTTCGACGCAGTCAGGCTGGTACGTCGCGTGGGACGTCACGACCGGACTCGTCACCGCACGTTTTGCTTCGACGCTGGACGGCTCGAACACTGCGGTGCGTCCGAACGCCACTGCGATCCGCACGCGCAGTGCGGTCGTTGTCACGTACGACGGCACAGACATCAACATCTACGTCACAGGCATCGGTCTCGACAACGGCACGCAGACCGGCACGGCTGGCGCGATGGTCTCGAACACCGCACGCTTCGCGATCGGCGCGCGCGATGTTGATTCAACGCCGACAGGTTTCTACCGAGGCGCTGTGCACGGCGTGTGGGTGTGGGATGCCGTGCTCGACAGTGGTGAAGCTGCGCAGGTCGATCCGTATGGCGTCTTCGACATGCCAGCGGCGGCAGACTTGCAAGTGGCGTGGACTCCGTGGGAGTTGCACGCCAGTGCCTCCGATGCGTTCTTCGCAAGCTGGATCGATACCGAAGGCGGGCGTCCGTTGCAGCCTGCTGGAGGATTGACCGGCAAGCCGCTCGTGCTGTCCAGCCACCTCGATGAAGTGTTGCTGCTCGCTGACGTGTGGGACGTCAACTTCGTCAACGGCGGCAACCTGTACGGCAACGACCAGAACCTGTCTTCGAACTACCCTCTTGCGACGTCCGCGACGGACGCGTCGGAAAACGGCAAGTGGCGTTTGTTCTCTCCTCCGAGCAACCAAGATCACCCCGAGGTCGCGAGCGGGTACAGAAACTTCCGTACCGACATCACGGTCGTGGTCGTGTTGCGTCGCCCGGCAGCAGGCACGAACGCAATCACGATCATCGAGCTGCTCGGTCTCCGTCTGCAATACGACGTGATCACGAGCAACTTGTGGTTGTTCGAAGGAGACACAGGTACGCCGACGCGCCACGAGTTCGGCACGCAGTTCTCCCTCGCCGCGAGTCGCAAGGTCACGTTCGCGCTGCGTTACAACTCAGTCACCGGCCAGTTCTCGGTTGTCGAAGGTGACCGTGTCCTCGCACCGGTCAGTACTACAGTCACAGGCACTGCTGCAAGCGCGAGCAGTTTGGAGTTGTGTGTCGCGGCCGACTACGCGAGCGCGTTCGTGATCGCCGCGTGTGTGCCGGACAACATCTTGTTCAAGGTGCTTGGCGAGTTCGCGGGCGACATCAGTTCGTTTGTCCTCGCGCCTTATCAGTGGCGCACCGCGTTGCGACGAGACGCCCTGCCAGAGTTCACTTGGGGCTCGGTACTCGTGCCGTCGGACGTTGCCTTCCCTGTGCTCGCCGGGCACGAACCTGCGCTTCCGTATATCGCCCTGCCTGCTACGGGCACGATCGAGCTGTCAGGTCAACCGGCCGACGGCGATCGTGTGCGCGTGCGTGATGGTGAAGCGTCGTCGGTGACGTTCGAGTTCAACTCAGGCGGCGGTGTTGGCGCTGGCAACGTTGCTGTGACGATTGGTGCGAACGTAGGTCTGACGATGGACAACCTCGTCACCGCGATCAACGCATCAGCGCTGAACATCACCGCTGCGGCGCGCACGAACTTCGACTCGATCGGAGACGGAACGCCCGACGGCGCTTACACGATTCTGACGCACGGGACAGTTCCTACCGACCCGCAGAACAAGGCGACAGAGCGCGACATCGAAGTGCAGGTCAACACGTCCGGCAACGTGTTGGTGTCCGGCATGGCTCGTGGTTTGGCGTCGGTCGAAAGGTTCGAAGCGATCGTGCTCGCGCTCGCGACCTTCGAATCACCGGAAATCACCGCAGAGCATTTCCAGTTCTCCGACAACCCCTACGCGGTCACGGAGTTCGCGCCCGATCAGCTTTCGATCCTCGACGAGGTTCCGTTCGTGAACCCGTTGCCGGTCATCGTCAGTGTCACGGCGAGCGAGGCGCACGTCGTGACGGCAGTAGCCAACGCAGGGCCGACAGACGCTGGTGCGGTGCGTTCGTGGTGGGAGATCGAGCTTGAGGCTAACAACGTCGAGACAGTCATTCGTGTCGACGAGCAAGCCAACAACTTCTCGCAGGCCAAGTCTCAGCTCGACACCTTCTCGATCCCGCTCGGGCTCAACCTCGACGGTCGACGCATCCGCTTTGTGATCCAGTCGCAAGTCGACGTCGAGCAGATGTGGGCCTCGCTCTTCTTCCGCATGGATGGAGACGAGTTCAACAACTCCGAGACGGAAGTCATCATCATCCCCGGCACAGGAGCGCCGGAGCCGCCGCCGACGATCGACCTCACGATCAGCCTGCAAGCGCAGCAGTTCGCGCTCGAAGAGGAAGCGCAGGTTCGACGCGCACTACTGCAACTGTCGTCGCGCTCGCGCTACAAGCTCGCGCGCGCGTTCGTGAACGCGAAGGACGACCCGCGTTTGTTGGGGCGCAACATCGGAGGGTTTGAGTTCGGCCTCTTGCCGACGCTCCCCGACTTCGACGACGTCGGCACTCAGTATCGCGTGCACGAGGTGCGGCAGGAGGAAGTCGGCTTCCTCGACGGCATCGCGCGCCGGTTCTACGGCGACGGCTTCGAGGACATGTGGTGGGTGATCGCGTACGTGAACGCTATCATCAACCCTGAGCAGGACATGTTCGCGGGCCAGCGCTTGCTCGTGCCCTCGCGTGACCTCGTCACACGCTTCCTCAACCGCAAGGCAGGGGCAGACCAAGGGGGTACGTGATGTGCCCGTTGACCAGAGACACCGTGTCCGTGGTCGGAGGCTGACATGGGCTTTTCCGACAACGCCATCGGCTTCTACCTTGAGATCGAGAACGCGGGCTTCTCGTCTACGCTCAAAGGCGCGGAGAAGGAGTACGGACGCTTCGTCAAGCTGCTCGACAAGCACAACACGGCGGCGTTCCGTTCGGCGTCCGGCTCGTTGGCCATGCTCAGGAACATGGTCGAGACGGCTGGCGATCTGCCGCGTCGTGCTGCCGCGTCGATGAAGACTGCCGGGCGCAAGCTCGATGCACTCTTCAAGCCGATCACGCAGCGCATCAACTTGGAGATGAACGCCAAGTCGCTCGCTGGTCTCAAGCGAGCGGTTTCGCAGGCGGTAGCGGACAGCTTGTCGGGCGTGAAGATTCGTCTCTCGCCGTCGCGTCCGCAGCAGCGCTTGCAGATGTTCGACACGTCGTTGTCACTGCGCGCGGCGTACGAACGCATGCCGCAGCCGCCCGACTTCGCTGGCCAGCTCAAGCCGAAGAAGTACAAGAAGGGCGGTATCGTCGAAGGTCCGCAGAAGACGATCGACTCGGTGCTCGCGCTGCTCCAGCCCGGCGAGCTGGTAGTTCCGGCCGACATCACGAAGCAACTGTCAGAGGTTGCTGGCACGCTGCGCTCGAAGTCCGGCAAGTTCACCAAGTCGGACGAGCTTGCCACTGCGCTCGCTGAGATCGAGAACCTTTCGGCTGGCTTGAAGAAGCTCCGCAAGGCGATGGACGGCGGGCTCGGCGACAAGAAGGCGATGGAGGACTACACCAAGGGCGTCAGGCTCTTGGAGAAACGTGTCGGCTCCCTCGATGAGCTGACGGTCAACCTGGCCCTGTCCACGCGCGTCAAGCTCGCGCCGTCGATCGAGGAGGCAACCAAGTCACTCGACGAGTTCGTGGAGAAGGGCGACGAAGCGGAGACGGTCTTCGATCGCCTCTTCATGCGTGTGCTGAACCCTGTGCGCTATCTCGCGATGCGTCAGGCGTTGTCGGATGTGTCGGAGACCTTCCGTACGTTGCGGTCCGACGTGTCGAGCACGTACACCGAGATCGCAGGTACGCAGATCGGCGACAGCATCGACAACCTGAACAAGCTCAACATGCGTTGGGGCTTGACGCGTGAAGAGCTACTGGCCGTCAAGATCGAATCGCGGCTGGTGTTGAAAGAGATGGGCACGAATGCCGTCTCGTTCGATCAGCTCACGGCGTCTATGGTCGCGGCGAATGACGCTGGCGTGACGAACAGGGACATGCTCTTCGCTCTCGCGAAGACTGGCTCTCTCGCGGCCGAAGGTCTTGGAGTTGCTGCTGACGCGGTGATCGGGCTTGGCTTCGACTTGACGACTACTGTCGGGTTGCAGCAACAGCAGTTCGACGGCATCGTCGCGAACATCGGCCAGTTGACATCGCGTACCAACGGTTTCAGCGCGAACGCCGAAGACGTGCTCGCACGTGTGACCTCTACCTCGAAGCTGGCGGGCAATGCGCTGCGCGCGCTCGGTGCGAAGGACGCGCAAAACGTCGTCACGAGTCTTGCGCAGATCGACGCTGCACTCACGACGACGTTCATCGATTCGCAGCCCATTCTCGAAGACTTCGCGCGCGCGTTGGAAGGCGGGCCGCAAAACATGGAGTCGGTCATGCGTGCGACGCAGTTGACCGGCTTGAGCATGGATGAACTGCGCGAGCGCCTCGTGAAAGGTGACGTCGCAGGTCTGTTCGACAACGTTGCCGAGTCGGCGCGCGGAATGGACCCTGCGATGTTGAGCGCGTACGCCAACGCGATCGGTAGTTCGGCGGACGACATCGGCAAGTTCGACAAGCAACAGGCGTCGTTGAACGCGACGCTCAGCAAGTCAAGCACGGTGCTCGTGTCGAATGCGGACGCGACGCAGGTGATGACGGACCGGGCGATCAACAACAAGACAGCCTTCCAGCAGTGGCGTACGAGCTTCACGAACTGGCTCGATACCACTTCGGTCTATGGTGTGACGTTGGGTGACATGGTCGACGTCACCAAGGAGTTCAACGTTTCGACGTTGCTCTCGATCGGCTACCTCACGAAGTGGGGAGTTGCAGGCATCGGAGCAGCGTTGAAGGGCGGCGCGAAGCTACTACCGGTGCTCGGCAAGCTCGGCGGTTTGTTCGGTGGCGGCAAGAAAGGTGTCGTTGGCGGACTGACGTCGATCACAAGTGCTGGCGGAGCAATGGGCAAAGGCGCTGGCGGGGGTGGCGCGATCGCAGGTTTGATGCAAGGACTGTCAACCGGTCTGTCCGCAATGGGTAAGGGACTGGTGGCGTTCGGCACCGCGATGATCGGTCCCGGTGGTCTCGGGTTGCTCGCGTTCGTGGGCACCGTGATTGCTCTCGCGTATGCCGCACGCCTTGCTTCACCTGCTCTGGAAGTGTTCGGTGGCATCGTCGGCGACATCGTCGATGGTGTTGTTGAAGTCGCACAGGGGTTCATGCAGCTCGATCCGGCGCGCATGCTCGCAGCCGGTCCTGGGCTGTTGCTCGTCGGTGCAGGCTTCTCGGCTGTTGGCCTCGGACTGATCGGTGCAGGCACGGGTGCTGGAATCGCGGCTGTTGGCTTTGGACTACTGGCGGCTGCGACGGGTTCGAAGCTCAAGGGCGGCGGCATCAGCGGCATCGTTCACAACCTGATCGAGGACTTCATGCCGTTGGCGGAGGAAGCGCCGCGCCTCGAACGCGTCTCGTCTGCACTCGAAACGCTGCTCGACTTCCTCGGCACGTTCGCGAAGGTGTCGATCAAGCTCACTGCGCTCGGTGGCGTGACGATGGCCAAGAACGCCGTCGGCAGTGTGCTCGGCATCTTCGGCATCGACTCTCCGATCGAGCACCTGGCGAAGCGATCGTCGACCGTGTCGAGCACGGTCGGGATGATGCTCGCGAACTTCTCCGGGCTCTCGCAGTACACGCCTGAGATGCTGAAAGGCACGACGCGGTCGCTGAGCATGATGCTCGGCTTCCTCGGCGACTACGCCAAGCTGAACGAAGCCATCGATGCGCTGCCGGGCTTGGGCACGCTCGACCGCATCAGTGCCTCGATCGGAGACCTGCTCGGCGTCGACTCGCCAGCCGAACGGTTGGCCGCGAATGCGGAGCCGGTCGCACGCGCGATGCAGAGCATCCTTTCGCGCTTCGCCTCGTTGCAAGAACTGACACAGTCGCAGCAGGCGGTTCAACCGGCGAGCAACGCGGAGATCCGCGAGGTCATCGACTTCTCAGTGGAGCAACGCGCGAGCGAGGCGGTCACGAGTCGCCTCGACAAGCACACGGCGCTTCTCATGGAGATGGTCGACCTACTCAAGCGGCAAGCCGCACGCTCCGAAGAGAAGCCGGAGCCGAGCACGCGACCGATTGCCGGTCCGAGCCGAGGTAGTGACTTCGCACGATCTGTCGCTGGTAACGTGTACTGAGCATGGACTCCAACCTTGGTGATCGACTCAGCGTGCGCATCGACCCGACGTGGCCGCATCGCAACTTGTGGCGTCACCCGCTCGGGGACACGCTGCGCTTCACGTACGTCGACTTCCCGTCAGGGATCTCGGAGTCTGCCTCTCCGAACTACTCCGACAGTGAGGTGATGGGGCGTGCGGAGCCGTACACCGCGTTCGGCGGCACGTCTGGCCGTGAAGTGACGCTCACGTTCGTGTTCCAAGCCCAAGGGCTCGTGAGCGGCCTGCCAGACGAGCAGACGATTATGAACGAGGTCGTGCTGCCCATGCGCTGGCTCGACGCTCTCAAGTACGGCCTGTACGACCCGGCTTCTGGCAACAGCTTCGCGGCTCCTCCGGTCATCGTGAAGATCGGTCAGCTCTTCACTGGTCGCTGCCAACTCACAGGCGGCGACATGGATTGGGACTACGAGTCGATGGACGTCGACTCGTTGTTGCCGCACGCCGGTCGCTTTCCGGCGACGTTCCGCGTTGTACGTCAACTGAGCGGTGACCTCAGCTACTTCCCGTCAGGCGCTCAAGGCGGGCCGATCTCCGGCTTGTGGCAATGACGATCGGCTCGCGCGCGACAGTCAAGGGCACCGTACAGCTCGGCAACACAGTGTTGCCTTGGGAGCAGTACGTGCAGTCGCTCGCAGTCGAACTGGTCACCAACGGCTCGTGGACCGCACAGCTCACACTGTTCGATCCGACAGGCGACGCGCTCGAATCGCTCATCCTCGCGCAGGCTGCGAACCGCAACATCGATGTGACATTCGGATGGGAGGACCAAGAGTCGGCGTGGCGGCGTCTGTCCGGTTACACCCTCCAGTACCAGCCGACGTTCGAACCCGCAGGCACTACTCTCGTACTCGAAATCGTTGCTCGTTCGATTGGTGCCGCGCTCCTCAACAAGAAGATTCGCTCATTCCCTGACGGCACACGCGCGAGCGACATCGTGCTCGCCATCGCGGCTGACAACGGCTGGCGCACGAGTGACCTCAAAGGACGGCTGACGGTCGAGCGCACGGAGCCGCCGCTTGAGAACCCGTGCAACACGTCTGGCGAGAGCGACATGAAGTTCATCGCCGACATGCTTGTGCCGCAGGCGGTGAACGCACAAGGCATTGGAGGCTTTCGAGCGTTCTTTGACGAGGAAGGCGCGTACCACTTCCACACGCCGAACTTCCTGCCGGGTGCGATCAAGAACTACCGCTTCGGGCACGACATCAGCGGTGAAGTGCTCTCGTTCGCGCCTCAAGACACCGCGATCTTCGGTGTGTTGAACGGCGGCGGTAACTCGCGCTTCACGTCGGCTGCTTCACTCGAAGGTGGAACATCGGAGGCGAAGTCGTCCATCACGTCCGCTTTCGGTTCGACCGGCCAGCCGCAGATACAAGACGCGTCTGCGAAGACCGGCCTCGGATCAGGTTTGCACAGTGTCGTCAACTTCAACGTCCGACACACCGCGGAGAACGAACGTCGCGCACGTCACCTGCATGCGTTGTACAGCGCATACCAAGTGCAAGGCGCGCTCTCAGTGATCGGCACGCACGACGTACGCATCGTCGACTACATCGACTTTGCGTACATCAAGCGCGATGGCACGCAGCACTACCTCTCAGGCAGTTACCAGGTTTTCAAGATCAACCACAACGTCGAAGGTGGCGGATGGACGACGGAGTTCACCGTTTTGCGTACAGGCATCGCACCGCAACCTGGTACTGATCCGCTTGTCGCATCCTCGACGGTGTCTCCGTCTGAGTTCGGCGGTGGTGACGACTCTGTTTCGATCGAGGTGGAGTCGTGAGCGGCAAGTGGCCCTACCACTATCGCGCCGTCGTCGAGGATGTCGACGATCCGCAGCGACGCAAACGCTGTCGTGTGCGCGTCGTCGGCGCGCACCCTGCTGAGGTGAAGCGCGACCACTTGCCTTGGGCCGAGCTTTGCATTGGCTTCCTCGGCTCGGGCTTCGGCGACGTTCCAGGGTTCAGCGTTGGGGACACTGTGCTCGTCGTGTTCGAAGGTGGTGACGCGCGCCTGCCTTTGATCATCTCGGGCATCCTCAACTACGAAGGTGGCGTGCCGCCTGCTCCGATCGAGCAGATCGGGGACGATTACACGCAGTTGAGTCAGAAACGCTGGACCCGCATCTCGCGCTCGGGCGCGAAGGTCGAGATCAGCGACATGCCGGAAGAGTTGTGGATCAAGCTCACGACCACAGACGGCTCAGAGGTCTCTGTCAGCGCGCGCGACGGCTCTGTTCGATTGTCTGGCGAGACGGTCGTGCACGTGCAGGCGCCTTCGGTTGTGGTGGAGAACGCGGAGAGTGTTCGCGTGTCAGCGCAGACGTTGCTCGCAGACATCACGGACACCGCGACGGTTCGCTGTGGCGACGTCGTGAACGTACGCGCGGCTGGCCAGGTCAACATCGGGGAGTACACCCCGGTCGCGACGAGCAGTCTCCCGCCCGTGCCGGAAACTACGGACACCGTCTCGATCAAGGCGACTTCGCAAGTGGAGGTCGACAGTAAAGGGACTCTCGATGTCACCGTGGCAGGCGACACGTCTGTCGACGTGATCGGCGCGATCGTTGTGCACGGGCACTCGAACATCCAAGTCACGTGCGACGCGCACGTCACGGTCGATGTGACGGGTAACGTGACGCTGAACGTCGAAGGCGACGTCACGGCCGATATCGAGGGTGCGCTCGCAGCCACGGTCGGAGGAAGCGCCTCGCTCGATGTGCATGGGAATCTGACGATCGAGTCGGCGGCGGCGGTGCTGATTGATGCCGATGCAGAAATCACGGTTTCTGCGTCCGCGTCCATCAACGTCACCGGCAATACCACGGTGAACGTAACCTCGACAGGTAACATGGACCTCGAATGCGGCTCGCTGTTGACGCTGACAGCGACCTCACGCATCACACTGCAAGCGCCGGTAGTCACCATCGACGCCACGTCTCTTGCCGAGATCCTGGCTGGCTCAGTCGTGCGCGTGGACGGCGGCGTGAACCTGATCGGCTGATAGGAGTGCACTCATGGCTTGCGGAACATGCCCGGTCGAAGTCACTGCGATCCTGCGCGCGAAAGTGCAGATCGAACTCGACAAGCTCGCGGCGATCTTGGAGTCGACGGGTCTGTTCAACCGCGCGTTCGGTGTGAACGCGCAGTACGGCGTTGCCGATGCGGACGCAGCGCTCGGCCTGATCCCGGATCCCGTCTCGCTCAACCTGCTGAACCTGCTCAACTACTTGACCTGTCCTTTGACGCCGCTCGCGATCGGTGTCGCGGGCATCGAGGTGCTGACGGACCAAGATCCCACGGCTGTGTTCGCAAGGCTCAAGGCCCTGACCACAGGCAAGATCGACAGCGCGCGCCGGTCTTACGAGAACGCACTGTCCAGTTCGTCGAACAACAAGCTCATCGAGGCTGCGCGCAAGTACCTCACGAACATGCTGCGCGTGAGGTTCGACGCAGCCAGTTTCGCCGAAGCAGTAGTGATCGCGGCTTCGGTACAAGTCATCTGCGGCGACAGTGAGTTTCTCGAAGGCCCCTATCAACGCTTCGCGCAGCTCGCCAACGGGTTCGGCTTCACGGGCGGTGTGCCGAACACTCTGGACCAAAACCTCGCCGCTCTGATCCAACGACTACAGCGTGCGGAAGAGAAGTTCGCAGCTCTTCGGAGGTCGACAATCTGATGGCACGAATCTGGATCGATACTCAACATGTCGAGGGGCAAGGCGAGCAACAGGACGCAATGTTCGAGTGTCCTGGCTGCGGCTCACTGCACGCTGTGCGCGTGAAGGGCAGTGATCCGTGGACGTACAACGGTGACATGGAACGTCCGACGTTCTCTCCGTCTGTCCGATGCCGCTGGCCTAGCTCAAGCGGGCAACAGTGCTGTCACTTCTTCGTGAAGGACGGCGAGATTCAGTTCTGTTCGGACAGCACACACGAGTTGGCCGGTAAGGCGGTCGTGCTGCCCACCATCGAGCGGAGTTGCTGATGGGTGTTCCCGTCGTCGCAGGTGACTTCGGAGGCCCGTACTACAACCCGAGTACGCAGGCGTACGCCCCGTTCGTCATGGTCGGTGGCTCGTCGCGCACGTTCATCAACGGGCGCAGCGTGCTCTTGCTCGGCCAAGCTCTCACGACTGGCGGTCCGATCGTGAGCGCGACACTCGTCTCCGTCGTGACCTTGGTCGAAGGCCGTCCAGTGCTCTTGGGAGGGGCGCTCACGAACTTGGCGACCGGTTGGGTGCTCGGAGTGCTCCAAGCAACGGGAGCTGCTGGCACCCTGATCGACTGACGCTGTAGACCACTCGGAACAGTCTTCGTAGACTCACGTTTCGATGGTCAGCGTCACGAGTACACAGGAGCTACGCGGACTCGGTCTGCCTGCTTCTCGCGGTCCAGGAGGACTGTTCGAATCCAAGCGCCCCGAGGATGTGGCGTGGAGTGATTTGCTGATCGCGCTCTTCACCCCGCTCGGCGCGCGGTTGATGCGACGTTCGGCCGGAAGTGCACTGCACGAGCTGCTGTTCGACCCGATCGATCCGCGCGACTTCTCTCTCGTCGAGCTGGCTGTCCGCGATGCAGCGACGCGTCAGGTTCCGCACGTCGTGATTGCGAACGTGGCAGTCCTTGCGCGCGAGAAAGGCATCGAGTTGCGTATCGCGTTCCACTTGGCGAACGATCGAGGCAGTGATCCGACGGTGCGTGCTGTCACGATCGACAAGACCTTCATCTCGCCCGCCTGAGCCATGCCGATCACGCCGCGCCCTCCGCGTATCAACTACACGGCTCGCGACTTCGCGAGCGTGTTGGCTGACTTGCAGGCGTACGTTCAAGCGACGCGACCCGGAGACCAGACAGACTTCTTCGAGACGACACTCGGCGCGCTCCAGCTCGAAGCGATTGCATACGCCGTCGATTTGCTCTCGTACGGGCAAGACATCGTTGCGCAGGAAGTGTTCTTGGCCACGTGCCGTCGTCTCGACAGCGCGTTGCGCATCGCACGCTCGGTTGGAGCGCCGACTCCGAGCGCTTCGTCGGCTGAGGTCGTCGTCACTTCCGCAGCGCTTCCGCAGACCATCGTCACGTACGGAGCGATCGTCCCTGCTGGCGCGTTCATCTCAGGTGCCAACGGACTCAAGTACGAACTGGTCGAGGAGCTGACGATTCCGCCTGGTAGTTCAGTTGCCACGTTGCAACTGCGTCAAGGCACGACGATCACGGAGACGTTCACCCCGAGCAAAGCACCGCGCCAAGAGTTCTTCACGTCGCGCGGCATTGTCGAAGAAGCGCAGTGGTCTGTTTACGTCGGTGACGCGAACGACCCTACGAATCGCTGGGAGCAAGTCGACAACGTCGCGTTCGAAACGTCGGCCACGGAGACGTACGAAGTCTTCTTCGATGGCCAAGGTCGCTTGTACGTGCGCTTCGGCGACGATGTAGCAGGCAAGATTCCGAACGACGTCGTCTCGATCGTGTACCGCATCACGGACGGTGCGTCAGGCAACACCGCTGCGAACACCATCCGTGGTTCGATCACCGCTTCCGTCATCGGGCTCGGTACGGCTGTTTCGATCACGGTCGAGAACGCGGATGGTGCCGCAACAGGCGGGCGCGATCGTTCAACGGTCGAAGCGCTGCGTCAGTCCATCCCGGCGTTCCTGCGCACACTCGACAAAGTCATCACGATCACCGACTACGAAGAAGCAGTCGTCGCGCGCGTGCCTGGCGTCGGCTTGTGTTACGCCGACAATCCGCAGTCGTCCTATCGCGGCAACATCGTGCGCGTGCACGTGTGGGACACCGAACAGTTCACGTTCGCATCGACGAGTCCGAACCAAGGCACGACGAGTGCAGTGGCGTACCAACGCTACGTGCAATCCCCCTCGTCGCGCCCGTACGACGTTCAGACGTACTTGCGCCCGCGCACCATCGCGACTGTGCATAACGTCGTGATCACTCCGTCAGTTGCGCTGCTCGACGTCGACCTTGGATCGATCAAGTACGACACGCTCAACGCATCCGCCGACGTACACCAAGGAGTGGTCGATGCTGTTGTCGCGCTGTTCGAGGAATCGACCGGCTTCCTGATCCGCGTCTCCGACATCTACGCGCGCGTTCTCGCTGTGCCCGGTGTACGCGGTTTCACCATTCGTCGTGTCGTGTTCGAGCACATCGACTTCGACGACCCGACGAACGGCACGGTGATCGAAGAGTTCCGTACCGACCAAGACGTCGGCGGCTCTGTCGGCGGTCCGTTCAGTCCGATGAACGACATCGAGATCCCCGGCATCGCGAACCGACTCTTCTACGACGACTCGTACTTGTACAACGACGAAATCACGTTCAACGGCGAGATCGACTCGACCGCCGTCCAGGCCATCAACTTGCGCTCACTCGTATTCGAGCTGGTCGCGAGCTGACCCACCACCTCCAGCAACACCGCCATGACCAGTCTTACCAACTACGGGCAGCAAGTCGCGCTGCTCGATGACAACCGCAGCATTCTCGGCGGCCTCACCGGCTCGGCTTCGGGCGCTGGCGGTCTCGCGAACCTCATCGCCACGCTGCGCCTGTTCAACACCTCGTCCACGCCTGGCAAGAACGCAGGTACGTCCACGTGGACGACGCCTGCTGGCGGAGGTTACTCCAACAAGGTCATTTCGAAAGCGAACTGGACCGGGTCTCTCAACGGATCCGACTACCAGATCGTTCTCGCCAACCAAACGTTCACCGCGACCGGTGGCTCGATCGACAACGTCGATGGTGCTTTCGTCGGTGACAACGCGGCCACACCGAACGTCATCGCTTGGTGGGAGCGGTCGTCGTCGATCACGCTCGCGGTGAACGACGCCATCACGGCCGACACTCTCACCGTTCGCATCGTCTGATCCGAGCGCAGTGGTCGACTACTACATTGGCCTCGGCGATGTCGCCGGAAACGAGTTCGTGGACGTCGAGTTCGACGTCCTCGGTTCGTTTTTCCGTCCTCTCGTTGCCGACAAGGTCATTGAAGTAGTTGCTGAGCTGCAATGGTTCAACGAGTTCCCGTACGGCGGTGGTGAGTTCGGCGAAGCGTTCCCGCACAACCCGCGTCTGACGCTGCGACCCGAGGTCACGGGTTCGTTCCCGCTCCTCGCAGCGATCCAAGGCACGGTCACGGGAACGGCACAGGTGACCGGAGGCTTCACGGTCGCCGCGAGGATCACGGAGAACGTGATCGAGGACGAAGTCGAGTTCGACGGTGTCACTCGCCTCAACTTGTTCTTGCTGGGTGAAGTCAACGCGGTAGCGATCGTGGAAGGGGAAGTGCGTGACTTCCTCTTCCCGTCGCTCGATCCGAACGTGCTTGTCGGCGCGCTCGGTCGTCGCCCGTGCTTCCCCGCCATCGTGCACATCGACGGTGTTTCACACGTCGGCGACCTACAGAACTTGGACGGTTCGTGGAGGCTTGCCACGTACAAGGCATTCCGAGTGTCGTCGACATTCACGCCGCGTGCGGGCGATGCCTTGACGGAGAACGGTGCTCTGCCGAACGCGATCGGCATGCGCGTCGTAACCGACTTCAATGGTGACGGCGTCACCGAAGAGGTCTTGCTGTTCCGCCCTCCTCAAGAGAACGAAGTCATCGCGATCGTCCATCCGCTCGCGGTGGAGAAGTGGGACGGCACAGCATGGACGCCGTACGTCACACGTCCTCAGCGCGCGCACGCAGGTCTGCGTGTGTTCGAGGCTCTCGACCCGAGCGGGGTGTACGACTACATCGCGCAGATCCTCGGGCTCAAGGAGGTGAAGCTGTCGACCGACACGTCAGCGATCCTCGACTTCATCGATCCTAAGCGTTGCCCGGCAAACTACCTGCCTCTCTTGGCGGCGAACTTCGGCGCTGCCGTCGGAGCAGACCAAGACGAAGCTCTCCAGCGCGAGACGTTGCTCACATGGGCGCCTTCGATGAAGCTCAAAGGGCTTCCGCAGGCGATCGAAGTGGCGCTGCGTAACCTCGGGTACAGCGGCCACGCGACACACGTGTGGGTGCGCCCGAGTGCCTTGGGTGCGACGACATTCCAAGAGCGGCCGTTCACTGATTCGAACGAGGACCCGACAGAGGAGACGGAGTTCTTCCCGTCTTCGTCGGTGATCATCCACCTCAACAATCTCGACGGCACGCCCCTTGTCGTCATCGACGACACGACGAAGCGCACAGTCGCTGAGTACTTGAAGCGTCACGTGCTACCGGCGCACGTGCAGATTCGAGGGTTCGCGACAGACCACGCGCTCGCGACCGAAGGCGTGGTCGTGACCGACGGCAATGCGGTGTACCGCAACATCATCGTTGGATTCGTGACTGCTCAGGCGAGTCCGGCGACCGTGTCTATCTCTGTGAGCATTCTGCCCATCGTCGGCACGGTCACTGCGCAAGCAAGCCCGGCCACGGTGGCGATCTTCGGCGAAGTCATCCCCGCGAGCTGAGATGCGTTCCAAATCCGTGCTCACAGTCAGAGGCCACGTGCGCGTCGTGCACATCCCGGTGCACTACATGTCGGAGGGCCTCGATCGGCCGCTCGCACCGTCATTGGTGACGGACTTGTGTGACCGAGGGCATGCGTTCGCGAACGTGCACGAGAACATCGTCACCGACTCCGGGCTCGGAGTGATCAGCCGCCTTGTCGGGTTCGGCAAAGGGTTCTCGTTCGCCGGGCCGTACGGCGTGCTCGACATCAACTCGCTTGAGTTCTCGTTCATGCGTCTTGGTTCGACGATCGGCCCGCCGACACCTGCCGCAGCCGACAACGACATCTCAGAGGATCCGCCGACGTACCAGATCAACGCGTTGTCGGTGTACTACCCGAGCGCGACGTCGGTCACGATTGCGGGAGTGCTGCCTCAAGCGGTGTCAGCGCTCAATGGTACGCCGATCACCGAGGAAGGCTTGTTCGTCGCGAACGGCGCGATGCTCGCGCACGTGACCTTCCCTGCCGAGGTGAAGCTGCCGACGCACGCAATGCAGTTCGAACACACGTTCACGTTCGCGAGGGAGTGACATGGAAATCCCGGAAATCCCGATCGCCGACGTTCCCTCGCCCACGTCGATCGATCTCGAAGACGACGACAACGAGTATCCGCTGCTGGAGACCGTCCAGGGTCCTCCGGCTGCTGACTCTGTGGGGCCTTTGGCTGCCAATCGGCAAGCACGCGCGCTCGATCGTCGAACGGAGAAGCTGCGCACGACGGTCAACCTCATCGTCTCCGCGCTCAACTCGCTCAGCTCCAACCTGCTACATCGTGACGGAGCGTCTGCAACAGTCGACGGGGATCTTGCGCCGAGCTTCATGCGCGGCAACCTCGACATGGGCGACGATCCGACCGCGCCCGTGCTGCACAAGGTCATCAACCTGGCCAACGGCACGAACCCGACGGACGGAGTCAACAAAGGACAGCTCGATGCTGTTCAGACGTTCTTGAACGGTTTGCTGACGCAGCTCTCCGGGTGCCTCAAGGTCAACGGAACGAATGCGATGACGGCGGCGCTCAACATGGGCGGCAACCGCATCGAGTTCGTCGGCACGCCGGTCAACGTGTCAGACGCCGTCACGAAGGGTTACGCGGACACGGCGCTCGCGCTCATCATGGCGAACTACCTGTCGCGTGATGGAAGTCAGCCGATGACCGGCGACCTCAACATGGGCGGCAACAAGGTCACCAACCTCGACCTCGGTGTTCCGTCCGTGGATGGCGATGGCGTCTCGCGCGCGTACCTGCTCCAGGTGTTGAGTGAGATTGCAGCGACGCCTCCTGGAACGATCGCTCCGTTCGCAGGCGACGAGGTCAGCATTCCCACTGGTTGGCTCTTGTGCGACGGACGTGCCGTGTCTCGTACCGACTTCGCGGCACTGTTCGCTGTGGTCGGCGTCGTGTATGGCGCAGGCAACGGATCCACGACGTTCAACCTGCCGGACTTCCGTGGTCGTGTCGCTGTCGGACTCGACAACATGGGATCACTCGGTGCTGCGAACCGCATCACTGACCCGCAAGCGGACGCGCTCGGCGGCACGTTCGGCGCGCAGTCGCACGTCCTCGGTGTGAACGAACTACCGGTGCACTCGCACTCGTATGTCGATTCGTACGTGACGGACGAAGCGGGCGGTGATGATCTCGGACCCGTCAACACGAACATGACGAGTGAGTACACGTCCGTGAGTCGTACAACCGGCACGGCGGGCGCTGCTGATGCGCACGGCAACATTCAACCCTCGATCGCGATGAACGTGATCGTGAAGACATGAGCCTCACGTTGCCTTTCTCGCGCATCTCGGAGCTGTACTCGCGCGATCAAATCGTCGCCATGCCCAAGGTGCTCAGTGGCGCTGACTTCGAGCGCATCCTCTACAGCACTCCGCTGGGAGAGCCTGCGGCGCGCATTCGCCGACTGCTCGGGCTTCCGATCGGTGAAGCGCTGACGCGTGAGCAACGCCGTCAAGCACGCGAGCGCTTGCACGCACGCCCCGGCTTGCTCTCGTCTGCCGAACGAATCCTGGCCAGGCAGGAAGGTTTGCTCTGATGGCACAGTGGCCCCCGTTTCCGCTCGCGTCGATCGACGGGTCCAATCAAGCCGTTTGGCCTGTTCGTGTCGAGGTCGGCCCGCTTACACGCATTGGGCCGACGGCTGAGAACCGGCAGTACGCTGTCATCGAGCAGCGCACAGAAGCACTACGCGAGATGGTGAACTTCGCCGCCGCCAGCTTGTCGCAGGTGCGCGATAACTTCCTCGATCGTGACGGCGCTGACCCGGCAGTCATCTTGGAGAGTGGCGAGCCGAGCGATCAGGGTCCGGTGTGGATGCGCGGCGACATGGACATGGGCGGCTTCAAGATCACGAAGCTCGCAGTTGCCACGAACGCGAACGACTTGGCCACTCAAGACCAGCTCGAAGAGATCCAGTTCCAAGCCGAAGACGAGGTCGAGCAGATTGTCGACGCACTACTGTTCAAGGTCGACGGCACCGCGGTGGCGACCGCTCCGCTCAACGCAGGTACGCAACGCGTCCTGAACGTTGCGGATCCTGTCCTCGCTGCGCACGCGACGCGCAAGGCAGTGTTCGATGCTGCTGCGAGCGCTGTGCAATCGACGCTCGTGCTGCGCTCGGGCGGCACGTTGATGACTGGAGACCTCAGTCTCGACGGACCGACACCTTCCGATCCTGGATTCTCGGTCGTGAATCTCGGGGATCCGGTTGGCGGCAGCGACCTCGTCAACCTGCGCTACCTGAACGATCGCATCGATGAGATCGGAGTCGAAGACGTGCCGACCGGCGCGATCATTCCGTTCGCAGGACCCGTCAACAAAGTCCCATCGAACTTCTTGGTGTGTGACGGTCGCGAGTTGTCGCGCGTTGTCTACCAGAGCCTCTTCAACGTCATCGGTATCGCGTACGGATCGCCGTCGAGCAGCTCCGTGTTCAAACTACCGGACCTGCGCGGACGTGTCGTTGTCGGTCGAGACAACATGGGAGGGCAGCCTGCGAACCGCATCGCGTCTTCATGGGCTGCGCTGCTGGGAGGGGTCGGAGGCACTGAGACCCACGCGCTGACGATCCCGCAGATCCCGTCACACACGCACGACTACGACGACCGTGTGTTCGCGGAAGGGGCTGGCGGAGCGCTTGCCGGGGCAGACGACGGCACGAACACGGACAGCGTGCACGGCTCGACAGCAGGGACGACCGGCACCTCTGGCGCTGGCATCCCGCACAACAACTTGCAACCCTCGATGGCGCAGCTCTACGTCATCCGAATCTGACCAGGGACACCGTGTCCGTGGCGCGGGAACGGCCACGGGATGACTTGTAGACACGCCCTCGACTACCTGCCAACATACACGCCGCTCCAGTTCTCCAGGAGACGCCACTCATGGCACTGACACACACCACCGCGATCCGCAACATCCTCGCCGACGCCGTTGTCGACGCCATCGACGCCGGAACTGGCGACGCGAGCGGCGACATGCAGCTCGCCACGAGCACCGGCTTCACGACCATCCCAGCGACCATCCTCTTCGCCACGCCTCCGGCGTTCGGTAACGCTTCGTCCGGCACGGCGACGATGAACAGTGCGCCGCGCGAGGATTCGAACGCGGCGGGTGACGCGAGCCCGGTGACGCACTTCCGCACGCGAGACCGCGACAACACGGAAATCTTCCGTGGCACCATCACCGTCTCGGGTGGCGGCGGCGACATGATCCTGTCGTCGGTCACGATCAACGCGACCGATGCGGTGCGCATCAACTCGTTCACCTACTCCGCGCCGCCCTGAGCGTTCGCTGATCAGGCGTCTCGTCCGGGAAGGGCGCTCGGGCATCCTCGCCCTTGCGCCCTTCTTCGTTTCTGTGCCATGACTGACGTGTCGAGATGACCTACGCCTATCGAACGCGTGTTGTGCACGGTGTCGCCCCGACTTCGACGGGGACCGCCGACTTCACTGCGTCAGGCGAGACGATGACGCCGATTGGCGCAATCGTCATTGCAACTGCGGCGACTGCGCTCGATACGGACACACTCGAAGCGGCGTACAGCTTCGGTGTCACCGACGGCACGAACACGAAGAGTGGATCGTTTTGGAACGACCACGGTCCGACGACGACAGTTTGCGGCGGCTCAGGTTCGAACACCTCGATCCTGCGCCTTTACACACCGTCGAGTGAAGCAGTCGACATCGTCGCTGACTTCGACAGCTTCATCACTGGAGGTATTCGACTCAACTTCACGAACGTCGGTGCGGCTATTCGCATCGCCGTCATCCTGATCTACGGCACGGATGCTCAGTGCGCAGTGTTCGAGTCGTCGGCTTTGTTGGCCACACAGAGCGAGACGATCAGCGTCGGATTTCAGCCGACGTACGTCATCGCGCACTCGCGACCCTCGACCAACGAGTCGTCGCTCGCGAACATCGTTGCAACTGTCGGTGTTGCGGACGGCACCGACAACATGTGCGGCGTCTACATCGACGACGACAACAACGGAACGGTCAACGCGAACCGCGCCAGCTACAACGACCGCATCTCCGTCAACATCAATACATCGACGGAGGCCATTGGAGTCTCCTCGACGTATGAGAGCTTCACGTCGAGTGGTTTCACGCACCAAGGTGGTGCGAGCGGTGCGAACCGAACCAATCCGTTGTTCGGCATCGCGGTCCGCGCGTCGAACCTCGCAGCGGCAATCGAGATTGTCTTCGGCCCCTCTCCGGCAGGTACTGCCGCGCAGACCTGGCCAGGGCATCGCACAGGGTTCATCTTCACGTGCCAAGGCGCGGGCACGACAATCAACACCCTCCAGACAGGGGGCATCTACGGCGTTGGCGCGGCAGACCATCTCGGTAATGAGTTCACCGCGATGCTGCGCTCGGTCAATGCGTCAGCCACGGCTGCGACCGGTCAGCGGTTCGTCGATGACTCGTGCATCGAGCTGCATGCGCAGGACAACGCGAACCCCATCGTCATCGCGAGCTGGTTGCAGCATGACGCGTCGGGCTTCACTCTCGACTACACGAACGTCGCGTCGCGCCGACACGTTGCTGTTCTTTCGGTTGAGCTTGAGCAGCCGGATGGTGATGTCACTGCGAATGCGGGCGCTGCGACGACGGCGATTGCAGCGCAACGAGTCATTCAGTCTGCGGTCACGGTCAGCGCCAGCGCAGCAACGACCTCAATCGCCGGACAACGTGCCTTCCAGGTAGCGCTGGCAGTTGTTGCGAGTGCAGCAACAACAACTATCGCTGGTCAACGCGTCTCTGTTGGCGATGTTGTGGTGAGCGCTGCGGCATCGAGTGTCGCACTCGATGCAGACCGTGTTGTTCAATCAACACTCGCGCTGACTGCCGGTGCTGCTTCTGCTGCACTCGATGCGACCCGCGTCGTCCAGTCGACTGTCACCGTCACTGCATCTGCGGCGACTACTTCATTCGACGCTCAGCGCATCTCGCAGAGCACGGTGACTGTTGTTGCGAGCGCAGCAACGACCTCGATCGCTGGCCAGCGCGTCGATCAAGTTGACGTCGCAGTCACTGCGTCTGCTGCGACGACTGCGATTGCAGCGCAACGAATCTCGCAGAGCACGATCGCTGTCACTGCTTCGGCAGCAACAGTCTCGCTCGCTTCGCAACGCGTCTCACAAGCCAGCACGGCTGTGTCCGCGAGCGCCGCGAGCGCCGCTGTCGACGCGACTCGTGTTGTTCAAAGCAGCGTGGTTGTCACTGCTTCGGCAGCGCCGACTGCAATCGCCGGTCAGCGTGTGCTCCAACCGGACGTGGCCGTGTCCGCGAGCGCGGCGACCACTGCGCTCGACGTTCAGCGCATCTCGCAGGGAACGCTCGCGGTACAGGCTGCCGCAGCGACTACTGCGATCGATGCTCGGCGCGTCGTGCAGAGCGACATCGCCGTCCAGGCGTCGGCCTCGACGACGACCGTCAGTGCTCAGCGGCTTTCGACGTCGAGCGTCGCCGTGCAGGCGAGCCCGGCCACGACGACCATCGACGGGCAGGTGATCCGCCAAGCGGCTGTGATAGCCGAAGCTGCCCCTGCTACGGTCGGCTTATCAGCTCAGCGAATCAGTCAGTCCGACGTCGCTGTGAGCGCGAGCGCTGCGACCGCCGCGATCGACGCGGAGATCGTCGGAGCCATCGACGGCACCGTGGCGGCTGCGGCAGGGGCCTCCACGACCTCGATCGCTGGCCAGCGCGTCAGTCAGGCAGCAGTGACCGTGACGGCCAGCGCGGCGACGGTCACGGTAGCAGGGCAGAGGGTTCTCCAAAGCAGTGTCGCCCTCCAGGCTGGAGCCTCGACCGTCTCGATCGACGGCACGGTCTTCCAGGTTCAGGGGACCGCTTCGGTCAGCGCCGAACCGGCGACCGTCTCGATCAACGGCCAGCGCGTCGTTCAAGGCGCTGTGCTCGCGCAGGCGAGCCCGGCGACGTGCGCGATCGATGCGCGAGTGGTGCACGTGTCGACTGTCGCTGTTCAAGCGCAAGCCGCTACGGTCGCCATCGCTGCGCAGCGTGTCTCACAGGCTGCCGTTTCTCTCACTGCTGGCGCTGCAACATGCGCGATCAATGGCTCGGTCGCGCAAGTGCAAGGAACCTGCGCTGCGCAGTCTTCGGCTGCAAGCGCGAGTGTTGTTGCTCAGCGCGTAGTTCAAGGTTCGGTCGTCGCACAAGCGGGTGCTGCAACGTGCGAGATCCTCGGAGACCTTGGCTCTGGTAATGGCGGCTCCGTCGCTGCTCAAGCGTCGCCCGCGACGGTGTCGATCCTCGGGCAGCGCATCATCCAAGGCACGGTCGCTGCTGCGGCTGCGGCTGCAACGGTCGTTATCTCTGTCAGCTTCGGCATCGAAGCTACTGTGAACGCGCAGGCGAGCCCTGCAACGGTGTCGATCAACGCTCAACGTGTGGCACAAGGCGACGTGATGGTGCAGGCGAGCGCTGCACGAGTCGTCGCCGAGAACGTGCTCACTCCAGGTCTGATGACCGCTCCCATCGTCATCTTCGTACGCGACGACGAGATCGGTTTGTTCGGAGGCGACCTATGAGTTCGACGATCGGCGATGACTTTCGCCAAGTGGTTCAGTTCGGCAACATCGTCGTGCTCAAGTTCGAGCTGCGACGATTCGGTAGCAAGATGCCACTCGATGTCAGTCTTGCTTCGCAGATCACGCTCGAACTTGAAACGCCGGACCAAGTCCCATTCGGCAGCATCAACGCACAGCCGAATGCGCCCGGCGCGGATTGGGATGTCGGCCTCGTGTACGTCACGATCGGACCGGCCAACGTCACCGGTATCGAGGGCACGTGGATCGTCGGCTTGACTGTCTTCCTCGCGGGCGAGGAGAAGACGTACCGCACGGGCACGGTCGAGGTGCAGCGTCGCCCTGGATACGGCGCTTGAAATGAAGTGACCCTCGATGCCGCTTGTGCAGCGTCGAGGGTCAGAGGAGAGGAGGGAATGGCCGCGTAGCCTTGACGATCGAGGCTCGCATTCCGTCACGTCAACCATGCACGCACGCGGACCTGCCAGCCCGAAACATGCCTGGTCCCTGGTGGGGAGACTACGTGGCCGAAAGAACAGTACCCCGTTCTCAATGGCTGGCGAGAGGTCAGTCTCCAGCGCGTGAGAAGTGGACGTCGCAGACCGACTTACACTGAATGTGACCCGTCGAGTGATCGATCGGCCGCATGTGCAGTGGGCGAACACGAGTGCCACCGCCGAAACCAGGCCGGTGCGAGCGAGGCGCCCATCTGCGACGTCCACAGGGCACCATAGCTCATGGTTTCTAGGCAGGTTGTGGAATCTCTGAGTGCGTCGGCAGGATTTCTGCGGAAGTGGTAAGGTTACCGAGTCGCATTGTCCGAAACAGTGGGGGTCCGGTGCGCCGGACCTTCGCAGACCACACGCCCAAGAAGCACCATGCTGTACGTTCACGCCGGAGCCACTGCCGTCACCCTCGACACCATCCGCAAGGACTATCGCGTCCCGACCGTGAAGGAGCTGCGCGCTCTGCGCGGCGGTGCCGCCAACGTCGGCAACCGTTGGAAGCCAATCCACCATGCCAAGCTGATCGACGAGCTGCATGCTGCCGCGAGCCGTCGAGGCTACGGCGTCGTCCGCGAGGCGTTCGCGCTGTCGCCCGACACGCACGACCTGTTCGGCTTCATGCAGTTCGGAGGGTACGATCTCAACCGCACCGACATGGCTCCTGTGCTCGGCTTCCGCTCCAGCAACGCGCAACGCTTCGCACTGCGCGGCGTGACCGGCGCAAAGGTGTTCATCTGCGACAACGGCGCGATCTGCGGTGAGTTCCTGTACCGCATGAAGCACACGACCGGCAACGTGAACGAGTTGCCTGCTGCGCTCGACGAAGGCATGACCAAGTGGGCGTCGCAAGCGGATCGCATGACGGCGACCTTCGAAGCGCTCGAAGGTGTGGCGCTCACGCAGCGCGACGCGGATCACTTCCTCATGGAAGGTGTGCGTCAAGGTGCGTTCGCAAACTCGAAGCTCGCGAAGATCGACGAGACCTACCGCGCGTACGAGACCGAAGAGCACCCGCACCACACGGCCTTCGCGCCGCGCAACGCGTGGAGCTTGTACAACGCAGTGACCGAGGTTGCGAAGGACGCGAGTCCGATCGTGTCCGAGCGCATGATGGCGGCGTTCCCGCGCGTCGTCGCGAAGGTCGCCGGGTTCGAGCAGTTGTTGAGCGCGTCCATCGACGAGATGGGCAACAATCTCAACTGACACCCTCACGGGATGGGGGTCTGGGGCGCGGCAGTACGTCGCGCCCCTCTTCGTTTCCACGCCATCCAGCGCACGACGTGACTACCTACTGCATCGAGTACAGGAAGCCGGGAGACGTGAAGCGTGTGCGCAGGAGCGAAGGCGGCAGGCCGCGTCGCTTCACGCACGAGGAAGCTGTCGAGTTCCTGCACCGCAACGGTGAGCGCTATCCGAACGCGCGTATCGTCGAGCTGCCGCCCGAACCGCAGAAGCCCGCTCGACGTCCCGGCGCGCGTCTCACGCCGACGAAGCGAAAGTGACAGGCTGACTCAAGCTCGCGCGCGCCGCGCGTCGATCGAAAGCACATGGATGCTGAGACCAAGCACGAGCTGTTCCCGACTCTGAGCCTCGAAGGGTTTGTCGCCTCGTGTGACGTGGCGAAGCAAGCATTCGACCGCGTCTTCGCTGAGTATCGCATCGCGCAAGCTGCACTCGCCGCATTCGGTATCGAGCCGCCTGAGCTTTTCTATCTCAAGGAAGGCGGACACTACACGGCGCTGCGGCACGACACCACAACCGAGGAACTGCGCTCCAGTCTCGAACGCAAGTGCTGGGCTGAGCTGTTCCGCGCAACGCACGTCGAGCGCGTGATGTCGAGAGATGCGCGCGCGAAGTTGCACGAGTCGATCCATGCGTCAGGAAGGCAGACGTTCAACGGTCGCGAGGTCGAAACGTTGCCGCCGCTCACGGTCGAGAACATCGAGACCACCTTCGCGGCGCTGTACGAGAGGCGTGGCGACTTCTTCAACGACGCCGTGGAAGCGGT